>VFSW01002897.1_pt1 | contig 25839 bp, 18 predicted proteins | sample 5358111 | NCBI WGS metagenome assembly VFSW01 (sample SAMN11554181, study PRJNA540505) | mine drainage metagenome | isolation source: sediment from site ElyBrook_90M | place: USA: Ely Copper Mine, Vershire, VT | collected 2017 | reverse complement strand
GTCGCGGCGGAATTGCATTCCCTCGAAGGAGATTCCGTCGAGTGCGCCGTAGGCCTTGGCGAGCGCGGCTTGCAGCGGGGACGACGAAGGCATGTCCGTAACGCCGGATTCAGCGGCAACGGGGCCGGAGACCGCGGTAACGCCGAGAACGCGTCCGCCCGCGGTGACGATTGCGCCGTCATTTACCGCGGTGCCGGAGTGGAAGACGACGGTGTCCGGGTCATGCACGGAGTCGAGTCCCGCGATGGGCAGGCCGGACGCATACTTGCCGGGATAGCCGCCGCTGGCCGCGATGACGCAGACGCTTGCGCCCGGCTTCATCTTAATGGAGAGCCTGTGCGCGGTGCCATCGATGGCCGCGTCGAAGAGGTCCACGATGTCCGTCTCCAGCCGCACCAGGATGGCCTGCGTCTCGGGGTCGCCGAAGCGGGTGTTGAACTCCAACACCATGGGCAGGGTCGTGCCGTCCCGTTGCGGCACCATCATCATGCCGCAGAAGAGGATGCCGTGGAAGGGCGCGCCCTCCAGCGCCATCTCATCCACCACCCGCTGCGCGACGTTCTTCAGCAACCATTGTTCCATCGGGGCGGTGAGCAGGCCATCGCCGGTGTAGGCGCCCATGCCCCCGGTGTTGGGGCCGGTGTCTCCCTCGCCGACGCGCTTGTGGTCCTGCGCCGCGGCCAGCGCAACGGCGTGCTTGCCGTCGCAGAGCGCGAAGAAGGAGACCTCTTCGCCGTCGAGGAACTCCTCGATCACCACATACGTCTCTGCCGCGCCGAGCAGCGCGCCGGAGAACATCTGCGCGGCGGTCTGCTCCGCCTGTAGATGGGTCTGGCAGATGACGACGCCCTTGCCCGCGGCGAGGCCGTCGGCCTTCACCACGATGGGCACAGTGAAGCGCCGCAGCTCCTGACGCACCTCGCCGAGAGACGTGCAGATGGCGTGCGCGGCGGTGGGAATCCTGTGCCGCTGCATGAACTCCTTGGCGAAAGACTTGCTCGTCTCCAGCCGCGCGGCGGCCTGCTTCGGCCCGAAGACGCGGAGGCCGAGCCGCATCAACTTATCGACCAGCCCGAGCGAGAGCGGCAGCTCCGGGCCAACCACGGTGAGGTCTGGCCGCTCCGCCTGCGCCACGCGCAGCATGTCGGCGAGGTCGCCGGTCTCCACCGGAACGCAGCGCACTGCGCTGTCGCCATTCTGCACGCGCGCTTGCGCGATGCCCGCGTTGCCCGGCGCGCAGACCACCTCGGTCACACGCTCGGACCTGCACAACGCCCAGACGATCGCATGCTCGCGTCCGCCTCCGCCAATCACCAGAACCTTCATCGCACAATCCTCTCCATCGAGCGCGCAGGCACGCTCTTGCTCATCGTTCTCTTCCATCCTATGCGACTCCGCCGCGACTCGACACGCCGGATGCGCGACGGCGTGCGCCAGATAGAACGCGCCCGCAGCGGCTGCGCAATGGTGAATACGGCCTATGGCGTTTCGATGGTGTAGGTGCCCGGCTGGGTCAGCAGGACGGTAGCGCGTGCGCCCTCTTCCGTGAGCGGGCCGGGCGCGACCGGCTTTCCGTTGAGCAGGATGGAGCTGTGCCCCGGCGAGATGGGAACCAGCACGGATAGTTCGACGCCGGATGGCAGAGTGACGGTGGTCTGCGCGGGCTTGAGGTCGATTGCGATGGGCCCATGGGGTGTCGGCTCCGTGCCGCGCGCCCAGGCCAGGCCCGCGAGGTCGGGGCGCAGCGTTGCGGTGCGGAACCCGGCTGTGGTGGGATGGATGCCGAGTATCTCTTCCATCAGCCATGCGGTGGGGCCGGACGACCATCCGTGCGCCAGCGAGACAAAGTAGCCGCTGGTGCCATCGGCCTGTAGCGAGACGTGGGGGTTGCTTGTGGGCCAGTGCGTGTCGTAGGCCTCCCAGAAGCTGGTTGCGCCCTCGGCGATCATGCCTCCCCAGTACTTGCGAATCCACGCGAGGGCCTCCGTGCGGTGGCCGGTGGCGGCCATCGCGGAGAGAACGTAGGAATTGAAGAAGGGCGTGATGGGAGGCTCACGGAAGCTGGCGTCCGCGGTGTGCGTGAGCACCGTGGACCAGATCGCCGGGATCTGCGCGGAAGTGGCCGCTCCCGACAGGATTGCCATGCTGTTGACCTGCCAGCGGGTGCCGAAGGTCCCCGTGGCCGCATCGAGAAGATGCGCCTGGGCCGCGGCGGTGAGCTGTGCTGCGGCCTCGTCGCGTCGGCTGGCGGCCGTGCTGTCTCCCATCTCACGCAGCAGGTACGCGGCATCATGGAATGCGAGGATGTACTCGAACTGCGTGCCGCGGCGGGCCTCCGGCGTGTTGCCGGAGAGGTCGGGGGACCAATCGACGAAGGGCCACTCCTTCAACCTGTCGGCGAAGAGGTGGTCGGCGTCCATCTCTGCGTCCATCGTGACGAGCAGATCAAGCAGTCGCTGGTGCACGCTCTTCAGGTAGTCCAGCGAGCCGGTGTGCAGATAGTACTGCGTCAGCGCGGAGATCCACAGCGCGGAGTAGCCGGGAATCGTGTTGATGTGGTGTCCAGGGGCGCGGTCGTCCAGCAGCCGCGTCAGCGTGTCCTCCATCAGGAAGCGGTCGGCGAAGACGTTGTCGATGACGCGGCCGGAGACGTCCAGGTCGCCGGCCCAGCGTCCGCGGTCGCGCTTGGGCGCGTCCCAGATGTCGTCCTGCATGCAGAGGTGCGCGGTGTAGGCACCCGTCTCCCAGATCTTGTTGAGCAGTGGGTCGGAGGACTCGAAGCTGCCTCCATAGCTGACGGGATAGTAGATGGCGTCAAGCTGGATGGAGCCGATCTGGATCGGCCCCTCGGCGGAGAGAAAGCGCACGCGCGCGTAGCGGAAGGCCGACTTGGGTCCATAGGCCGTGGCTTTGGCTGGAAGAGTGAGCAGTTCTGTACCCAGGTACGGCTGGCTCAGAAGCTCGTTCTCCGACTCTCCGTACTCGATCGAAACAAGTGCCGGCGTAGCGGAGGCCGAGACGATCTGTAGACGGCCCACCGTCTCGCGACCGAAGTCCAGAACCAGGCTCGGCGCGTCCTGCTGCGGTAGCATCGGTGCCAAGAGGCGGACAGTGAGCGGCGCGCTGCCGGGTTTGGTCAGCGCATCCGCGTTGGCGATTGTGCTTCGCCCGGAGAAGACATGCGAGACGGCAACGGCGGCCAGCGGCGTTTGACGCAGGAAGGGCGCTACGCCCGTGTAGCCGGGCCAGTTGTACATTCCGGCGTCGGTGTTCCACTGCCGCAGGTTGATGTCGGATTCGATGGGGCCGAGCGTCTCTACCGCAGGCCACGCGGAGTCGTCGAAGTCTGGGTTTTGCCAGTCTCCGCTGGCCGCGCGCGTGGCCTTCCATGCGGTGCCGGAGAGAAGCAGCGCGGGCAATTCCGTGGGAACCCACGGCGCGACGGGAAGTATCTTGGCGACGACGACCTCGCCGGTTGCAATCTGAACTGTGCTCTCAACTTCAGTGGCTTTGCTGCCGCCCTTACCGCGCACAACCTCCAGCGCGAGGACGTTGCGCCCCGCGCGCAGCGCTCCCTTTAAGCCCAGCGCTCCCGCCAGCGGCGTGGCGAAGACCTGGAAGTCCAGACCGGGCGCGGTCAGGTCGGTGTCGAAGTGATCGACCAGCTTGCCGTTCAGGTATATCTTTGCCGAGCGCGGCCCCGCGAGGTAGAGCGTAGCGTCCGGCGGCACGTCTGCAAGGTTGAAGGCCACGCGGAAGTAGCGCGGCTGTATATCGCCCCGGCCCACCGGCGGCCCGCCCTGCGTCCAGATGTACTGTTCGGACAGCGGCGTATGCGCCGAGGCCGCGGGCACGGGCAGGTTGCGCATGGGATCCAGCGGAGTGCTGGCCTGTGCGTGTGCAAGGCCGGAGAAGAGAGCAAGCGCGGCGAAGAAGGCGAGGAGGCGGGTTGTCATGGCGAGAAGACTATACCGCGCCGCGTGGTCGAAAGGCGAATCGCGCGGAGAGCGAAGATCCTGCGACCGCGGCTCCCTGGTTGGGCGTGAGCGCGACAAGGGTGCCAACCAGGACGATGCCAACGCCAATCCATATCCACAGTACAAGCGGGTTAAGGAACGCCTTGATCACCGGCAGTCCGCTGTCCTGGTCCTGCCCCTCATAGACGACGTATAGGTCCCACAGAGGCGTGGAATGGTTGGCAACCACCGTCTGTAGGTTCTGGCTGTTCGGATAGAGGCGCGCCTCCGGTGTGAGTTGAAACTGCTGCATGCCGTTGCGATCGACATCGACCAGAATTTCCCCCGCCAGGTAGTTGTCGTTGGTGCTCTGCATCTCCTTCTCAACGACCAGATGGTAGGGGCCAAGCTCCATGCTCTGTCCAACGCCGAGTTCTCTCTCGACGCTGCGGTTGAAGGCCGATCCGGCGAACCCGATGAACATCAGCACCATGCCGAAGTGAACGATGAATGCACCGTAACGGCGGGTATTGTCGCGGGCAGACCGCAGCATGGCAGAGGACAGGTTCCCGCCAGTCTGCTGCCGGGTTGCAAGCGCGCCGCGCACCGCTTCGCCGACGATGGCGGCAATCGCGAAGGCGGAGATCGAGAAGCAGAGCAGCGCATAGAGGTCGCCCTGACCCGCCCAGGGATGGATGCCGCATGCGATCAGAACGACGGCGGTCAACCCGCCGACCAGTGCCGGCACCGCGAAGTTCTTGCGCAGCCTCTTCACGGTCGTGCTTTGACCGGAGAGCAGAGGCGCGGCCCCGGTCAGCAGAAGCAGCAGGAGACCGATGGGAACAACCACGCGGTTGTAGAACGGAGCCTCGACGGTGATCTTGTTTCCTACTGCGAACTGCGAGAGGACGGGCAGCATCGTTCCCAAGAACACCGCGACGCAGGCCGCCAGCAGCACAAGGATATTGAAGAGGAAGCCCGACTCGCGCGAGACGAGCGATTCGATCCTGCGCTCGGTCCTCAGTCGGTCGCGCCGCGCGGCGTAGACAGTCGCGCAGACCAGCAGCACAATCGCCAGAAAACTCCAGAACCAGATGCCGATCGAGGACGCCCCAAAGGCATGGACCGAGCTGACGATGCCGGACCGCGTGAGCAGCGTGCCAAAGATGCAGAGCAGAAAGGTGGAGAAGAGAAGCCAGATGTTCCAGGTCTTCATCATGCCGCGCTTCTGCTGCATGATGGTCGCATGCAGGAAGGCCGTGCCGGTCAACCAGGGCATCAGCGAGGCGTTCTCCACCGGGTCCCATCCCCAGTAGCCTCCCCAGCCCAGCACCGCATAGGCCCAGTGCATTCCGAGGACGACTCCGGCGGTGAGAAAGAGCCATGCCACCATCGCCCAGCGCCGGGTGATGGGTAGCCACTCCTCGGTCGGCGCGCGCATCATCAGCGCGCCGAGCGCGAAGGCGAACGGTACACTGAATCCCACATAACCGAGATAGAGCAGAGGCGGATGAATGACCATCTCGGGATACTGCAGCAAAGGATTCATGCCAAAGCCATCGGCGGCGACCGCGCCTGCCACGCGCGCGAAGGGAAGCGACTCGAAGTTGAGCAGAAGGAGGAAGAAGATCTCGATGCCCGCCAGAATGGTCGAGGCATAGGCGGTCAGGCGGCGGCCCGCCGTGTGCCGCAGGCGAACGATGAAGCTGAACCCCGACAACAGCCACGCCCACAGCAGCAGCGATCCCTCCTGCCCGGACCAGAGCGCGGCGAACTTGTACGCTGCGGGAAGCGCGCGGCTGGATTCGTTGAGGACGTAGACAAATGAAAAGTCGTTGGCGAAGATCGCCCACAGCAGCGCGCAGGCCGCCGCCGAAACAGCGGCGAAGCCAACCATCCCAGCGCGCCGCGCCACGTCGGACAGGCTCTCCGGGGAGATGCTGCCGCGACGCCCGGTCGAGAGCTGGCGCAGCGCAACCGCACCCACGACGAGGTTGCAGATCGCAAGCACCAGCGCAAGCAGAAGCGCGGAGTTACCCAACAGGGACATAGGTTTCCAATCTCATCTTTACCGGCGCACTCCGATTTAGTCGCGTTCGTACTCATAAAACCAACGGCTCTTGCAGAATAGAAGAGACCCAGACGCGACGCTGTGACTGTGCTCACAATGCGCAGAGAGTTCCCCGCTCAGGAGAGACGGCTGCGAAAGAGTCTTCCGGCCACGATCATGCTGACGGTTCCAATCAGCGCGAGCGGCCAGTACTGCGGCCAGAAGAGAGAGGCGTTGCCGCCTTCCAAAAAACTGCCGCGCAGAACAATAAGGAAGTAGCGCAGTGGATCGAGCAGCGTAATGTACTGGACCGCCTGCGGCATGTTCGCAATCGGCGTGGCAAAGCCGGAGAGAACGATCGCCGGAACCATGAAGAGAAAGACGCCCAGAAGGCCCTGCTGTTGGGTGACGGCGAGCGACGAGATCATCAGCCCAATGCCGACCGTCGCCATCAGGAAACAGAAAAATCCCAGATAGAGACCGAGAAAGCTTCCCGTGAAGGGGACGTGGAACCAGAGGATAGAGACCACAACGATGAACGATCCTTCGAGCGTGCCAACCAGAAATCCGGGCAGAGCCTTGCCGAGAAGGATCTCCGTCGGGTTCATCGGTGTGACAAGAAGCTGGTCGAAGGTCCCCATCTCGCGCTCGCGCGCGACCGAGAGGCCGGTCGTCAGCAGGCTCACAAGAAGCGTAAGGATGCCGCAGATTCCCGGCACGATGAACCACTGCGAGCCGAGGTTGGGATTGAACCATGCGCGGTCCAGCAGCACCGTCGAGGGCGGACTGGCTCCGTGCGCGGTGAGCTGAGCCTGGTTGAATGTGGCGACGATGGACTGCGCGTAGCCGTTCGCAAGGCCCGCGGTGTTGGAGTCTCTGCCGTCCAGAATGAGTTGGATGTGGGTGGTCCTGCCGCGCTCCAGATCGGAGGTGAAGTTGGGGCCGATGTCCATGGCCATCAACGCGGACTTGTCGTCGATGGCCTGCTGTAGGCCGCTCTGGTCGTGTACGACGCGCAGCAGGTCGAAGGTGGGCGAGCCAGTAAAGCGCGCGATGAACTCCCGCGACAGCTGGCCCTGGTCCTGGTTGTAGACGACGAAGGGGACATGCTTCAGCTCGAAGGTCGCCGCGTAGCTGAAGATAAGGAGCTGGATGATCGGCGGGCCAATCAGCACGGCCCTGCTTGCCGCGTCGCGCAGCAGGGCGAGCAGCTCCTTGCGGGCGAGTGCGAAGACGCGTTGCAGGATCGGTCGCATCAGTCCAACCTCTTGTGAAACCGCAGCAGGGCGATACCCTGAAAGACCGCGCAGAGAATGGCCATGGCAAAGATGTTCGGCAGAATGACCGCCCAGACGTCTCCCGCCAGAAACGAGCTTTGCAGCAGCGTCACAAAGTAGCGCGCTGCGACGATGTGCGTCAGCACCTGAATAATCGGCGGCATGGAACGAATATCAAATAAAAAGCCGGAGAGGATGAACGCAGGCAGAAAGGTGGTGATGATGGCCACCATCGCGGCCACAAACTGGCTGCGCGCAGCCACCGAGATCACCAGTCCCATGCCCAGCGCCGTCAGCAGAAAGAGCGCCGCCGTGGCGAACAGCACCAGCAGCGAGCCGCGCAGCGGGACGCCGAACAGGAAGACTGCCATTGCGGTGGACATCGCCATTCCACCCATCCCCAGGATGAAGTACGGAACGAGCTTGCCCAGCAGGATCTCCGTTCGGGTGACAGGCGTGACCATAATGCCTTCCATGGTGCCGCGCTCCCACTCGCGGGCCACGACCAACGCCGTCAGCAACGCTCCGATCAGCGTCATGATGATGGCGATCAGCCCAGGAATCAAATAGTCGCGGCTGCGCAGCGATGGATTGAACCAGACGCGCGTGTCGACGACGACCGGCGTGGGCAGGCTCGTGCCAGCGAGGGTCGCCTCCTGCTGCTGCCACTGCATCCATGCTCCGGTCACATAGTTCTCGATCAGGTGCGCCTGATTGGCATCCACGCCGTTGACGGTCAGGTGGATTGGAGCGTCTCCTGTGCTGTAGGAAAGCCGCGTAAAATCGCTGCGCAGCCAGAGAATGGCGCTGGCGTCTCCACGCAGCATCGCCTGTTCGGCGGAGGATTCATCGGGATAGAGCGTGGGGCTAAACCATGACGAGTGTTCCAGCTCCGCCAGAAAGGAGGCAGTCCGCTGCGTCGGATGATCGACGATCTCTGCGACCGTGATGTGGCGTGCGTCCAGCGAGACGCCGTACCCGAAGATCAGCAGAAGAACGACCGGCAACACGAAGGCGATGGCGATGCTGGAGGGATCGCGCACGATCTCGTAGACCTCCTTTCGCATCAGGCCGGTGAGGCGCATGATCTTCACGACGCCCTCCTGCTGGCCTGCTCGTGCTCTTCAATCAGTGCGATGAAGGCGTCTTCCATGCTCGGATTGGGCAGCTCAGGATGGCGCACCTTCGCCTTGATCTCCGCGGGCGTCCCCTGCGCAAGAATCTCGCCCTGCGACATCAGCACCAGATGATCGCAGTACTCCGCCTCCTCCATGAAGTGCGTGGTGACAAGGCAGGTCGTTCCGCCCTCGGCCAGCGCATTCACGCGCGCCCAGAACTCGCGCCGCGCCAGCGGATCGACGCCGGAGGTCGGCTCGTCGAGAAACAGAATCTCCGGCTCATGCATCAACGCACAGGCCAGAGCAAGCCGTTGCTTGTACCCTAAGGGCAGGCTGCCCGCATTCATGGGAGCGTAGTCTTTCAGCTCCATCTCTTCTAGCGCCCATGCAATGCGCTCTCTTCTGCGCTGACTCTGCAAGCCATAGGCGGAGGCAAAGAAGGAGAGGTTCTGCTGCACGCTCAGCGGCCCGTACAACGAGAACTTCTGCGAGACGTAGCCGATGCGCGCGCGCGCATCGGAGGTCGCGGTGCGCAGATCGACGCCGGCGACACGCAGCGTTCCAGAGGAGGAGGGAAGCAGGCCGCAGAGCATTCGGAAGGTCGTGGATTTGCCCGCGCCATTGGCGCCCAGCAGGCCGAAGATCTCTCCCCTCCGCACGGAGAAGCTGACCTCTTTTACCGCGGCAAAATCGCCAAAGTAGCGGAAGAGGTCCTTCACCACCACGACCGGCGCATCGTCGTGCGCGCTCTCTCTCTGCGCTGGTTGCGCAATGGAGTGGCGCTGCGTGCGGCCGAAGAGAAGGCTGACGAACGCATCTTCCAGCCGCGTTGCGACCGGCCTTGGCGTCCCGTACGCTGCAAACTCCGCTGGCAGCGCGGGCGGCCTAGGCCGATCCATCACGATGCGCAGCCCGTCGCCCTGAATGACCGTGTCGATCACGCCGGGAAGTCTGGCGACGTTGGCCTGCAGGCTGCGCGGTGCCGTGGCAATATCTTCCAGCACGAATGCATGACCTGCGAGCGGCGCGGCGAGTTCTGCCGGATCGCCCTGCGCGAGGATCTCTCCCTCGTGCAGCAGGAGGACGTGGTCGCAGCGCTCGGCCTCGTCCATATAGGCGGTGCTGAGCAGAATGGTCACGCTGCGGCTGACGATCTGTTGCTGGAGAATGCTCCACAGCTCGCGCCGCGAGATGGGATCGACACCCACGCTGGCCTCATCCAACAGCAGCAACTGCGGCGAATGGATCAGCGTACAGGCCAGACCGAGCTTCTGCTTCATGCCGCCGGAGAGCTTCCCGGCCAGCCGCTTGCGAAAGGGGCCGAGCGCCGTCATGGTTAGCAGTTCGTCGAAGCGCGACTCGCGCATCGGGCGAGGGGTACCGTGCAGGCTGGCGAACAGATCGAGGTTCTCTTCCACCGTTAGGTCTTCGTAGAGGCCGAAGCGCTGCGGCATGTAGCCGATCTGACTTTGCAGCGCGAGCGCCTGCTTCGGCAATGCATGATCGTGCACGCGGATCTCTCCGGCAAGAGGCGTCAGAATCCCCGCCAGCAGTCGCAGCAGAGTGGTCTTGCCCGCGCCATCCGGGCCAATCAGCGCCGTCATGCTTCCAACAGGAAGATGAAGCGAGATATTCTTGAGCGCGTCTCTGCGATCTGCTCCTTTCCCGAAGGACTTGCACAGATCTTTGACGGCGATTGCATCCATGTCAGTTTGTCCCGCAAGGATGCGCGTCGATGGAGTGCGGTGGGTTGTCGCTCAGCGGAACGACCACCGTGGCCGGCATCCCAAGGCGCAAACCATGGTCCGGATTGCACGCATACACGCGCACCCGATAGACCAACTGCGTGCGCAACTGCGTCGTCTCTACGTCCTTCGGCGTGAACTCCGATACCGGCGAGATGTAGCCGATCCAGCCGGGAAAGCGTTCGCCGGGGAAGCTGTCGGACTCGATCCAGGCGCGCATTCCGAGGGCGACCTTGCCCATCTCAGGCTCTGGCAGGTAGGCGCGCACCCACAGCGGATTGTCCAGCGCCAGCGTGAAGACCGGGGTCTGCGGCGTCGCCATATCGCCGGTTTCGAGAATGCGGTCCTGAATCACGCCGTCCTCCGGTGCATACAGTTGCGTATCGGCCAACTGCTTCTGCGCCAGCGCCAGCGCGGACACATCCGCCTTCTCGGTTGCCTGCGCTGCGGCAATGTCCTCCTTGCGCGGCCCGATGACGGCAAGCTGCAACGCCTGCTGCTTGGCAGCCAGCGCCTGCTGCTTGGCAGCCAGGTTGGCCTGGTCCGTCTGCAAGGTGCGTTTTGCATCGTCGCGCACCTGCAACGAGACATACTGCTGCTTTGCCAGCGTCTCTTGACGGCGATAGAACAGCTCGGCGTTGGTCACATTGTCCTCGGCCGCCTGCACGTCAGCCTGTGCCGCGGCAACATCCGCGCGTGCCTGCGCGATCTCCTCCGGACGGCTCCCCGCCAGAAGCCGCGCAACCACCTGCTGCTGCGCCGCCACCGTCGATTGGCTCTGCGCCACCGCATCCGCAAAGTGCTGTTTGACAAGTTGGGCGACAAGTTGGCCGCGGTGAACGGCGCTGCCCTCGTCCACCAGAAGCCGCTCAATCCGCTCACTGTCGTTGAAGGCAAGCTGCACCTGCCGGATGTCCACGTTGCCGTAGAGCGTGATGCTGTCGCTGGGTGCGATCTGACGCGCCCTCCATCTGTGGATGAAGACGCCCGCGCTCACCAGCAGAGCCAGAAAGACCACAATGAGAATTCGCTTCTTGACTGAACCCATGGTTCTTCTCCCAACGGAACGACGGTGATGCTTGAATCTATGGATTGCCGTGCAGCAGGTTGTTGATGGCCTCGATGTCCAGGGGCGTCAACACTCCTGCCGCTGCCTTCAGTTGCGCGCGCCCGACCAGTTGTGTGTAGAGCGCGAGATAGTAGTTGCGCTGCGCAGTCGCGCAGTTCGTCGTCGCGGTCAGCAGGTCGATGATCGAGCGGCTGCCAATCTCATAGCCCTTGCGCGTTCCCTCCATGGACACCTGCGCCGAGGTCACCGACTGCTGCGCCGCCTGGAACTGCGCAACACTGTCTTGCAGGTCGAGAAACGCGGTCTGCGTGTCCAGCTTGATCTGGTCCTGCACGTTTGCGACGTTCGCCTTGTTGGCCCGCGCCAGCGCCTCGGCCTGATGAATGCCGGCACGCGTGCTGCCGCCCTCGTATATGGGAATGGAGAGATTCAGGGAGGCGCCAATCTGGTCGATGGCCACGGGCGGGATCAGCGTGCCCGCGGCGTGCTGGCCAATCCCGCTCAGGGTCAACGTCGGCCAGCGCGCCCGCTTGGCAGACTCCACCTGCTGCTCGCTGACGTTGAGCGTCGCCTGCGCCTGCTGCAGAAGCGGCTGGTTCTTGAGCGCGGCTGCCAGCCACGGTTCGATCGTCTCCGGCTGCGGGCCGGTCGCCTGTAGCGTCGTTATATCCTGCAACGCCACGACGGGCTGGTGCGTCAGGCGTTGCAACTGGTCCTTCGCCACATCCACGGCGTTCTTCGCCACAATCAGGTCGGCCCTGGCGGCATCCAACTGCGCCTGCGCCTCCTGCACGGAGATGATGTCGCCCGTCCCCACCTTCAGATTCGCATTCGTCTGGTCGTCGATGCGCTGCAACAGATCGACCTGCTGCTGTGCCACGCGTTGGTTGGCCTGCGCCTGCAAGACGCCGAAGTAGGTCTGCGCAACCTCCAGCGCAACCATCTGTTCGGCGAAGGCCAGCGCCGCTTCGCTGGCCCGGATGCGGCCGTCCGCCTGCTTCATCGCGATGAACTCCTGCCCGTTGAAGATCGACTCCGTCAGGCTCGCGCTGAAGACGTCCGAGTGGTACCCGGTCGAGAGTGGTTGCGGGCCAAACCCCGTTACATAGGCCGTGTTCATTCCGCCGCTGGCCTCCGCGTTCAGGTGCGGAAGCAACGCGGCGCGCGCCAGCGGCCTGCCTGCCCGGTCTGCGTCCAACTGCGCCTTCGCCTGCGCAATCACAGGAGAAGTCGTCGCCGCCTGCTCATACGCTTCCTGCAGGTCTTCCGCCCTCGATGCGATCGCCGCGGCAAACAGCAGCACTGCACCGATTGTGATCGTTCTGCGTTTCATGGCACGGTCCCCTTCAGGCGAGAATGGTCTTGAGTTCATCGACATCCGGCACGCGGCCATAGAGCTTGACCTTGCCATCCACCACCAGCGCGGGCGTCCTCATCACACCGGCGCGCATGATCGCCTGCATGTCCGTCACCTTCTCCATCGTAAACTCCATGCCGAGTTCCTTGGCCGCCGTCTCCACGTTGTTCGCCAGCCGCACGCAGTTAGCGCATCCCGATCCGAGTATTTGCAGTGTTGTCATACGTTCTTCTCCAGTCTTCTTCTCTACATCAAAAAGTTGAACAGATAGCCGACGATCAAAATTCCAACCGTTACCACACCGACGAAGGCCGCGATCAACTGCGGACGGAGCACCTTGCGCAGGATGATGGTCTCCGGGAACGACAGCCCGATCACCGACATCATGAACGCAAGCACCGTGCCCAGTGCCGCGCCCTTCTGCAGCAGCGCCTGCACGATGGGGATGATTCCCGCTGCGTTCGAGTACATCGGCACGCCGATCAGCACCGCCAGTGGCACCGACCACCACGCGCCCTTGCCCATGATGTGTGCCATGAAGTTCTCCGGTACATAGCCGTGGATGCCCGCGCCCACGGCGATTCCGACGACGACATACAGCCACACCTTGCCCACGATCTCGCGCACCGCCTCGCAACCCAAATGAATTCGCTCCGCCCAGGTCGGCTTCTCGTCTTCCGGCGCGCCGTCGCCCATCTGCGCCTCATAGACCCATGACTCGACGTAGCGCTCCATCTTCATCCGCCCGATCATCCATCCGGCGATCATCGCAATGAGCAATCCCGTCCCAGCATAAATACCGGCGATGCGCCAGCCAAAGAGTCCGAAGAGCAGCACCAGCGCGACCTCATTGATCGTCGGCGCGGCGATCAGAAAGGAGAACGTGACGCCCAGCGGAACGCCCGTCGTCACAAAGCCGATGAACAGCGGCACCGCCGAACACGAGCAGAACGGAGTCACCACGCCCAGCAGCGATGCCAGTACATTGCCCACCGATTCGCGCCGGCCCGCCAGGATCGCCCGCGTATGCTGCGGCGTGAAGTACGAGCGCACAATGCCGACCCCGAAGACCACCAGCACCAGAAGCATCAGGACCTTCGGCGTCTCGAAGACCATGAACCGGACCGTCGAACCCAGCCGCGTGGCCGCAGAGAGGTGGAATGCGGAGTAGGTAAGCCAGTCTGCGCATCGTGCCAGCCGACTGTAGATCACCCACCACGCAATCACTCCCAGCCCGATGAGGACCACGCTGCGCAGCAACGATTCACGCTGCGTCGGCGGTTCGTTCTTTCGCGCCACCTCACAGTGCCGCTCTTTCAGGATTGCCATCGCTCATCCCTCAATAAAAACACGTTCAGCCCTGCTGTAGTTCATGGTTGCCGCAGCGGACCGACTGTTGCTGGCGGACTGCCGCGCGGCACGTCGCGGTCGATGATGTCGCTGCGCGCAGCCAGCGGGTTCGGGCTGCGATCGGGAAAGTGAAAATCGGCGAGCCGTTCCACGCTGACAGCCTCGTCCGGTGACGTGTTCAGCAGCCTCCGACTGTACTCATTGGCCCCGCTCTCGAAGTGGTCGATCTCCGCCGGTGCAACGGTCGCGCCGCGCGCGCGGCGGCTGCGGATGGACAGCTCCAGCACCGCAAGATGCGCGGGATACACGCCCGCACGCAGCGAGACCCGTGCCGCAGCGCCGGTCGAGATGCGCTGCACGATGAAGCCATCGCCCACCGAGTTGTCCAGCACCAGCGTCCCCTGATTGACGCGCGCGCCCGTCATCCACGCGCCCGCATCGGCCCAGCAGGGCGCATTCTTCGAGACCGTCCGCACGTCCGTGCGGTCCACCACCTCGTCTGGAAACAGGTCGCGCAGCGCAGCGCCCAACTCCACCCACGCCGTCACCAGCCCATCGCAGAGGTGCCCGTGCATCCGCGCCATATCCTTCAGCGCGATGCTCTTGGGATGAAGGTTGCGGCGGCCCAATGCGCTGTCCGTGTCCAGAACCGGAAGCGGATTCAGATGGCGCGCCAGCGCGGCCCATGCAGGATAGAAATCTTCATCGGGCGCTTGCTGCGCGGTAAGGCGGGCGGGCGCGGCGAACGGAAGCGCAGCCAGGCCAAGCGCGGCCAATCGGGCAAGAAACCGCCGACGACCTGTGCCGCAGGCTGCCTGAGCGGTGCGAAGTGTCTTGCCATTGTCGCTCGTGGCTTTGCTGCGTGAGTTCATCGCGTCCTCTCTTTCAGCACCTGCGTGGCGCAGACGAAGAAGTTGCAGACACACGGCGTCAGCAACCGGTAGTACACCGTGGTCCCTTCGCGCCGGTCCTCGACGATGCCGTGCGCGCGCAGCAGCGCCAGATGCTTCGATACGGTCGAAAGGTCGCCGCCGACGATCTTTCTCAGGTCGCCGACCGAACACTCCCCGCGGCCCAGCCGGTTCACGATCATCAGCCTGGACTCGTTGGCCAGCGCCTTCAGCATCTTTGCCTGTTGCGTAAATGCCGCGCGGTCCTTCATGCTCTCCACTATATGACAATTTGGCCAAATATGCAACTATATTGTCGACAAAGACGCATCGCACCTATGTTGCAACGCGCGATGCATTAAAAATGCGATAAAACTAAAATAAGGGCTTGACCGCCTCCCCTCATTCGATGATATAAAACTTCAACTGACTGGCAATAAATGCGATCGCATCGCTGTAGCGCGGTAGCGTTTTAGCGCCTTAGCGCTGTAACGCCGCATGTACCGCAGTACATGCCGCGAGCGACCGTCTCTCCGGGCCCCCGTAAATTGTACCGATGCCGTTATCTCTTCCAGGAGAAGCCCCTGTGTCCCTCCGTGCCTTGCTGTCTGCTTCGCGGTCCGCCTCTTTGCCTGCTCCGTTGCCTTCGTCGATCTCCGCCGCCGTCTCGACTGGCAAGCCCCTGGCGCGTCGTGCAGGTGGGGTATCGTGCTTGAGGTCTCCGTTTGCAATGGCGCTGGCGGTCGCGGTGGCGCTGCTGCTGGGCGGCGCGCAGGCGGCGTGGGCGGGAACCTACACCTGCGGTAATATTTCCTCGGCTTCTTATGGTCCGGGTAATAGTCAGGCCCAAGTCAGCCTGAATGCAGGGCAAATCCTTACCGTGACCGTTGCGCCTGCTGCCCAAGTGATTATCGATTTCAATGGGAGCCCGCTGGCAACTTCGGGTTTATCGGAACATTCACATGGACTGTTCCGACAACGGGGATCTACACCATCGGCTCATGGATAGGTTCCAATGTCAGCTGCAGTGCGCCGCCTGCATATACGGTGACGGTCAGCACGGACACCACTACGGGCGTGGGATCGAACTGCACCGCAGGCAGCACGACGGATGCGAGCTGTAGCCTGCGCGATGCTCTGGCGGCAGTCGCGGCAAACTCAAACGTCACCAGTTCCAACCCGGCGACTATATCGTTCTCCCCGACGGTCTTCCTCGCAAGCAATACGGCCGCGCAGAATACCATCACCGAGATCAACGGCACACTCAATCTGCCGTCCAACACGACCATTCAGGGGCTGACCACGGGCAGCGGCGCGTCGCTGACCAACCTGATTACGCTGAACGGCAATGCGGCCAACACCGTGGTGACCAACGGCGGTAACGACGCGGCAATCGACAACCTGATCATCACGAATGGCAGTGCAACCGCGATCGGAGGCGGCATCTATAACACAGGCAGCCTGACGCTGAGCAACAGCACTGTGATGAACAACAGCACGGTTTTCGATGGAGGCGGCATAGGTAATACAGGCATCCTGATGGTGAACGGCTGCACCTTCAATGGAAACACGGCCGGACAGGCTGGCGGCGGGATCTTTCTCGGAGGCACCGCTGCGACAGTGAGTAACAGCACCTTTTACGGCAACAGTGCAGTAGGGGGAGGCGGTCTGTATTTCGGACAGGGATCCGCTACTGTCACGAACAGCACCTTTACAGGCAACACTGCAGTAGTTGGCGGCGGAGTCTCCACCAACCAGCTTTGCCTTGGCACCGGTTGTAGCCTGACGCTCTCGGACAGCATTGTGGAAGCCAACACGGCTAAGGTCATGGGCGCAAACTTCTTGGACAACGGCAATAACGACTTTATAGACGGCGGGGGCAATCTGTACATATCATCCGACAGCGCCGCTCAACTGGCGCTGGCCCCGCTGGGCAGCTACGGCGGGCCCACGCAGACGATGCCTGTGCTGCCGGGCAGCCCCGCATTCTGCACCGGTGGCGGCACCGGCGCCGACCAGCGCGGCGTCGCGCGGCCCACGGCATACAACGGGACAAGCTGCACCGATATTGGCGCCACCAACTCCGACTACACCCTTGCATGGACGACCCAGCCTGCCTCCACCTACGACGTCGGCGTACCCTTCTCGCCCGCGCCGGTGGTGCAGTTCGAGGATGATGGGGCAGCGCTGCCGTACCCTGCGGGCGTCACCATTACGGACGCAGGCAGCCAACTCGGCGGCGGCGCCAGCACGGGCACAGCCACAGTGGCACTCGGTTCGAGCGGCTCGCTGGCCCTGAGCACGCTGGACATCGGCAGCCCGGAGACATCCGACACGTTGACTGCGGCGTACACGCTTTCGCTGCCTTCGAGTGCGACTGCAAGCCTGAGCGCCGGGGCCAGCAACACGTTCGCGGTGGTCAGCCCGGTGGCCGGCTTCCTCATCTCGACGCTGCCCGCGCCGGAGGTGGCGGGCACGCCGGAGACCTTTACGGTGACGGCGCTGAGCAGTCTGAATCCGGCGACAACCGCGACCGGATTTACCGGCACGGTGACCTTCAGCTGTACGGACAACACTGCGGTCCTGCCCGCCAGCTACAAGTTTGTGGCGGGCGACAACGGCGTGCATACCTTCACCAATGGGCTGACATTCAAGATCACCGGCACGCAGACGTTGACCGTTACCAGCGGCACGGTGACAGCCACGACACCATCGATCACGGTGACGGCGGCCGCGGCGACGACGCTGACGGCCTCTTCGGGAACAGGGCAGAGCGCGGCGATTGGCGCGGCGTTTGCCAGTCCGCTGACGGTGCAGGCGGTGGATTCGTACAGCAACCCGGTCCCCGGCGCCGTGGTTACGTTCAATGCGCCAACGACGGGGGCGAGCGCGACACTCTCGGCGACGACGTGCACAACGTCGGCCACATCGCCCGTCGGCGCCTGCTCGGTGACGGCGACGGCGAACGGCACGGCGAGCGCGACGGCCTGCGCGGTAAGCGCAACGACGCCCGGCGTCACCACGCCGGCCTCGTTCATGCTGACCAACACGCAACATCCGACGAGCGTGCAACTTTCGATAAGCCTCTTCGGGCCGATATACGGCCAACCCTTCACGCTGAATGCGGGCATTACGCCCTCGTCCGCAGGCGGCACGGCCCCGACGGGCAGCGTGACCTTCTACGACGGGGCGACCAACCCGCTGACGCCGAACTCGCCGGTGGCCAACGCAACGGCGAGCTATACGGTGAGCGCGGCCACGCCGGGCATCCACCAGTACTACGCGAAGTATCTCGGCGACACGAACTTCAGCGCCAGCAGCCAGACCGCCCTGCCATCGTCGATCATGATCGGCAAGGCAAGCTCGACGCTGACTGGGCCGACCAGCACGGTCTTCATCCCGTATGGTCAGTCTGGGACGTTCAATGTAAGCCTTGCCGGTCAGTTCTCCGGGACCGGGATCGCGCCGCCATCTGGGAGCGTAACGGCCTCGGTAGGCAACGGCTTGAACACCTCGCTACAGGTGACGATGTCGAATGACGTGGCGACCATTACGTTCCCGTCGAATGGGACGGTGCAGACCTATCCAGTGACCGTGAGCTATGCGGGTGACGGCAACTATGCTGCCGCCCAGAACATCACGGTGCAGGTGCAGGTGGGGCAGATCGCGCAGACGATCAGCTTTACGCCCGTTACGCAGGTGACGTATGGCGTGTCGCCGATTGCGCTGACGGCGAGCGGGGGTGCTTCGGGCAATACAGTCGTCTTCAGCGTGCTCTCCGGGCCTGGGGTCATCAGCGGCAGCGGCAACACGCTGACGGTGACCGGAGCAGGCACCATTGTGGTCGCAGCCAACCAGACAGGCAACACGACCTACTCGGCGGCAACGCAGGTGACGGCGAGTATCGCGGTAAGCAAGGCAACCCTGACTGCGACTGCGAACCCGGCCACCAGCGTCTACGGCGCGGCGTTCCCGACCTTCACCGGGCCCCTCACCGGCGTCGTCGGAGGCGATGGCATCACGGCAAGCTATGGCACGACGGCGACACCCACTTCGCCGGTCGGCGGCAGCTACACGATTGCGGCGACGCTGAGCGATCCCAACTCGAAGCTGGGCAACTACACGGTGATCAATGTACCGGCGGTACTCACTATCACCAAGGCGACTCCAGCGGTGACGTTGACGTCTTCGCAGGACCCGGTGCTGGTGCTGAATCCTGTGATATTGACGGCGACGTTCACTTCGTCCGCAGGCGCGCCACCCAACGGCGAAGGGGTGACCTTCTACGACAGTACGACTTCAACGGCGCTCGGCCAGGGTGCGTTTTTCAATGGCGTGGCGGTGCTGAGCGTGGCAACCCTGGGGGTTGGATCGCACTCGATCGTTGCGACCTACTCCGGCGATGCGGACTTTGTCGGCGCGTCCAGCCCACCGCTCTCCGAGACGGTGCAGGACTTCAACATTACGATCTCGGCGAGCGGCGGAAGCGCCTCTGTGACCAACGTGACCGCGCTGCCCGGCGGGACGGCGGTGTACACATTCACGCTGAGCCCGATCGGGAGCACGACCTTCCCGGCGGATATAACCCTTTCGGCCAACGGCCTGCCAGCGGGCGCAACGGCAACATTTTCGCCCGCAATCCTGGCGGCGGGCAGCGGTTCGAAGAATGTGACGATGACGGTCCATTTGGCGACGGCGAGCGCGAAGCTGCAACCGGGACATCCGTTCGGCAGAGGGTATCTGCCAATCGCGCTTGGCATCCTGCTGCTGCCGTTCTCGCGCCGGTTGCGTCGCGTGGGAAGGAAGCTGGGTCGCGGAGTCTCGCTGGCGCTGCTGCTGGTTGGTCTCGCCGCGGCGGCCGGACTGACCGGATGCGGCTTCAACAGCGGCTACTTCGGCCAGTCGCAGCAGACCTACACCGTGACAGTGAGCGGGACATCCGGCGCGCTGACGCGCTCGACCACAGTCTCGCTGACGGTTGAATAAGGAGAGAGAGAGAGATGCATCGATCGGTTCTTGCAGGTCTGCTGCTGTGCGAAGTGTTGACGATGGCGGCCATGGTTCATGCGCAGCAGGCGCGCCCGTATGTGGTGCCCGGGGCCACGTCGGCGGATGTCGCCGTGACATACAACCTGGAACGGGCGAAGGTTGCATCCAGCAACTGTGGCTGCTTCTGGATGAATGGGGGCGGAGCGGAGGGTGCCCTCAACTTCCGTCATGGTCTCGGCGCGGTCGCACTGCTGGACGCAGATCATGCCTCCAACATCACGCCGGGCGTGGGTCTGAGCAAGTTCACCTACGTCTTTGGGCCGCGCTACACCTACAGCCCGATGCGCTGGCGGCAGCCGCGCAAGACGCGTCTCTTCGGCGAGGCGCTCTTCGGCGCGACCCACGGGTTCAGCAGCACCTTTCCCGGATCCGGCGGCGCCGCAACCTCCGCCAACTCCTTCGCCATGCAGTTGGGCGGCGGCGTGGATGTCGCTCTGCGCCGGGGCTTCGGGGTGCGCGCGCTGGAGGTGGACTACGTCCGCACCAGCCTCCCCAACAACGCCTCCAACACCCAGAACGACCTCCGCCTCGCGTTCGGCGTCACATACCATATCGGCAAGTAGGACTGCGTTGCGACCGGTAGCGCTCGCCGCGCGTCAGCAGGCCCTCTCCGTCATTGCCTGCATCTGCTTCAGGATGGTCGTGTAGCCGATCCTCCTGGCGCTTGCTGTATGCACGTCGCGCACGGTGCTGTGCCCCAGCGTCCAAAGGATGTTCGGAATCCCCAACTCGGCCTCTGTTGGAAGCTGTACCGCAGTGCGGGTTTGAACGCACCGTCCCATCGTCCGCGCACTGATGTACGACGATCATCGTAAGTCAACGACTGTTCCCGTACTACTCATTTCCCCTACTTCTCATTGTTCCCTGGCACGCCCGATGCCAGAGGGCCGTCTCTGCCCTGCGCGCGGACGGTGCTGCTGGCAAATCGGGCCGCGTGGATTTATACTTACCCCATCGGCGCGGCCCAAGCGGCCTGGAGCGCCGTGCGAGCGAGGTGCATCTTCAGCGAATGCCTGAATGAGAGTACGCTCCCTGTTCCTCCCGGCGCGCCGCCCGGCCTAAGCTCCGGAGTGAGGGAAGTTCGCGCAAGACAGCGCCTGCCGCAAAGCCTTGCCGGTCGCACACGCGCGGAGCTGCTTTCCGCCCTCGACGATCTTGTTGCAACCGTATTTCCCTCTGACTGCCGCATCTGCAACCGACCGCTGCCGCGCTGCACGGTCCTCCCCATCTGCGATCGCTGTCGTGCCTCGGTGCCCCCGCAGACCGCGGCGATGTGCCGCATCTGCGGCGAGGCCCTCGACATCGACATGGAGAGCGCGCGTCTTGCCAGCCAGTTTCTGGATGAAGGTCTGCTCTGCTCCGGCTGTCGCGCCGATCCGCCAATGTTCGAGCGGGCCGTCGCATACGCCGTCTATCAAGGCGAACTGCGCGAGATGATCCACCTGCTGAAGTATGAGCGGATGTGTGGTGTCGCCACCTTGCTGGCCCCGATGCTGGCCAATGCAATTCTCTCGATCGAGACCGGCACCGCGCAGGAACTCATCGTCGTCCCGGTGCCGCTGTTTCCCAGCAAGCTGCGCCTGCGAGGCTACAACCAGTCGCTGCTGCTGGCCAAAGCCGCTCTGGCCGAACTGCACCGCGCGCGGCCTGCATGGCGGCTTCGTCTGGAGCCTGCGCTCATGCGCCGCCGCCGCGACACGCGAAGCCAGTTTGAACTCAACTCGACCAGCCGTTACTGGAACGTCAAGAGTGCCTTCGAGGTGGCACGGGACTCCATTCAGCCCGGCTGCGAGGTACTGCTGATCGACGACATCTACACCACGGGCGCGACCGCTCGCGAGTGTTCGCGGGCGCTGCGCAGAGCAGGCGCCAGCAAGGTCTGGGTTGTCACGCTGTCTCGTGCGCAGAGGCCGCAAGTACAGGTGCCGGAGGTTGCGATGTGGGACGACACTCCACCGCTCTCTGCGCAGGGATTTGGATAAAAGCAGCATGGGACCACGATCGGGTTTGGCTTCCTTTAGCATTCTGATCGACTTTCAACGGTGTCAACGCAGCAGATTTCGCAATGCAGGCTGCAACTGGAGGGTTTGAGCGATGCAAGCGTCCCACACCTCGTCGAAGGCGCGGAAGCAGCGGGCGAGCGGGAGCCGCCACGCGAACGGCCACATCTCTCCGCGGCTGACCACGGAACTCGATGTCCGCATCGGCGTCTTTCGCCAGCCTGCAATGCAGACGCCGGTGCTGGTGTTGAATGCGTCCTACGAACCGATCAATATCTGCGGCGCGCGGCGCGCTCTGGTGCTGGTGTTGAAGGGCGTTGCGCGCACCGAGGAGGAGCAGGGCGCGGTGCTGCACGCGGCGCGCGTGAATGTGGCCATGCCCAGCGTGATCCGCCTGCTGGAGTACCGCAGGATTCCCCACCAGACGCGCGCGCTCTCGCGCAAGAACATCCTGCTGCGCGACCGCAATGCATGCCAGTACTGCGGCATCGTCCTCACCGCCGGCGAGCTCACGCTGGACCATGTGGTCCCGCGTTCGCGCGGCGGGCTCTCCACCTGGGAGAACCTGGTCGCCTGCTGCCACGAGTGCAACCGGCGCAAGGGCAACCAGTTGCTGCACGAGCTGACCGACATGAAGTTGCAGCGCGAGCCGCGACCCTTCAGCCTGCATACCTCGCGCCACATCATGCGCATGATTGGCTCGGCCGACCATCCGAAATGGAGGCGCTACCTCTACTTCGAGTCGCAGCCGGAGTTCTCCTTCGTCGCGTGACACGCGCACGGCCGGACGCTTCACTGTGACGGCGCGGCGGGGGGAGGGGGCGAGGCGTTTTTCTGGCCTTGGCTCTGCGCCGGACTCTGCGTCTCGTCCTGACCGGCGGGCGGCTTCTCGTTGGTGATGTCCTGGCCGTTGTATATGATCCGGCTGATGGCACGGAACTGCTTGTAATCGGTGTACCGGACGACCGACCGCATGTGGACGTCCTCGCTGAGCGCGCCATTCTGCGCCTGAAAGTGCAGCACGCCCTCGGCCTTGGTGTAGGTGGGAAACCAGTACTTGCCGTCCACCTGCTCGTAGTAGGTGGTGAAGGGCGGCTGCAGGTCTTCGTGACCGGGGCGCGTGTCCTGGGGGACGGTCTTGCCGTTGATGAGGACGATCTGCAGGTCCTGCTGGTCGACCCACACGCGGCCCTGGAAGTAGTGCTTGTTCTTCTCGATCAACTTCGGACCGGCGTCGAAGACGTAGGTGTCGAGATCGTCGACCTTCTCCTGGCCGACGTACTTCACATCGTACGCGGGCAGGTCGTCGGTGGTGAGGATGAAGGGCAGGCGATGCTCGATCTCGTCGAAGTCAGCCGGCGTCATCATGACGCGTTCGAGGCTGTTCTGCGGCGCGAAGACGACGTGCTCGACGCGGCGGTCCGCGTCGTCGAAGGTGATGTCGGTGACCTGCTGGTACTCCCCGTCAACCTTGCCGGTGTCGTCGTCAATGGTGTCGACTTTGACGGACTGGGTGAAGGTGTAGTTCTCGCGGGCCTGCTTGAACTCGGCCTCGCGCTCGCCGAACTTCTGGATGATCTGCTCGGGCGTGACGCCCTTTGGCGGCGCTGGATCGAGTGGGCCAAAGCCGCTCTGGGCGCGCGCCAGAGGCGGCGAGAGTGCGAGTGCGAGAAGGGCGGCGGACGCTTTGGCGAGCAGTCTCATCGGCGCGGAACTCCGTCTTGCGGTTGCCGTGCAATCGGCTTCTGCACAATGCCAGACGATTATAAAACGCGATCGCCTGTCTCTGCCGCTCTCCGCAATCCCTTTTCGTCCTCGCATTTTGGACTGTGCCGCCGCGTTTGCCCGCTTCAACGGCTCCAGATATGAGGTGCAGTCCCATCTGTTTGCAAACACGGTCAAGGCTCCTGCCATGCTCCAGCAGGGCATGCAGTCCTCGCGCGGAAGATGGGTCGGGAACACTGTATATTGGGCGCGCTGGACTCAAGCAGCGGCCTCATCGCCCGCGTTCCCTTCTGTTCGTTCTTCGCTCGCTGGCCACGCCCCCGAGTGCGACAATAGAAACACCTCGAATGCGCATCCAGTCCACCGCCGCGGCGCGCCGTCTCTCCTGCCTTCTGCCACTCTTCGCGCTTCTCCTCACCGGCTGCGGCTACCACGCCGCCGGCTCGGCCACGCACATCCCGGCCAACGTGCGCACCATTGCGGTGCCTGTCTTCACCACCCATGCGCAGACCTACCACACCGAGATCGCCCTCACCCAGGCCGTCGTCCGCGAGTTGGACACGCGCACCCGCTACCGTGTCCTCACCAGCAACTCCACGGACGCCGACGCCGTCCTCAGCGGCACCGTCCTCACCCAGACCTCCGACCCGCTCACATACGACTCCATCACCGGCGTGACCTCCAGTTACCTGGTCACCATCACCGTCAAGGTTGTGCTCACCGCGCGCGACGGCCGCGTCCTCTACCAGAACGACGCGCTCTCCTACCGTGAGCAGTACCAGTCCACGCAGGACCTCAGCGGCTTCATCCGCGAGGACCCCGCCGCCGTCAACCGCCTGGCCCGCGACTTCGCCCACGCCATCGTCGGCGATATGCTGGAGTCCTTCTAGCACAGCTACGAAAGAACGTACCCCTTTGGGGTCTCCGGCCCCGCGCGGAGATAACTCTGTAGCTCAGAGGCGGCAATCGCCGACCACGGCAGGGTCCACTCGATCCAGATGCGCAACTCCACCCACACGCCGTAGAGTAGAACGACCGGCAAGCACACCAGAAAGCTATACAAAATTAATCGTTGCCGCGGGCTCGCCAAACTTCGCTCCAGAAGGATGAAGACCAGAAAGTAGCCTCCCACTCCGAGCATTTGCGGCCAGTGGTGTGGCAACATCAGGGTATGAATGTTATTCGAGTAGTGAATATACGCATCATTCCCATTGTGGGCATACCGTACCTGAATCGCATGGCGTACCAGCGCCCAGTAGGTCCCCATCCCAATGGCCAGCAGCGCAGTCTGGATCGTTCGCACCCTGGACTGCCTCCAGGCCACTGCCTCCGAAGTGTAGAACAGCGGTACGCAGACGGCGATTAGGAATATCGAGGTCTCGCGCCACGCAACGTCTGCGATGAACAGTGGCAGAACGAAGTGCCACTGCCGGTCAAGCGCACACAACACCGCGACTCCAAAAAACAACGCCTGAGGCATATCGTACGGCGTCCACTCCAGACTCTCGCTACGCACCGACAGCGTGATGAATGAAATCGCAAGCATCAATACGCTCGGAAGCCACCATGGCCGATATCCATGCCGCAAGCTGAAGCGGATCATGAACAACAGCATCAGCAGCATCGACAAAATCGCCGCCAGCAGTGACGTGAACTTCTCCACCGTCATCGGCTCCGGATACCGCCCCACGTCCATTCGATCCAGCTTCGCCGCGCCGCGAACCATCGTCGGCGAACTCTCCGCCCAGCGCAGCACGCAGATCATCCCCACGCGCCCCTGATACGGCAGCTTCGCCGTCCCATGGGCATACGTCCTCCAGTCCTGCGAAGACGAATTCACGCAAAAGTATCCGCGCACGCACTGGATCGATGCCATTACCAGCAGGAAGACGATCAGCCAGTCGCGCGCTCCGAAGTTCAGCGTCTCCGCCGGTCTGCTTACGCCCACATCCCCATCATGCGGCATGGCTGAAGTATAGCAGTCGAATCCCGGCGACTGCGTTCCTGCTTCGCCGACAAAGATCGTCTTCCCCCCTTGGCAAATCGCTCTTCAGGCCGCACTCTAGAAGAGTGGTTCGTTGTTCCGGCCGCGCACACGCATGACGCCACCCTCTCTTCGCAGCTTCGCCTCGTCCGACCGCTTCCTCGCGGAGATTGCCGCGCCCGCGACACTCCGCCCCGGCTACGTCCTCATCGGCGACGAGGCATTCCTCTACCAGCGCTGTCGCCAGGGCGTCCTCGCCGCGCTCGCGC
>VFSW01002896.1_pt1 | contig 25840 bp, 26 predicted proteins | sample 5358111 | NCBI WGS metagenome assembly VFSW01 (sample SAMN11554181, study PRJNA540505) | mine drainage metagenome | isolation source: sediment from site ElyBrook_90M | place: USA: Ely Copper Mine, Vershire, VT | collected 2017 | reverse complement strand
CCGGCGAGCGCGCGGGCCATCGCCACGCGCTGGCGCGGGCCCGAGCTCAACTGAGCGGGATATCGCTCGGCCAGGTCGGAGAGCTCGAAGCGATCGATCCACCTCTGGACCCGTGCCCGCGCATCCGGCGTCCCCCGCAGGTCGACAGGATAGCTCACGTTCTGCCGCACCCGCCGGTGGGGGAAGAGCCCGAGGCCCGGAGGGACGAACCCGAATCCCCGGCGCTCCGGAGGCGCTCGCTCCACGGAGCGCCCGTCCACCCGCACGACCCCTCGGCGGAGCGGCAGGAATCCCGCGATCCCTCGCAATAGGCTGGTCTTGCCCGCTCCGGACGGGCCGAGCAGGACGGTCGCCGAGCCGGCGCGGATCTCGAGGTCGATCGGGCCGACCCGGAAGCGATCGCGGTCGACCACGACCTCCGAGAGCCGGACGTCGGTCATGCGAACCAACCGACCTTCGTCCAGGCCATGCCCGTGCGGTCGAAGAAGCGAACGACCACGAAGACCGCGAGGGCGGCCAGCACGAGGAGCGCGGACGCGCCGGCGGCGGCCTGCACACCGGCCGTGGAGTACAGGTTGTAGATGTAGACGGAGGCCGTGTTCGTCACCGGACCCCCATATGGGAAGCTCGGGTAGATCGCGTAGGCGAGGATGAGGAACCCGCCGATCTCGCTGACCCCCCGGGCCCACATCAGGAGGCTTCCCGTCACGATGCCGCGGAACGCCTGGGGCAGCGTCACGGTCACGAACGCCTCGGTGGGTGACGCCCCGAGCGATCGCGCGGCCTCGATCGCCTCCGTATCGACCGAGCGGAAGGCGAGCTCGCTCGTCAGCACCACGTAGGAGGCCCCGACGTAGACCATCACCAGCACGACGCCTCCGACCGCATCGAAGATCGGGATCCCGAGCCCGGCGACCCACGCCCCGAACGGGTTGGTCGGCGCGAAGAGGACGAGCAGCGCGATCCCGACGATGAGGTGGGGGATCATCACCGGAACCAGCACGATCGACTCGACGATCGATCGACCGGGAAAGCGGTAGCGTGCGAGGATGTATCCGAGGGGCACCCCGAGGAGGATCCCGAAGCAGACCGCGATCCCCGAGGCGAGCAGCGTGAAGTACAGGGCCGTCCGGAATCCCGCGCTCCCGGCGGCATTGGCGATGTTGCCGTAGCCCGCGTAGAGGAACAGGGCGACGATCGGAAGGATGAACAGGCCGATCAGGGACGCGGCCAGGACGGCGCCGAGCGCGCGCCGCGCCGGAGCAGCGCGATCCCCTACCGTGTCGTTCGTCATCGGATGCCGCTCGGTCGCTAGTAGAGCTCGGCGAGGTAGGCCGGCACCGCCGGCAAGGGGTCCGGAGTGAAGCCGGCGAGCGCCGCGGGGATCGCGCTCGGATGGTCGGTCCAGGCCGGCGCGATCACGGAGTAGCCGTCCGCGATCCAGGTCGCCGCGGTCTGGTTCGACAGTAGGTAGGCGATGAATGCGAGGCCAAGGGGGACGTTCGGGGCCGAGCTCGGCACCGTGGCGGCGAAGAGCACGGGCGCGCCCGAGACGACCTGGGTCGAAGCTCCCGAGAGGATGGTAGTCGACGCCTGGGTGTCGTTGGCGACGGACGCCGGGTCGTACGCCGCGAGGTTCACGTGGGGCGATAGGTCGACGTAGGCGAGGTGATACGCGATCGCATAGGAGCGATAGATGAGGTAGGTGTCCACCGTACCGGTCGAGAGGACGGCGGCCGCCTGGGTCTCGGGGACGATCTTCGTCACCGCGGGCACCGGATCCGCAAGACCACCGATGCCTCCCGTGTAGAAGTGGGAGTAGAAGGCCCCGTGCGCGCCGTCGAGCGAGTCCTGGAGCTCGATGGTGAAGATCGCGTTGTACCCGAGAGGGTCCGCGCTCGCGTTCGGAGTTCCGAGCGTGATGCCCGGCTGGACGATGGTGCTCGCCCAGTTCGAGGTGGTGATCCCCGATAGGCTCGGAAGGTTCGGGTCGTAGGCGAGCACCAGGGGGTCGGTGGCGAAGACGACCTCCCAGCTCGCTGCGGCCGGTTCGACGTGCTGGGGGATGACCCGGTAGTCCGCCGAGACGAATGCATCGTACGGCTGGCCCGGGAGGGTCAGGGCCGTCGCGGCGGCGAGACTCCCCTCGTAGAGCTGCGCCGAGAGCGGAGCCTGCACTCCGGAGGTCTCCTGCGCGAAGCTCGAGGCGAACGCGGGCAGGTTCGCTCCCAGCGTTCCCGCGGCCACGAGAGCGAGCGTGGAGGTGGTACCTCCGGCGGAGGTCGAGCCCAAGGGATGGGCGAGCCAACCTCCGACGAACCCCGCCCCGATCGCGATGACGGCGATCCCGACGACCGCGAGGTTTCGCGCGACCGGACGCATCGATGTTGTAAATACTAACATCACTTAAGCGTTCGGCCGCCGATCGGCCCGCGTCGCTCGGGGGGAGCGTAGCGGTACCAGACCACCCCGTCGATATCGTTCATGGCGACCGGTCCGAACTCCGAGCTATCGCGGCTTCCTCCGCCCGCATCGCCCAAGACGTAGAGTTGTCCGGGGGGGATCGGGCGTCCGTTCGGCAATCGCGCATCCCCGGGGAGTCCGGTGACTCGCTTGACCAATCGTTCGACCGAACGAGCTGGATCGCGCAGCACGACCACGTCCCCACGGAAAAGTCGACCGGTTCGGGCGGGTCTCGGATCCACGTACAGGCGATCTCCGGGCCGTAGCGTGGGCTCCATCGATCGATCTCGCACCACCACCCGATGGCTCCGCCACCACCGGCGGAATCTCGCGAACACGGAGCGCACCGGTTCCGGCAACCTTATCCTCCGCGGGCGGTATATCGAGCCATGTCCGCCCCCGCGAGAATCCATGCGTGGATTGACGCGATCCGAGACGCTGTCCGAGACCCCGCACCCGTGTACGCTCACTGCGACATTCCGTGCGGTATTTATGACCCGCACGAGGCCCAGATCGCGGCCCTGACGATCATCCGCATGGACCAGCTCATCGCCGAGCTCCCACGGCCGACCCCCACGAGCAAGCCGGAGGAGGTCGACGCCTACGTCGCGAAGCTCGCGCGCTACCAGCTCGTCAAGGAGCAGCACGCCGAGCGGCTGAAGCAGGAGATCCGGGTCATCTGGGGCGACTACTTCACCGCCGATCACGCGAAGCAGCACCCGGGGATCCACGACCTCACCTGGAAGATCCTGAAGCAGGCGTCCAAGGCCCGCCAGGGAACGAACATCGCGGACGCCCAGGAGCTGCTCCGGCAGGTCCAGGAGTTCGCGGAGATCTTCTGGAAGACGAAGGGAGCGACCTCCAAGCGCCAGCCTTCGCTCCAGAAGCCGGGCGGCGAGCTCGTGGTCCCGGTGCCTCCCTAGGGCGCACCGTTCAATAGCGCCGGACGAGTCCGATCGCCGGCCCCCGATGACCGAGACTCTGCCTCTGGACGGTCGCTCCCTCACCCTCGAGCAGTTCCTCGCGGTCGTCCGGGGCGGGTGCGCAGTTTCCCTCACCCCGGACGCCCGGCAGGCGGTGGCTCAGAGCCGCCGGGTCGTCGAACGGGCCGTCGCCGCCGGCCGTCCCGTCTACGGGGTGACCACGGGCTTCGGTGCGATGTCGAACCATGCTGTCCCTCCGGCCCGGGCCCGGGAGCTCCAAACCTCCCTCATCCGGAGCCATGCGAGCGGCGCAGGACCCGCCCTGCCACGGGACATCGTCCGAGGACTGATCCTCCTGCGACTCAACTCCCTCGTGCGAGGTCATTCGGGCGTCCGCGGGGAGCTCGTCGACCTCCTCGTGGAGCTCCTGAACCGTGGCCTGGTGCCGTACATACCCGAGCAAGGATCGGTCGGGGCCTCCGGCGATCTCGCGCCGCTCGCCCACCTCGGCCTCGCGATGATGGGCGAGGGCGAGTTCATCGACCGGGCCGGTAGTCGGGTGGCCGCCTCGACCGTGCTCGGGACCGAGGGTATCGCGCCCGTCTCTTTCGTGGAGAAGGAGGGGGTCGGCCTCATCAACGGGACTGCGCTGATGGGCTCTTACCTGGCGCTCGCGGTCACGGACGTGCGCGAGTTATACGACGCGGCCAAGGTCGCCGCGGCCCTCTCGTTCGATGCTCTCGAGGGCAACCCGGAGTCGTTGGACGATCGATTGGGCGAGGCGCGGAACCTCCCGGCCCAACGGCGAGCGGCCACCGCGATGCGCGCGTTGCTCGCCTACAGCAAGCTGGCCCTCCCACGCGTCACCTGGCAGGGTCAGGACCCGTATACGCTGCGCTGCATCCCGCAGGTCTTCGCGGCGGTGGAGCTGGCGATCGAGTTCGCGGAGGGGATCGCCCGCGGCGAATTGAACGCGGTGACCGACAACCCCCTCATCTTCGAGGGGGACGAGTTCATCAGCGGAGGGAACTTCCACGGCCAACCGCTCGCCCTGGCGCTCGATACGCTCGCCTTGCCCGTCCAGTACCTCGCCGCGTTCAGCGAGCGCCGAACCGCCCGCATACTGCATCCCGCTCTGAACCGGGGATTGCCCGCGTTCTTGGCCCCGGGGCCGGGAACGACCTCCGGGCTGATGATCCCCCAGTACCTCGCGGCCGCGCTCGTGAACGAGAACGCCACCCTCGTCCATCCGGCCAGCGCGACCAGCATCTCCACCTCGGCCGATCAGGAGGATTTCGTCAGCATGGGTCCCTGGGCCGGTGCCAAACTGCGCCGGATCCTCTCCAACACCCAACGGGTGGTCGGGATCGAATGGATCGTGGCCGGTCAAGCGCTCGAGCTCCGCCGTCCGCTCTCGGGAGGTCGGGGGAGCGAAGCGGCTCTGCGGGTGCTCCGGGAGAAGGTCGCGCCATGGTCTCAGGATCGAAGTCCCGCTGCCGACATCGAGCGGGTCGCCCAGGGGATCGCCGATGGCTCCTTCGTCCAGCGTGTCCGTGCCGAGGTCCCGTTCTAGGGACCCCCGACTCGTGCGGGCGCGCCCTCAAAGTGCTCGTTGGAATGGGGAAGGCACCGGCGCCCCGTCCCCCTGGCCTGTTGGACGGTGCCACCAGAGGGCCGGTTCGCCGATGCCCGAGGCCATTGTACATAACCGCTCAACCAGCTATATAGTTTCCAGGAGGCCCGGATGGTGAAATCTGGCCCCTTCCGGAGGGAAAATCACACCTAAGCGCGTGGGTGAATCCGGCTCCGGAATCGAAGAGCCGGACAATATAGGTCGGGGCGAAATGCGCACCCCGAGGCGTTCAAATTCGCGCGTTCGGAGGCATCGGTCGTCTCCGAACCCTCTGGTCGCCGGTTCTGCGAAGAAGGTGCAGGATCCTCACGGTGGCCTTCGGTAATGGGAGTCGCTGGATCTCGGCTCGGGAGGCCCACCGGCGATCGTGATCCGTCCGCACTCGGCGGATTCGAGGTAGACGGGCGTGGTAGACGTGCAGATCGACGCTGAAGTGGCTGTAGCTGTGGCGGACGATCCCGATCGGCTCGATCCGACCGGACACTCGAAGCCCCGTCTCCTCCTCGAGCTCCCGTCGTGCCGCCGCTTCGGGGGACTCTCCCCGCTCGATCTTCCCTCCCGGGAACTCGTAGAGGCCTGCGAGCAGGCCACCGGGTCCCCTCCGCTGGATGAGGAACCTGTCGGCGGACTGGACGACGAGGACGGCGGCTCGCAAATGCGGCTTCCGCCGTCGGGGGGACCGGACCGGAATGGATCCCGGAGCGTTGAGCATCGCATAGGCCCGACAGGTCATCGAAACGGGGCACCGGTGACATTGCGGTGAGACCGGTAGGCAGATGGTCTCACCGAGCTCCATCAGAGCTTCGTTGAATTCGCCCGGAGAGTCCTCGGGAAGAAGATCCGTGAGGTGGCGCTCGAGCACGCGCGCGATGGCCGGGGTCCGCACGTCTCCCCTCTCCATCCACCATCGGGCCGCGACGCGCTTCCCGTTCGCCTCCAGGGCCACGGTCGGCGCCCCGAATGCGAGGCTGGCGACGGCCCGGGCGATGTAGGGCCCGACCCCGGGAAGCTCCTCGAGCTCAGGAACGGTCCGGGGCAACCTTCCGCGGTGTCGACGGACGAGGTCGCGGGCGGCCGCGCCGAGATTGCGGGCCCGAGCATAGTACCCCGCCCCTTCCCAGACCTTGAGGATCTGAGCTTCGTGTGCACGGGCGAGCGAGCGGACGGTTGGGAAGCGGGCCACGAACCGTTCGAAGTAGGGAACCGCTTGATCGACCCGGGTCTGTTGGAGCAGGACCTCGGCCACCCAGACGCGGTAGGGATCTCGACGGCGTCTCCAGGGTAGTTCGCGGCGGGAGGCTCGGAACCAGGCGAGCAGAGCGCGGCTGGTAGCCGCATCGGGCGCCTTCGCAGTTCCGCGGCGTCCGCTCACAGGATTTCCCGGCCCGCGCACGAAGAGCAGGCTTAAAGCCCACCTGGAGTTCGAAGCACCAGCGTGCCGAAGCCGGTGCCTGGAACCGTCGTCATCGTCAACGATGAGAACTTCGACCAAGAGGTCATTCGCTCGGAGATCCCGGTCGTCGTCGATTTCTACGCGGACTGGTGCGCGCCCTGCCGCGCCACCGAAGCGCTCATGCGAGAGTTGAGCGAGCATTGGGTCGGCCGGGTCAAGTTCGCGAAGGTGATCGTGGACGAGTCGAGCGCGGTGACCCAATCGTACGGGATCCACTCGATCCCGGCCTACCTCTTCCTCGACCAAGGGAAGGAGAAGGGACGGGAGATTGGGCCCGTCGAGCCCGGCGAGTTCCGGACGATCCTGAAGAAGTACTTCGAATTCGCGTAGTGCGTGCTAGTGGCGGAAGACCCGCCACCCGGTGAAGTACATCGACATCCCGAACTTATCGGCCATCGCGATCACTTCCGGATCGCGCAGACTGCCTCCGGGCTGGATGATCGCGCGGACGCCGGCCTTGCCGGCGATCTCGACGCCGTCGGCGAACGGGAAGAAGGCATCCGAAGCGAGGGTTGCGCCCTTGGCCCGAGGGCCCGCCACCTCGCATGCCAGCTCGACCGCACGGGCCCGGGGCGGCGGGCCGGAACCGATTCCCACGGTCCGGGACCCGTGGGCGAGGACGATCGCGTTGGACTTCGCATGCCGGACGACCCGCCAGGCAAAATCGAGGGAGCCAAGCACCTCCGGGGTCACGGCGGTGCCGGTCACGAGGTGAAGGTCTGCTGGAGCGAGCTCACGCCGATCGACCTCTTGGAGCAAAAGGCGACCGAGCCCACTATGGGCCTCCCAGCGCTCCGCTTGAGGCGGCTCGATCCGTACGAGCTTGATCTTGGGTCGAAGGCCGAGGCGCTCTCGGCTCGCCTCATCGAACGATGGGGCGGAGAGAAGATCCACGAAGATCCCCGCGAGCGCGTCGGCATCGCCGGCGCCGAACGGTCGGTTGATGGCGATGGCACAGCCGTATCGGGCGACCGGGTCGCTCGCCACGGCCCGTTCGAGGGCCTCCTTCACCGTGGCCCCCGAAGCGACGCCGCACGGGGTGGCATGCTTGACGACGGCGGCGCTGGGGCCGGGGAACTCCGCGACCGTGGCGAGTGCGGTATCAAGGTCCAGAAGGTTCGTGAAGGAGAGGGAGTCCCCTTTCACCAGTTCGAACGATGCGGATGGGAGTCCAGAGCCCACGGCGGAGTACACGGATGCGCGCTGGTGGGGGTTCTCGCCGTACCGAAGCTTGAGGGGTTCGCGGCGGAAGGTAATCTCCGATGGGAAGGGGTCCGACGAGCGATCGGTAGCGGGCCCGAGCCCGCGGGCGATTGCCGCGTCGTAGGCGGCCGTTCGCTCGAACGCCTTCAATGCGAGACGGAGCCGAGTCGCATCCGAAAGCGCTCCGGAGCGGGCTCCTAGCTCGGAAGCCACCCCTGGATAGTCGGCGGGATCGACCACGATCGCCACGTCCTGATGGTTCTTGGCGGCGGCTCGAGCGAGCGTGACACCGCCGATATCCACGAATTCCTCACGATCCTTCGCCTCCGGATGCTCGGTAAGGTGGCGCTCGAACGGGTAGAAGTTCACGACCACGAGATCGAAGGAGAGGAGCTTGCGATCGGCCAGCTCCCGGGCTCCCTCTTCGGTCCGGGGAGCGAGCACCCCACCGAGAATGGCGGGATGGAGCGTCTTGACGCGCCCGCCGAACCAAGAGCCGATGCCGGTAAGCTCCTCCGCCGCACGAACCGGGATCCCGGCCGACGAGATCGAGCGCTGGGTGCCTCCCGTGGCCCACAGCTCGATTCGGTGGAGCGAAAGGGCTCGCGCGAAGTCGATCAGGCCGGCCTTATCGTCGACCGATAGCAACGCCCGTACGATCCGCACCTGTCGATTGGATTCGGGCGCCACCAGCCTTACCCTGCATAGCGAGGGAGGCGGGGAGATAACTTTCGCGGACGCGGTCAGCGCACCGCTCGCGGAAGCGGGCGGGCGTTCCCCCGCAGCCAGGCCTTCGCACCGACGAGCGTTCCCCAGCTCCGCACGGTGCGAACGGAGTAGCTTCGACCATCGGGTCCAGAGACGATCGCGTTCCACGCCGCCCGCGCGGCTGGTACGGTGCGATGACCGACCTCGACGATGGCGCGGTTCCGATCGAAGCGGATGACACGGAACGGAGGAGGAGAGGGAGCCGGGGGCTGGAAGCTCGAGAGGAGCGATTGCCACCAGGGCGGCGAGAACCGGAGATTGGACGTCCCCGCCACCTCGATCCCGAGATAGCGGGGGCGTGACGGGTTCGCCTTACCGGACGAGATCGATGACTTCCTCGGACTGTCCACTGGCATAGCCTCCACCCTTCTGGCCGAGGAGGCTCGCCGCGCGTACGCCCGTGATGATCAGGAGCACTTTGATGGTGTTCTCCATCTCGGGAGAGTTCTCGACCGTGCAGCCCCAGATGATGCGGGCGCGCTTGGAGATCTTGCCACCGACCAGCGCCGCGGCCTTCTCGGCCTCGGAGACGGTCATGGTGGGTCCGCCGATCACGCGGACGAGGGCGCCGGTGGCGTCCTTGAGGTCCACGTTGCCGAGCAGCGGGGAGGTGAGCGCCTCCGTCACCGCTTCGGTCACCCGGTCGGTCGCGCTCTCGCTCTCGCCGAGCCCGATGAGGGCGACCCCGCCGTCCTTCATGACGGTCAGGATGTCGGCATAGTCGAGGTTGACGAGGCCCGGGCGAGTGACGATCTCGGCGATTCCCTTGATCCCGGTCATCAGCACGGCGTCCGCGAGCTTGAAGGCCGCGTCGAGCGGCATCCGAGGAACCAGTTCGAGCAGCTTCTCGTTCTGGATGACGATCGTGGTGTCGCACACGCGGCGCAGGCGCTCGAGCCCATCGCGGGCCTGCTCCATGCGCGCGGTCCCTTCGCCGGGGAACGGAAGCGTGACCACCCCCATCGTCAGGGCGCCGGCTTCCTTGGCGAGGCGCGCGACGAGGTGCGCGGATCCGGTTCCGGTGCCACCGCCCATGCCGGCGGTGATGAAGACGATGTGAGCTCCCTGGAGGAACTGCCGGATCTCCTCCTCGTTCTCCCGGGCCGCCTCCTCTCCGATCTCGGGACGAGCGCCGGCGCCGAGGCCCTTCGTGGCCCGGCGGCCGATGAGGATCTTGCGTGGGGAGTGGATGGTCAACAAGTGTTTCGCATCCGTGTTGATGGCGCACATCTCGGCGCCTTGGATCCCTTCCTCGGTGCAACGGTTGATGGTGTTGGACCCGCCGCCGCCGCATCCCACGATGCGGATGTTGACCCGCAGCGTGTCCGCGAGCTTCGCGAGCTCCGCATCGTCGACGCTCGCGTACGATGGGTTCGCGGGCTTGGGTCGGTCGTCCACCAGGGTTTGGTTCTCCTGGTGCTTCGCGATCGCTTCCTGAATGATGGACTTCATCGTTGGTTCCTCGTTCCCGTTTGTCAGACGAGCGTCATACGCTCTGAGGAGGACTTTGCACCTCGATACTTAAACATTTGTTTCAAACGGAACTGTAACATTGTCGTGACTTCACGAGGGGAGGGGACTCGCGCGGCCAGGAGATCAACACGGCCACCGACACGTGCGGTCCCCGGTGTTCGGTCGTACCCGCCGCCGGGCTTTCATGACTCGCGCGATCCGAAGGGTCCGTCTCCTCGTTCGCGCGTCCCCTCGATCACCCCGACACGCCACCACCCATGGTTATCTCTTACTGACAGCGTAGGTCGGCGGCGATCCAGATGCCGGGTGAGGAGTGACGGTCGGCGTGTATCGTATTCACGGCCGGCCCCAGGTGGGAGGGAAGCGACAGTGGCGGAGCATAGATAATCCTACAACCGAGGGAACGACCGAGGGACCCTCGAGCCGCCGTCGCGACGATCGTGGAGGGTAGTATGACCGTCCGGAAAGCGACCATGGTTCAAGAGGCAGGACGGAGGAAACCGATGATCCGAGGGTGTAACCTGGCGTTTGGATCGACCTATGGACGAGGGGCCGCGAGGGGTTCCTGGACCACCTAGACCTTGCTAGTCCGTTTAGCCCCCGGGAAAGATTCCGAACATGATGACGCGCACCAAGACGCGGACGATTCGGCTGCAGATCTTCACTCAAACCTCCCCTAAGAGTGCCTTCAAGGCGATCTCCGAGCCCGAGCTTCTCAAGCGCTGGTTGCTGGACGGTGCGAGCCTATCCCTCCGCCGAGGCGGCAGTTACTCGTTCACTTGGGCCGGCGGCCCGACCCACGCGGGCCACGTGCTCGAGTTCGTCCCCGGGAAACAGATCACCCTGACCTGGCAGTGGCCCGGGCAGGAGGATCTGCTCGTGACCAGGCTGAAACTGAAGGTTGAGCCCAAGAACGCCGGAACCGTGGTGAGGCTCACGCACTCGGGCTTTCCGAAGCAGGAGCGATGGGTCGATCTCTACGGCAGGTCCATCCAAGGATGGACGTACTTCCTGATGAACCTCAAATCCGTCCTGGATCACGGTCAGGACTTGCGATCGCAGTACGACTGGTAGGAACCCCGCTCGGGCCCGGAAGGGGTGCCGAGGCAGAGCCCGGGGGGCTTGGAGGATGCGGCGCGGACCGACGATCGCCGCGGAAACTTCCCGAGAACGTGCCGGTCCGTTTCCGGCGAAGAGGAGCGGCTGCCGCTCACTGGATCGGCCCCAGCTCCATGGTCCGGAACCCCCAGATGGCCGCCCCGAAGGCGACCACGGCCAGCGCGCCGAGCACTCCGAGCGACTCCAGATCGGCGATCCCCAGCGTGCCGCCGAACGCGTCCCGGATGGTGTCCGCGGCGTAGGTGAGCGGGTTGACGTAGAAGACCACCGCGAGGGCCTTGGGCGTGTTGGAGGTGACGGGGTAATAGACGGTGGAGAGGAAGATGACGAACAGCTGGAGGAACGACTGGATGGTGAAGTAGGCGTTCGCCGAGCGCAGCCGGGTCCCGAGTGCGATCAGGAGCCCCGCGAAGAAGACGCTCCCGAGGGCGACGGTGAGCAGGACCGTGGCCACGGCCAGCGGGGAGAGCGATGGGATGCCGATGAACGGGAGCCCGACCAGCATCATGATGCCGACTCCCACGAGCGCAAAGAGGAGCGTGGTGAGCACGAGTCCACCGAGGTACTCGGAGCGGCGGAAGGGTCCCGAGAAGATCTGCTCCACCATCGCCCATCGGCGATCGAGCCAGAACAGGTTCCCCGAGATCACCCCGCCGGTGATCATCTGGAAGGCGATCATCCCGGGGACCAGGAACGCGGTGTATGATCCCCCGCCGGTCACGTTGGTGGGAATGAGCGAACTGTACATCGTGCCGAGGACGACGATCGTGATGACCGGTTGGCCGAAGCGAATGATGAGGGTCAGGGGGTCCAGATTCGATGCGAAGTTCCGAACCACCAGCCGGAGTAGCGGCGGAAGTTTCACGTGAGGCCCCCGATGCGTCCCGGGGGGAGTGCGCCGGAGGGTCGGAGGGGCCCCTTCGCCTCGTCGGTAGGGGTTGAATCGAGGTCGCCGATCATCCCGAGGAATGCGGCCTCGAGCGTCGCTTCCTCCACGGATATCCGCTCGAGCTCGAGCGAGTGGGACTGGGCCCAGTGGCTGAGCCACGGCAGCAACTCTTCGGCATGCGGTGCCAAGAACGCGACCTTCGTCTCCGGGGCGCCGAGGTCCTCGACCCGTTCCAGAAGAACGGCACCGCGGGCTTCGAGCTCGCGCGCGAGCTCCGTGCGCACTTCAGGCGCGGGCGGGGCGGTGAACGTGACCGATACTTCTCGCGCTCCGGCGTGCTTGCGCTTGAGCTCCTCGGCGGTGTCCAGGGCGAGGAGCTGACCGAGGTGGAACACCGCGATCCGGTCGCACAGCATGTCGGCTTCGTGGAGGATGTGCGTTGTGAACACGATCGATAAACCGTGCCGGGCCCGCTCCTTCAGATAGCGCAGGATCCGGCGTCGCGCGATCGCGTCCAAGCCGACGGTCGGTTCGTCCAGGAACAGGATCTCCATATCGTGCATGAGCTCTCGCGCCACCTGGAAGCGGCGACGTTCTCCACCCGAGAGGGCCCACGGTTTGCGACGCCGAGCCTCGCCGAGCTCGAAGAGCTCGATCATCTCCTCGGCCCGGGTCTTGGCCACCTCCCGAGGTACGCCCCAGAGAAACGCGTAGAGCGTGAGATTCCGTTCGACCGTTACGAAGTCGAGCGACTCAGCCTGAAGCACCACCCCGAGACGGGAGCGGAGAGCGCGCCCACCGTACCGAACATCCTGACCTAGAACGACGGCCGTTCCTTCGGTCGGAGGCAGTAGGGTCGTGAGGAGTCGTACGGTGGTGGTCTTGCCCGCGCCGTTGCGACCGAGCAGCCCCAACACCTCTCCCCGATGCAAATCGATGTCGAGGTGTCGGATGGCGAACCGCCCCGGAGCGTACGCGTATCCAAGATCGAAGGTCTCCAAGGCAATCTGATCGGAAGGCATGGTCGTTCGGTAGCCTGCGGCGAATCCCGCGCTCGACTTGACCATTTCGAAGCCGGAGCACGGAGCGCCTCCGCGCCGCTAGAATCGCTTTCGGCTCCGCCGTGGCGCCTTCAAGGTTGGAGGTTTCGCTTCACGGGATTTCCGTTGTCGGTAAGTACGGGCGACGCGGTAGCCTTTGCCGGAGCATCCCATGTACTGCGCTCACTGCGGAGCCGCGCTTCCCGAAGGAACCAACGTCTGCACGTCCTGTGGGGTCGCTTCGAGCACGTCGGTGCCCGGCAGTCCGAAGGCCAACTCCGCGGACCCCATCGACGAGGTCCTCCAAGAGACCAAGAAGGCGGTGAGGGAGCTCGCCAGCGCGACCGCGAAGCTCTCCAAGCAGGTGGCTGCGCACGCCGACGCCCTGGCGAAAGATCCGTCGGGTACCACGAGGAAGGGCCTCGACCATCTGAAGCGGGACATCCATTCGCTCGTCGACGACGTCTCGGATGCTCTGAAGAAGCTGTAGGGCCGCGCTCGCGACCCGGTCGCACCGCGCGTTCGACGGACCGGCCCCGTGTTCCCAACAGGCCATCTCCTTGGAGGGAATGACCCGGTCGTGCCCGAATCACGAGCGGACCCCATCCTCGTGTTGGGTGCGACCGGCTTCGTGGGGCGTCGGGTCTCAGAGACCTTGCTCGCCCAGGGCCGTCCCGTGCGGGCGCTCGTCCGACCGCACGGCACCCTCCGGCCCTTGCCCCCGGGGCTCGTGCGCGTACCTGGGGATCTGCTGGATCCCTCCGAACTGACCGCGGCATTCGAAGGCGTCAGAACCGTGTACTATCTCGTCCACTCGATGGCGAGCCGTGACCGATCGGTGGATTTCGCACACCTCGATCGACAGATCGCCCGCAACACGGTCCGTGCCGCCACTCGTGCCGGCGTGGAGCGGATCATCTATGTCGGCGGGCTAGGGCGGGGATCGATCGCGTCCTCGCCGCATCTCGAGAGCCGGCAAGAGGTGGAGGAGATCCTCGCGAGCGGCTCGTCGTCCCTAACGACCTTGAGGGCGGCGATTATCCTCGGTGCCGGCGGCGCATCGTTCGAGATGATGGTGCAGCTCGTCGAGCGGCTTCCTTGGATGATCTGTCCCCAATGGATACGGACCCGGTGTCAACCGATCGCGCTGGACGATCTGGTCGAATATCTCGTCGGTTGCCTGTTCGAACCCCGGACCTCCGGGCGCGGGTTCGATGTGGGAGGCCCGGAGGTCCTACCCTACTACGAGATGCTTCATCGCATCGGAGACCGGCTTGGAGCTCGATCCTGGATCATCTCTACGCCGCTCCTGACCCCCCGGCTCTCGTCCCATTGGGTCGGGTTCATCACGACCGTTCCCGCACCGATGGCCCGACTCCTGGTCGATGGCATGAGCACCGAGGTGACGTGCCGAGAGAACGAGATTCGCAAGCTCATCGACGTCCGGTTGCATTCGTTCGAGGAGGCGCTCGACCGCGCCTTCGCGGATCGGCCCCTATCCCCGCTCTCGATGCGACAGCACTTGGCCCGGGTCCCCGGCGGTGGCGATCGATTGCTCTCGCTCCCGCCGGCGCCTGCGCGTTCCGAACGCTAAAGCTAGTCCGAGACCGAACCGAAGAACTCGATCCAGTTGCCGTCGGGGTCCCGAGTGTACACGAGGTTCTCGTGCTCCTCTCGGATCCGCGCCACGATCGGCAACTTGCGCCGGCGTAGCTCCTTTTCCCAGGCCTCCACGTCTGACACGCGGAAGCCGAGGTGATCGAACTCGGTGCCTTTGCGGATGGGCTCGAAGAATCGGTTCGCTCGCGGGTAGAAGTTGAGCTCGAGTCGCTGGGCCGCGCCCGGGAACGAGAGGTGGATCCATCGGCCTCCGTGTCCCATCTGCCCGCGTCGATGGACCCGAAAGCCGAGCTTCTGGTAGAACCGGAGCGATCGGGCGAGATTGCGGGTGCGCAATCCGCTGTAGACGAACTCGACCTTGATCCGCGTCATCCTGCCGCTGGAGCAGATCGCCGAGATAAAAGGGGTGGATTCCGAAGATTTCCCTACCGGAGGTATGCTTCGGATCAAACCCTGGCAAGGAGTAGAGCCGCCACAGGGAGGAGTGCCCGGTGCACACCCGACTTCAGGCACGGGCCAGGAACGAGCCCCGCATCGACGGATTGGCGACCGTCACGCGCGCCCGAGGCAGGGGGCGGGATCGCCCTCGTAGCCTCAGGGCCGACTATGGTTCTCGGGCTCGCCCGGTAACGGTCGGCGTCCGGGCCATCTCCTCAACGATCGCAGGAGGGCTATGTCCGAGAGGCCGTGTTCGCCCCGTCCGCACAAACCCTCGCCCCACGTAGAGAGAGCGTGCCGCCTCCTGGCTCGGGTTGACCTCGAGGAGGACGGGTCGAGCGGGAGCGACGGAAGCGAGCCAACCCAAGAGCTGGTCCAACAGCCGGCCGCCGATCCCCCGCCCTCGGCTCTGGGGGTGGACCCACATCCCCCAGACGTGCGGCTGGTCGTCCTCGGTGAAGCTGCCGATCATGCCGACCAACTGGCCGGCCCCGTTCTCCGCGACGTAGATGGCTTCCCGGGTTCCGGTGCTTCCACGGGTCGCCCCATTCTTCCATTTCTGGGGATCGGACTCCTGCTCTCGGCGCAGGTTGCTCCCGAAGGCGAGTGGATCGGTCTCCAGCGCCGCGAGTCGAAGGATGCGGAGTGCGTCCCAGTCCTCGGGACGGATCCGGCGAATGCGGATCGTATCCCGGCTCGTCATGACGGAACCCTCGGGAAACCGTGGACCCACTTAGAAACACTCCGCTCTCGGGTGATGGGGAGGCGACCGTCCCCTCCGCGGCGGAAGGCCGCCGAGGGTCGTCGTGTAAGGCTCGGAGGGCACATCCACACTTTTCACGCCCGACTTCCAACCACGTCCCAACAGCCACGGGCTGGACCGAAGGCGCTGAACGCGGTGACGACCCGATGGCTCTAGCCGTCGGACCCGACGAGTCCAAGGGCGAGTGCCGCTCGGAGGACACCGATGTGCGTGAACGCCTGAGGATAGTTGCCGAGGGGCCGATTCGAGGAGAGGTCGAACTCCTCCGAGAATAGGAGCAGGGGGCTCGCTAGATCGAGTAGCGTTCGCCAGTGCTTCAACGCCCGGTCCATCTGTCCGGACTTGGCGAGCGATTCGACCAGCCAGAACGAACAGAGCAGGAAGTCTCCTTCCGGTCCTGCAAGGCCATCGTCGCCTTCGTACCGTCGCAGGAGGCCGTTGTGGCCCAGGGTCCGCTCCACGGTCTCGATGGTGCTAAGGACCCGGGGATCCGTGGAAGGGAGGAATCCGACCAACGGGATCCGGAGCACGCTCGCATCGATGAGACTGCGGTCGTACGCCTGGATGAACGACCCGCGTCGGTCGTCGTACCCGCGCGAGAGCAGGGACGCCCGGATCTCTTCGGCGATCGACTTCCAACGATCCACCGGCCCCGTCTTCCCGAACGCTTCGGCGAGGCGAATGGCTCGATCGAGCCCGACCCAGCACATGAGCTTGGAATGCACGAAGTGAGCGGGCTGCGTCCGGAACTCCCAGATACCGTGATCGGGGGAGGACCAAAGGTCCGCGGTCTGATGCGCGAGCCGTTCGATCGTGGACCAGTGATCTCGGACGAATGCGGGGTCGACCGACTCCAGAGTGAACGCCGCATCCAGAATCTCACCGTAGACATCCAGTTGGAGCTGGTGGGAAGCGGCGTTCCCGATCCGAACGGGTCGGGAGCCGAGGTACCCTTCGAGGTGCGGGAGTTCGATCTCTTCCTGGCAATCGTCACCTTCGATGGAGTACTTGGCGTGGAGGTCCTCCCCCGGCGGGAGCCGATCGGCCCGTGCGAACGCCCACTCCGCGTACGCCCGCGCTTCCGTCAGGTGGCCGAGGAGGAGGAGTGCTTGCGAGACGAATGCGGCATCCCGGATCCACACGAACCGATAGTCCCAGTTGCGCGGACCGCCGGGCCATTCGGGAAGGGATGTAGTCGGGGCTGCAACGAACACTCCGGAGTTCGCGTAGCCGAGGAGCTTGAGCACGAGTTCCGAACGCTCCACCCAGGGATGCCAACGGGCCGCCACACGCCGCATGGGCGCATCCGCTGGAGAGACCCACGCGCGCCAGTACGCATCGGTTAGCGAGAGCAGTTGACTTGCGGAGGGTTCCGGTTCGGGGGGCCCTCCCCACCGGACCTGCACAAAGAGGGGAGTGCCTGGAACCACAGGTCCATGGGCGATCGCGGCGGGCCCATCTTCCGCCCACGGCCAGGGGGAAATGAAGGCGAGCCGCCCGGCTTCGCTCGACGCGATGGCCTGTTCGGCCCGGATCGCCCAGGTCGCGGTCTGGCGGCCGTAGTCGAACCGGGGATCGGCCCGAATCGAGACGTCGATCGGCGCCCCGCGGGCGACCAGGCGACGGACAATGCGCGGCTCCTCGGAGCTCGGGTCCGGTAACGGGCCGACGGGCATGAAATCCGTGACCGTGAGAACGACCCCGCGACGTAGCTCGAAGAAGGTGGTCAGGATGTTCGTGGCGGCGACGTACTGTTGTTGGGAAGCATACGGTTCGGTCGGAGCCAGCGCACTGAACCCTCCACTCCGCCGATCGAGGAGACGGGCGAATACGCTGGGAGAATCGAAGCGTGGAAAGCAGGCCCAGTCGATCGATCCCTGGCGGGAAATCAACGCGGCGGTCTGCTGGTTCCCAATCAGGCCGTAGTCGTACAAACTCCGCCACGCGGGTACGGTCTCCTCGGGGGTGGAGGTAGACACCATCGACGGCGGACGGCCCGAATTCGGGGCATCCGCATGCGAGGCTGGACGTTGCATGGGAACTCATCCCGAGGGCGAAGCTCGGGGCGTTCCCACCTGCTTCCATCCGTTCATGTCGGCGCCGATGGCTCCCTCCACGGCGACCCCCCGAAACGGGTAACCGATGCCATCGTTAGGTTGGCGAAGGTCATGGGGGGCCATCAGTACCGTACCGGGAACGGTTTCGCTCGCCTTATTCATTATTGGATCACCCGCACGTGCCTTGGTGGGTCGACGGGCCCCGCTCCGTGGGGACGCGGTGGCCGATATGGGGGGCATCGGTGACCCCGTTGCGCGCGCACCCCGCGCGCCGCGGGGGCTCGGCACGAGGATTCGCCTTCGACCTCGACCGGACCTTGGTGGCGGTAGACCGTGCCCCGTCCCGTCTCGCCCGCGCGACTATCCAAGAGGCCCGGAGCATGGGATTGAGCGTGATCCTCGTTTCCGGGCGGACCCTTTCCGCCCTCAGCCCGTTCGTCTCCGCCTTGGGTCCCCTCGAAGCGGTGGTGGCGGAGAACGGTGCCGTGATCGAGGTCCCGTGGGGCGGTCGGCGCGAGGTGATCGGAGGAGGAGTGGCTCAGCAGGTCCGATCCCGATTGGAGCCCATCTCCGCTTTGGAGGTCGAGCATGGTGAGGTCGTGGTCTCCGGCCGGTGGACGGATCGGAGGACCATCGCCGGCTACCTTTCCGGATTGGACATCCATATAGTTCGGAACCGGGATCGACTGATGGTGCTTCCGACCGGGGTGACGAAGGCCTCGGGTCTCGAGCTCGCGCTCCGACATCTCCGTATCCCGGAGCACTCGTTCGCCGCCATCGGCGATGGGGAGAACGACATTCCGATGCTTCGGGCTGCGGCGGTGTCGGGCGCGGTGGCGAACGCGATCCCCGTGGTCAAGGCCCTCGTCGACTATGTCGCGCACGAACCGTTCGAACGCGGCGTCCAGGAGTTCCTCCAAGGGCCCGTCACCCGATGGGCGAGCGTCGACCCGAGCGGACGCCGTTCGGCCTCGAGATCGTAGGTCCCCGTGCGTGCACGAGCGGCACTCACCGACGGTTCGTTCGCGTGTGCTCCAACACTTCGGCGACGCGCTTGTTGACCTCGACGGTCACGGCATCCCGTTCCTCGGGGCGTCGCAGCATCACCGTCAATGTCAGATCGGTGGATTGCGAGGTACGAGACTTGGTCGATAGCAGCGGCGGGAACTGCCGATCGAGCCGCAGCCTCAGCTTCGAGAGGTGCTTCAGAAGTTCGCTCTCGAACGCCGGCAGATCGACACTCGGACCGATCGAGATGGGGATCGTGACCTCCTTCCAGGCCTGCGGGGTGGTGTTGACCACGATATCCGTGATGAACACCGAGTTCGGGACCGATATCAGTTGCTCATTGTCGGCGAGGAGCACGGTCGTGATCGCATTGATCGCGATGACCTTCCCGGCGTACCCCTGCACCCGGATCGTGTCCCCTACCTTGAACGGCGTGTAGACATCGGTGAAGTACTTCGCCCCGTAGTTCCCCAACGGCTCCCGCACCGCGATCAGTGCGGCGAACCCCACGAGCGCGATCACGACGATCAGGATCAGCGGGCTGACGCCGAGCTCCTGGATGGCCAGGATCGAGCCGATCAGCCACACCATGACCGCGCCCAGGCGGCGGGCTCCGCTCGTCACTTGAGGCGAGCTCTGTTGCATGAACCGGCCGATGAGCCAGCTCGCGAGCATCGCGAGCAGCCAGGTCAGTAGTAGGGTCAGGCCGGCGAGCGCGAAGGTCCAGAGCGTGGCGTACAGATCGACCATCTAGGCCTCCATGACCTCGGTCAAGAGGGCGCGTTCCGACCGGACTGCGGCTTCGATGGAGCACTTCTCCGCCGCGAGGGATCCCCCGCGGATCAGCGTCTTCGAGAGCTCGGTGGGGTGATCGCCGAGCAGTCGTCGCATCTGCCCGGCCAGGGCGCCCGGCTCATCCGGATCGAACACGAGCCCGTTCTTCCCCTCCCGGACGAGGTCCGCGATTCCCGCACGCGAGGTGATGATGGCGGGCCGATGATGCAGCCAACTCTCCACGACGACGAGTCCGAAGCCCTCGCGCACAGAAGGAAGGATCGTGAAGCTGCAGCGCTCATAGAAACAGTCGAGATCGTGTTGCGAGAGGTGGCCGGTGAAGACGACCCGACCCTCGAGGTGGGAGCGCGTCACCATCTCTTCCAAGTGAGCGCGCCATCGATCGGACTTCGATAGACCGACCCCGCTGCGCGAACTCGAGAAACTCCCGTTCCCGACCAGAACGAGCTTCAATCGAGGGAAGCTCGACGCGAGCTCGGCGAGTGCCTCGATCGCCCGATCGTGGGCCTTCACCGGGTCCATCCTCGCCACCACGAGGGCGACGATGTCACCTCGCTTCACCCCGAAGCGTTCGGAGACGGACGCGACGTCGGCCGCGGGGGGATCGGAGTAGTCCTTGGGATCTACGTACGGATAGATGTGCTCGATCCGACCCGTGTAGCCGAACGACTTCAGCGAATCAGCGTACCGGGGCGAGCTGACCACGATGGCATCGTAGCTGTTCAGGTAGGTCGCGAGCAGGGCGTGCCAGCGTGGGGGGATCGTCGAGCGGTCGAACGGGATGTGCCAGCGGAAGATCTTCGGCTTGAGTGTGGTCAACATGTGCCCGATCGGGATCTGCTGAAAGTCGTGAATGTAGAACACGTCAAAATCGTGCTTCTTGTCCAATTTCCGGATGAGTTCGCTCGTGATGCGATTGTAGTAGGCATACTCCGAGAATGCCTCCGTCCAGAACAGATTGTCGTGGTGGTCGGCTTCGTCGATCCCGTGGACCCTTCCCCAGATCGCTTCCTTCACCATGCCGTAACTCGCCATACGCTTCGGACCGAGCGTTACGGAGTGAAGTGTTACGCCGGACATGCGAACCGTCGCGGGCGCGTTCGGGTTGAGGGCGACCCAGTGCGCCTCGTCCAGGAACCGATCCTGAAGCATGTGCCGAACGAGAGGAAGCACCATGCGCGTGACCCCCCCCGGCGAGTATCGATAATCAACGCCCTCGGTCAGGGCCGCGAGATCCAGCGGAGCGCTCGTGCGACGCCCCGGGGGCGGGGCTTGCGCAGCGGTGAACTGCACGAGCGGCGTCTGGGTATTGATACACATGTTGAGGGGCTGCATTGGAGCAGTCACCTGGGTGGCCCCCTCGTAGGTTCTCAAGCGCATATGCTCTCCGGCCCCCGTGAGGAGGCCCCCAAAATGCATCCCGCGAACCGCACGGTCCCCCGGGGAAGTGGCTAAGACTCGGCGCGGACCTGTGCGTTCCCGCGTTCGGGGAGCGAGAAAGGAGTGTTGGCATCGTACCGCGAGACTCGGATCCAGCGCACCGCCCCGATTCGACTGTATCGGTTCGAGCAGTTCTTCCAAGGATTCGAGAACGCACCGCCGATCCGGCAGCTGTTCGGGAGGAACACGAGAAAGATCCTTCGCGCGCTCAAGGTCGAGTTCTTCTCGCCTCCCTTCGGGTACATGGGGACGAGCGACGTGGATGGCCATCTGATCGTCAGCAGCCATCACCTCCGCACCAGCGATCTGCGCACCCTCTACCTCGACGTCGTTCACGAGCTCTGTCACGTCAAGCAGTTCCGAGCCGGACGAGCCCTGTTCGACCGGAAGAAGAAGTACGTCGACACGCCGACCGAGATCGAGGCGTACGCATTCACCGTCCGGGAAGGGAAGCGGCTCGGCATGACGGAGGCGGAGCTTCTCTCGTACCTGGAAGTAGAGTGGGTCGATGCGAACGACCATCGCCGCTTGGCCCGTCGGATGGGACTACTGAAGAACGGCCGTCGCCGCACGGCCCGCACCGGTCGCCCTCAGCCGCATCGCGGCCGTCGAGGCAAGTAGGACCCGACACCGAGTCTCGCGCACGTGAGATCGATTCTGCGCCCTGAACAGATCCGGCTTCCCGGGGTGCGAGCCGGTACGAACTGAGCACTTCGGTATTCAAAGCCTAAGAACAGGTGGGGTCCACAGGGTCGAGGAATCCGACGCGCCTGGCACGATCTCCCCGAAGCGACGGATCTCAAGCACGGTGGCAGGGTCCACGGACGCGCCGAAGACGAGGACGCGCTCGCGGTCCCCCGTTCCAGCGAGCTGAGCGCCTTCGCGCGATCTCGTTCCCGAGGGAGTCTAGATGGCCCGACTCGCCCACGTGGGAGGCCGGGCCGCAAGGGGTTCTCAACCGAACCGGACTGCCCGCCCTGCGGAGTGCACTCACTCCCGGAGAGTTTCTCGAGTGACGTGCCCTTTAAGGAGCGCTCTCCATCGCCCGGGTCACTCATGGTCGATCCGGTCGTGCAGGCGGTGGACCTGCGCCACTCCTACGACGGCAAGCGCTCCGCACTCGACGGCGTCAGCTTCACCGTCCGCAAGGGAGAGGTCTTCGGGCTCCTCGGGAAGAACGGCGCCGGAAAGTCGACGCTCATCAAGGCGATGACGACCTTGATCCGACCGAGCTCCGGAACCCTGCGGATATTCGGAATGGACCCCACGAAGGAGGGCAAGAAGATCCGGGCCCGGATCGGGGTCGTTCAGCAGGGCGAGTCGTTCGACTTCACGACCGTGGAGGGAAACTTCGACGTATATGGCGTGCTCTGGGGCATCCCCCGCGGCGAGCGGCAACGGCGTCGGGAGGCGCTGATCCAGAGGTTCGGCCTCGAAGACATTCGCCGTCAGCGCTCGTTCGATATCTCGGGAGGTCAGAAGCGCCGGGTTCAGGTCGCTCGCGAGTTCATCCACGACATGGACATTCTATTCCTGGACGAGCCGACCGTGGGAATGGACGTGATCATGCGCCGCACGCTTCTCGATTCCATCCGAGAGGAAGTGAAGGGCGGGCTCACGGTCGTATTCACCACGCACAATCTGGAAGAGGCGGACTACGTCTGCGATCGGATCGCGGTCATCGATGAGGGAAAGCTGCTGGTCCTGGATGAGGTCGAGAACCTCAAGCGCCTCTACGGAGGCAAGAAGACGATCGATCTGACCGTCGACATCGGCAGTGCGGCCCGCTTCATCCCCGCGCTGACCCAGGGGCTGGGGCCCGGTACGAGCGTCACGACGGAGGGGGACTCGGTGGTGATCCTGACCGACGATCCCAAGGACTCCCTCGCCAAGATCCTCGAGCTCTCCCAGAAGATGGGAGTTCAGCTCGAGTGGATCAGCGTGCGTAAGAACACGCTCGAGGACGTCTTCCTCCGATCGGTCTCTCACGGAGGTGAACCCCTTGGAAGCGCCTAACATCACCCGCCTCATCTATCGCAACATCAAGGTCAACACCGATCCGGGAAGTCTCACGATCCTCATCGGGCTCCCCGCGATGTACCTCGTCTTCTTCGGGTTCGGCTTCGCCTCCCTCGAGTCGAGGTCCGGTGGGGGGGCGAGCTACCTTTCCTTCCTCACTCCGGGGCTCATGGCATTCCAAGCCGTGATGGCCGGGACCGTCGGAGGCGGCATGCTCTGGGCCGACCGCCGGTGGGGGATGCTCGCCCAACTCCTCGTAGGCCCGTTCACCCGGCTCCAGTATCTCCTCGGCATCATGCTCACCTCGGTGGCGTTCGGTCTCGCCGGTTCGCTCGTCATGCTCGGGATCGCGTACGTTCTCCTCGGTGCGCTCCCGGTCACGCTCATCGGACTCGGCGCGATGCTGGCGATCATTACCGTGGGCTCGCTCTTCTTCGGCTCGCTCATGCTCCTCATCGCCGCGAAGGTCAAGTCGAACACTACGTACAACAGCATCCAGATCCTGGTGCTGTTCTTGGTGAACTTCGCCAGCACCGTGTTCTACCCCTACAGTTCGGGCCTGCCGGCCGCGATCCGGGTCCTGTTCGCAGTGAACCCTCTCACGTACATCGCCGACGTGGCCCGCGCCGCTTACTTCGGAACGTACACGGTGACGGTGGGGTACGAGGCGCTCGTTCTCTGCGTGGAGGCTGTGATCGTGCTCTTCCTCGCGGTCCGGGCGTACCTGCGATCGGACGTCTCGATGGATTGATTCGGGCTTCCCCTGGTCCATCAGGACCACCGGGCGCACCGTACCATGTAGGCCCGTTCGTGCGCAGTCGAACACGACCCCCGCAGCCTGGGGGATGGTCGGGACATCGGGGGCACTACGGCACGAGCACCGCGGCGCCTTCGAGGAGGCCGTCCCGGAGCCGGTCGAGCGCTTCGTTCGCTCCCGCGAGAGGAAAGGGGGTCGTCACGGTGCGCACCCGAGCCGCCTCGGCCATCGCGAAGAACTCTTCGCCATCCTTCCGGGTCAGGTTCGCAACGGATCGTACGATGCGTTCTCCCCAAAGGACGTCGTACGGAAAGGCGGGGATATCGCTCATGTGAATCCCCGCGCAGACCACCGTACCACCCTTCGCGGTAGCGGCCAGAGCCGCCGGCACGAGCGGGCCCACCGGAGCGAAGATCAACGCCGCATCGAGCGGTTCCGGAGGTCGTTCGTCGGACCCGCCCGCCCACTGTGCCCCGAGGCTCCGAGCGAACTGTTGGCCGTGCGTGTCGTCCGGCCGTGTGAAGGCGTATACGCTCTGGCCCCGGTAGAGCGCGACCTGCACGGCGATGTGGGCCGCGGCCCCGAAGCCATAGAACCCTACCCGTTTCCCGCCCCCCGAGAGCCGAAGGGCGCGATATCCGATCAGCCCCGCGCAGAGCAAGGGCGCCGCTTCAACGTCCTCCCAGCGCGACGGGATGGGCAGGACGAATCGCGCGTCGGCCACGGTGAATTGGGCAAACCCTCCGTCCACATCGTACCCCGTGAATCGAGCGCGGTCGCACAGATTTTCACGGCCCGCACGACAGTACGCGCATTCGCCGCAAGTCCACGCGAGCCACGGTACTCCGACCAGATCGCCGCGCCGATATCCCGATACCTCCGATCCCACCGAGGCGACCCGCCCAACGATCTCGTGGCCAGGGATCAGGGGAAGTTTCGGGTGCGCGAGCTCCCCGTCCACGATATGGAGGTCCGTCCGGCACACACCGCAGGCGCGGATTTCGATCGAGATCTCCTGAGGACCCGGCCGAGGGGCCTCCGTGCGTTCGTCCGATCGAAGAGGAGCACCCGGCGAATCCAGGACCATCGCGTACATCGAGCTCCAATCGGCCCTCCGCAGGCGGTACTGTCGAAGGCCCGCGAGGGCATTAGCTACCGGCGCCCCCCGGGGGATCTCTGGGCGGGCGTTCCCGGCTTATCGAGGACCGTTAGGCGATGGTCATCGAGCCGGCCATGAAGCCGGCCTCGCCCATCGGGGGGCTACTGTACGGGTTCTCCCCCGCTCCGCAGGGCACGATGCAGAACCACCCGAAGGTGCCCGGGTTCAGGATATCGACCGTGAACTGAACAACGCTGAGCCCAGGGCTGTAGACGGCCAGGCCCAGGTTGGGAATATTGAACGAGTGGGCGACGTTCCCCGAGGGAACGACGTGGACCGGAGTTCCATTGATCATCTCCACGCCCGCATTGACGCCGGCGACCACACACGGACACTGTAGCCAACTCATCGGAGAGTCGAGATCCGTGATCGTGAAGATCACCTCGCCCGTGCTCACCGTGAAATTCGCCGGCGAGTACTGCGGCCAACCATTGGTCGCGTTGATCGAGATTGTGAGATTCATGTACGAGTAGTGGATCGGGGTGCTGGTCCGACCGGAGTTCGGGGGCATGGCCGCGACGAGCCCCATGCCGATTCCGAAGGAAACAAGGATTCCCACGGTCAGGTACGTGAGGAAGAGCCAGGAGGTCGACCCCGGGGTCGAGGCACCCTTCGACGCCGGGTCGGGCCCGGGGGCACGGGAGGCGCGGTGCGTCTGCGGATTCCCATCTGGAGTGGCGACCATGGCTGGTGAATAACAAATGGGACCTCCCCTCTTAAGCCCGCAGTCCACTGCGCTTGACCTCGCAGGTCGGGGAAAATCAGCACAGGGCTTTTCCACCGCATCGCCGTCAGGACCGACATGACCGCGCGCGTCCCG
>VFSW01002895.1_pt1 | contig 25848 bp, 17 predicted proteins | sample 5358111 | NCBI WGS metagenome assembly VFSW01 (sample SAMN11554181, study PRJNA540505) | mine drainage metagenome | isolation source: sediment from site ElyBrook_90M | place: USA: Ely Copper Mine, Vershire, VT | collected 2017 | reverse complement strand
GGTGGGGAGATCGGTGACCGCGAGTTGGGTGAGGACGGGGGCTGCGCGACGGACGCATTCGGCTCCATCGGCGAGGTGGTCGACGTCGGTCCACCGGCGAAGGACCGCGTGATGTACCGTGCCGTCAGTGTCCTCGATGACGAGCAGATGCATCGTGGTCGCAGCCCCGCCCGTGAGACGCCTCGTCGCCGTGACGCGTGCCCCGCGCGCGAAGCAGGATGCGGCCCACGCCCGCGCGGCCCTCGAGGGCGGCGTGGTCAGCGGATTGAACATCAGCGCCCGGTGGCGACGCCGAGGAGCACGATGACGCACACCGATAGGGCGAGACACAACAACCCGATGCGTTTGCGGTGGTTGGAGATCGGTCCAAAGAAGGGACGCCTCTTCGTCGCGGCGCCGGTGAAACGGTCGAGAAGGAGGTTGGCCGTCGTCGCATAGTCCACGGATTCGCGTTCGGCCTCTCGCTTCCAGCGTTCGATCTGGGCTCGACGTTCCTTGCGCTCGGCGTCGCTCAGGAGTGACCGACCGCAGCGCGCGCACGCGACGGTTCCTTCCTTATTGACTTCGCCGCACGACGGGCAGGTGCGCGTCGTCTCGGGTGAACTCTGCTCGTCGCGGGTGCGAGAGGCCATGCCTCAACGTACCCCCGGAACGGAGGGCCCTAGTAGCGGTACGTGTCGGGCTTGTAGGGGCCTTCGACGGGAACGCCGATGTAGTCGGCCTGTTGCTTCGACAGTGTCGTCAACTTCACGCCTAGCGCGTCGAGGTGCAGGCGAGCGACCTTCTCGTCGAGGTGCTTGGGGAGCACGTAGACCTTCTTCTCGTAGTTCGAGTTGTTCACGAAGAGCTCGATCTGCGCCATGGTCTGGTTCGTGAAGGAGTTGCTCATGACGAAGCTCGGGTGTCCGGTGGCGTTGCCCAAGTTGAGCAGTCGGCCCTCGGAAAGGAGGATGATCGCACGGCCGTTGGGCAGGATCCACTTGTCGACCTGGGGCTTGATGTTCTCACGTCGTACGCCGGGCAGTGCGGCGAGTCCCGCGATGTCGATCTCGTTGTCGAAGTGACCGATGTTGCCGAGGATGGCCTGGTGCTTCATCATCAGCATGTGCTCGACCGAGACGATGTCACGGTTTCCAGTAGCCGTGATGACGATGTCGGCGTAGGGGAGCGCCTCCTCGAGCGTGGTGACCTGAAAACCGTCCATCGCTGCCTGGAGCGCACAGATCGGATCGATCTCGGTGACGATCACTCGCGCACCCTGGCCACGAAGTGACTCGGCCGAACCCTTTCCGACGTCGCCGTAGCCGCAGATGACCGCGACCTTGCCGCCGATGAGCGTGTCGGTGGCGCGGTTGATCCCGTCGATCAAAGAGTGACGACAGCCGTACTTGTTGTCGAACTTCGACTTGGTGACCGCGTCGTTCACGTTGATAGCGGGGAACAGCAGCGTCCCGTCGCGCTCCATCTCATAGAGCCGGTGCACGCCCGTCGTCGTCTCTTCGGACACGCCGATCAGGTCGGCGGCCATGGGTTCGAAGTACGGCTCGCCCTTCGAGACGATCGCGTTGAGCAACGAAAGAATGACACGGTACTCCTCGGAGTCGGCACTCTCTGGCGCCGGCACGAATCCTGCCCGCTCGAATTCGAGCCCCTTGTGCACGAACAACGTTGCGTCGCCACCATCGTCGAGGATCATCGTCGGTCCGTGGTGCCCGGGCCAGCGGAGCATCTGCTCGGTGCACCACCAGTATTCCTCGAGCGTCTCACCCTTCCAGGCGAAGACCGGTACGCCCTTGGGACTCTCGACCGTGCCCGTCGGTCCGACGACGACGGCCGCGGCGGCGTGGTCCTGCGTCGAAAAGATGTTGCAACTGACCCAGCGAACGTCCGCGCCCAGCGCGACGAGCGTCTCGATGAGCACGGCGGTTTGAATCGTCATGTGCAGTGATCCGGCGATCCGCGCGCCGGCGAGAGGCTTGCTCTGCGCGAACTCGGCGCGCATCGCCATCAAGCCGGGCATCTCGTGCTCGGCGAGGGTCATCTCGGCGCGACCGAAATCGGCCAGTGAAAGGTCGGCAACTTTGAAGTCGAAGGTGTCAGAGGTCATGGTTCTCCTAGAACTGAGGTTTCCAGGCGCCGACCTCTGTCGCTCACGCCTAGGTCAATAATAACGTGTCACACGCCGACGCGGAACTCCACGACGTCGCCGTCACGCATTACGTAGTCCTTACCTTCGATGCGGGCCTTGCCCGCGGCCTTCACGTTCGCCATCGTGCCGAGTTCCACGAGGTCATCAAACGAGACCACTTCGGCCTTGATGAAGTGCTTCTGGAAGTCGGTGTGAATCTCACCGGCCGCCTCGGGTGCGGTCGCTCCTTGATGGATGGTCCACGCCCTCGTCTCCTTGGGCCCGGCGGTGAGGAAGGTCTGGAGTCCGAGCGCCGCGAAACCGACGCGTGACAAGAGCGCCAACCCGGACTCCTCCTGCCCGAATGACTGCAAGAGCTCCAGGGCTTCGCCTTCGTCGAGTCCGGCCAGTTCCGCTTCGACCTTCGCGCAGAGGATGACGGCCTGGGAGGGGGCGACCGACGCGATCAACGCGGCACAACGCTCGCGGTCCCCGAGGGTCTCCTCATCGACGTTGAAGACGTAGATGAATGGCTTGTCGGTCAACAGATGCAGATCGGCGAGGACGTTGCGGTCGAGTTCGGGGCCGACCTTGGAGATGACGAGCCCGTCGTTCAGCGCCGCCTGCGCCCGCTTCAGTTGCGCGAGGCGCACGGGCGCGTCGCTGCCGCCGCGCTTTGCCTCGCGCTCGAGTCGGGCTAGGGGCTTCTCGAGTGGCTGAAGATCCGCGAGGATGAGCTCGGTCTCGATGGTGGCCACGTCGCTCGCGGGATCGATACGACCGTCGACGTGGATCACATCGTCGTCCACGAAGACGCGAACGACCTCACAGATGGCGTCGCACTCTCTGATCGCGGCCAAGAACTGATTGCCCAGACCTTCGCCCTCGCTCGCGCCCTTCACGATGCCCGCGATGTCGACGAACGTGACCGCGGCGGGAAGGATGCGCTCGGAAGAGAAGATCCCCGCCAACACGGCGAGGCGCGGATCGGGCACTGACACCACGCCGACGTTGGGCTCGATGGTGGCGAACGGGTAGTTCGCCGCGAGCACATGATTGTTCGTGAGGGCGTTGAAGACCGTGGATTTGCCCACGTTGGGCAGTCCGACGATTCCTATTGAGAGTGCCATAGGTCAATCCACGCTAGACGAGCGGCGTCAATGACCTCGAGCGCGGCGTCATCTGATCGACACCGACTCGATCTCAACTCGGTCAGAACGCGTCGGCGTCCAAGGGGCGTGGCGTTCGTCGGCGACATTCGTGAAGCGGATACTCAGAATCCCTTTGCTTTCAATGGAGCCAACCTCTACTGTGCACCCATGGCAACGACAACTGTGGTGGAAGGCTTCGCACCCTTCGGTGAGTGGCAGACGTGGTATCGAGTCACCGGCGACTTGCATTCGGGCAAGACGCCCCTCGTCGTCGTGCACGGGGGTCCGGGCTGCACGCACGACTACGTCTTGGCCCTCGCCACGTTGGCCGAGACGGGCCGTCCCGTCGTGCATTACGACCAACTCGGCGGCGGTCGTTCGACGCACCTACCTGAACGCGGTGCCGACTTCTGGACCGTGCAGTTGTTCTTGGACGAACTGGAGAACCTTCTCACCTTCCTCCGCATCAACTATCGTTACTTCCTGCGCGGCCAGACGGGGGGAGGGATGCGCGGGGCGGAACACGGGATCCGACAACCGGCCGGACTCAGAGCGCTCGTGATCTCCAACTCACCGGCATCGATGGCGCTGTGGGCGAGCGAGGCGAAGGTACTTCGCGGTGAACTCGATCCCGAGGTCGAGGCGGCACTCGATCGCCACGAGGCGGACGGGACGACGAGCGACCCGGAGTACCTCGCGGCGCAGCAGGTCTACTACGACCTGCACGTCTGTCGCGTGGTGCCCAATCCTCCTGAGGTCGTGGCGACCTTCGAGAAGCTCGAAGAGGACCCCACCGTGTACCACGCGATGAACGGCCCCAACGAGTTCTTCTGCATTGGTTCGCTCCGGGACTGGAGCGTCGTCGACCGGGTCCACCAGATCACCGCGCCGACCCTGCTGTGCTCGGGTCGATTCGACGAGGCCACGCCCGCCACGGTCCAGCCTTTCTTCGACAACATTGCCGACGTCCGCTGGGAGATCTTCGAGAACTCCAGCCACATGCCCTTCGTCGAGGAGCCCGAGCATTACCTCGAGGTGGTGGAGGGATTCCTGGCCGAACACGACCAGTGATCTTGTAGTAAAGAAGTGAAGAAGATTCGAGCACGAGCACTAGGGAGAATTGCATGTCACGTCTCACGTCCATGAAACGAATAGGGGTGATCGCGGCGTCCTTCGCCATGTGCGCCTTCGCGATCACGGCGATCACTGCCAGCACCACTGCGGGGGCGGCGTCGGGCTACCAGAAGCAGCACGCCGGCGGCACCGTCAAGTTGCTGGCCTCGACGGCTGGCGGCACACTTGACCCGCAGGTGAACTACACGCTGCAGTACTGGCAGCTCTATCAGGCGACCTACGACGGTCTGGTCAGTTTCCAGAAGGTCGCGGGTCCCGGCTCCTTCGACGTCGTCCCGGACCTCGCGGTCGCGATGCCCAAGGTGACCAATCACGGCAAGACCTACACCTTCGTACTGCGCAAGGGCATCAAGTTCTCGAACGGGACGACGGTCACCGTCAACGACGTGCTGGCGACGATGCAGCGCATCTTCAAGGTCTCTAACCCCAACGCCGGCTCGTGGTACAACGTCATCGTTGGCGGCAACGCCTGCCTGAAGACACCGGCCACCTGCACCTTGAAGGGCGGGGTGAGCGTGAACGCGGCGACCAACACGATCGTCTTTAACCTCACGCAACCCGACGCGGAGTTCCTCGACCAGCTCGCCGTGCCGTTCGGCTCGATCGTGCCCGCCAACTCGCCGTCCAAGGACGCCGGTGACACGCCGCTGCCCGGCACGGGTGCGTACGAATTCAAGTCGTACAACCCCAACACCGGCATCGTCATGGTCCGCAACCCCTACTTCAAGGTGTGGTCCGCCGCGGCGCAGCCCCAGGGCTACCCCAACGAGATCGACATGACCTTTGGCAACACGGTCGAGTCCGAGGTGACCGCGGTCGAGAACAACCAGGCCGACTGGGTCTTTGACCCACTGCCGACGGACCGACTCCAGCAACTGTCGACGAAGTATGCCAGCCAGCTGCACGTCAACACGTTGACCGCTGACTGGTATCTCCCGATGAACACGAACCTGGCGCCGTTCAACAACTTGAAGGCCCGTCAGGCGCTGAACTACGCGATCGACAAGAACGCGGCCGTGAGTCTCTTCGGTGGGAAACTCCTCGCCTCGCCGACGTGCCAGATCCTGCCGCCGAACTTCCCGGGCTACGTCAAGACGTGCATCTACAACAAGAACGGTAGTTCGACCTACGCCGGACCAGACCTCGCGAAGGCGAAGGCTTTGGTGAAGGCGTCCGGAACCGCCGGCATGAAGGTCGGACTCGTGGTGACCAACGACCCGGTGAACGAGGCGGTGGGGCAGTACGTACTTAGCGTCCTCAACGCGATCGGTTACAAGGCCACGCTCAAGCCACAGTCGGCCAACATCCAGTTCAACTACATCCAGAACACGAAGAACAAGGTGCAGATCAGTCTCACGCAGTGGTACCAGGACTACCCGGCCGCGTCGGACTTCTTGAAGGTTTTGCTCAGTTGCTCGGGGTTCCACCCCAACAGCGACAACAGCATCAACATCGCTGGCTACTGCAACAAGGCAATCGACGCCCAGATGAACACAGCGGAGTCGCTCGAGTTGACCAATCAGACCGCAGCGAACAAGATCTGGAGCAAGGTCGACTTGGCCCTTATGAAGCAGGCACCGTGGGTGCCGCTCTTCAACCCGAAACTGGTGGACTTCGTCTCGAAGCGCGTCGGAAATTACCAGTTCTCGCACCAGTTCTACATGTACGTGGACCAACTTTGGGTGAAGTAGACCCAGTCAGCGAATCACCGCTCGCGGTGATTCTTCAAGAAAGCAGTGACTTGACCGCCCGGGGACCAGAACGCCCCTGGCGGTCGTCAATGCGCCAGCTTCGAAGGAACCGGGCGGCGATGCTGGCGCTCGGGTTGCTCCTCTTCATCATCACCGCCTGTCTCCTCGCGCCGGTCTACGCCCACGAGATCGCCCACGTGAATCCCTTCGCGTCGAACATCACGGGCAAGATCCGCGTGGGCGGTAAGTCGGTGAGCGTGCTACAGGCGAACACGCAGGGCCTCGGCTTCGGGGTCCCACCGATCGGACCGACGTGGCATTTCAGTACCTATTTCCTGGGCGCCGACGAACAGGGACGTGACGTCTTCGCTCGACTCCTCTATGGAGGTCGCTCCAGTCTCTACATCGGCGCGACGTCCGCGTTGATCTGCGTGGCGGTCGCGAGCGTCACGGGGGTCGCTGCGGGCTACTTCGGTGGCGCTGTTGACTGGATCGTCTCGCGGATCTTCGACATCATCTGGGCCTTCCCGGTGTATCTCCTCGCGATCTCACTGTCGGTCATCCTCGAGACCAGCGGACTCAACTTCCTCTTCATCCACATCCAGCAGGGCTCGCTCACGATCCCGATCTTGATCATCGCCTCGGTGTTCATCCCCTACGTGGGGCGACCACTGCGCGGCATCGTGCTGTCCTTGAAGGAACGCGAGTTCATCCAGGCGGCCGTCGGTTCGGGTGCCTCGGACCTGCACATCTTGCGCAAGGAGATCCTGCCGAACGTCGCGCCGACGATCATCGTCTTCTTCCCGCTGATGGTCGCCTTCAACATGCTGACCGAATCGGCACTCTCGTTCCTCGGCATCGGCGTCCAGGCGCCCCAAGCGAGTTGGGGCACGATTATCAACGACGGACTCGGACTGCTCTACACGAGGCCGGTCGTGGGCATCATGCCCGGCGTGATGATCGTCCTCACGGCGGGTGCACTCAACGTGCTCGGCGACGGCTTCCGTGACGCGTTCGACCCCAAGGCGAAACTGCGGGGCTCGATCTAAATGGTCCGATTCATCGTTCGACGATTGACCTCCGCGGTGGTCGTGTTGTTCACCATCAGCGTCATGGTCTTTCTGATCTTCTTCGCCACGCCTGGCGTCGATCCCGCGGCGCGCATCGCGGGGCGAAGCGCCTCACCCCAGGTCGTCGAACAGGTACGCATCGCGTTCGGACTCAACCGGCCACTCCCAATTCGCTACCTCTTGATGATGGACCATCTCTTCATCAAGCGCGACCTCACGTCCTACGTCAACATCGGCGACAAGGTCGTGCCCCAGATTCTGGCGGCGGCGCCGGTGACCCTCTCACTCGTCTTGGGTGCCGTCGTGATCTGGCTGCTCGTCGGAATCTTCGGTGGCGTCATCGCCGCCGCGAACAAGGGCAAGTTCATCGACCCGCTCATCATGTTCTTGGGTATCGCCGCGGTGTCGGTGCCCGCGTACTGGTTGGGGGAGGTGGTGAACCTCATAACCCAGAACCAACTGCACGCGTCCGTGTTCCCCTGGTTACCGGCGCCCGGTTGGGTGCCGCTCTCCCAGAGTCCGGGGGAGTGGGCGCTGCACCTCCTCTTTCCGTGGCTGACCCTCGCTGCCCTCTACGCGGGCATCTACGCGCGCGTGCTGCGCGCCGAGCTCGTGAACGCGCTCAACGAGGACTACGTGCGCACCGCGCGCGCCAAGGGCCTGTCCGAGCGACGGATACTCCTACGCCACGCACTTCGCTGTTCGCTCATCTCGATCACCTCGCTCTTCGGGCTCGACGTCGGCGCGCTGGTGGGCGGCGCGGCGCTACTCACCGAAGTGGTCTTCGGCCTGCCCGGCGTCGGCCTTCTCACCTACAACGCCCTCGAGAACCTCGATCTGCCAGTCATCATGGGCACCGTGATGTACGGGGCCTTCTTCATCGTGCTGGCGAGCGCCGTCGTGGACGTCGTGTACGCCCTCCTCGATCCGAGGGTGCGCATTGCCTGACGTGACCCCCCTCGATCCGGTGCTGAGCGTCCGCGACCTTTGCGTGACCTTCGCGACGCGACAAGGTCCCCTGCGCGCCGTCGATGGCCTCTCCTTTGACGTCGGGGCGAAGGAGGTACTCGGCATCGTCGGCGAGTCCGGGTCCGGCAAGAGCGTGGCGATGTACTCGATCCTCGGACTGGTGCGTGATTCGAATGTCACCATCACCGGGAGCGTGAAGTTCGAGGGCCGCGAGATCCTTGGGTTGTCGGACAAGGAACTCCAGAGCATCCGTGGCGGCGACGTGGGGATGATCTTCCAGGACCCGATGACCGCGATGACGCCGGTCTACAAGGTTGGCTGGCAGATCGTCGAGCAGATACGCGCGCACAGCGACATGACCAAGGCGCAGGCCCGGACCCGCGCGATCGAACTGCTCGGTGAGGTCGGCATCCCCGATCCCAAATCGCGCGTCGATCACTTCCCGCACGAGTTCTCCGGCGGGATGCGCCAACGGGTCGTCATCGCGATGGCGCTGTCGTGCAATCCCAAACTCTTGATCGCGGACGAACCGACGACGGCCTTGGACGTGACGACCCAGGCGCAGATCCTGGACCTCATGTCCAAGTTGCAAGAGTCCTACGGTTCGTCCATCGTGATCATCACCCACGACATGGGCGTCATCGCCGAGGTGGCGAATCGCGTCGTGGTCATGTACGCCGGTCGACCGGCGGAGATCGGCCCCGAGATCGACGTGGTGCGTTTCCCGCGTCACCCCTACACATGGGGTCTCCTCGGCGCCGTCCCGCGCGTCGACGTGAAGAACCGACGACTCGTGACGATTCCTGGCACACCGGTATCGCCGTTGAACGTGCCGACCGGTTGCGCCTTTGGACCGCGCTGCCAGTACAAGATGGATGTCTGCGACGAACGTCCGGCCCTTCGCGGCGCTGACGGACACGTCGACGCCTGTTGGTTGAGCGATGAGCAGCGCCTGGTCATACGTTCCCAGGTGACCGAGCGCGGAGGCGACGATGGCTGACGAGGTCCTCTTGCGCGCGACGAACGTCGTCAAGACCTTCACTTCGCGTGGCAAGAAACTGGGGGAGCGTTCGGTCAACACGGCGGTGAACGGCGTGTCACTCGAGGTGAAGCGAGGCGAGACGCTCGGCATCGTCGGCGAATCGGGATGCGGCAAGTCGACCTTGGCACGCTGTCTCGTCCAGCTCATCCCCGTGACCTCGGGCAGCGTCGTTTTCAACGGCGTGGAACTGGTGGGGCTGTCGCGACGCGAGATGCGCCCACATCGTCGAGAGATGCAACTGGTGTTCCAAGATCCCTACGCCTCGCTCAATCCGCGTCGTACGGTCGGCGACATCGTCGCGGACCCGATGCGGATCAACAAGATGGCCGGGGATAAAGAGGTCATGGAGCGCGTTCGCGACCTGTTCGTCACCGTCGGTCTCGACCCGGCGTCGATTCACCGCTATCCCCACGAGTTCTCGGGCGGCCAACGACAACGAATCGGCATCGCTCGCTCCCTCTCACTCAATCCGTCGCTCGTCGTCGCCGACGAGCCCGTGTCGGCACTCGACGTCTCGGTGCAGGCGCAGGTGCTCAACCTCATGGCCGACCTACAGGACAAGTTGCAGTTGACCTACCTGTTCATCGCGCACGACCTCGGTGTCGTGCGCCACGTGTCGGACCGAGTGGGCGTGATGTACCTCGGTGAGATCGTCGAGTTGAGTGACGCCGAAACGCTGTACGAGACGCCGATGCACCCCTACACCGAAGCGCTTCTGTCGGTGGTGCCGGAATTGAACGACACCGACGCTCCGCGTCGCGAACGAATCCTCATCAAGGGTGACGTGCCCGACCCGTCGGATCGCCCCCTCGGTTGTTCGTTCCATCCGCGATGCCCGGCCGCGACCGATATCTGTCGAAGTGACGCACCGGCCTTCGTGGAACTGAAACCGGGGCGCTTCGTTGCCTGCCATCACCCCCGTAACGTCGACACCTGACCTCGTGACCGTCGCGGTCGGCGTAGTCATACAAAAAGTGCAATACTTGCCTCAGTGTCCCGCACTCACCCCCGGTTGGCGACGCCCGTGCGCGCGCGATTCGAAGCCCTATGACCAGCCCTGACACGAGTCCGGTCCGCTTCGAGCAGTTCTTCATGATCTCGACCGATGTCATGTCCATAGTCGATACCCATGGCAACTTCGTGCTCGTCAACGATGCGTTCAAACAGATCCTCGGTTGGGAACCCGACGAGGTCGTGGGTGCCTCGTACACCAGCTTCATCCACCCCGATGATTTGCCTTCCGCGAGGTCGTCGTTCGATCCCAAGGATGGCGTCGTCCCCGCGACGGTCGAACTCGAACTGCGAGAACGATGCGCTGACGGCGGTTATCGCTGGATGAAGTGGACGATTCGTCGCGATGGCGATCTGCACTACGCGGTGGGCCACGACATCTCCCTGCGCAAGGAGACCATGAGCGCACTCGCCGACAGCATCGAGAAGTCACGCGCGATCTTCGACGCGGCGGTCGACTCCATCGTCGTGCTGGACGAGAACCTCAAAGTAGTCGAGGCGAGCCCTTCGAATGACTCATTCTTTTCGTTCTCGAAGGAAGAGACCGAGGGTCGTCACGCGATCGATTTCGTGCACCCCGACGATCGCGCCGGCGTGCTCGAGGCGATCGCGAAAGGTTTCGCGAACGACGAGATCGTCCGAGTGCGCTTTCGCGGACTGCACACCGATGGTCGGTGGGTCGACATCGACTCGCGAGGACGGGCGCTTCGCGACGCCAGTGGCGCGCCCACCGGTGCGGTCATGATCTCGCGCGACGTCACCGATTCGGTGGACGCGGCGCGGGCGCTGAAGGAAGCCAAGGAAGAGGCGGAGCGCGCCAACCTCGCCAAGAGCGAGTTCATGTCGAGGATGAGCCATGAGTTGCGAACACCGCTCAACTCGGTGCTCGGTTTCGCACAGATCCTCCAGATGGAGATGTCATCGCCCAGTGAGCTCGAGTTGATTGGCTACATCGTCAAATCGGGCGGCTACCTCCTGGAGTTGATCAACGAGGTCCTCGACATCTCGCGTGTCGAGTCGGGCAGCATCGCGGTCGAACTCGAAGTCGTGAGTTCGGCAGAGTTGACCCGCCAATGCGTCGAGATGGTGAGCGCGCAGGCGTTTGAGCACGGCGTTTCGATCATCGACAACTGCGACAACGATTGCTACGTGCGCGCTGACTTTCAACGCCTCAAGCAGGTCCTGGTGAATCTCCTGTCGAACGCGATCAAGTACAACGATCGTGGCGGATCGGTGACCCTGGACTGTGACGACGTCGACGGCCGCATGCGTCTGTCGGTGACCGACACGGGACCGGGCGTCGCGCCACAGCTACACGACCGGCTCTTCGCGCCCTTTGACCGCCTCGACGCGGAGTCGAGGGGCATCGAAGGGACGGGTCTCGGCTTGGCGCTCTCCAAGGGTCTCATGGAAGCAATCGGTGGATCGATCGGCGTGGAGAGCGCACCGGGCGCCGGATCGACGTTTTGGCTCGAACTGCCCCTCGTGTCACCCCTGAATGCCGCGCGCGACAACACGATCCACGATGACGCGCCACCACCGACGACGGGGAACGCGCCCTCGGCGACACTGCTCTACATCGAAGACAACATCGGCAACGTCCGCCTCATTGAGCGACTGCTACTGCACCGCCCTAACATCCGTCTTCTCAGTTCACTGAAGGGGAGCCTGGGCGTCGAACTCGCCCAGCAGCACCAGCCCGACTTGATCATGCTCGACGTGCATCTCCCTGATCTGCCCGGTATCGACGTCCTAGGGCGGTTGGTCGCCGACGAACGGACGTCATCCATTCCCGTCATCATGTTGTCGGCCGATGCATCCCAGGAGCAGATCAAGCGCTTCAGTGACGCCGGCGCGAAGGACTATCTCACCAAGCCCCTGGATCTCGAGTACTTCTTGACCCTGCTGGACAGCTACGTGCGCGATCTCGCGCACGCCCGCGGCATCGCCGTCAGCAGCTGACGACACCGCCGCGGTCCGAAGGCGGTGACGCCAAGAAGCCCCACTCGCCGAGCCCTGATCGACCAGCGACATTGCGCCCTCTCCCTGTTGAGCGACGCCGCGAAACGCGTCGCCACATTTCTCGCACCTGGCCCCGCCGGGCCGCAGTGAAGACAGGGGCTCGGTGGGTCTAGGCTTTCTGCTTCGGTCGTGGACTTCGCACCGCCGTACTTCCTAGGAGGTGCGTGCGGCGGGATTTTTGCAATCGACGAAATCAACGTGTAGACCAATCAGCACGTAGCGAGAGAGCACATGGGGGCACATGCGCGAGAGTGACGTTGCCGCAAGGCGTAGGCGCCGAATTTCGGCGCGGCGGACCTCGACGGCCGTTGCGTTGATGCTCGGATTGGTCGTGGTCTTCCCCGGCGTCGCGTTCGCATCGTCGCAGTTATCCACTCCCGCGGCGCCCAGTCTTGTTGCCGCCTCATCCACGTCGGTCAGCGGAACGTTCACTCCGGACCCGAACGCTCAGTCGAGCACGATCAACCTCTACCAAGGGGGAAACGTCATCGCCTCGCAGTCCGGCATCACCACGGGATCGTTTAGTTTCACCTCCCTCATCTCGGGCGACACCTACAGCGCCACCGTGACCTCTATCGGCGATGGGACCAACTACACCAACTCGGCGGAGGGTGCCCAGTCAGCTCCGGTCACGCTCCCGGCTCCGCAACAGTTGGCGACGCCCGTGGCCCCGGCGATAAGCCAGACCACGGTGACCTCCATCACCGTCACCTTCGTGCCCGACCCTCACGCGACATCGAGCACCATCACCTTGAACGACGTGACCTCGGGTCCGCCACTCACGGACCCCGGCAATACCTCGGGGACGTACACGTTCACCGGCTTGACGCCGGGCGACACCTACGACGCCACGATCACGTCGATTGGCGACGGGACGAACTATCTCTCTTCCCCCGCGGGCGCGACCTCCTCGTCGATCACGTTGGCACTCACGCCGCTGCCCAAGCCCGTGGCGCCCACGTTGAGCGAGACGTCCACTACGTCGATCACGGTGACCTTTACGCCCAACCCGCAGGCTGTCTCGAGCACGATCACCTTGACGAATACGACGACCAGCACGCCGACCACAGTGACGGGCAACACGACCGGCACGGCCCTCTTCAGCGGACTGACACCGTCCGACACGTACGCTGCCTCGGTCACTTCCATCGGTGACCAGGTGAACTTCTCGAACTCACCCCCTGGATCGTCGTCGGCGCCATTGACCCTCACGGTCCCCCAGCTCACCAGGCCGGCAGCGCCGTCGATCAGTCAGACCACAACCACGTCGATCTCGGTCACGTTCACGCCAGATCCGCAGGCCGTCTCGAGCACGATCATCTTGACGAATACGACGACGCCGGCGACGACCACGGTGACGGGCAACACGACGGGCACAGCCCTCTTCTCGGGTTTGACGCCCACTGACACGTACACGGCGACGATTACTTCGGTGGGCGACGGGGTGAATTTCGAGACGTCGAACGTCGGCTCGGCATCCTCACCCCTCACGCTGACCGTTCCGCAGTTGTCCAAGCCGGTAGCGCCGTCGCTCAGCCAGACGACACCTACTTCCATCACGGTGACCTTTACGCCAGATCCGCACGCTGTCTCAAGCACGGTGGCACTCGATAACACGACGACGAGTACCCTGACGTCGACCACGGGCATAACGGGCGCCACGGCGCACTTCACCGGCCTGACGCCGGGTGACATCTATACCGCCACGATCACGTCGATCGGAGATGGAGTGAACTATTCCTCGTCACCGGTGGGCACGGTGTCGGCCCCGCTCACGTTGACGCTTCCCCAACTCGCCCAGCCCGTCGCGCCCGCGCTGTCCCAGGTGACGCCCACCTCCGTCAAGGTGACGTACACGCCCGATCCCAATGCGGTGTCGAGCACGATCACTCTGCACGACGTGACGGCGAATTCGACGACGCCGATCACTGGCAATACCTCGGGAACGTTCACGTTCACCGGCTTGACGACGGGAGACACCTTCACCGCCACCATCACCTCGGTCGGTGACGGCCTCAATTACGCGACGTCGGTCGTCGGAGTGTCGTCGTCGCCGCTCACGCTGGCGCTGTTGCCACTCGGATCACCGCAGGTCTCGATCGCGACCCTCACCAACACGTCGGTCACGGTCTCGTTCGCGGCGGTGCCCAACGCCTCGTCCTACTCTGCGACGGTCTACGACGGCTCCTCAGTCGTCGGTACCAATGCAGCGACCTGCCTGCCCGCGTCGTGCGTCGTGCATGGACTGACCGTGGGTACGGCCTACACCGTCGTCGTGCTGGCGATCGGTGATCACATCACGTACAACAACTCGGCGCCAAGCACCGCCGTGCCGTTCGTGACCACATCCGTAGGACCAACGAACGCGCCGCCACCGAGCGACATCGCCGCTTCCTCTCTGGGTTCACCGGTGTCGGGGACCGTGTCTGGTACGGCACCGACGATCGTCACACTCGCAACGACGAGTACGTCGAGCACGATCACCGTGCCCGTCGGGGCCCTGCCTACCGGCACGACCGTGAGCGTCTATCCCATCGCCAGCATCACCGCGTTGGCGACGCAAGTCCCCGCGAACCATTCCTACGTGGTGGCGGTCGCGATTTCGTGGCAAACCGCGACGGGGACGTCACCCGGCGCCACGACGCCGCTCACCCTGACGATCACCGACGTCAGCATCGTGGCCGGCGACACGCTCTACCTGTTGACGCCGAGTGGCTTGGTCGCTGATGGCACGGCGTCCGCCAATGGCAGTGCGACGCTGACGTTCACGACAGACCCGGTGTTCGTGGTCACGGCCGTCGCGAAGAGTGCGCAGTCGCCGTTGCTGGTGAATTCGGCCACGGTGCCGGTGTCGCATTCGGTGAAGCTCTCGACCATCGGCGGTTCGGGCACGGGTTCCATCACCTACAGCGTGGCCGACGGCACCGCCAAGGGCTGCACCATCACGAGTTCGGAGATTCTGAGCGCCTCGACGTTCGGCACGTGCATGGTCACGGCGACCAAGTCCTCCGACAGTGACTATGGGGCGGTCTCGTCGGTCGCCGCAGCGATCAAGTTTACGCCACTCACCCAAGCAACGCTGCAGGTCGCGTCGGCGAACGGTTCGGTCGGCAAGCCGGTCACCCTCGTCGTCACTGGGGGATCAGGTGACGGCGCCGTCGTGGTTGAAGTGGCGAACGGAACTGCGAAAGGCTGCAGCCTCGCTCATGCGAACCCGTTCACGCTCACGGCGTCGAGCCCCGGCACTTGCCTAGTCGTTGCCCGTAAGGGGGGCGACGCCACCCACTCCGCGACGTCGTCGTCGCGCGTGGCCATTCGATTCATTCATCCCAAAGTCGCGGCGAAGCCGGTGGTGGCGGCGATTCATTCCAAGGTCAGCGGCGGCGCCACCTCGTCGATTGTCCTCACCGGGAGCGGACTGAGAGGCGTCTCGGTCTCCACGACGACCAAGGGTGTCGGGGTGCATGTCGTGAAGTCGACGTCTACGTCACTTACGCTCACACTGCACGTCGCGAGGTCGGTTCGATCAGGCCTGTATCGCCTGACGATCTCCAATAAGAATGGCGTGACGAGCACCACGTTCCGAGTACAGGCGCGGCCGTCAGTCAACGTCGCAGCGCTCATCGACGCACTCTTCGCGGGCTATCGCGAAGCGTGGGCGGTGAGTCCCACTGCGGGCATCATTTACGCCTACCAGCACGACTACCCGGGCTCGGCCACCTCGGAGAGCGCATTCCTCGCGTGTTATCAAAAGGCGAACGTCGCCCAGACCGGTGAAACGGATACGCCCGTATTGAGCACGCTGCGACCTACTCCGACGTGGCAGGGCCTGGGACCAAATACACCGGCGTGGAATTTCGCGGGCAAGAAGCCGAGCGGGGCGACCTATAGCATCACCGACGTCGAAAAGACGGTGTATAGCAGCGGTCCACCGTCGCACCTCACGGCGACCGTTCACGTGACGATTCTCAACGGTGTCGCATACTTCTATTTCGTACCGGCCTGTTGAACGTTTTGTATTGAAACGCGCTGCGGTGATGGCAACATGTCAATTGAGTTACGACCGAAATGAGCCGATACCCTTGAGATGGTCTCGCTGTCATTGCACCCCTTTCAATGGAACGAATACGGTGAAGTGCCAGCGAGACACACTTCGCTCCTGGAGCGTTTCCTGGCGTTCGCCACCGAACGTCGCTCGCGCTAAGGCGTGGGGTGGGCATTGCGCACCTTGAGCGCCAATCGTAGGTGGACGGCGATCGATGCGCTCATCGTCCTACTCTTCGTCGGAATCGGCCGCTACAACCACCACCACGGGATCAGCCTGCGAGGGATGATCACAACGGCGTGGCCCTTCGGCGTCGGTCTCGCGATTGGCTGGCTCATCGTCGTCGCAGGGCGTCACGTAGGTGCCTCGATGTGGGCCGGCGTAGAGATCTGGATCGCGACGGTTGCCATCGGGATGGTGTTGCGTGTACTCGCGGGACAAGGTACAAAATTCGCGTTCATAGTCGTCGCGATGGCATTCCTAGGTGCGTCGATGTTGGGTTCTCGCTTTTTAAGCGCACGGTTCAAGAGGCATCGACGACGAAACTGAGGGGAATCAACGCTCGCTGAGTTCGAAGCGTGTGGTTGTGGGAGACTGACGCTGCGACCCCTCGGGATGCTTCGCGGACTTGGAGAAGAGAATGCGTCGGAGGATCGAGCGTTCTTTGGTAGTGGGGCTCGTCGTCGTCGCGGCAACGGCGCTGCTCGTCATTCATCGAGTAGCCGAAACCTCCGCCGCCACTCCAAGTGCCACTGCGAAGGGCTTCTACCTCGACATCGGCGCCTCGTCATCGCTCGGTACGCAACCCGACGGGGTGGTGGCGCACAACGGCCATCGAACGAAGCACGGCTATTCCAATGACGTGGTTTCCTACGAAGCCGGCCACGGTACCGCGTTGACGATGCGCGAGATCGGGTGTCCCGGTGAAACGGTGCAGTCGATACTCGGTCAGTTGAAGGACGCCTGCTACACGCTTCCAAATACCCAACTTACGATCGCGACGACGTATCTCCACGGTCATTTGGGTGAAGCAGGCGTCGTAACCATCGACCTCGGATTCAACAACGTTCGTCCGTGCCTCACCGCGACTGCGACCATTGCGAGGTGTGTGGATCAAGGAATCGTCGCTGTTCGAAATGACTTGCCCACCGTCGTGAGCCGACTCCAACGCGCGGCGGGGCCTCTCGTCCACATCATTGGACTCGGCTACGGCGATCCGTTCTTGGCGTATTACTTGCACGGTTCGACAGGTCGACTCATCGCATCGCAAGGTCTGGCGGCAATGAATCAGTTGAACGCAGTGTTACAGCAGGTCTACAACGCTCGACACGTACCGATGGCGAACGTGCCGCAGATCTTTCGGAGCGAAGATACGGCGTTGGTGAACGTGACCCGGTACGGCGTCATACCGGCGAATGTGGCCACGGCGTGCGCGGACACCTGGATGTGCACGCCACCTCCCTTCGGACCAGACGATCATCCGAACAACGCCGGCTACTCGGCAATCGCGACCGCCATCGTCGCCAGGCTCCCGGCAGCGACGTAGGGCCACTTCGCAAGCTGGAATCCATGAGAACCGGCAGCCTTTCGCAGGGCCGTGGTTAGCATGGGAAGATCACGCCAACTGTTGAGTGATGTAATAGTCAGTTGCCCCATGACCCCTGAGAGCCTTGGCCGTTTCGGGGAGGAGCCATTTCTTGTACTCGTTCGCCAACGAGCGGCCGTCCGAAATGGGGCAGCGTGGTTGGTGGCGGCGCGAGAGAGTCGACAGGTCTCTTACGACGATCTATGGCGCCATACACTCGCGTTGTCTGACCTCTTCACACGAGAGGGCCTGCGCGAGGGTGACCGAGTGGGACTCCTGACCTCGGATCCACTGCAGTTTGGCATCTGTTTTGCGAGCGCTCTCGCCTACGGGCTCTGGGTGGCGCCGATCGACCCCACACTCGACTACGTGAAGAACAGGCTGCTCGACGAGCGTGCGACGCACCTGGACCTACGGGCGATAGTGAGTGACCGGACCGCTCCCGATCAGCTCTCGACGAAGTGGATCGACGTCCGCGGTGCACTGTCCGACGCGACTGAAGTGGGGGTCACGACCGACGCCACGAGCGGCGGCGTGATCCTCGCGACGTCGGGTACGACGGGGACGCCTAAAATCATGGCGTTGCCCATCGCGCAGCTCCTGTACGCCGCCGATCAGATTGCTCGGCACAACGAGTTAACGGTGCTCGATCGAGGATTCAATCCGTTGCCACTGTGGCACGTCAACGCCGAGGTCGTCGCGTTACTCGCCTCATTCGTCTCCGGTTCGACGCTGGTGCTCGACGACAGCTTTCACCGTACGGACTTCTGGCCCATGATGGATCGTCTCGAGGTCACCTGGATTAACGCAGTGCCTGCGATCATCTCTCGCTTGGTGTCGCGTCATGATCACGAAGTCGTGCCCAAGAGGGTCCGCTTCATTCGTTCTGCCTCGGCACCCCTCTCGGGTCCGCTTTTGGAAGCGTTTGAAACACAAACGGACATCGTTGTCGTTGAGTCCTACGGAATGACCGAGGCGGCGAGCCAGATCTGCGCGAATCCACTTCGGGGCCCTCGAAAGAAAGGTTCGGTCGGTCCGGCCGTCGGCGTGCAACTGCGCGTCGTCGCGCCCGCCACAGCGACCCGAGCGGACGCGCTTCATCCCGGGCAGATCGAGATTCGCGGGGATTCGGTCATCAAGGGCTACGAAGGCGTTGGCTATGAGGATCGGTTCGACGAGCAGGGTTGGTTGCGCACCGGTGATCTTGGCTATTTGGACGAGAGTGACTATCTCTTCCTCGTCGGGCGAAGCGACGACGTCATCAATCGGGGCGGCGAAAAGATCTTTCCCCGAGAGATCGAAGACGTGATCCTCGGCGTCTCCGGCGTGCTCGCCGCGGCCGTCATTGGTGTGCCGGACGAGGTCTTCCACCAGGTGCCCGTGGCATTCGTCCAGCTGGACAACGTTTCTATGACGACACCGTCGACGTCAATACGCGCCGTCACGGACGTGATCGTCGACGAGCTGAAAGCGACGTTCGTGCGAACGCGGCGTCCGGTCGACCTCAACGTGGTCGTTCGGCTGCCGGTCAATGCCAACGGCAAAGTGAAGAGGTCCGAACTGCTCGGCGACCACATCGAGATCGTGCGTACGGAGCGACTCTCGTGAGCGTTGGCCCCGACACCGAAGGAGTGAGTTTGGCGTTGCCGGTCGCCGTCACGTTCGTGGATACCACGACGCCGGCGAAGGGAACGCGTAAGCGTCTCGATCACATCGACGCCATGCGTCCCGTCAAGCAGGCGGCAGTGATTTCGACGCACGCTCTGATCTTCTTTGCGCCCCTCGCCACGAGCGGCGCCGTCGTCGGCCTGATCATGCTGACCCGCTTCTCGCGCGACGCCTTCCTCTTCGTTTCGGCGTGCATGCTCACCTATAGCTACAAGGACACCGAGAAGATCGAATTCGTCCATTACTCGAAGCGTCGGTTTCTATCCGTCGGGGTGCCGTATCTGACGTGGACCGTCATCTACTTCTTCTATACATCACTGACCAACGTGAAGGGCATCCCCTACTATTCGTTCCATTCCGCGGCGATCTGGAGCAGCGCGGGCATGCACTACTTCGTGCACATATTGCTGACCGGCTACTACCACCTCTATTACCTCATCGTGATCTTGGAGTTCTATCTTCTCTTTCCACTCATGATGCGCTTCGTCCGTCGCTACTCGCGTTGGCACACGCACATCATGGTGTTGGCTCTCGCGTGGCAGATCGCCTTCGGGGTCTTCGTGAGCCCCCATCTCTTCGCGTTACGAATGTCGGGTGTTCTCCAAACACGATTGATCTCCTCCTACGCCATCTATCTCATTGGCGGGATGATCGTCGCCCTGCACCTCGATCCGATTCACGAGTGGATCTGCGCGAAGGCCCGTTGGATCGTGGCCGGGACCATCCTCAGTGCCCTGGCCACAGAGGTCTTGAGCTATTTCACACGTTACGGGACGTTGCCGGCGTACGTCAAGACCGGTACGAACATCTTCTCTCCGGCGATCCTGCCGTTCAATATCGGAGCGATCCTGTGCGTGTACCTACTGGGCGTGTATCTGGTCGCACCGCAGCGCCGACCCCGAACACGAGCCATGGTGAAATCCGGCTCAGACAACTCGTACGGCGTCTATCTCTCCCAGATGCTGTGGATACCGTTCCTCCTGCGCCTGCGAAACGCATTGGGCTTTCATATCCCGTGGCCCGTGGCGGCGCCGATAGCGCTGATCCTCGTCTACTTCATGGGCTACGCGTTCACCGCACTCATGGCTCGAACGCCCGTGGCCCGCGCCGTTACGGGACGGGGCCAAGCATCGTGGCACTCGCTACGTCCCGAGCACTATCACTCGTCGCCTGATCGTGACGAACCGAGCGTGAGTCCACTCGATGTTGTGGCGGAGTGAACGAGACGGCTCGTGTACCCATCCCAGGTGGCGCTCAGAGCTTCGCGGGTAGTTTGTTGGCGATCGCCGACGCGATCAATTGGTAGCCGCTGTCGTTGGCGTGAAGGTTCGGACCGTACGGCGCGAGTTGGCACATCCACGTGAGTGAGCACGTAGAGGCTACGTCGGTAGCGACCTCACCGACACCAGGCATGGAGAGTGGCGTGCGATCGAAATTCTTGAACGCACGGGCCACGTCCGCGGTGGGGACGAGAAATGATTGGTAGATGTGCGAGAGCACTCGATTCAAGGCGGCCATCGCGTCGAGGCTCGACTCCGCATGCACCTCACCGTTCAATCCATGAAGGGCGCTCGCGAGGAATGGGTCGTAGTGCCCGACGCCTACGAAATGAACATTGGACCCGGCCGCCGCTTCGAGCGTGGACATGATGATCGGAAGTTCTAGACGCAACGTCGCGAGACCTTGATTAAGACACGCCGAAACATTCGTGGCCATCTTCATGCACTTGACCACATTGTTGAAACCCAGGTCGACGGTCACGATACCCGTCTCATCGTGATGGCTTTGAAGAAACGAGACCGCTGTTGCTAACTGCGTGGTAGGTGACGTGTAGCAGTGGTCGCCTCCATAGAGCATTGTGGTCGTCGACTCGCCGGGGCATCCCGTCTGCAGCAGTTGCAGCGCGACGCCCTTTGTGGCCTCGAGTGCGACGAGGTCGTTCGCGTAGCCCCTGGCAGTGGGCTCGCCACGAGGGACCGCCACAGTGGGCTGAACGCCCACGGATGCGGATGCACCGATGTCCAAGTAGAAGACCGAGGGAGTCGTCGCTGCACTCGCGACTGAGGACGTCCCGAATCCCGCCGTCGAGACGATGGACATCGCCATGGCACTGATGACGAGGACTGCTTTTCCCGTGCGCCTCATATGGAAAAGCAACGTGACTCCAATCGGTGGGATGAGGCGTAGGTATCTTAAGGCACCGCGCTTTCATATCGTGTTCAGTCAATGTTGCGATTCATGACGTGTCCGTGTCGCCGATCCATCTTTGCGCTGCGTTTGTGACCAATGACCCTGTTCGGCGGTGTGGCGCAGGCGTGTACCGTGGGGCTAGGCCGAGGAACAGCGCCGATCTTCGAGACTTGTCACTTTAAACCTTGGTGGCAACTGCAAATCTGCAGCGGCGGGCAAGCGCGGAACCATGAGTCAAACCATGAGTCCCATTCCAGGCACCTCAGCACCCACCGTTCCGCCGCCCTCCGGCATCGTGCCACCGGGCTTGACAAATGACTCCGCACCGATTGCGAGACGGCCGCGCGCGGCCGCTCGACTCGACCGACTCCCACCTTCGAGGTGGCTTGCAGGAATAATGGGCCTGCTCTTTCTGAGCTGGCTCATTGAGTCCTATGACATTGGCCTTACCGGCTCTGTGCTGCCCTCGCTCACCCAACAGTTCGGACTCTCGACCGGGATGAAGTCCTTTGTCGCGGTCGCGGCCAACATCGGCATCGTCATCGGCATCGTTCCTGCGGGACGGCTGGCCGATCACTTTGGACGCCGCAGGGTGCTGATCGTGGGCACCGCGGCGTACGCGATTCTCACCTTCGCGACTGGTTTCATGCACGGTCTGGACAGCCTTATCACCCTGCGAATTCTTGATGGCATCGCCATGGGCGCGGTCTTTCCCATTCCCTACATCTACGCGAGTGAACTCTGTCCTCCCAATCGTCGTGGTCGCTTCACGGGCTGGGCCGACTCATTCTTGTCCTTCGGCTACTTCCTCTCGCCCTTGCTCGCTCTGCTCTTGATACCCAACGTGAATGACACGCACGGATGGCGAGTCATGTTCATGATTGGAGGGACCCCGATTCTCTTCGCGATGTTGGCGTGGCGTTTTCTACCGGAATCTCCTCGCTGGCTCGAATCCAAAGGGCACTGGCTCGAGGCTGAGATCACGTTGACGAAGATGGAAGCGAGGGCTGAGCGTTCACTGGGTGCGTCACTCCCGCCGTTGCCACCCGAGGAAGAAACCTCGGAGTCAATCCCGCGCCACTCGTGGCACGCCATCTTCAAGCGACCACTTCGACGACGCGCGATCACGCTTTGGGTCACCTTTGGAGGGACGTTCTTCATCTTCTATTCGATTCAGACCTTCATGCCGACCGTGGTGGCGAGCATGGGCTATCCGTTGACATCGGCGTTCGCATTCACGGCGGTCATCGTCGGAGTCTCGCTTCCGGGCAAGTTGCTCGAGTCGTTCGTGGTCGAACGTTGGGGGCGTAAGCCCGTAATCATCGGCTTCACCACGACTGCTGCCGTCGCGGCGTTGACCTTTGGCTTTGTGCGGGGAGCGGTGCCGGTCATCCTGGTGGGCTGTCTGATGTCGTTCTTTGGCATCGGTGTAGATCCGGCGGTGAAGACATATACCTCTGAGAGCTATCCGACCGAGATTCGAGCGTGGGGGGTCGCAACGACCGAGGGATTTGGGCGCCTCATTTCCGGCGTCGCCGGACCATCACTTATTCCAATCGTGCTATCGAACTTTGGCGTCGGAGCGGTCTATTCGCTGGTCGGTTCCGTCGCACTCATTGCCGTCGCGGTTGTCCTTATCTTTGGGCGCGAGACGCACGGCATGACGCTCGAACAAAGTGCGGACGTCGGCGTCGTGTAGATTTCTCGCTTCATCGACAGGCAAGGTCTCGTCGTCGCCAGAGCGTGCCGCGTTGTTTTACGTCTGGCAAATGCTTTAGCCCCAGTCTGATTGGAACCGCACATCACAAATCGGGAAGACGTCGGTCACGAGTAAGTTGTTGTCGTGTCAGCCGATAGTCCAGTTCGTTGTGGCGTGACTGATGCAGCGTCGCCATCATCACCCTCAATCGCCTCGAGCAGGGTAGGGTCTTCATCGTTACGTTCACGTCGCCGAAGCATCCAATTGGCGAATCGGTCGCGAAATTGGTGAGTCATAGTTGGCATCGGACGTAGTCGGAATTCTCGTGGCATTGCGTCTACCGTATCTTCCATGGAATCACGTGAAGTAATGACCTATGAGGATTTTGGGCGAGCGACACGGGCACTCGCGCAACGGATCCATGACTCTGAGTTCGCGCCAGACATTGTCTTATCAATTGCTCGCGGTGGCTTCTTCCTGGGTGCGGGACTTGGCTACGCACTCGGAGTGAAGAACGCGTTCATGATGAGTGTCGAGTACTACACCGGGATCGATGAACGTCTTGCCATGCCTATCGTGTTGCCACCAGTGCCCAACAAAGTGGACCTCTCGGGAGCGGTCGTTCTCGTGGCGGACGACGTTGCTGACTCAGGACACACCCTAAAGATGGTGATGGACTTTTGCGCGGGCTCGGTCCGTGAGGTTCGGTCTGCGGTGCTCTACGCAAAGCCGCAATCTGTCATCGTGCCCGACTATTCGTGGAGAGAGACAGACAAATGGATCAATTTCCCCTGGTCGGCCGACGGCCCAGTAGTCTCCTCCGAGGCTTTGGCGCACTAACCGATTCGAGGTGTCGACCGCACGACGTAAGCAAAGATGCGGCCGCGGGACTCGGCGACACAAAATTGAATCGCACAATTGGACGAAGGCTTACGTCATAGGCTTAAGGCTGGTTTACGCGCGGAGCTTCACAGAATCTCGCGCGGAAGTCCCGCTCCCGTAGCTCAGGGGATAGAGCATCGGTTCCTAATCCGAATATTCATATGGCTCAGAGTGGGAAGCGCTGGGAAATTGCGGTTTTCATGAACATTGACTGGCTCAAAACGCAACCATCTTGCAAAACAATGGAGCAAGAATGGAGTAAACGCAGGTGGTGTTCGACGTTGCCACGAGGCGATTACTGGTGAGTTTTGTGAAGGTGCCCAACCCTAAACGCACAGGATTCTTATTTAGGCTTATCAGATAATCCTAGGTAAGGAGACATCATGTCTAGGGTTATTCATCGTCGCTGGCTGAGTACTCACGACGGTCCGTCGCGCAAGGATAACCGTGGGTGCGAGTACGAAGCGTACGTACCCGACATGCTCGTCGGACGGAACTTCACGCTGGATGGTGAGGTCGCTGCTGATGTCGCCGACGCCGAGGCCGCGATCGCAAGACTGAACGTTGAAGCAGTAAGTCTCGTTGACACCGAGGCACTTGCTCGAATCCTCTTGCGAGCTGAGTCCGTCGCCTCTTCTCGGATCGAGGAGCTCGAAATTGGAGCTCGACGACTACTCCGAGCCGAAGTTGCACAAGTGCTGGGTGACGAGCCGTTTGACGTCACGGCCGTCGAGGTCCTCGGCAACATCGACGCCATGGTCTACGGCGTCGGTGCCCTCGGACCTGGAGACCCCATCACGGTAGAAACACTTCTCGAAATCCATCGTCGACTCCTGTTGGGCACGAGGTTTGCAGAGTACGGAGGACGATTTCGTGAACGGCAGAACTGGATAGGTGGAAGTGCGTACTCTCCGTGCTCGGCCGATTTCGTCCCGCCACCAACTGAATACGTCGAAGATCTGATGTCAGATCTCGTTGCCTTTGCCAACGAAGATTCACTTCCGGCGGTCGCCCAAGCAGGCATCGCGCACGCACAGTTTGAGACAATCCATCCCTTCGTTGACGGCAACGGAAGAACCGGTCGTGCGTTGGTGCATCTGATCCTGCGACGCCGAGGTTTGGCACCTCGAATACTGCCGCCTGTCTCACTCATTCTGGCGACCTGGGCGCAGGACTACGTCGACGGATTAACTGCCACTCGTTACCGTGGACCAGCAACTTCGAAACAGGCGTCCGCCGGAATCAACATGTGGATTGGACGATTCGCGACCGCCTGCAAGCGTGCCGTCGATGACGCTATGACTTTTGAGGAGCAGGCGCGTTCCATCGAAGCCTCGTGGCGCGAAAAGCTGGGCCGAGTTCGAGCTCGTTCCTCGGCCGATCTACTCCTCTCCGCACTAGTCGGTGCACCCGTGGTGACCGTAAATAGCGCCGCAGAAATGGTGGGTCGGAGTTTCATCCAGACGAACGAAGCGATTCAACGTCTCGTCGAGGCGGGCATCCTCAAGCAGGTCACCGTTGGCCGTCGAAATCGTGCCTTTGAGGCACCGGATATCATTTC
>VFSW01002894.1_pt1 | contig 25855 bp, 21 predicted proteins | sample 5358111 | NCBI WGS metagenome assembly VFSW01 (sample SAMN11554181, study PRJNA540505) | mine drainage metagenome | isolation source: sediment from site ElyBrook_90M | place: USA: Ely Copper Mine, Vershire, VT | collected 2017 | reverse complement strand
CTCATAACCCGGAGGTCGTTGGTTCGAATCCAACCCCCGCTACTGGAAAGATGAAGAGGCGCCGTCAGGCGTCTTTTTCGTTAGAGGTCGTTGGCAGTATCGAACTGTGATATTCAAATCCAACTCCCGCTACTAGGCAGAACCGTAGTCCCTGGGGCTACGGTTTTTTGATCCCAAAGGGACGCTGCGCAGTAGGACTGAGGGTCTTCGGTAACGAAAAATCACTTTTAGGAGGATTTTTCGATGAACCGCAGTCCCTTAGGCACATAACCCTTGCGGGCAAACCTTTTAATTTCCCTTTGTATCGATGGCTTCATCAAATACAAGACTGCCGAAGGTTTACGGCAGCGAACGATCGATTCCTAGGAATGGGTACTGAACAAGTGGTTGGAAAGGATGGGAGATAAGCCCATTAATAAGGTCGCTCCCGCTGATATTCGCGATTATCTGGCATATTTACGAACCGATTATGTCCCCCACACCTTCGCCAAAGTCAATGCATCGGGTGAAGCATCGACCCATAGACTCTCTCCAAAAACTCTGCGCAACCATTGGGTCACCTTCAAAGCTTTCTTTGGCTGGGCGGCAACCGAATTCAAGATCTCCAATCCAATGCAGGATATTCCCGGTCCCAAATACAAGGAGGCGCCGGTGGCTGCTTTTTCTCAGGAAGACCTGGCAGCTTTGATCAAGGCCTGCGCCTATGCGCGTGAAACCAACCCGGGCAACCGGCATAGTTTTATAACCCGCTCGGTCTGTCGCCAATCGTGAGGAATACAGCAGGAAATATATAGTGCTCTTTTTCAACCTAAAAACTCTTGCATGTAAATGTGCAGTGAGGTTAAAATAAAAATGGGTACCCTCCAATTAAAGTACAAGCTTTAATTAGATTGAAATCTGAACTTTTGCTGGAGATGTATCATGAGCCAAAGAGTCATCGTGGGTTTGGAGCCAGACACCGAAGTGAAACCAGTCATGGCAGCATTGGAGAAAGCCGGTGCTGAATCCGTTGACGGTCCTTCGCTTGAGTTGCCCCATGTGTTGATCGTGACGATTCCCAACGATCTGGATATTAATGCATTCATCCATAAGGCACAAATGGTGCCGGGTGTCCGCTACGCCGAGCCCGACTCGTTGCAATTCACGTTTTAACATGGCCAGATGTGGTGGCGGGGGTGCCAGCGGGCAATCGACCCGGGAGAAGCGGCGAGCCGATTGCTGAGGGATCGTGCAGCCGCAGCAGGATCGTGCCGATACCGGCGAGACCCAGAAACAATCCGGGCACGTTTTCGGCGTCATGCAAGCCACAAGTCCACCTATGGCCATTCCGCTCGTAGATGTTCAGGGACAAACGACCTACCTGCCTGGCTGCGCGTAGATGGTCGTGCAAATTGAATACTTCGTAGGCCAAGAGAAGTAGTTCCGCAGCACCGCCAAGACCATGACACAGCGTCACGTCACTGACTTGACCGGTTTGCAGACCTGCGCCCGCCTGCATGACCATGAGCCGGGCAGCCTGGATAGCCGCCGACGCTTCCGCAAGAGCGGTCATGTCTCCGCTCGCTTCATACAGGCGCAGACGAACGGCGCCGATCCCCAAAGCCCCATGGCACCAGGCCGTCATCCAGCCGGGCCAGGCGCCGTCCTCTATGGATTGTTTTTTCGGCTCGCGTAAATCGGGCCATGCACACCGCTCGGGGGAGTACCAGCTGCGCTCGTAACGAAAGGCCTCGTGCGCGGCGGCGAGATAGCGCTGCTCACCCACAGCCCAGCCCATTTCTGCCAGGGCCCATCCCACGCCCGACATCCCATGTGCGAGGCCGCAAAGTGCAGGGACCGTATCGCTCTCTGGCCAGGAGTTTCCCCACCACTCATGTCGTACGTGCTGCAGGAGCCCCTCGCATAGCATCCGGCATGTATACAGGAGAAGCGGATCGCTCCAGCGGCGATGGATGGCGAGCAGCCCGACGATGATTCCGGCGGCGCCACTGATCAGGTCAACCTCGTGCAGTGGTTCTTGGGCGATCAACTCACAGGTTTTCCTCGCCAATGACAGTGCGGAACGCCGCAGTCGCTGTCGCTCGAGACGATCGGCGAGCTCGATCGCAGCAAGCGCGGTGCCGGTTGAACCGCTCAGCAGCGAGAACGTCCTGGATTGAAGGCTCTTTCTTGCTCCCGCAAGCGCGCCGCTCATGGCTTTTACTGCGGTGGCGGCGAACGTTCCGGAAGAGTCAAACGGGGCGATATGACCAAGAAACAGGGCGATTCCCGCTGCACCCCCGTAGAGATCAGAACCCACACGCATTCGAACGATAGAATGGTGTTCTTCGTTGCCGACGATATCATCGCCTTCCCAGGTTACGCCTGGATCGGCTGGCAACGCCTCCCGCACCAACTGTCGCGCGATGTCGATCGCGGCTGTCAGGTATGGGGAATCCGTTGGGAGATCATCGCCTTGCGGGAGTATTGCTGGGGGCTGCCTATCTTTGCTCATGACGGATTGCCTCCAGCCATGGCTGTATAGGATCAATTCCTGCCGCTGCCAGGGATTCGGTTAGCCTATCCAACCCATCGCCCGGCGAAGATCGTTGGTCTTGAAGCAGAGCCAACACGGCGGGCGCCAGTGCCCGGCAGCGGTTCTGGCCGAAAGATTCGTCAGCCCCCACATCCTCGGCGAACGCAACACCCTGAGCAATCTTCCTGGTAAGTGGCGGGGTGGCGTCTCGCAAATATTCCTTGATACGCCTGGCCATCACCGTGATCTCGGCCACAGTTCGCACCCAGGAGCCCGCTTCTAGATACAAAATGAGCGAGTCGACTCGCGAATAGACCGCGGCAAATGCCGGGCACTTAAGAGAGTAAGGCAGTTTCAGACTATCCAAGGTTTTGGTGACTTCCATCAACACAAAACCCACCTGATTGGAGCGGGTGCTGAAATAAAGGCGCACGAGGGGTTTCTGCGGCTCAGCAGTCCAGGATCTTGCGCACCAGAAGCCTGTGGGCTCATCGATCCAACCCAACAATTCCGTGACGGCGATGTGATCTCCCGGAGCCACCGGCATGCCGTGACGCGCCAGGTTGATGTATTCACCTGGACGCAGCTCCCGCGTTAGATTACCGCGTCCAGCCAGGCACATTCCGCTTGGCGCGGTCCGCTTTGCCACCCATCCGGTTTCCCAACGCGTCGATGCTGCGATCGAAGCCCTCAATGCGGATGCGATGTTGTCCCGACCGGGAACGAGAGCCTGGGTCTCCTCCGAAAATTGGAGGGCGGTGTACCAGGCCGTATACAACCAATCTGATATCTGCTCGAGCTCAGAGGCGCGCTCTGCTCCATCGTTGCTTTCTTCTTTTAGCTGACCCAGAGCTATTATTTCGGCTGGCGCGGATTTTAGGGTCTTCAGCAGCCGCCGGAGAGCCCGGTCGACATCGCGCGGCAGCGTGTGCTTCATTGAGGAGCCAGTCATGGTAGTGCCCAACTTGCCAGGGAAGAGGCCACCCGTTGACGATTGCGCAACAGATTACGCGCTTGCCCAACAATCTGATCCACCCCACCGCCATTGATATTGTATGTATATTCGGACCACTCACTGGCCACATGCAGAAGTCGGGCAACCGCCATGAGAACGACCCGGTCCCATGTCACTGATCTGCTTGCATCTATCCCTCCCTGAGCAGCCACGTAAGCATAGATGAACTCGCTCAATGCAGACGCAGCAAGCGGTGGCCAACCACTTGCGTCGGGTATGACGCTCACACCAGTCCGAATCACCTGGATGACGGATTCGGCGCAGGCACTGCCAACGTCCCAGGCAGGGTCGCCGAAACCCGACATCTCCCAATCAAAGACCTTGAACGCGATTGGCACTTTATCTCGCTTCATCATCCAGTTGTCTGGGCGAATATCGCCGTGAATGAGGCATGCAGGTTGGTACACTTCGGCGCCTTCACGAAGCGCTTCGCAGAGCTCCGCATCCGCACTGAGGGAGCGGATGAAAGCCTGTGCGCTGCTGGATCTGCCTTCGAGCGCAGGCTCGGATAAATCCGCAATAAAGAGGATGCCCGGGGCGGGGGAAGGTTCCAGGGCGATATCTTTCGTTGCGCGATGCCAGCCGGCCATCGCTTGGCCCAGTTGTTTCGCAATGCCCGGTGCCGAAATCGGCTCTATCTCCATTTCGTCTGGCCAATTGCGTTCGAAGGCGAGGGATTCACAGACGAGAAGCTGGCGCGTTTCATCGATCAGCACCGGTACCGGGAGTATTTTCGACAGTGCATCCATCCAACCAGCCAGGCGGTAGACGTACAACTCCCGGTCGAGATTCCGGCCGCTTTGCCGGGCTTCAGGCGTAGGTTGTTTGACAATGACTGCCCTGCCGTCTGGCGCGGTGACTCGAACGACCTGATGCGATCGGGCTAGCGTATCGACCTTCATGCATGGATCAGCCGCTTCGGCGGCGGTCAACCAACCGCAGGCCACGAGCACGCGTAAGGGATCGATGGGCGGCTTGAAGCTCTTCTTTCCCAGGTGATCGGTTTGGCTGGCGTTTTTGCTCGAATCGTTCAGCACTGGAGCTTCTTGCATGGTTCTCCCACAGCACCTGCAGCGGATTAGACGAAATCTGGTTGCGGGGAATCACAGCCAGCCTCTCCCAGCTCGTGACTCCCCGCAAGGCTACTGGAAAACTACCTAGGGCTGCTTATTGGTCAGCATCCCCATACCACAGCTCATACGGGTCGAAGGCTGACCAGTCCTCGGCACCAGTGTCATATGGATCTTCGATAGGTCGATCGCCCGGACTGCAGATTAGATCTGACGGGCAACGGATCAAGGCCGACTGTTCGCAAAGGATCGGCTGCGTTGGGCAGCGAATCAAGACCGTTTTCTCGCAAATGATCGGCAGTGTTGTCTTGCAGATGGTAAAGCGTGACGGCTGGCAGATCGCCCGTGACTGGCAGATGATTGTCCGTGACTGGCAGATGATTGTCCGTGACTGGCAGATGATTATCCGTGACTGGCAGATGATTGTCCGTGACTCGCAGATGATCGTATGCGAGGCTGGAGGCGGGCAGGCGCGGTCGATGGCCGCTTTGGCATCCACGCATCCCCAGCCATAGTTGTCATTAGGCACGGGATCAGCTGGATTATCCCGCAGCGGCCGCGCGGTCTGCCGAATGATATCAGCAACCTGCGGGCCGGTCAGGTTGGAGTTGCAGGACATGATCAGCGCTGCAACGCCGGACACATGGGGGGCTGCCATCGAGGTGCCGCTCATTGTCGCGTAGCCGTTATCCCAGACAGTGCTCAACACACCAACGCCCGGAGCTGCGACGTCAATGTGTGGACCGATGAACGACCAGGGCGCGCGATGATCCGCCTGATCGATCGCGCCGACAGCCACCACGTCGGGATAAGCCGCCGGGTACGAAATCTGATTTGGGGGAATCCCGTTGCCCATGGCTGCCACGACGACTGCGCCTTGAGCGATTGCATAGGCGATCCCGTCTCGCTCCACCTGAGTGTCGACACCGCCGCCGAGGCTCAGGTTGAGGACTCGCGCTCCATGATCCACGGCAAATCGGATGCCAGCCGCAATGTCCGCAGATGAACCGACGCCGCGGACATCGGTTGCATCTGATTTGTTAACTATCCGCGCCAGAACTCTCACCGGCATGAGTCTGCAGTTCCAGGTCACACCCGCTACACCGGTAGCGTTGTTGCTTGCACAAGCGATGGTTCCCGCGACATGGGTGCCATGACCGACTTCATCCTGGGGATCGTTATCGCGCCCCATGAAATCGCCCTCGAAGCGGAATCCTGCTGGCGGTATGGGATTAGGGCCGAGATCGACCATGTCCCAGCCCGGCACCAGCAATGCTGCCAGTTCGGGGTGGTCGAGATCGATGCCGGTGTCAATAACCGCCACAACCACATTTGCGGAGCCAGTGGTACGATCCCAGGCGGCCGGGCAGTTAATCTTGGTCAGTCCCCACTGATTGGGAAAATCCGGGTCGTTCGGGATGATATAGGTCTCGCGATAGCGGTTGGGCTCAGCATATTCCACGCCAGCGACATTAGAAAGCATCTCAACGGCTGTCTCTACTTTCGTCTCGCCCTCGTAGTGAACCTTGAAAGTCGACGCAAGTGCCACCGCCGACTCATCCAAGGCAGTCATCGTTGGAGCCGGTGGAGTGAGCCGAGTGACCGATGTTACCTTCAGGTCGGCCAAGACACTGTCCAGGTTCGAAACCCCGAAACTCTTGGGACCTGGAACGGAGTGACCACGCGACGGGCCCGTGGGGATACCCTCGGTGATCCCCGCGCTCAAGTCCGGGCTCAATTGAATGATCACTTCACCGGGAATAATGTTGGAAGTCTTATCAGTGAAGATAGGTTTCCCTATCTCGGGTAGCCGCGACTTGGTGGTCGAAGCTTTGGCCTTCCTTTTCTGTTTTGCCATATTAATCCTCCTATGTGGTTAACTAAGCATTATAGGTTGAACACAAAAACCTCTGTGCTTAAACACTAGGAGCGGCGGCAAGTTGGGCTAGCCACTCAGACTCGAACTCGATAGCGGTGAACTAGCCTAACTATGAGGGATGCGCTTGTACATGAAGAGTTCGTATCGGATCCGCCCCAACTGCTTCAGGTAGATTGATACTATTCGTATTCGGGTAGGTTTCGCCTCCTCTACTTTGTTAAATAAATGCCGTTTTGTCACTGAGGATGCCAGCATGGCATTTTCTCCCACAAATTGCTATACCAGCAAAAATACCCTCATTTTCAAATACAGACTTTGCACACTCCGATCTAACACTTCACGACCTCGCGAGCCATACAGGGTTCTCTTCTACTAAATATTTTTCTTTGACCTCCCTTCTTGGCCTATGTTGCCGAATTGTCAGCTCCAAAATGCTCGTAGGAATCCCTGTTGGAGATATTATGAATAAAAGCTTTCGTTGTTATCCGAACAAATAGCCGCTGACAGAAGGTCGTCAACGGCTTACTTGTCTTGCTATTATGTTCCAAGCCTTGTTCTTTGGCTTGTTCTCGCGTCTTTGCTTTATGTTATGTATGAACCCTTTACATTATAACATTAATAATACTTAATTCTTCTATGAGTTTCCAGCAATTCTCAGTATGAAAAGACAGGGGTAAAACCCTAGGCAAAGCAGGGAAAAAATGCTAAGGTGGGGAAATACTCTACCCCTGCCTGCTGTCAGGTAGGTCAAAACAGCCAATACGATATGGTCGATGGGGGGATGGGAGCGTTTTCGGTATTTTTTACGCAAAGTCCATCCTTTCTGGCGTATCAAGAGGATCTGAAACGGAGGACAGGGCAGAGCAATGCGGATGGTGCGAACTAACCATCACTCGAGAAGACACCCGCGAACAAATCTACAAAAACGCCTTCATCACCGATTTTGAAGTCCTCGAAACCACGCTGGAAGCAATTGCCAGGGATGGTCGGGCACGTTGGAAGGTCGAAAATGAAAACAACAATGTGCTCAAGACCAAAGGTTACCACCTGGAACACAATTTCGGCCACGGCAGCCAGTATTTGTCTTCGCTGTTGCTCAGTTTGAACTTGTTGGCGTTCCTTTCCATACCGTGCTTGATCTGGTGGACGAAAGATACCGTATGATCCGCCAGGCTTTGCGCTCTCGCCAAAAATTCTTTCAGCACATGGAAGCCTTGTTGTGCTATATCCAATTCGCCGGTTGGGACGAACTCTTCTCCTTTATGTATAAAGGTCTGGAGCTGGATACCGGCTGAGTTGAGGCTCCTGCCCTCTACAATTTCCTCCTGACGGCGCCTGCCTAATTCGAGCCGCCACTATTTTGAGATTCTTGATTTGCGGAATCTCCTTTGTTCTCTCTGGAGCCGAGGCAAGATTGCTCTTGCTATCAGCACTTGTATATCTTGCAGTTCCTATTCTGATGGCCTTTGTCTTATTCATAATGAGAATTGCTGGATCTCCAGAGAAATAATACTCACTTCCTAACCCTGAGCAGCCCAACCATTAGCAAGGATGGTCAAGACTCGCTCGGCCTCCCCTGCGGATTGGGAAGGGATGGTAAATAACACCCTCATGAGGGAGTGTCTTTTCCCAGCACAGAAGCCCAATGGGCAACCCGGCGCCGCACATCAGCCTGGTCGATCTTGTCAAGCTGGTGTCCGATCGGTACGCCATCTGTACCAATTTCAGGATGGCTGATCTTGCGCCAGAGGTAATCAACCACTTTTCCCGGATAGCTTAAAAGTCTGACCGGTTTCTTATGCTGGGCCTGCCCCGGATTTACTTTCAAATCCCGGATATCTTTCAAGTCAGGTCGCGGCGGCAGGTAAACCTGTTTTTTACAAATTCCAGCCAGCCAATCGGCTAGATGGGTAATAGGATCATTTGAATTCATCATCGATTGGACTGCCCAATTTTTCAATGGCTGGCAGGTGTTGGTAACGACCGGCTCGACAATAACACCTAAAAAATCCTGCAATGTGGTGAGCTGCGGGACCAGATCATACCAATCCGCCTGGACATAATCGGGAAAATGGATTGGTTCCAGCATGTAAACCGGCTTATTTGCTACAGAGGCCTCAATCAGTGTAGTACTGTAAGACGACATAACAATATCGCTTGCCAGGATCCATTCTCGAACAGTTCCCTCTTTGATTACATGCATCAAGGGCGGCCCGCCAAGCGCCTCTTCACAGGTTTTAGTAAACAGTCCGAGTGGGATAGCTGGGCGCGGCCGGACGATCATTTCCACATTGGGTGAACGTGCGGCTTGCTGCCACCATTTAATCGCCTCTTTAAATGAAGCCATGGCAAAATCTCGATAATTATAAGCATCATCCTGCCCAAACTTCACATATTCTTTTAGCTTGGCATCTCCATAGAAAGCGGCCCCATAGTTTTCGGGCACAAATACCCAGCGTTTTTCTGGATCCAGGTTATACATCTTTGCCAGATCATTCCTGGAAACAAAATAGGAACAATATGGCCTTTGGTAAAGTGTGTAGAAAGGGTTGCCATTAACAAAGATGTTCGACGGTGTTACATTATGCGATTCCAAATAACTGGCGTAATAGGGACTCCAGGCATGATGCAGGATATTTTGCTGAGAGATTGAATCTTTGGGAGCTTTGTAAGTTTTATTTATCTTGCTAAAAATTTGCTCATAAGCCAGGTTAACAATCACTGCATCTGGCCAGCCCTTGATCACATTCATTGGACCATGATCGGTCGCCGAGTAGAAAAAAGGCAGCGCTACTACGCCTGGCTCGTAATGTGACAATGTTTTTTGGAAACCATGTAAATAAAGCAGTGAAGCAATTTCAACCTTAATTCCATGCCGTTCAGTCATTAAATACTTAACCGCGCAAGCAATATCAAGCTCACGCGCTACATGCTCAATCAACAAGAGCAGGTCGACCGGTTTTTTTTCCATCTACACTCCCTCAATTTTCCGGGTGATGCACCCAGCCAGCGATGCACCATCCAGTCCGTGTATGCACCAGAATAAGAGTTCCATTCTGTAGAAAGCCCAGATAGGTATCTGGATGGTACTGTCAGATTAGCACAGCACCGTTTTGTCTCAATCTATTTGCTTTATTTAACTGGCTTTTGTACCGTTACACGGATGATGCGAGTACAATAATGAGCATCGTGGCGCATATTCTTTAAATCATAGTCAGCCATGTCGTGTTGGCTGCCTGTCATGATCGTCACCTTCTTCGACTGTGGCAGGCTAAAATGAGCGCTGCTCAGGCCAGCGGAGCGCCAACCTTCGTTCAGCCCCCCCTCGATCAATTCCCATCGTAAGTGTTCGCCCCATAAATTATCTACTTTCATCTTTATACCAGTGCGCGGGAACTTCCAGGTTACCGGCTCGGCAAAGATTTGTATAAAGCCAGGTGGGACACAGGCGCTGCCGATAACTTCTACTCCCACAATCGGGTCATCTTCAATAATCGTGATCGCCCCGTAGGGTGCTTCATCAAGCTCGACACCGTCCTCATTAAATTCTGCGCCAACGTATGGATCAATTCGCCCCAGCTCCACACAGAAGTTAGGATAGTTGAAAGGCGCCCAATACTCATGTATTACCATCGTGTATTCCACAACCTGTTGCAGCGTACCTTTCTCAGCCATGCGGGTGACTTCTAGCTCTGCATCGGTGAAGAAATCTGGCATCCGACCGCGCTCAGGATTTATGAAGATAACTCTATCAATGTGGGTCATATCAATTCCTTCCTTTCAAACGGAAATTTCAAGCCAATTTGAGTGCGGATGCGGTCCATGGTACGCATAAGCGCCAATGTATCCTGATGTGGAGCCAAATCGCATTCCAATCTGCCAGCGCGCAGACATTGCATAACCTCTATGGCTTCGTAGTTCCATCCATTGCCTTCGTATGGGATATTAAAAACCTCCGTTTCCTTGCCATTAAGGTGGAGTGTGAAACGCGATGGACAATAATAATGAAGCCAAATTCCGACATGGCCACGCGCACATCACCGATAATCCCCGATTCCCACATCTGACGGGCCCGCTTAAATGCTGGGATGAACCACGTCCACAGCGCCTCCATCAGGAACAATCGCTTTTCATGAGCAAAAGAGATCACCCCTTCAGCTTCTTTTATGTTCACCATGAAAGGTTTCTCGCACAAAACAGGCTTGCCAGCTTGCAAAGCGTCCAGGCAGTTTCTATAATGGCATGAATTCACTGAGGCAACATAAACCACATCTACGTTTGGATCTTCCACAAGTGATTGATAACTATCGTGCAAACGGGGGACGTGAAATTGCTTTGCAAATCCTTCCGCTGAAGGCATAGTTCGTGAGCCTACTGCAACCAATTCTGCATCCGGAATGAACTCCAGTGCTTCTGCAAATTTTTATGCAATATAGCCAGTACCCAGAAAACCCCAGCGGATTTTATCGACCACAGGAAGACTCCTTTTGTGTTTTTTAGCAGCCTTACTTCTACCCTCACGATACCGCATAAATTTATTATTGGCGACTTCTAACTGAAGCCGCCAATAGAATCAAACCCAACCGGAATGCCTATGGCCTCCACAACGTGGCGGCGATAAACCTTTCCGTCTCGGGATGGGTATTGAAATAGTATGTCGTCACAATGGTCCCATCGGGGCGCTGGATTGTGCGCGGGTAACCTAAATCTGAGCAGCCACCGTCATCACGCAAGTGAATCACCTCGCCCCAGGTCTTGCCGTTGTCTTCGCTCAATCGGGCGCGAATCCCGAATGGAGCAGCGCGATAGCCGTAGGTCAAACAAACGCGGCCATCCTGCAATTTGATCATCGCCGGAGGATTTCCACCCGAGCCTGCATCCGGCACAGGCCGGTTCAGGTAATGGAAGGTTGCCCCATTGTCGGTCGATTCGTACAGATCGATCCAGGTTGGGACAATCTCGAACACACCCTCTGCCACATTGCAGCGAATGGCGGTCAAGATCGTGTTAGCATCCAGGCGGACACTGGACGGCATGATCATATGGTTGACAGGAGAGGTTCCTACCCAGGAGACAAAGTTAAAATTCTTCCCACCATCTGTGGTACGCGCCATCAACACCCCTGCTCCCTCATCGCCATTCTGCCTGGCAGCCGAGAGGAAGAGCATGCAATCGTCAGGACTGTTGACAATATAATCCGTGCGCGCTTCAATTCCCGTCTGGTCGAACATGGGTAAGCTGAAAGGCCCTTGCCAGGTATGAGCCCGGTCGTATGTGATATAAAACCAGGCCTGCGTACCGCCTCCCAATCCGGTCCGGGAACACATCATGCCAAAATCCGGATGGGTAAAGTCGATATCCCCAGGACATGGTCTGGGCAGAGGTTCCAATTTCATCTCGATTGCTTTAGCCACCTGGAGTTCGTCAATCATATGTTCATCCGCCGAAAATCCACGATTGCCGGGTGAAGGAGCCGGTGTCCGGATAGTCTCCCAGGTGCGACCACCATCCAGGCTGCGTGATTGCAGCGGATAAGCCGGCAAATCTTCGGTGCGGGCGTGGAAACCGGCATTCGCCAGAAATGTACACTGGGTAAAGCTGACCACAATCTCATCGCCCCATACCCACATACCATAATTGGCCGGCCAACCGGCAAATTTACCATCTTCGCGATAGACGATCACATGTTCTTTTTCCATTTTTTTCCTCATTTAGTTTCTTTCTTAATGATCCAAATTTCTGAAATTTCTTGACCGGCCCCAAGTCCACCCAATCCAGGTTGTCGATTTAGAGATAGTTTCAATTCACCCCGACAGGTGGCTTCTCGGGGAATATCGAATTGTATGGACTCACGCGGGTAAGGTTTATTAATAAATGGATGGATCTCAATGGTTTCTTCAGCCATTAAGCGTATTTTGATCTCTTGCTCGGTGTCGGAATATACTAACCTCACCATATACTGAGCGTCTGGGTCAATTTCCGGGAAATGCATCCTGAAGGGTATATCGTTCAAGTTACCGGTATATCCACGCCAGGACCGCCGGATAGGCTGAGCATCTTTCCAATATGGGAAACGCCGGTGGGATGTATTGTAGAAACCAGGGTCCTTTTCATAATCCAGACCTTTGACAATGTATGGGCAGTCGTACGCATTGCTAAGATCGGCATAATAACCACCAGGACCGGGATCGGTCCAATTCACAATCTTGTGAATCTCCAATCGTCTTTCCTGTTCGCTGGTCAGGGCGTTAATGCGGGAAAATTGATCAGACAACCAGAGACGATCGTTAAGCGGGTAGTCCACACCATCCAGGTTAGCCCCGCGCGTTTCGGATTGGGCGTAATAAAGCGGCACGCTCAATTGCATGTGGACGCTTTGGAACAATGCTTCAGCCAGCTGGTAAATACGTGCACGCCATAGGCTTGAAACAGAGTGGCTGGTGGTCTGGTCCAGGATGGTCTGTGCCTGATCGAGCGCCAGGCGCGAACCCAGATCCTCTACCTGGCGCAATCTGTCCAGCGCCTGTTCCTCCAATCCACTTTCAACTAACAAACGGCTGCGCGTGTAGGCATCATAATACGCCCGGTAAAGCGCCTGTTGGAAGCGCCAATTCTTCAACAGTTTCGGAGAAGCAGTATGTTCCAACATCTGGAATTGCTGCAAGGTAGGATAAACGCTGCCGTTGGTCGCCAATGGCCCCACCCAGTTGCGTTCCAGAGCTAAAAGACCCATCGCAAAATCGTGAGTAAATTTTTCGCCGATAAAGAAACGACTGTACTGGCGTAGGATCTCCACTACTTCAAGATCAGGATCCCATCCCAGCCCGCTCCAGATAAACTTGTTGACGTCATCGTTACAACCTTCGGAATATGTCAGAAAACCGACCACATCCTCATTCATCTGGTGGAAGATGATTGATTCATCATGTGGACGGGGGTTGATCGTCTCACGCCCTTCGGTCAACGCATAAGCGATGTCCCAATCCGAGATCGGATATTGGCAATCCAGACTGTGAGTGATATCCGGATAATTGCGGATAGGATATTTTTGCGGGATTAAGCTGCGGAATTCGGCGATGGTCATGTGGATCCACGGCCCATAGACTACTCCGGAAAGCCAGTCTGGGCTTTCTTGCGACAGGAAAGTCAGGAATTCATCCCTCCAATCCTGGTTAAAACCTTGCGCTGATACCCACATCTGCGCCTTTGGATGGTATTTTTTAAGCAGCGCAGTTTGTTTTTCCAGCATGGGCATCAGATACCTGGGACGCGTATTACCGGGATCACCGCCCGGCACCAGGATGGCATCGATGTGTGGCAGCCGTTTGTAGACCTGCTCCCATTCTTTCAGAGCATAATCCACCATTTCAGGTCGGGAATAATCGTCGTCCATAGCCGGATACCAGATCCATAAATCCAGGCCATAATCATCCGCAATCCTCGACATACCTTCCATCATATCCATGGGTGGCAGCGGAAAATGGACGCTGTCGGCCAGGTCATCCGAACGCGGTGGGATCAACTCGATGGCATTCGTGCCAAAGATCGCCAGCTCACGGATATACTGGTCCCACTGTGCCAGGTCCCAACCGTCATAAGAGTTGGTTTTATCGCGGTAGCCGAGTTGGTGGCCGCGCAATGCGTATTTTGGCGCAGTCGTGACGTTGACCGCCTCTGCCAGGGTCACGCTCCCATTGTTCATATGCAGATGGCGTAACAGGTAACCTACCCCGAACAGTACACCTCTGGCATCGTTTCCTACGATAAATAATGTACATCTGCCAGGGTTAGCAAGTGTCCGCAGCCGGAAACCATCCGCCGGGACCGCTTTTTCGACTGCAATCCACCTGACCAGGGCCTGATCGTGTACGACCATTTCTTTTAGTGTGTTCACCTGACCTAAAATGATCGCCGGCGCATCCCCGCCGGGGATCTCCGTGACGACCTGCCACCGGATATTGGTGCGCTTTTCTATTTCTTCAACCAGCACAACGGCTGCTTTTTGTTCCAGCTTGCTCGAACCGGGCGGTAACACCACAACCGACCTGCACAGGTCGATTGTCGCGTCGTGAGAATCCATATCATTTCCCATAGTTCAATTCCTGCTCGTCAAGAAGAATGCTGGCTCATCCGTGGAAGATTCCCGGATTTGAATGTGTGAGCGTGTCATGCACGCTCACACATTCAAATCCGGGAGTTCATCATGGCCCCGAAGAACCACTATGCTTTCATGCCAGTCAGAACAATGCCCTCGATGAATTCGCGCTGGGCAAAGAAATATAAGGTGACGACCGGGACGACCATGAACACCCCCAGAACCATCATGTAGTGCGTCCAGTCCCGGCCTGTCTCAAAGCGCTGCAGGGAATTCAACCCAAGCGCCAGGGTCCACACACTCCGTTTGGTCAGGAAGATCAAGGGCTGCATGAAAGCATTCCAGTTATCCAGAACCGTTAGAATGGTGACAACGGTGACGGCAGGGCGTGCCAGCGGCACCATGATCTGGAAAAGTATACGCAGCCTGCCTGCCCCATCGATGCGGGCCGCATCCTCCAATTCCATGGGAATCGTGCGGAAAAACTGCCGCAGCAAGAAGATGTAAAAGGCCTCTCCAAAAAAGGAGGGCACGATCAAGGGTAATAACGTGTTAACCCACCCCAATTTGGAAAACATCACATAAATCGGGATCATGGTCACCACGTATGGCAGCATTAAGGTTGCCAACAATAAAGAGAAAATAGTGTCACGGCCTTTGAATCGCAGCCGGGCAAAAGCATATCCGGCCAGGATTGAGCTGAGCACCGTCCCGATCGTAGCAAAGAAAGTAATAATCAAAGTGTTCTTGGCATACACCAGCACGGGGACGTTTTGGAACACCTCGATATAGTTCTGCCAACGGAACGGGTCCGGGATCAACTGGGGTGGGAAGACATAAATTTTATTGGCTGCCTTAAATGAGGAAGAGATCAGAAAGACAAAAGGCAGCAACATCACCAGGCCGCCGCCGCCCACGATGAGAATTGCAATAATTTTATTAATCAGTTTGGTATTACGCATGGTTACTCGCCTCCTTCTACTTCATAATAGACCCACATTTTCTGGGTACGGAAAAGAATTATGGTGAGCAGCATAATCACGGTAAACATGATCCAGGCCATAGCGCTGGCATACCCATTCTTAAAGTAACCGAACGCATTGCGGTAGGTATAAAGCACGTAGAATAAAGCAGAATTGCCCGGACCGGCCGGATCGCTGGTAGTTTGTCCGCTGAAGAGAATATAAGCTACTCCAAAAACCTGGAAACTGGCGATCACAAGCATGATCAGTTGGAAAAAGATCACCGAGGAGGTCATCGGCAGGGTGATGTTCCAGAACTTGGTCCAGCCATTGGCTCCATCCACTTCCGCGGCTTCATAGTAAGTCTCCGGCACGCCTTTGATGGCCGCCAAAAAGATCAGGGCCCCATTTCCCAATCCCCATAACTGGATCAAGACCACCGAGGGAATGATCCAATGCGGATCCGTCAGCCAACCTGGGGCATCCAACCCCAACAAACGTAAAGGATAGTTGACCGGGCCAAACTCAGGGTTGAGAGCCCAACGCCATACGACAGCGCTGGCAACGGTAGGCACTAATGAAGGGAGATACCACATGGTCCGATAAATGGATATTCCTTTCAAATCCTGGCTCATCAGCAGAGCGATGACGTAAGCCACAATTAACGCTAACGGAATAAATAACACAGTATAGTTGAGGGTTACTTGAATGGATTTTAACCAATAAGTATCCGTCATCAACTTTCTGTAATTTTCGAGTGCAATATATTTAGGAGGGCTGATAATGTCGTATTTCGTGAAACTAAACCCCAGGCTGACTAAGACTGGGCCAATCTTAAATAATATCAATCCTAGAACCGCTGGGATTATTAACATCCATCCCCAGAAGGTCTCTTCAAAACTCAATTTATTAAAAGCTTGAGTCCATTTGGGTAATTTTAATGGAACGGGTGGCATTTTCATTTAAACCTCCAGGATGAGGCTGCTGGTGGAGACGCATCTTAGGTCCTGTATCGTCTCCACCGGCAATAATCGATCCGGCTTCGTTCTACGCGGTTGGGACTTCACCCGTTTTCAGGAGAGCCTCTGCCTTTGGCTTCAGTTCAGGGGCAATCTGCTCCCAGCGTTTGTTGCCGATCATCAAATCGGTCAAATAGGGACCCCACAAGTCGATCTCGTACTGGTACCAACCACCCCAATAGGACCCGATCTTATCACCGGGCCAGCGGTAGGTATCCTTGTTCTCGAACACGTCGAAGGCCAACTGGCGTTCTGGGGCGGTCGGCGGCGGCGTGCCATTGATGTACTTATCGCGCAAGGACTTCAGGGTTGGCTGCAGTTGACCGCGGTCGACAATGATTTGCTGTCCTACGGGGTCAGCCGTGCAGAAGTAAATGAAATTAAAGGCTTCTTGTTTATGCGGGCTACCCGTGAACACGCACATGGGCGAATACTGCCCATAAGAAATCTTTTTCTTGCTATAGGGTACCTGCACCATGCCAAGGTTGACCCCGGCAGCCACATATTCACCGATGCTCCAAACGCCGCCGTGTTCCATAGCGACATTCAGCGACGGCAGAATGATTTCTGCGGCAGTTTGATATTTAGCAGACGGTGAAACGAAATGCTTCAGCCCCAGGTCAGCCAGCCAGTTCATCGCTTCGCTGAATTCAGGCGTATCGATGGGCATGCTCATGTCCTTCTCGATGATCTCAGCCCCATTCGACCAGATGTACGTCTGGCGTCCATGTCCGCTGTCGGGTAACAACCCATATTGTTTCACCCGAGCAGGATCAAAACCGGCGTCATTGGGCGTCTTTCCATTCATATCGAAGGTCAATTGCTTAGCCAGGGCGATTTCCTCATCCCAGGTCATCCACTTATTGGGATCCGGATATGGTACCTTGGCAGCATCAAACAAGTTCTTGTTATAGAAGAGGAGCAGGGCACCGCTGTCCCACGGAATACCCCAGATTTTATTGTCATAGGTCTGACAGGAGAACGAATTTTCGGTAAAATTCTCCATCTTGAAATCAGGAGTTGCCTTCAGATAATCATCGATCGGTTCCACAACTCCTTTGCGGGCCAGCATGCCGGTCGTGCGGATAGAATCAAACCAGCAGTCAGGGCCAGTGCCAGCAGCAAGCATCATCAACAAGGCTTCCTGGTGTGAATAACCGGCGACCGAGTTGAGTTCAAACTCGTAATTCGGAAAGCGCTTCTTGAACTCAACGATCTGCAAATCCATGGTCTTGAAAACGTACTCGCCACCCCGGTTGAAGAAGTTGAGCTTTACAGGCTCTGTGGCGGGCACAGCGGTCACAAGCTTTTCGACTTCTTTGGTTACTTGAACTTCAACTTGCTTGGTAACCTCGACTTGCTGTGTAACGACCACTTCTTTGGTAACAACCACTTCTTTGGGTGCGCAGGCAGCTAATGTAACCCCAACTGTTGCCAGTGATGCTACTTTCAAAAAATCACGACGGCTTACTCTTTTCCCATTCATTTTAGGCACTCCTTTTATATGTAATCGAATGGATGTGGAAGGCAATACGCTGCGCTACAACGCTTCAACCTTTTTTAAACGATTAAAAATCCAGTGTCTCTACCTCCTTTCTCACCTCCTCCAATTCATCATTTGTTAACTCGCACATGGGGGGACGCACCCGCCCAGCCGGAATCCCTCTTAATTTTAATGTAGCCTTAAAGAAGGCAGGTGTTCTGCCGGCATGGTGAATATCCACGATTGCATTGATGGTCAACTGCAGTTTCTGGGCGAGTTGAATATTGCCTGCCTGGAAGGCTTCATAGAGTTGAACGATAGGTTCTGGGAAGGAATTGGCGTTTCCCGAAATCTGAGCCTTGCTACCAAAGACCAGGCCACCCAGCATCAGTTCATCTACTCCGAAACAAGCGGTGAAACCCTTTCCCCCCGTCTTGACATAATCCTGGAAACGGATCAAATCGTCATTGCTAGACTTAATTCCAATGATATTCGGCGCAGCCATTAACAGGCGCTCCAACAAGGCAGGCGAGATATCATTCTTAGCATTTCCTGGAAAAACATACAACAGCATTGGCATGGTTGGCGCGGCCTCTGCGACGGCCATAAAATGACTGTAGATTTGATCGTCGCTTAAAGTGTGGAAATAAGGCACAATTGCTGAAACAAAATCTGCTCCCGCCAGACTGGCATGTTGGGTGAGCTCCACTGTGCTACCCGTATCGATGCATCCCGTATGGGCGATCACTGGGATTTTGCCATTCACTTGTTTCAGCACCTCTTCAAGCAGCATTTTTCGTTCGCTCAAACTAAGCAGCATTCCCTCGCCAGTAGTTCCACCTACCATTACGGCATGCACACCCTTTCCGACCACAAAATCAACCACTTTCCGCAATCCAGCAAAATCAATCTGATTTTGGTCGTCAAAAGGGGTCACCAAGGGAACAATAACACCGTGTAAAGAAATTGAATTTTTCATAATATATCTCTCCAATTATCGATGAGCAATTTTTTCGTTATTTCTGCTCGCATGGTATGCTGGACCAATTCAATGGACACAAGGGTATAAACACTCAGACTGTTATACAGACTAACGACAACCTTTTATGTTATCGCAACTTTGACGACAATTTTTTTCACGGGAGCCGGGGTGCCATCGGAGGACTGAGGGGCGTGGGCGTCACTCGGATAGAGGATAGCCGCCTGCCCAGCAGCCAGTTTCACCCAGGTGAGTTGATCCTCGGGAAGATTCCCACTCCAGAAATCTTTGCTTTCATTGTAGGGAAGTGTGACTGGCACGTCCTCGATGGAGGCCCAACCTATCACCTCCCGCCCACCAGCCAGGAATTGGATATCGATGTATTTGTTGTGGCCTTCAAGTTCAACTACTTCTCCTAGATGTCTGGTTTTATAAGTACTGACGATGGCAAAGACTTTGTCACCATCGATAGCCATCTGCCCATCCGGTAACAACGCCACATCCGAGCGGCGTAGAAAATGGATGGCTTTTTCCATGTTCGGTGTCAAAACCACCTGCTGCGAGATGTGTTCCAGGTTGGCAAGGATCATTATTGAAATTCCTTAGCCTTTCGACTTTCCAGCCGTGATTATCTTTCGCACGGCCTCCAGGTCTTCAGCCGTATCCACGCTCAGGCCAGTGTACTCGAATTGAGTCACGACAACTTTGAGGCAAATCCCATTTTCGAGAATACGCAATTGTTCCAACGACTCTGAAATTTCTAATGGAGTCTGCGGCATTTGAACATATTGCATAAGGAAATCTTTACTGTAGACATAAATGCCGATGTGTTCATAGGCACGGTGGTCTTTCGTTATCCGTGGGTAAGGAATGATGGAACGTGAAAAGTAGAGCGCGTTGCCGCGCAGGTCGAACACCGCCTTGACTACGTTTGGATTTTTCAGGTCTTCTTCGCTTTGAATCGGACGGCAAAGCGTGCAGGCTTTGAGTGTCCGGTCGTCGATCATCGGCTGAATAACTTCATCGATCTGGCGCGGGTCAAGCAAGGGTTCATCCCCCTGGATATTAACTACAATATCTGCCTCCACCCTATGTGCCACTTCGGCAATCCGGTCAGTACCATTCTTGTGATGGATGGATGTCATGCAAGCCTGTCCCCCGAACTTCTCAACTGCGTCCACGATGCGTTGATCGTCGGTAGCTACCAACACCTGGTTAAGCAGCCTGGTTTTTTGGGCGGCTTCATATACATACTGAATCATTGGTTTACCACAGATATCTTTAAGTGATTTGCCTGGCAGGCGAGTGGAGGCGTAGCGAGCCGGGAGAATGCCAATAATTTTCATGCTGATCTCCTGAATTCACGGGCCTTGGCCAGCATTTCTGCCCGATTGAGGGGTTGTATGGTGTCTACAATCCACTCGCGCATCGCCTGACCTTCCGGGGTTTGCTGTGGATGGCTGATGAAATCAAGCTGGATATTTAATTCATTTGCCACCTTCCAGGCGAGGACCGGCCAAATAACGCCGATATCACCAATGACGGGTAAGCTGCTTTCCAGTCGGGCAAAACCCGACATTTCCATGCGGAAGGGAATGCCGGTCAGTTTTGTCTTTGGCAAGCCCTTATCAACGGCCATCTGGACGGTGGCATCATTACGCTGCATGTCCCAGGCGCGCTTCAGATTCGGGTCCAGATCAATGCGAATAAGGGTTTTCCCCTCCAGGCTTGTAGTCTGGTAGCCATCCCAACCGGCCCAGCCGCCGTGGCCAGTATAGGTCTCAAAAGGACCATCGTGGATTTCCTGTGTGAGGGCAATGGCGGACTCAATCAGGACGGCCGAAGAATCGATCATAGCTGACATGCGCATACACCGCTCACTTATCGAGATACTATCGCCAACCGCCAGGCCAATCGAGCCCCCACCGATGAGTTGGGGGACACTGACCAATACAGGCAGCCCCTTCCGGGCGCCGACGCCCAGCATGGTACGCGGATCGGCGCCCCATCCGGCAACAGTTTCAAAAGGAAGGCCATAGGCGCGTGCCATAGCCACGATTTCATGCCCCAGACGTTCGGTGCGTAAGCCCATGGGATAAGCCATATTACCAGCTGCCTTGATGATAATATCGCCTTCCAGGGCATTACCACGACGGATTAAATCCTCGTCAATCATCATTTCTGCGCGCACTATGGAGAATTGTTCTTCACTCATTTGTGTAATTTCAAAGGTATTGCCTTTGGGAAGCAGGGTGCGCGAGAGGCCAAGTTTGGTACCATCAAATCGTTTCACCTTATCCAGGGTACCAGCCAGTTCATGGGATACCACAGCCGAGCTGGTTGAAACCGCATCCACGACTCCTTTATCCATCAATTCGGCTATCAGGCTGGTCACCCCTTCGTGAATATTCGGCCCACTGCCAGTGATAACCATTACCTTGCCGCCCTTGCGTTTCTGCTCGATAATCCTCTCAACGGCCTCATCCAGCAGTTCCTGAGATTCTGATGGCAACTGATCATAATATTTTTGGATGGTGACAGAAATTGTTGGACTCAATACCATATCGGTTTTTCCTTTATGATTATCATTTTTAATTATGGCCAGGTGACACCCTTACCCTGCCCCAATATGCCGCGTCCCATCAGCACACGTTCATCCATATCCGTAATTCCACGCATTAGAGAGGACCACACTGCGAACCATTGCAATGGGATCATCAGCACAAAGGGCGCTAACAGAGGGTGAACATCCGGGTAATCAGCCATATCGTAAACCAGCAAATGGGCATGGTTGGCTTCACAGAGTTTATGCACCCGTTCGACCACAGGCCGAGAATCATCTGTACCTTTCAGCAGTACAATGGCCGGTTGATTGCGATCAAACATCTCTGCCGGCCCATGGCGGAATTCAGTGGCTTCAATGAACGAACCATTCACACGCATATTTTCCATGAAAACCGTCAGACCAAATTTATAAGCCAATCCATAAAGGGGACCGCAGCCCAGGGTATAAATCAGGCTCTCGTGGGCAAACTCTTCCGCCAGTTTACGCGCCGGCGCTTCTTCTTCGACGTATTGCTTGCTCAATAAAGACGGCAGAGCATACAAGCCCTTAATTATCTCGTCAACGTCCTGCACACCCTTTAGCCGCGCCACTTCTAAGGCAAACAGATAAGCCATCGCTAACGGCAGGATAAACAACGCCTTAGAGTTATATGCGATAAACTCATCTGCTTCCGTCCCCATCAAACTATCGGCTTTGTTAACAATCGCAATAGTGTGCGCTTTTTTTGTCTTAGCAAAGCGCAGCGCGGCTACCGTGTCTTCGGTCGCTCCTGAGAAAGATGCTAAGAATACCCAGGCTTTTTCATTCAAACGCGCCGGATTGCGCCAGATGAATTCGTAAGAAGTGAAGCAGTCACTGGGTAGATCGGAAAATTTATCCAATAAATATTTACCGGAGTAAAGGTTTACCCAGGAATTCCCGGCGCCTACCCAATAAATGTGGTCAACGCCTTCATCGATGGCACGTTTGGCCATCTCCTGAATGGATGGACCCTGTGTACGAAGAAACCGCTCAAGATCCGGTCCAAGTACAGGTGCAGTAAACAACAGACTTTGACGGGCTTTATCGACAAGTTGTTCCAGTTCCATGATTTCTCCTGATAATGGTAAAAGAGTTTTTAGGATTAGTCCATTAGGACCATTAATTTCAAAGTGTCAGGACCACCAAAGATTTTAAACACATCAAGGTAGTCTTTCAACGCGATACGATGTGAAATCAGATTATCCACGCGCACCTTTTTACTGCTCAACATACGTACCGCGCGTGCCGTCGCAAAGGGATTATTGAATGAGCCAGCAATCTTAAGCTCGGAATCATTGATGTAATATGGATTGATCTCAATTTTACCGTCCGATGGGCTGCATCCGAACCAAACAACCTGCCCACCCTTGCGAGCATAATAAACTGCTGCAGACTGCAGTTTTAAATTGCCAGCGACTTCAAAAACTACATCTGCTCCGATACGGCGGATCTTACGCAGCTCGGCATCCACGTCCTGGCTATTCGGGTCGATCACGGTCGTTGCGCCATTTTCAAGAGCCTTATCTCTCCTGTATTGGATGGGTTCGCTGACAATTACCTGTGCTGCACCTGCCCTCGCCGCCAGTTGGGTAATCAAGTTGCCCATTCCCCCTGCGCCCAGTACCAGCACAATGTCACCCTGGCGTACGTGCGCCATTTCCAACCCGCGTACAGCGCAAGCCAACGGTTCGCAGAAAGCAGCTTCCTCGAAGCTGACATTGTCTGGAAGCCTGTAGACATTCGTTTCAGGCATTACGCAATATTCAGCATCTGCACCATCCATGTGAACACCCATCGAAGACAGGTTTTCGCACAGGTGCTCGTTGCCCATACGGCAATAATCACAACGGTGACAGACCCGATTCGGATCAACCGTAACCCTATCACCTCCTTTCAAGTTTTTTACACCTTCTCCAATAGCGGTCACAACTCCGGAAAATTCGTGACCGATGACAACCGGGTAAATGGCGGGGAAACCACCTATAAACAGGGAATGATCTGTGCCACAGACACCACAGGCTGCGATACGAATCAGCACTTCACCCACACCAGGTTCGGGGTTTTTAACTTCCACCACTTTGATATCGCCAGGTTTATATAAAACTGCAGCTTTCATGTAAGGGGCTCCTATGGAAAAGTCAAGAAATGTGACAGGAATTATTCTCCACCAAACTCCCAGTAAGACATGGCAGGAGATAGGCTGCCTTTAATCAAGAGCTCGAATGCTTTGGAATCTGTTGGACGACAGTTAGAAGCGTCCATCCCGGGCCGGTTGACCAGTTCCGTAACTTCGCTCGATTCAGTCACTCCCAGCTCCGCCAACCCTGCAGGCAAACCCAAGTCGCTCATCAGCTTGCGCACTAGTGAAGGTGATTTTCTAGCCGCCTGATACACGTTCAGGCCATCGCCCTCACCTAAAATGCGTGTGATATTGGCATATTTTGGCTGGTTTGTCAGGCAGTTGAATTCCATCACTGCTGGCAATGCCAGCGACACGCTCAATCCATGGGCGGTGTTAAACACAGCACCAACTGCTTCACCTATTACGTGCGCCAGACAGGTGTCGGCATGCGTAATCGCGATGCCGGCCAGGGTACTCGCAAGCAGCATATTTGAACGAGCCTCTATGTCTTTTCCATCCCTTGTTGCCTGGCGTAAGGATAACCCCACCAGGCGGATCGCCTCAGCCGCGAATAAATCCGAAACCGATGAAGCCAATTTCGACGTGTAAGCCTCAATTGCATGGGTGAGAGCATCCATACCGGTCTCTGCAGTAATGCGTGGCGGCAGAGAGATGGTCAACTGCGGGTCAATGATTGATATCCTGGGAAAAAACTGTGGGCGTGCAAAACCCTCTTTACGATGCAGCTCACGGTTGCTTATCACAGTGTAATAGGTAGCTTCCGAACCGGTCCCAGCTGTGGTGGGTATTGCCACAACCGGTAAAGATTCCTTATTAATCGAAGTTCCTTCGTAGATCTTCCAGATATCTACATCCTCCGGCGCAGCGACCGCAATCCCCTTTGCGGTATCCATAGCACTGCCCCCGCCCAAACCAATCACCACATCACACTGCTCCTGGCGAGCGAGCTGACTGCCTTTATTGACCAGCGTATGGGTGGGATTGGCGATTGCTTCGGCAAACAAAACCGTGCTAACACCAGCTTTCTTAAGCAAATCGACAGCTTGATGGACAACGTCCATCTGCCTGTTATCCGCATAAGTTACTAAAAGCGCTCGTTTGCCTAGATTCCCAACCTCTTCACCAATTGTTGAGAATTTTCCTAGACCGAAGATCAGGCGTGTGGGAAAGTAAAAGTTGAAGATTTGCATCTTTTTTCCTGGAGACATGCAGAATACTATGTAAAAACCTGGGGTATAACTGTCAGCCACCAAAATGCACGGACGATTGAACTTTATTAAAGTTGTTTTATCGGGAAGAACCTTGATCGATTGGTACAGTCTGAACCTTAATATTCTGTGAAGCAAAGAAAGCCAAGTACTCCGGGAAGATAGACTGATCAGTTATCACGGAATCAATCACGTTCCATCCACACACCCGGTGAGGAGCCGTTTTACTAAATTTTGATGAGTCCGCCACCATGACCACCTCATCGCTGATTTCGATCATCAGCTGTTTGATCGGCACTTCCTCCAGCACAATGTTTGTAACCCCACTGTCTATGCTGGCAGCATCAATACCCAGGAATGCTTTGTTTGCCCGCATCTGCTTCAGGATATATTCGGTATAAGGTCCATAGGTAGAATAGAAAGATTTCCTTAGCAGGCCGCCCAAAACAATGACATTCATATTCTGCTCTGGGCACAATTCCTTGGCAACCATAATGTCACAGGTAATTACTGTGAGGTTCTTTAAGTGCTCCCAGCGCAAATGTTTAGCAATTTCCATGTTTGTAGTTCCTGAGTCCAGGATAATCGCGTCACCATCGCGCACAAAAGACGCAGCCAAAGAACCAATCGCCTTTTTTACCTCGTGATTGACGAAGACTTTGGTTTCATAAGCCGGCTCGACAAAACCGTTTCCAAAACCCAATACCGAAGTCCCACCGTGGTCGATCTTGATCAAGTCCTGCTCGCTCATAGCTTTTAGATCCCGCCGGATGGTGGCCGGGGTTACGTTAAATATCTTGACAAGTTCGCTGTTTTCAACGAACTCGCGCTCTTGGACTATCTGCAAGATTTTTGCCTGACGTTCAACTCGTAACATAATGTGTATATAAAGGGAAATAA
>VFSW01002893.1_pt1 | contig 25856 bp, 26 predicted proteins | sample 5358111 | NCBI WGS metagenome assembly VFSW01 (sample SAMN11554181, study PRJNA540505) | mine drainage metagenome | isolation source: sediment from site ElyBrook_90M | place: USA: Ely Copper Mine, Vershire, VT | collected 2017 | reverse complement strand
AGCGGCGGGAGGAGCGGCGCCATTCGCCGGGGGATTCTGCGAGCGGAGGAGGGGGAAGACGGAGAGAATGAGGAGCCCCAACGAGTAAGACGAGTAAGCCCTCATGGCGCCACCTCTATTCGTGAAAATATACCTCATTCCTAGCGGGCCGGGAGCGCCCTCGCCTGTGCCACACTCAAGGAAGAGGTCCCCATGCATCGCCGCTCGTTTCTTCTGTCGGCCTTGACCGCGCCTGCGCTTCGGGGGCAGAGCACGGCGCCCGCCCCGCCGCCACCGCAGGATTGGGTTTGCCCGATGGATGCCGACTACCGGTCCGACAAACCCGGTGTCTGCCCGCGCTGCGGGATGAAGCTGATTCTGGGTGTGCCGGCCGAACGCGAGTACCGGCTCGACCTGGAGATGCGTCCGCCCGCGCTCCGGCCGGGCGTCAAGACCGAGCTTACGTTCCGGGTGCGCGACCCCGAGAGCGGGCAGATGGTGAAGAACTTCACGATCATGCACGAGAAGCTGTTCCACATGTTCATCGTCAGCCAGGACTTGACTTACTTCATACACGACCACCCGCAGCCGCTTCCCGACGGTTCGTTTCGCTACACAGAAGCCTTCCCGAAGCCAGGCATGTACCGGATTCTGGGTGACTTTTACCCCACCGCCGGAACGCCGCAGCTGATCGCACGCACCGCGATCGTACCTTCTCCCCGCGGACTACCGCCAGAGCTTGCCTTTGCTAAATTATCTGCTGATCTTAGTCCCAAGCAGGGCACGAACCTTGAAGCTTCCTTGACCACCGATCCGGTGCAGCCGCTCGCGGGATTCAAGACACTGATGTTCTTCCGATTGCAGCCCGCCACGGGATTGCAGAAGTACATCGGCGCCTGGGCGCACATGCTGGCGGCGAGCGACGATCTGGTGGACATGATCCACAATCATCCGTTTATCGCCGACGGCGGGCCGCAGATGCAGTTCAATATGATCTTCCCGCGGGCGAAGACTTATCGGGTCTGGGTGCAGATGCAACGCGAGGGAATTGTGAACACGTTCGCCTTCAACGTGCCCGTGAAGGAATTGAGTTAGCAACCGCCGGACGCGCGGCGATCAGAACGACGGCGCCGGAGGAAGCCGGGCTGGCTTCGATGATGGTTCCCGCCGGAAGATCGAGCGGGTGGCGGAACCAGTAGGTACGGTCCCACTTGGGCTGGTAGTTGTAGATCCAGATCAGCGGTTCAGTGCGGCCGTCCGGAAGCAGCGCATAGACCTGGATCGACGCGCCTTCGGTAAGTGACTTGGGGCGCACACCGGCGATGGTGACGGAGCGGTCCAGTTTACGGCGGCCGTCGATCGAAATCTCGCTTCCCGAAGGCAGCGGAGCGGGCTTCGCAGCGGCTTCGAAGTGCGGCGCCGGAGGCAGCAGTTTTGAATCGCCTTCGGGAGCGCCACCTTCGACCCATGCGGAGAGGATCTCGAGGTCCTCCTGGGTGAGGCCCTGGTCGTCACGGAAATCGCCGAATCCCTTCACCGCGTTCCACGGCGGCATCCTTCGTTCGAGCACTTCTTCCTTGATGGCCTTCGCCCAGGGCCGGGCGTCCGAGTAAGTCATCAGCGAGAATGCCTCTCCGCCTACGTGATGGCACGATGCACAATGGATATAAACCACGCGCGATACTTCGCGGGACCAGGTGATCTTGGTGGTGATGATGTCGTGGCCCCAGCTAAGAGCCGCGCCGCCAAGAATTAAGACCGTCAACCGCACTAGTTGCCTTTCGTCCTGCGACCTGCTAAGAACTTCCGGGGCGTCATTTCCGCTGGGATCCCGACGTCAACGGATCCTACCATTATCTCCTGTTGCGTCTGTTGGCCCCAACGGACCTCGGCGGCGGGGTGGAACAGTAACATGGAATCGCCGTCCGGATACACCGCGCGGTATTCGAACGCCTTCCCGCGCAGGTGCATATGCGGGAAGAAACTTGACAGCGTCGCACCGTTTGAGAACCCGATGCGGGTGCCGGCGCCACAGTTCCGGTCACCGGGCGGGATGCGGAGGCCCACGTTAGCGGGGATCAGCGTCAAAGCCCGATGCGCCGGCAGCGCCTTCGCGAATCCGAATCCCCCTTTGGGCGGGTCGGCGGCGGGCTTCCCGTTTGGGGTGTAGTGAATCTGCGGCACGAGGCCGGAACCGGCAGGGATCCGCTTGCCGACGCCGGGCACCATGGCTGGCGTGCAAATGGTGAGAAGATCGTTCGCGAGGTTGTTGGCGTTGATGTCGGACCGCCGGCTGCCATCGGGATTCTTGTTCCGGGGCACATAAGCTACTCCGGGCTGGGACTCGCCCAGCACCCAGTTCGATGTGGGTGGGCGGACAAACCCGACGACGTGATGCACAACAGCCGGCACAGTCGCACGAACCTCGGCCCTCTGCACGGATCTATCTTCTGTGAATCCCGTCGGAAGAACGACATACTGATAGTCCGGTTCACCGGTAGCCGAAACCTCGAACGGATGCGGCATTGAGATGACCACGCCGGGAGCGGAGATATTCCACCCTTCCAACCAATGCTTCGGCGGTGGCGCGTCCTTGGTGTCGCCCTTCATGGCGCCGCGGTCCACCAAGTCGACGATGGCGCCGATTTGTTCTTTGGCGAGCGAGCGGTCGTTCGAGAAATGGCCGTAGTGCGGGTCAGCCAACCACGGCGGCATCTGCCACTTCAACACGGCTTCCTGGATCGCCTTCGCCCAAGGCGGGGAGGATGGATCGGCCCGCAACGAGATCGGCCCGATTCCGCCTGGTCTGTGGCAGGACTGGCGGTGGCTCTGAAGCAATGCCTCAACATTCCGGTGAAACGTTGGCGATGCGGCGCCGGCTGTGGCCTCGGCGGCCATCCCCATCGCGGCTCCGAGGTGCGCAAACCCGAAAGCAGCGTTGCGGATCTTCATCGATCGCTTCTCACCCTGCCGAGATTATCTCTCCTGCCGAGCTACGGTAAACCGCCCTCCGACGCTCCCGTTTTTTTCGGAGTGATGAGATCGGCCTGCGACAATCCCGGCGCGGACGCCACGTCGAAAAAGCCGATCATCATTTCTTCCCATGTCTGCTCTCCCGGCTGCACCTGTTTGGTGGGATCGGGATTGAACGGGTTGTTCACCGAGTTATCGTAGTGCGCCACGCACTCGATGGTCGTCCCTTTCGGGAGAAAAATCGGCTGGGCCAGTTGATAACTCAACTGCCAGTTGAAGTTGTATTGCGGCACCGAAAGCAGCGTTTCCTTTCGGCCGTCGGGGAACGCCACGCGGTAGAGGAAGTCCTTGCCGCGAAAATGCATGTGGGGCAAGAACGCCAGCAGCGTTGTATCTTGCTGCAGCGTCAGCTTGGCGTCCACTTCGTAGTCTGGGTCGCCCGGAGGAATCGCAAATCGCCAGTTATCCGCGCCGAGCGTGAGAACGCGACTTTTTGGCGGTTCTTTCGCAAACACCAGGCCGAGTTTGGCCTGATCGTCGCCCGAAGTGCCGTTGGTTGTGTAGTGAAGCTGGAACACGATGTCCGAGCCCGCCTTGATCAGCCGTGCTTCTCCTCGGCGCATCTCGAACGGGAGCGAGCCCGGGGCATAGCCGGCGATCATGTCCCCCAGAAATCCCGGAGCGCCGCCGTCGGGCTGCGGTTCCTGTGCCTTTTCACCGCCCTTGCCAGCCCGTTCCTTCTTCGCTGCCGCCAGATCCACAAACTTGCCTACCGGCAGGCCCTTAAACACCGCATCTCCCGGCTCGCGGATGAAGGCGATGATGTGATGTGTCAGCGCGCGGTTACTCGGACGGGTCTCAGCAAACTGCACCCACTTATCCTCGGTGAAGTGCGTCGGAACGACGACATATTGGTAGTCGACTGTACCCTCGGCCGGCACATGAAATGGCGTCGGCACTTGTATCACAGCGTCCGGTTTCGGAATTCGCCATCCTTCGACAAACTGAACCGGAGGCGGAGCATCGGCGGGATTCCCTTCCAGTGCGCCATTGTCCGCCCAAGCGACCAGGGTGTTTACATCCCGGGCAGACAAAGTACGGTCATTTGAGAATTTTCCATAGTGAGGGTCCGCGAACCATGGCGGCATCTTCCTGGTCAACACCGCATCTCTCATGGCTTTTGCCCAGGGGCGGGTGCCCTGATAAGTCAGGAACGCCATCGGAGCCGCTTCCCCAGGACGATGGCAGGTCTGGCAGTGCTGCTCGAGAACCGGTAGAACGTCCTTGTAAAACGTGGGGGTGGCGGGCGAAGCCGCGGTCGCCGCGAAAATAGCGCTCACAAAGAGGGCGCCTCTCAGCACAGTCTTCCCGATCATGAAACCGTCTCCTCCAGACTGGGTCCTTCTCACACATTCTACGTTTGAAGGGGAGCGAAAGTTTAAGGAATTTTCGATCCGGCGGGAGTACGACGGTTCCTCAACCGTTGTTCACGCCTGAAAGCCCGTTACTTAGCGAGAGAGTGGATCAGGCGGTAATAGAACTCAACTCCTTCGAAGAACGACTCGGCGCCGATCCGCTCGTCCCTTCCGTGGGCGCGAACGTCGTCCACGTCATAGAAGAAGCCCGAAACACCGTAAGTAGGGATACCGGCCAGACGGAAGTATTTGCCATCCGTCGCTCCGGTTTCCATCACCGGGACCACTGGGACGCCGGGCCAAAGCGAATTGGAGGTGCTCTCGATGGTCTTCATGAGGCTATCGGGGATCGGGGATGCGGGGCCGGCGACTTCCGGCCGCAGCGGCGTGATGGAGACCTGGACGTCATGAACAACATGGGTAAGAGCCTTGAGCACATCCGCCGCCTTGTCGCCGGGCACGAGGCGGCAGTTCACAATTCCCACCGCGTCTTCGGGCAGGGCGTTTTCGGCGTGGCCGGCCTGAAGCATGGTCGGGACGCAGGTCGTCCTGAGCATCGCGTTGAAGTAGGCGGCTTTGGACAGGCGGCTCAAGGGTCCGGGAAGATCCGGGGTCTGGACGACGGCCTTCATGTCCGCACCCTCCTGGCCCCCGACGATTCCCGCCATACGCTCAAAAAAACCCTGGCTTACCGGGTTGAGGCGCACCGGGAAAGAGTAGGTCTGCACGGCGGTTAGCGCGCCGGCGAGGTGATAAATTGCGTTGTCGGGCACCGGCAGGGAACTGTGCCCGCCCTTGTTCTTCACCTCGAATTTGAAACTCTGGAAGGTTTTCTCGGCGGCCTGCACAGAGAGCGCCACGCGGTGGCCATGTTCGATCTCTCCCCCGCCGGCATCGGTGTTCACGCAGAACGCCGCGTCGACTAAGTCGCGATGCGTACGCAGCAGCCACTCAGCGCCGTTGTAGTCGCCGCCTTCTTCATCTGAGGTGAGAGCGAGAATCAGATCGCGGTCGGGTTGAAAACCTTCCTCTTTCAGGCGGAGAAAATTGGCCACCAGCGCGGCGTCGCCGCTTTTGTCGTCCTCGGCGCCGCGGCCGTAGAAGTAGTTTTCCTTCTCGAGAAACTTAAACGGGTCGAACGACCAATCCTCGCGCCGCGCCTCCACCACGTCGAGATGACCGAGGAACAGGATCGGCTTCGCCGCACCCGTTCCGCGGTATCGAACCACCAGGTTTCCCTTGCGCGAGTTCGGCCCGAGAACCTGAATGCCGGCCGGAGGAAAGCCGGCGGCGCGGAAGCGGGCCGCCATGGCCTCGGCGGCCTGCGTGTTGTCGCCGACCGAATCGGTGGTGTTGATTTCAATCAGCTCGATGAACACGTCGCGCGCGCGCTCGCGCTCTTTCGGCAATTGCGCGAACAGGCAAGTGGACGCGAGAAGAAACGCGGCGAGCCTCATGGCGGGCTATTTCGCCTCGCGCTCTTCGACCATGCGCCGGAGCCGGTCGATCTCACTACGGAGCTTGCGCTCCCGCGCGGCGATCGAGACGACGTAAATCAGCAGGATGAGCCAAGCGGCAAGAAACCCATAAAACAAAAACGTGAAATTGCGTGCATCCATGAGCCGAGTCCTTTCCTCTTGGGAATTCTACAGCGCGTAGGCCGAGCGGCGAAGCGAATCGATCTCGCCGCGCATCGCCTCCTGGCGCATTCGCAGTACTACCAGAATCGCGCCTAGCAGCCCGAGCGCCAGCCAGTTCCAGTAGATCGGCGACTGCATGCCCGGCGCCATACCGCCTCCGCCGCGGATGGTCAAAACCGGGCCGGGATGCTGCGTGCGCCACCACTCGATGGATTTCCACACGATGATCACGTCGGTGAAGGCGAAAATCGAAAGCACCGCCGACAGGCGCGCCCGTTGCGCCGGTTCGTCAATGGCGCGCCGCAGCAACAGATACGCCGCGTAGAGCAGCCAGCAGACAAACATCGAAGTGAGCCGCGCATCCCAGGTCCACCAGATGCCCCAGATGATGCGGCCCCAGATGCTACCCGTCACCAGCACCACCGTCGCAAAAGCGAAGCCGACTTCAATCGCGGCCGCCGAGAAGGCGTCGTAGCGCATGTCCTTCGTCGACAGGTAGCCGGCGCTCGCAATCAGCGCGGCGAAGAAGCCGGTGAAGGCGACGAAGCTCGACGGCACGTGGAAGTAGATGATCCGGTAAATCATGCCCTGATTCAGTTCGTCGGGCAGCACCATGAAGATCTTATACAAGTTCCAGGCCAGAAGCACGGCCGAAATCATCGCGAAAACATAAAGGATGCGATTGCGCATTCGATATCACCCCACGAAGACGGTTTCCGCCAGGGCAAGCCCCAGCAAGGTAAAGATCGCGTCGAAGCCCGCCAGTAGCCGGAACCAGATTTGATCGTCCTTCCCCACAGTATCGCCTCCAATCAGCAGATTGGTAAGCTGGATCGCCGCCATCAGCGCGGGCACAAGCGCCGGATAGAGCAGCGCCGGCAGCATCAACTCACGCAGACGCAGGTTCACCGTCAGCGCGCTGAACATGGTCCCCATCACCGCCAGCGCCCAGGCGGCGAGGGCGAAAACCAGCGCCAGCAGGCCCAGGTGCCGCGCCCAATTTGCGTTGTAAAACACGCCGAAAACCGGCAGAGAAACCGCTTCCACGAGCAATAAGAGCACATAATTGGCCATCGCCTTGCCGAGAAACAACTGCGCACCCGACACGGGCGAGGCGATCAGCGCGTCCAGGCAGTCGTTTGGCACCTCGCGCGCGAAGCCGCGGTTCAGGATCAAGGCGCTTGAGAAAGCGAACACCATCCACAACAGCCCGCCGGCGATCTGGCGGATCATCTCCGAATCGGGGTCGAAAGCGAAGCTGAACAACACCAGGATGGCGAGCGCGAACGAGAACGACGCGTTCAGTGTCTCCTTCGTGCGGAACTCGCTGCGCAGATCCTTGGCCGCGATGAGCAACGCAAGGCGGAGAAAACTCACAGCGGCTCTCCGTAGGTACGATACAGCAGAGCGGGATCGGCGAGCATCGCTTCGGTACGCGGGCCGGTGTGGACCACGCGGCCCTTTTGCACCATCGCCACGTCAGTGGCCAACTCGAGTGCTTCCCGAAGCTGATGCGTGGACATGACGACGGTGGCGCCCCGGGCGACCGCTTGGCGAAGCAGGCCCTGCAGCACCGCAATGGCGCGATCGTCGAGCGCGGTGAACGGCTCGTCGAGCAGCAGCAGCGAAGGCTCGTGCAGGAACGCCCGCGCCACCGCCAGACGCTGCCGCATGCCGCGGGAGAACTCCCGGGCCAGCCCGTCGCGAACCGGCAGCAATCCGGTGCGCTCGAGCCATGCGTGCGCAGCCTGGCTCGGATTGTCCACGCCTTGCAGACGTGCGTGGAAGATCAGGTTTTCAAGTGCCGACAACTCGTCGTAGATGCCGATGCCGTGGCCGAGCAATCCGATGCGCGCGCGCACTTCCGCCGAACGCGTCCCGCCGCCGAGGATGGTCACCTTTCCGCGATCCGGCTTCGACAATCCGCTCAGGATGCGCAGCAGCGTCGTCTTCCCCGCCCCGTTGCGTCCTAGCAGCGCAAGCGCCGCGCCGGGCCGCACGTCCAAGTTCACATCGCGTAAGGCCGGAAACGATCCAAAGTACTTCCAAAGCCCTTCCAGGAGGACCGCCGGCGCGTCACTCGCCATGCTCGCTAGCGCTTCTCCGCCGGCGCGCCGCGGCGATAGAGCAGCAGGGCTCCGAGCGCAAGAATCAACATCGACAGGCCAAACACCGCCCAGATCCGGTTGTAGACCGGCGGCGGCCCCTCATGGATCTGGGGCACGCCCGCATCTTCGTTATTGGCGCTCGGCGCCGCCGCCACCATGCCATCCACCTGAACCTTGAAGCGGTCCGTGGTGACGTTGTAAATCGTGGCCTGCGTGGCCGGCTCCTGTCCCAGGGGCTGAACGTTTTCGCCCGTGATGGTGACACCGGGCGGCACAACCAACCGCAACGGCATCAACTTGCCCAGCACGCGGCTCTCGTAGATCTGGGGCTGCGCGGGTGGCAGGTTGTAGTTCACCTCAAACCGCGTATCGCCCGGCTTCAAAGGGTAGTCGATCAAATACACGCCGGGCTCGCGGGTCTTCACGAGATCGCGCCGGATCGGCATGCCGCCCGGCGACGTCACCGTGCAGCCTACACCATCTCGACCGCCTTCCGGAATCCAAACCTTCGCCGACCCGTTCACCGGATCGTTGAACGTCATCTTCGTGGGATTGGTGAAGAGCAGATCCTCGCTCACAGCCATCTGCTGCGGCCCCGGCTGGAGCACGACGAGATGCTCGTTCAGCTTCGCCGTGTCCGGCTTGGCCGTCGGTTCATAGACGGTCACGCTCAGGCTGTTGGACGGCGCTCCCGGTGGAACCGCCTCGGTGTATAGGACGCCGTGGTAAATCGCCTGCACGACATGCTGGCCCATCGGCTCGGCGTCGAAATGAAACACGCCCCCCGAATCGGTCTTTACCGTGCCCAACGTCTGCATGCCGCCCTGGCCCGGCTGCATCAGAGAGATGATCACGCCGGCTTGCGGCTGGCCGTTGGTTCCGTTGATGACCTTTCCATCTGTGCCGGCGTTCACGGGCACGAAGCAAACCAGCGCCGCCCAGGCGGCCCAGGCGAAGCGACTCATGCGCGAGCCCCCTTCTGCATCGGCTTTCCGCACTCACCGCAGAACTTCAACGCGCGGTCGAACCGTGCCCCACAGTGCGGACATTGACGGGAGTCGGATGCCGGATTGGCGGCGGGCATGGCGGCGGCTTTCTGGTGCAGGGCGCGCACCGGCACCGGCGGCCGGATCGCGTCAATTTCGGCCATCACGCGCGCCAGTTCCTGTTGCAGGCTCTGCTTGGTCTTCTGATAATCGGCGTCGGAGAGCTTACCCAACCGATATTCGAACTGCAGATCGCGCAGATTCTCATAGATCTGGGCCTTGCGCTCGTCCAGATGCTGGGTCGGAGAGACGGGCTCGGGCTTAGGCAGGTCCGAGGTACGGATGCACAAGGTCAGCGCCAATGCGGCGAAAGCGAAGAGGACAGCAGCCACGATCACCATCAGTCGAGCCGCGCCGTTTCCTTCTCAATGGCGTCCTGGTAGCGGTTGAGCAGTTCGGCGTCCTTAGGCGCCGGCGCGGCGGCGGCGGCCGCCGGTCGCGACATCTGCCGCCGGATGAACCACACCACCAGCATCAAGCCAAGGCCCAAGCCAAGGTAATGGCTGAGCGAGCCCCACATGCCTGGCTCGATCAGCAAAATCCCTTCGCCTTCTTCATTCACGAACTGCTGCAGAATGGCCGAGTCGCTCATGCCCGCGTTCTGCATCTTGACGATCTTTTCTTTCGCCGCGCGGCAGACGTGGCATGGCCAGGGGTCCATCTTGCAGTCCATGGCCAGGTTACAGCCGCAGGTACACTTCAGCTTGGCCGCCACTCGTTCGACGCTCGGCGCCTCGGTTGGAAGTTGCGTCTGGGCCAGGCAAAGCGCCGTCGCCAAGACCGCTAAGATGCTAATTTTCGCGCGCGACACGGCTTGCCACTCCTACCACTTCGGTCCGCGGATACTGCAACCGCGATTTGCTCGGCACCAGACAGATCAAAGTGCCGAACAGCACCACCCAATAACCCAGCCAGATCCAACTCACCAGGGGGAACACATAGGCCTGGATGACGGACTGCTGCCCGTCGGTGGACGGCCCGGCGTAGTTCAAATAGAGGTCTTCGTTCAGCCGGCGGCGGATTGTAACCTCCGACGTGGGCTGCTGGCTGGCCTTATACAAACGCCGCTCGGGTTCCATCCGCCCGAGAGAATCGCCGTCGCGCGAAACATCCACCAGCGCGCGGCGCCAGATGTAGTTTTCGTTCTCGCCTTCCTGCGTCCCGGCCAGCCTCAGATCATAGCGGCCGATATGGAACGTCGCACCGGTGGCGACCTGAATCGTCTCGTTGCGATTGAAGGCCGCACCGGTGAAGCCGATGAACATGAAGACAATGCCCATGTGCACGACATAGCCTCCGTAGCGACGCGTGTTGCGGTGCGTCAGCGTGATCATGGCGCCCACGAGATTGCCGCCGTCCTTGGCGCGGATCGCCAGCGCGCCCTTTACGAACTCGATGGCGACCGTCACTGTGACGAACAGGCACAGGCCGAAGGAAATCAGTGCGTAGGGATGCTGCCAGACCCCGAAGCCGGCGAGCGCTCCCATTAGCGCGAGGCTCGACACGCCGGGCCAGAAAAACGCACGTTTCAGGCTTTCAATCGAGCTGCGCCGCCACGCTACCAGCGGCCCGACACCCGTGAGCAGCATCAGCGCCAGACCGATCGGCACCATGACGCGATCGAAAAACGGCGGATCGACGCTGATCTTGTCACCGGTCACCGCTTCGGAGATGACCGGGAACAGCGTGCCCCAGAGCACTGCGAAGCAACTTGCCAGGAGAATGAGGTTGTTGAACAGGAAGCTGGACTCGCGCGAGACGATGCCGTCAAGCTGCGCTTCGCTGCGCAGGTAATCGAGCCGCGCCAGAATCAGATACGTCACCAGCGCGATGCCGACCGCGAGGAAACCGACGAAGTAATTGCCGATGCTGGACTGCGCGAAGGCGTGGACGGAATTCACCAAGCCCGAACGCGTCAACATCGTGCCGAAGATGCAGAGGAAGAAGGTGCCCGAAACCAGCACCATATTCCAGACCTTCATCATGCCTTTCTTTTCCTGCATCATCACCGAGTGCAGGAACGCGGTGGCTGTCAGCCAGGGAAGGAACGAGGCGTTTTCGACCGGGTCCCAGCCCCAGTAGCCACCCCAGCCGAGCACTGCGTACGCCCAGCCTGCGCCCAGGATGATTCCGGTGGTCTGGAACAGCCAGGTCACAATCGCCCAGCGCCGTGTCGTGTGAATCCAGGCGTCACCCGGCTGCCGCACAATCAGCGACGCGATGGCGAAGGCGAACGGAACCGAAAACCCGACGTAGCCCAGGTACAGCATCGGCGGGTGGATGACCATCGTCCAGTACTGCAACAGCGGATTCAGCCCCTGCCCATCGCCCACATCCGTGATTCCTTTGCCGGCCATCAGCACCTGGAATGGGCTCGCCACCCAGGTGACCATCATCAGGAAGAACGCCTCGGTGGCCATCAGGATTGCCGTCACGTACGGCATCATGTTCCGCAGCTTGCGCCGATTCGTGAACACGACGACGGCCGAATACGTCGCCAGCAGCCAGCTCCAGAACAGCAGCGAGCCTTCCTGTCCGCCCCACCAGGAGGCGAATTTGTAGATCGCCGGCATGGCTTGATTGCTGTGTGAGGCCACGTAAGCCAGGCGGAAATCGCCGTGGATCAGGGAATAGATGAGAATACCCGCCGCTCCGGTTACCAGCAGCCAGAGGGCGTAAACGGCGCGCTCGGCGCTGGCGGCGAGGAACGGACGGCGGGCCAGCTTGCCCACCACCGAGCCCACGACCGAATAGATCGCCAGACAAAACGCTACAAGTAGTGCAAGAGCCCCGATGTTTTCCATGGATTGGCCTAATCTTCAGTGTCGCAGACCGTCACCCGCCCCGGAAAGTCCATTCTGATACACAACGCGCCCGCCGAAGATCGTCGTTTGGACATGCACGTCGCGAATCGCCTCCGGCGGGATGGCGAGAATGTCTTCCCCAAGCACCGCCATGTCGGCCAGCTTGCCCGGCTCGATGGCGCCTTTGATCTGCTCGTCGAAGCTCGCGTAGGCCGAACCCCAGGTGTAGGCGCGCAGCGCTTCGGCGACGGTGATCTTCTGCTCGGGAATCCACCCATTGGGGTTCTTTCCGTCGAGCGTGCGCCGCGTGGCCGCCGCATAGATGCCGAGCAGCGGGTCCATAGGCGCGACGTCCCAGTCCGAGCCGAAGGCCAGCACCGCACCGGTGGCGAGCAGCGTGCGGAACGCGTACGTGCCGCGCAACACGTCCGGCCCCACGCGCTTGGCGGCCCAGCGCCCATCGTCAATCGCGTGATACGGCTGCATGGAGGCGATCACGTGCAGTGCCGCGAAACGCGGAATGTCCTGCTGGCGCAGGTGCTGCGCGTGTTCGATGCGGAACCGCCGGTCACGCGGACCGTTCTGCTTCTCCGCCGCCGCGTACATGTCGAGGATCATCGCATTCGCCTTGTCGCCGATCGCATGCACGGCGACCTGAAGCCCGGCGTGATCGGCGTCAATGATATGCCGCTCCATCTTCTCGGGCGGAATCATCTCCGCGTTCGCGATGCCGCTCGTTCGGGGCGCATCGAGATACGGCTGGAAGAACAGCGCCGTGGTCGAGCCGAGAGAGCCGTCGGCAAAGCCTTTCAACCCTCCGATGTGCAGTGTTTCGGAGCCGAAATCGGCGAGGACGCCAGCGTCGGCAAGCCGCTTCCACTCCGCCAGCGGCTGGTGACCCGAAATGCGCACCGTGAGCCGGCCCTCGTGCAGCAACCTCTGATAGACACGGAAAACATGCGGCGCCGCGGACATGTCCTGCACGCTGGTGACGCCGCGCGCGTTGGCGTATTTCATCGCCGCCTCTACCGCCTCGGCGATCTGGCTGTCGTCCGGCGCCGGCATCACACGCTCCACCAGCCATTCGGCGGCGTCCTTCAACACTCCGGTCGGCTCGCCGGAGGCGTCGCGAACAATCACGCCGCCGGGCGGATCCGCCGTGTTGCGGTCTATTCCGGCGAGTTTCAAGGCCTGCGAGTTGGCGAGTGCCATGTGGCCATCGAGGCGGCTCACAAACAGCGGATGGCCCTGGGTCACATCGTCGACGAACTGCCGCGTGGGCAGGCGTGCCGGCGTCCAATTCTCATGGTCCCACTCGCCGCCTGTGATCCATCGCCCTGCGGGCAGCCGGGCGGCGTAGGCGGCGATGCGTTCGCGAAACTCCGCCTCGCTGCGCGCATCGCGCAACTGCACGCTCGACAAGTCCTGGCCGCCGGAAAAGAAGTGGACATGCGCGTCGTTGAACCCAGGCACGACGCGGCGCCTGGCGAGGTTGATCACGTTCGTATGGGGTCCGCGCCAGCGCTCGATGTCAGTGTCGGCCCCAACCGCGACGATGCGATCACCGAGGCAGGCAACGGCTTGCGCTTCCGGATGCGTGGTTACACCGGTCCAGATCCGGCCGTGAATCAGAACCAAGGTGGCCGCGGGTTGGGCCAGCGCGGCCGTGCCGCACAGAAGCAGTGCCATCGCCTTCATGACTCTCTATCATCGCCGACGCGCGCTCCCGTTGGCAGAGGCGCCGCCCGGGAGTTCAACCGCGGAGCGACTCAGGTGAACAGCGTCAGGACGCGGCTCCGCGTGGCGACCGCTTGCTCGCGCGGTGCTTCCACCTTGCCCGAGAGCGCCTCAGCGAGCCCCCGCACCGCTTTGCCGAACGCACTCGACGCGCTGACGAGTTTTCCATCCACCAGGGCATCGTGGATTTCGTCTGCGTCCTCGGGCAGAGCGTAGAGAACGTCCAAGTCAAGCGCCTCACCCAGCCGGTCCGGGCTCAGTCCGAGGTCCCGGCCGGAACGGTTCACGACGAGCCGGATCTTGTCACGGTCAATGCCGTGTGCTTCCAGGTGATAGAGCACTCTCTGCGCCGCGTAGACCACCGAGATCTCGCAGTGAGTAACCAGAAGAATCTCATCGGCCAGATCCGCCAGCCGCAGGTTCCACGAGCCGTAGGCTCCGCCGGCGTCCAGGACGATGCCGTCATAGTGGCTGCGGGCGAACTGGATCAACGGCGTCGGGTCGCTCAGGTCTCCCATGCCTTCGGCCAGTGTCTCGGGCGCCAGCAGCATTTCGACTCCCTGGAACTGGCAGACCATCGCCTTCCAAATGTCCTCGTCAATCTCATCGGAACGCAGAAGCACGTCGGCGAAGCTGTGCGCCGACTTCAGCTTCAACAGGAAGGACAACGTGCCGGCGAGCGGGTCCAGGTCTGCCAGCAGAATGCGCTTGTTCCCTCGCCGCTTCCACTCGAGCGCCAGGTGGCTTGCCACGGTGCTCGCGCCGCATCCCCCTTTCGCCGGAAGCACGCACACCGTCCTTGCGCCTTCACCGGGCCCCGCCGCGCCAGTCAGCCGGTCCAACTTGGAGAGCACCGTGCGGACTTGTTCGGCCGAGAACGGCGCCACCAGGAATTCCACCGCACCCTGCCGCACACATTTTAGGATCAGGTCCGGATCTTCGGCTGACAGCACCGCCACAATCGGGATGCCTGGTTTCAGCCGCCCCGCCTCGGCCATGGTCTCCAACGCCGCCGAGGGCTTCGACGACACGTCAAGCAGCAGGAACCGGACCCCTGGGTTCAGCACCTGAGCCATCTGGTTCCGGTTCGGATACCCGCGAAGCGTCACAACCTCCAGCGACTTTCGCTCCTGAGTGAGCCATCCCATCAGTTCGTCGACCAAACGGCCCTCGGGACTGATCAGGACCGCCATCGGCCCGGTTCTGGCTGCAATCATTGCCATGGAAGTTGTTGGGCGGGACCCGTATCGGGAAGGCTCACCACGGCGCGGATCGCCGGCTGGACCAAATTCCCACTCCACTTGTCACATCGTCCATCGCGATCATAACTTGAGAACGTTCCTGTCAGCAGCCACTAACAATATGATTCGTTTGGCCGATATGAATAGCTCCCAAACCGGCAATAGCTCCGTCTTTGTTTGCGACTCGCAGCCGATCGCGGCCGAAGGCCTGCGCGCCCTTCTGGGCAGCGTTTCGGGCTTCGAATACACTGGCGCCGCCCACACGCTCGAGACTGCCCTCTCGCTGCTCCGGTCCCGCGCGCTGCCAACCCCGTCCGAACCCGGCACGCCGTTGCCGGTCACCATCGTGCTGATCGAAAAGACCTTCGGCCAACACTCCATCGCGGGATTCCTCGGGGCCCTGCGGGTCTTCGATCCGAACGCTCGGGCCATCATCTGGGGTGTCTCTATCTCCGACGCGGAGGCGCTGCGCTTCCTGCAGTCCGGCGCGCGGGGCATCGTCCGCAAAACTGCCGCCCTCACCTCTCTGCTCGAATGCCTGACCTCGGTCGCCGCGAACGAAAGCTGGGTCGCCGACACCGGGTTGCGAAACGCCACGGCGCGGCTCGACACGTTCTCCCGCAGCGAACTGACGCCCCGCGAACGCCAAGTGATGGAACTCGTCGAACAAGGCTACAAGAACCGCGAGATCGCCACCGAGCTTGGCATCCGTCCGGGCACCGTCAAGATCCATCTCAAGCACATCTTCGAAAAGACCGGCGTGCGCGGCCGCTATGGTCTTGCCCTGAACGGTCTCAAGGACCGTGGGGTTCTCTGCGCGGTGAACTGAGGCCGCCACGCATTTACCCGTGCCCTGATACGATGGCCGAATGACGCCAGACCCAGCGAGCCATCCAGCGACTCAATCCGATCCCGCCGATCCGTGGACCCTCGCCGCGATCGGCGGGATCGCCTACATTCTGGCCAACGTTTTGCACGAGGGCATCGGTCACGCCGGAGCCTGTATCCTCACCGGAGAGACACCCCTCTCGGTTTCGTCCGTCGCCATGGAATGTAGCGTCGACAATCGTCTCGTCATCGCCGGCGGCACCCTGGTGAACATCCTCGCCGCCGCGCTGTTTTTCCTTCTCGGCCGGCTCACCGGATCGCGGCATCCGCGCTGGAAATTCTTCCTCTGGCTCTCCATGAGTATCAACCTGCTGAGCGGAACAGGCTACTTCCTGTTCTCCGGCATCGGCGGCTTCGGAGACTGGGCGGATTTCATTCGGGGACTTCAGCCGTCATGGGTCTGGAGAACCGGCCTCGCCGTTGTGGGCGCCCTCACGTACGCGTTGGCCCTGTGGCTCAGTCTGCACGAGTTGCAACCCTTCATCGGAGCCATCGGCCGCGCGGCCGTGCCCCGCGCCAAGCGCCTGTGCTGGACGCCGTATTTCGCGGGCGGAATCGTCGAATGCCTCGCCGGGCTGCTGAATCCGCAGGGAATGTTCCTCGTCGTCATGTCGGCGGCCGCATCCACGTTCGGCGGAACTTCCGGCCTGTTCTGGGGACCCTACTGGCTCCCGCGCTTCGGTGCATCAGCAACACAGGCGCTTCCAATCCGCCGGAGCGCCGCCTGGATCACCGCCACCGTCGTACTCGCGGCCGCCTTCATCGCCGCCCTGGGCCCGAGCCTGCGGCTCTCTCCGCTGCCGCATCCTTAGACAATCGTGTCCTTCGGCCTTACCTTGCGCAGACAATCGCAAACAGAAACGATACAATGAGCGCTTGCTTTCCTGAACTTGGGGATCGCTCCACGCATGAGGCTCCTACTACGCATCTACAGTATTTTGTTTCAGCTCGTTCTGTCTCTCTTTTTGACCGGCGTCGGACTCGTCACCGCCCTCAGCGGTCGAAATAACCTTCAACTTGGCATGCTGCCGTGGGAAGGCGCGAAGCTCACCTACGGCGTGCTTGGGCTCGGCCTCGGCGGACTCCTCGTCACTGCTCTCGCCGTCCTTGGCCGGGCCAAGATCCTGTTCCCAATCTGGTGCGCCGTCATTTTCGCCCTGATGTTCCGTGGCTTCTTCCTGTCCTCGTTCATGTTCACCGGACCGGCGGAGTTTGGCGGCGCCATCGCGCTAACCCTTGGCGCCCTTGGCGCGCTCCTTAGCAGTTGGACGCTGCTGCAGGGCCCGCCGCACACGCGCGTCTAATGTGATGCCTTCCGCATCTCTCTCCGACCGCGCGCATTTCATCGCGCTGTCCTAGCCTGAAGATCATGGTGTAAACAACCGCCATGCAACATAAGGCTGAGCATGGCGCTCTTGGGTGGTGGTTCTCGGCCCCGCATCACTTTCTTCACCGACTCGTTTCACGAACGGAACGGAGGGGCACTCACCAGCCGTGAGTTCGCGTGCTTCGTTTTGCATTCCGGGTTATCCGTGGTTCCGAGTGCGCGCGGACGCGTAAAACCGCTTCCCGCGCCGACTCGGTGGAAACTGTCGAGTTCCAACCCAGCCCAACGAGTCTCTCGCTCGACCGCGGCCCGTACTTCGATCGCTTCCTGCAGTGTCCCCTCAACCGCGTCACGCGCCGGGCCCGTCTCTTCCTTCCGGGCTTCATATACTTCAGCGGCCCGGAGAGTCCGGACTCCTCGCCTTGCTCGTCACCCGGCGTCAGGGCCTCCCGCTGGCGGGCTCGCGGTCCACGGATCCGATGCGGCGCGGCGTCGACACGGTATTCTTGTTAAGGGCGGCGAGAAGGGGAGCCATTACCGGCGAGATAGGGCGGAGCCAGCGATACCAGGGCGGACCCCTTGGCGGGGAGGCGGTAAGGACTCTACAGCAGCTTCTAAAGATTCTTGTTGCCAAGGTGGCTGGCCCAATGCACAATTTTGGAAGCGCCACCGCTCAAGTTCTTCATGGATGAACGGCAGCACAGCGCCCGAGGCGTATCGCTTGAACCGACAGCACCGCCAAATCGTTCGCGTAATATTACGCGCACTGCGGCTGCCTGCAAAGACTGGATCACCTACGCTACGGCGCAACTGCGGTTCAACTCTCCTGCTCCCTTTGACGGCGCTGGAGGGTATCGGCGTGGCTGGAACAGTGGTTCCCTGGCTTCCATACCCGGCCCGTCGGGTCGTTGAGGAGTAGTGTCTCTATTCGGGGCTTCCGCCGCCATTGGTCCCCGCTTATCCCGCCGGAAGTGGCTCCCTTTTATCCCGCCGCCAACATAATTCTTTCATCCTGGCAAGCGTCCCGAAGGCGCGCGCCGTTATTACCATCGTCTTCACCGGCCGTCTGCTAGCCGAGAAAGGCGAGCCACTGGCGTGCGCCTACGAGGAGAAGGACGCCTTTGTTTTCCCTTCGCAAACCGATACATGCGGCAACGCGATGCTCGAGCATAGCCTCGGGTGTGCCGGTGATCGTCACCGGATCGGGTGGCCCGACGGATCTCGTCCGTTGCGGCGGGAACAGCTTCGCCGCCGCGTCCGGCCGTTGCATAACGGAATGCGTGCGTCTGCTGATGCGGCGAGCGCGGCGAGCCTGGCCACCCGCGCCACCGGTTTCAATCGTGAGTTTGCTCGAGCACGCAGCGAATCGCCTCCACGACCGTAGCCGGGTCGTCCAGCGGGATCCAATGCCCTCCGCAGCGGGCGATCCAGTGCCGCGACCGGCTCGAAAGCCGCAACACGTCCTCCTCCTCGGCTAAGCGCTGCTCCGTGGGCCCGGCTGCGGTCACAACGGCCAACGGCATCGAGCCGAGGTCGTTCACCGCCGCGGCCTGGGTTGCGCTCTGCGGCATGGACTCCATCTGGCTCGCCAGCGCTTCGTAGAACCGCGGGTGCATCCACGCTTCCACCGCCGCATCGCGCACCTCGGCAGGCAGCTTGTTCAGTGTATCGAGAAAATACCCGGCGCGGCCGCGGAGCGCCGGGCCCCCGAGGGAAAACGACACGCGCCGCGCCGCGTTCGGCGTGCCGGCGCGAACTAACCACGACACCGCACGCGCCAACCCGACGCGAGCCGCAAAGGCGCCGCGCCGCGCCAAACGTACGCCCATACGCAAACGCCACGCATCGGTGCCCGTAGGTTGCGTCCACTGCGAAGGATGGGGCGCATCCACCAGGACGAGGCCGGCCGTCTCGGCATGGTAACGCGCAGCGAATACGCGCGCGCACAGTCCACCGAATGAGTGCCCCACCAACAGAAACGGCCCCGGAACGCCAGCCACCCCCAGCAATTCTCGAAGCTCCTCTGCAATTCGCAGCGCGGTTCGCGGCATCGGGCCTGGATCACTGCCTCCAAAACCGGCCCTGTCGTATGCAAATGTATGCGCAAAGCGGGCAACCTCCGTCTGAACGAAGGTCCAGCTCAACGACGACGCGCCCAGCGCAGCATCGAACACGACGGTGGGCTCACCGGCGCCCATCGAGCGGGTCAAAAGCCGCCGCTGGTTCACCTTGATCAACATGCCCGGAATCTGCATGCCCTCTCAGCATAAGCGCGAAGCGAGGGAGACTGCAGAGCTTGAAGGGCCTCAGGGCGCCGGTGGGGATGGGGGGCCCGAGCTCACCCGGAAATTATGCACCGCTACCGCGCCCAGGCCCGCCGCACCCGCATAGTTGGAGATCGTGAATGTCTTCCATTGCTCCGGACTGCGATGATGGCGCAAAGTGAGCGACTCAAACAGCAGCGTGCCTCCTACGAAGAGACTTTTCAGCGCGATGCCCCGAGTCAGGCTGAATTGCCCGCCGCCACCACGCAACAGCGGATTTGCCTCCTGGGCTCCTTGCGAGCTGGCTACATCCAGCGCCTCGGCTCCCGCCAAGGCAAGCGTTGAGCCGATCCACCACCGCCGCCATCGCGTCTCCTCCGGGCCGGCCTGAAGCTGCTGCGCGGACGCCGATGGCAGCCCGCAGACAAGCAGAAGCAATGCCGCGCTCCGGCACACTCTCTTTGCGCAAGCTGCAGTCATGGCCGCCATCTTCTCCTGCCATTCCATCGGAGCACGGCGGAGGAATCTTTAGTATTCTAATAGCCAACCTTCGTACGGACTTCTTGGTAGTGGAAAGCCAACGTTTCGATCGCGATTACTTGGAGCGGCTGCGAGGCTGCGATCCAGCTACCGAGCGCCATTTCGCGCGCCATTTCCGGGAATTGATCCGCCTGAAACTGCGCGGAAAAATCCGATCCCCGCAACTGGTGGAAGACATCTCGCAAGAGACGTTTCTGCGTGTGCTGGTCGCGCTGCGCAAGGAGCGCGGTCTCGACGACCCGGAACGGCTTCCCGGCTTCGTCCACGCCGTGTGCAAGAACGTGACGCTCGAGTTGCTTCGCTTCGACACGCGCCACCCTCTGATCCCAGAAAATGCGCCGGAACCACCCGCCCCGGCCACCGACCCGGACGAGCCGATCGTCAACGAAGAGCGTAGGGCGCTCGTGCTCGGCGTACTCGAAGAGATGTCGGCTCGCGACCGGGAAATCCTAAAGTTGATATTCCTGGAAGAGATTGATAAACAAGAAGTTTGCCGCCGCTTCGAGGTCGACTCCGGCTATCTCCGGGTGCTCGTCCACCGGGCGAAACAACGCTTCAAGCGAGCCCTGGAAGACCGCAATGTCAGGCACGAGGCAGCCGGATGAAACGAATGGAGCCGGAGGTACACATGGTAATAAGGCTACCCCGCAGGGCCGGTTGGCCCGCAGGGGAAAACTAAGTATGGACCACGCCCAGGCTCTGAAGCTGCAAGCTGTCGAAAAGTACCTGCTCGGCGCGCTATCGCCGGCCGAAAGCGAGGAGTTTGAGCTTCACTTTTTCGCTTGTCAGGAATGCGCGGGGGATCTGAAACTCGCCGTCATGATGGCGGAAAACCTGAAGGCCGTGGCTGCGGGGCACTCGATCCCGCCGTCCTCCGTCGAGGCAGGCAGCAAGGCGGAGAAAGCCGCCGCCGGCCGGCGCTGGATATGGACAGGGAACTGGCTCCGCTTCCCCATACCCGCGCTCGCGGCCGTCCTGCTCTGCACGGTCGCGGTCTACCAGAACATGGTCACGATGCCGCGCTTACGCCAGCAAGCCGAAGCCGCGTCGTACCTCGATGCGCCGGTGGCGTATTCCCTTCGCGCCGCCGCACGCGGCAGCGAAGCCGAGATCGTCGTCGTGCGCCACACCCGTTCCATTCTCTTGCGTTTCGATTCCACCTGGGACCGTCCTGTCGGCTCGCTCGACTGTGATCTGACGGGTCCCAGAGGCGCCGCTCCTCTGCACGTACGGCAACGCGCTCCGGATCCCGGCCGCGGCTTGTATCTGTTGGTTCCCACGCGCAGCGCTCCCGCGGGCCGATGGACCCTGGTGGTACGCGACGCGGACGCCGGTGGGGGATCGGTGTTGGCCCAATACAGCTTCCAAATTCGCTATGAGTGATGAGTAACCAGGAGGCTTGATGGCCAAACGATACCTTTTTCATGGCGAGGCGGCTGCCGCCTCGGGAATCATCACCAGCCCGAGCCAGGAAATCATCCCGGTCCAGGCCGCGGCATCCCTGCCCGAAATGGGAGGCACAGCGACATCACGCGTCGAGAAGTTCGCTCATGCCACCACGGCGGGCAACATTCTTGCCTTCGACGCGGCCTACAGCCAGAGCCTCGGCTATCACATGCCGGAGATCAACGCTTATGGCACGATGGTAACGTCGACGATCGAGGGGCTGAACATCCTCGATGTGGTCACTGCGTCGCGCGTTGTGGCTCGCGTCAGTTCCCGCCACTTCGCGGGCGCCGGCCAACCGGGCATCACAGTCGTTGGAAGCTATTTTGAAAACCTTCGCGTCGGCGGCAAACTGATCGACATCGATCTGGCCACCGATGTCTTCGACCGCTACGACACGTTCGACAAGGTATCGGAGGCGTGGGACAAAGACCAGCCATTCCGGGAATTGATGACGCGCTGCTCGCTCGAGCCTCCGCAGAGCGGCGAAATGCCGGTCTTTGGCGGAACGCTCGGCTGTACGCTGGTCCGCGGCATTCGCAATGCCCCTCCCGAAGTCGAAGTGCAGGGCGGTGTGATCGCGATCAAACAATTCGGCACCCTGCACTTGGCCACGCTGTATTCGCGCGGCGACCAACGCCGTCTGACCATGCTGCGTGCGGAACTGCGGACGCCCCCGTCCGGCTCGGTGAGCATATGCTCTTCGACGGCCAACGGGAACTTCTGGCCGTAGTCTGGACGGCGCTCGCTCTGTTGGTCCTGGGCGGCTGCGGTACGCGGAGCCGCGAGCCGGCGAGTGCACTGCTGCAACAAGCCGAGGACCTGCTCCGCGTCGGAGACAACGCCGCCGCCATCGCCAAGGCCCGCGAAGGGCTAGCGCGCCCGGAATCGGAGGCGGGCGACTACCTGCGTTTTACCCTCGTCGAGACGGAAGCCATGATCGCCAATGGCGATGCCGTGGCCGCCGCACCACGCTTGGCGTCGCTCCCGCTTCCGGCGGACACCGAACTGAGAGCCCGGCTGCTCATGAACCGCGGATATGCCGCCGCGCGCCTGGCAAAGTTCGCAGACGCCGAAAGGCTCCTCGATCAGGCGCGCTCGCTGGCGGTGTCCGACGAACTACGCGACGAGATTTCCGTGCGCCTTGGCACGACCTACGGCCTTGCCGGCCGGGCTCCGGAAGCCGAACTACAGTTTCGAACCGTCATGGCCCGCGCCGAGGCCCGCGGTGACACGCGTTTGGCCGCCATGGCCAGCGGCAATCTCGGCGTGCTGTTCAACGAGACGTTCCACGCTGAGGACGCAGTCTTCTGGCTGGAAAGGGCCAGGCAACTGTTCGAGAGCCGGCGCGAGCCGCTTCAGTTGGTCCGTCTGGAAGCAAATCTCGGCTGGTGCCGCCTCGGATTGGGAGATCTGCCCGCGGCCCTGCGCCAGTTCGAGGACGCCGCCGCACGCGCCCACGCCATCGGCCAACTGAGCGACGAGGTCCAGGCTCTCGATGGCGCCACCGAAACGCTCCTCCAGATGGGCAACGAGGCCGAAGCCACCGAACGCGGCGCGCGCGCGCTCGCTCTCGCCCGCCGCCTCGGCTCCCCGGAAACCGTCGCGGACCTACTCGAGGATCTCGCCAAAGCCGCCATCCTGCGCAAGGACTGGGACGCAGCCGACCGCGCCAACCGCGAGGCTTCCCAGATCCGCCAGGCGCTTACCCATTCGCCCAACTCCAACATCAACACCGAGATTCAGGCGCGAATCGACGCCGGCCGCGGAAATTTCTCAAGCGCCGAGGCCGCATTCCTCTCCGTGCTGGATTCCCAGCCGGACGACCCTGCTCTCGTGCTCGGATCCCGCGCCGAACTCGCACACCTTTACACCAGCGCCGGCGACCTCGACGCCGCCAATCGAAACTACCGCGCCGCCCTCGCCTTCGTCGACTCGCAGCGCAGCAGCCTGCACAGCGATCAGAACAAACTCACTCTTTTCGCCAGCATGATGAACTTCTACGACGACTATGTCGCGTTTCTCGTCGACCACGGCGAGACCGGGCACGCCCTCGAAATCGCCGAATCCAGCCGTGCCCGCCTCATGGCGGAGAAACGGCGTCCCACTCGCAGAATTTGCACCACCGCCGATTTCCAACGCCTTGCGGCTTCCACCCACGCCACATTGCTAAGCTACTGGCTGGCAAAAGGCCACTCGTATCTCTGGGTTGTCACTCCCAGCCGCGTCGTCACGCTCCCGCTTCCGGATGAGAACGAAATTCGCCGGCTCGTCGTCGGATACCGCAACTTCGTGGAAGACCTGAACGACCCGCTCGAGGGCGAGGAACAGTCGGGAGTCAGGCTGTGGAACGCCCTTGTCGGGCCGGCCCACGCGTTTCTTCCGGACCGATCTCGCGTCATCATCGTTCCCGATGGCATCCTCCACTCGCTGAACTTCGAAACGCTCCCCATGGGTGGTCCGAAGCCGCGTTACTGGATCGAAGCCGCCACGATCTCCATCGCGCCCTCGCTCCCTGTCCTGGTGCAAGACAGCGCGTCCGCCTTCCGCCCATCGCCCGTCCCCTCCCTGCTGCTGATCGGCAACCCGGAGAGTCCCGGAGAAGATTTCCCGCTCCTGACCCACGCCGCCGAAGAGATGCGAGTGGTCGCCAGCTACTTCCCCGCCCAACACCGGAGCGTATTCGAAGGCGCTCGCGCCCAGCCGGCCGCCTATACTTCGTCCGATCCGGGTCGCTTCGAGATCATCCACTTCGCCTCGCACTCGTCCCCCAACAGCGAAGCCCCACTCGAGAGCGCACTCATCCTTTCGCCGCAACCGGGCGGTTTCGAACTGCGCGCCCGCGACGTCGTTGAGCATCCCCTCCACGCGCAGTTGGTCACCATTTCGGCCTGCCGCAGCGCCGGCGTGCGAACGTATTCGGGCGAAGGAATCGTCGGCCTCGCCTGGGCCTTTCTCGAAGCGGGAGCCCGCAACGTCATCGCCGGATTGTGGGACGTCGACGATGCCTCCACCCCCGCCCTCATGGCAGGTCTCTACGGTGGTCTGAAAGCAGGCCTGTCGCCGGCCACCTCGCTACGCAGAGCCAAGCTCGCTATGATTCGTTCCACAGCCGCCCGCCGCAAACCCTATTATTGGGGTGCTTTCCAGCTATACTCCGCCACGGCACGCTAGCCGGAGCCGGCCCCACTACCGCTCCCCGCGCCGGCTCCACAGGCGGCCCAACGCTCCAAATACCGCGCCGGCCGCTGTGCCGAGCAGCGCCGGTCCGAGATGCCAGACCAGCACATGGAGCATGTTCATGTTCGGGCAATGGAGCGCCAGCACCGTCGTCCCGGCCAGTCCGGCGAGCGCCCCCGCGGCGGCGCCAACCACGACCGGCTCTAGAAGCGCGCCGCGCCGCAGCACCAGCCCGAACAACACCGCGGGGAAGAACGCCGCCAGCGATCCCGCCTTCAGGCACCATAGCCCGTTGGCCAGGTAATGCCGCTCCGCCCGCACCCGGAACAGGACCAGCACCAGCATTACGAGAACCGCAAGCACAATCACCGGCACCAGGGAAGGCCGGACCACATGACGGCTCCCGGGCGCAAGCTGCCGCGCCAGCGATATTGCCAGCAGCACCGCGCCTACCCCCAACGCCGGAAACAGCACCAGCCGCTGCAACCAGGACATCGCCTCGGGCCCGAATACGTGCCAGTGCAGCGCGCCCCCCACTACCGCGAGGACGAACACCAGCGCCAGCATCGCAAGGATGCGCCCCGTCATCAGCGGCTTCACCGGCTTCAATCCGGCCGTAATGCGGTCCGCGATGGCGTTCGCCAGAGACGCATCGGCCAACTCCGCACTCTCCAGGAGTCGCTCCGGCTCGAACAGCGCAATCAAGGGGCCGCAACTCGGACACGCCGCCGCGTGCTTCCGCGCCTCTTCGGACGGAACCCCACCGCGCGAAAGCATGCCGGTCACCTCGCGGCAGGTCATTGCGCTCCCCCTTCGAGCCGCTGTCGCAGGCGCGTGTAGGCCCGGTGCGCCAACTGCTTCACTGCGCCCACCGTCGTCGCCATCGCGCGCGCCGTCTCTTCCAGGCTCAGCCCGTTCACCTTGAGCAGGATGATCGCCTGCCGCTGAGAAGCCGGCAACCCGGCCAACATCTCCTCCAACGCAGGCGAGCGTGGTGGAGGTCCGGCCGCTTCCTCAGGCGCCTCCGGCAGCTCTTCCACTTGCTTTTCGTGTACCGAAATGCGCCGCCGCTTGCGGAAATTGTCCACCCGGACGTGGCGCGCAATCGCGTACACCCACGGGGTCAACGGCTCGCCGGGACGCCAGGTGTGCCTCATGCGGTGGATCTTTAGCCACGCCTCCTGGAGCATGTCGCGCGCCTCCTGCGCGTCGCCCATCTGGCAAGCGAAAAACCGAAACAAAGGGGGATTTAACGCTTCTACGAGGGC
>VFSW01002892.1_pt1 | contig 25858 bp, 29 predicted proteins | sample 5358111 | NCBI WGS metagenome assembly VFSW01 (sample SAMN11554181, study PRJNA540505) | mine drainage metagenome | isolation source: sediment from site ElyBrook_90M | place: USA: Ely Copper Mine, Vershire, VT | collected 2017 | reverse complement strand
AATGTCTGACGAATTTCTAAAGGTTGCAAGACAAGAAATACAACAAGAATTGGACGGGTTAGAACGAATTGTAGTGCAATGTAATAATGATGAGCACATATTCAGGAACTCCCAGAGTATCAAGATGCATCTTCATAAAATTAAAGGACTGGCACCCATGATTGAACAGGAGAAAATTGGAGAATTGGCAAAAACAAGTGATGCCATATTAAGATACATAATAAACAACGGCCCATTACTTGGATCTTGTTCCATAATAATCAAAACGGTTGAAGATATGGGGAAGATTTTTGATGGTTTAAATATTTACGATATATCGAATTTTAAGAAACAGGTACACGATAAATTCCCCCAGATACCAGAATTATAGGTGTTCTTTTGAATTTAAATACCAAGCATGGTTACATGTAAGAATTGGCCAGAATAATGGTTGCTGATGATTCCGATGTCATAAGAATGGTGTTAAAAGATATTTTGATCATAGGTAAACATGAATTCGTAGCTGAAGCATCAAATGGCATAGAGGCATTAGAGCAGTTTAAAAGAACAAATCCAGACATTGTACTTTTGGATGTTGCCATGCCAAAAAAGGATGGCCTAACAGTATTGAGCGATATAATCACATATAGACCAGATGCTAAGGTGATCATGATCACTGCAAGTGATAATCAAGTAACAATGAAAGAATGTCTGAAAGTTGGCGCAGTAGCATACATCCTAAAGCCATTTAATTTTGAGGATGTGTTACGCGAAATATCAAGAGTGTTCAATTCATAGATCAAACAAGTTTTTATCTACCTAGAATTCGTCTTTTTCGAGGCTTTTATTAGATTTAATGACAGCACGTTTTCGTTATTAGAATTTGTTTTTTACACTGGTAACTCAAGCAGATCATTAGATATACTACGAAAAAAACGTAAGTGAACCGTTAATTTACCAGTCACAAATAAAGGTATGATTAAAAGGCACGAAATAACCTGACTAAATAATGGAAAAGATAGTAGTAGATACAAGTATCGTAATAGATGGTGAGATAACAAAACTAATCGAATCTGGAAGTCTAAAGGATTGTGAAATAATAATTCCAGTAGCAGTACTAGATGAGCTTCAATCCCAAGCTTCACAAAACAAGGATTATGGTTTTGTGGGCTTGGAAGAAATAAAGAAGATTCGTGAATTGGTGCAAAAAAACAACATTATACTTCGGTTTGAAGGCGAACGGCCAAGCATGGATGATATCAAATTGGCAAGACATGGCAGAATTGATGCCATAATAAAAGACATTGCGAAAAAAAATAACGCTACGTTTTATACAGCAGATTATGTACAAGCCCTAGTTGCACAAGCAGAAGGAGTAAAAACTAGTTACTCAAAACCACAAGTCAAGATCTCAGATCTGGAATTTGAAAAATATTTTGATCATCAAACAATGAGCATCCATCTCAAAGAAGGAGCAAAACCTGTTGCTAAACGTGGAACCCCCGGTACTTTTTCATTAATAGAGCTTGAAGACAGGATACTTGAAAAGGAATATCTCGAGAGAATAACTACAGAGATTTTAGAAGCTTCAAGAACCAACCAGTCAGGAGTTGTTGAAATTTCAAAATCTGGGGCTCTTGTAGTTCAATTCCGCGATTTTAGAGTGGTAATAACTCATCGCCCATTTTCTAACAAATATGAAATTACGATTACACATCCACTTGTCAAACTATCGCTTGAGCAGTACAACGTATCAGAAAAACTGATGCAGCGGTTATCTGATAGTGCAGAAGGTGTACTCATTGCAGGAGCACCAGGATCAGGTAAAAGTACACTGGCGTCAAGTCTTGCAGATTTTTATTCCAAAAAAGGCAAAATCGTAAAGACGTTTGAATCACCAAGAGATCTTCAGGTAGATGAAAAAATTACACAGTATACGCATCTTGACGGAAATTTTGAGAATGCGGCGGACATATTATTATTGGTACGGCCAGATTACACCATATTTGACGAAGTAAGAAGATATCATGATTTTCGAGTCTTTTCTGACTTGAGGCTATCAGGAGTAGGCATGGTTGGAGTAATACATGCAAATGCCCCCCTTGATGCAATTCAACGATTCATAGGAAAAGTAGAGTTGGGAATGATTCCACATATTTTGGATACTGTCGTATATGTAAAAGCAGGTAAGATCTCAAAAGTATATGAATTAGAATTCAAGGTAAAGGTACCTACCGGGATGACTGAACAAGATTTGGCAAGACCTGTAATTGAGGTTAAAAACTTTGAGAACCATTCTCTAGAATATGAGATTTACACTTATGGAGAAGAAAACATTGTCATACCAATATCAAAGGAGACAAAAAGTGGCGGAATTGAAAGACTTGCTGAATCAAAAATAAGAGACGTGATTAGGCGATTTGACTCTAATGCAGAAATTGAAATTCTTTCAAACAATAGCATAAGAGTCAAGGTTGACAAAGACTCCATACCAGCACTAATTGGTCGCGGCGGTTCAACAATCAACGATCTTGAAAAGAATCTGGGCGTACATATTGACGTAGAACCAAGAACGGAGAGCAGTGAAAACGGCGAATGGTTCGAAATGTCAGAATCTGGCAACAATGTAATATTGGAAGTAGATGAGAACAGAACTGGAATGAATGCAGATGTTTACGTCATGGACAGGCACTTGACATCAGCACGAGTAGGAAAGAGAGGCAGAATAATCATAGCCAGGAGATCTAGTGCTGGAAAGAGAATAATTAATGCAATAATGTCAAAAGAAGACATTAAAATAGTGATGCGTGATTAACTACTGAAAATCTCCCAAGATTTTTGGATTTTCCTTTAGGAATACGATAAATTTGCTAAGTTGCTTTATAGTCTGAGGATTTAGATGGTGTTCAATTCCCTCTGTATCTTGATTTGCTATCTCATGGCTTATGCCAAGCATCTTAAAAAACTCTAGTAAAATTCCATGTTTTTGCCTTATTGCATATGCAACTGCATTACCTTTTGCAGTGAGGTTTATTCCCTTGTATTTTTCATATTCTAGGTAACCGTTTTCATCAAGCCTTTGAAGCATTTTTGTAACAGAGGGAGCGCTGACGCTTAGATATCTTGAAATATCAATGGTATTTGCATGTCCTTTTAGTTCAACAAGCTCCGATATTACTTCCAAATAGTCTTCTACTCTGGAGTAATCTCCCTTGGTTGATTTGTGAGCCTTCTTAATAGATTCAAGCCTTTCACTGCGTTTTTCCTTCATAGTATAAATCAAGGAGATCTTGAAGTGATATAACCTAATCTTTTGATCAGAAATCTTTACCTTATTGTGATTGATCTTTTGCATGGAATCTTAACTAGAAATCTTAAAAATTGAGACAAATGGATGATGAGTTTAAAAGGCGTATTCATAAAATTAAGAAAATGAACGAGTCTATCAAAAGACGAACCAAGATTTACTCCGCATTAGGAAATTTGGATGATAGAGGCACAGCCAGAGCTCTGGGTTCTTTACAACGTGCACCTTCACCGGGCAAGAAGATCCAGAAAATAGGATTTATTTTATTTTTGTCGCCAGAACCATTTACCACTGTTGCAGGCGTTCCGATGATCATTGCAGGAAAGTATTTGAATAAAGTGTACAACGGTTCCACAATAGCAGACATAGGTCATGAAACAAAGAACTTTGCAAGAAGCATGTCAGATATCAAGGACAAAATGCGATAGTTCAAGTTTTTTCATTAGCACATTCTTGCATTAGTTTTTAACTAGACACATATCATAATTTTCATGGCAACAAGAGGTCAGGTGTTAATTCCTATAGCCATTACTGCAGTAATAATTGGCATCGTTGGAGTATTGACAATTCCTGCAGACTCTAAGCTTGCTGAGGTTAAATTTCCAAAAGGAGTTGTGGAGATAGGTAATGTAACTCTTGATGTACAAGTAGCGGAAACAGATGCCCAAAGATCTAGGGGGTTGATGTTTCATAACCAGCTACCTTATGATCAGGGAATGATCTTTATGATGAATAACGAGCAGGTTATTCCCATATGGATGATGAATATGCAGTTTCCTCTTGATATAATCTGGTTTGATGATAACGGAAATATAGTCCACATAGCAAAATACGTACAACCATGTAAATCAGCCCTTCAGACCGTAACATGTGCAGTGGATAACGGCGGAGGCAACCCTGCAAAGTACGTACTAGAAGTGACTGCTGGTTTCGTTACCAAGTTTCACATAACAACAAGCTCCAAACTACGGATAATATCTATTTGATTTTAGTTTCTTTGAATCGTTTTCCTTAGCTCATTGAATGCAGTACTAACTTCATCTACCGCAGCTTCGTCTTCCAATGTACTTATATCACCTATGTTTTCATTGTTTGCCACAGCCTTTAGTAATCTTCTCATTATCTTTCCGCTCCTTGTCTTTGGCAACTTGGAGACAACATACATTTGATCAGGTGTTGCAATCGGTCCCACTACATTCCGTATGTGTTGGATGAGATCGTCCTCCAATTGTTTACTTGAAGTTATGCCTTCCTTTAGTACCAAAAATACGATTATGGATTCACCTTTTACTTCATGCGGGATTCCACACACCGCCGCCTCTGCTACTGATTTATGAGATACAAACCCGCTTTCAATCTCAGCAGTACCAAGCCTATGACCTGCCACCTTTAGAACGTCGTCTGCTCTTCCCAACATGCAAAAGTAATCATCTTTGTCCTTAATTGCAAAATCTCCTGAATAGTACATGCCCTTGTACTTTGACCAGTATACAGTTTTGTATTTCTCATCGTCCTCCCATAGTGAAAGAAGCATTCCAGGCCAAGGGTTCTTTACTACAAGATATCCTTTTGTTTCAGATGGAAGATCATTTCCATTTTCATCTACTATACCAATATTGATTCCCGGCAACGGTCTAGTTGCAGACCCCGGTTTGAGGGATATTGTTTCTAGTCCAGGAATCGGGGATATCATTATCCCGCCAGTTTCTGTCTGCCACCAGGTATCTACTATGGGACAATTTGCGTTACCGATTACTTTGAAATACCATTTCCATACCTCTGGATTTATTGGCTCGCCTACAGTGCCAAGCAGTCTTAAACTAGACAGATTTTTTGAATTTGGTAATGAGTCACCATATTTCATAAACATGCGCAGTGCAGTTGGAGTCGTATAGAGAATTGTGACCTTGTATTTTTCAATCAGATCCCAGATTCTCGAAGGCGTTGGAAAAACTAGGGCTCCTTCGTACATCACCTGAGTTGAGCCATGCATCAAAGGCCCATATACGATATAGCTGTGACCTGTAACCCATCCAATATCGGCAGTACAAAAATAAATGTCAGATCCTTTTATATCAAAAACCCACTTGAATGTGCTGTAAAGGTGTACCAAGTATCCACCAGTTCCGTGAAGAACACCTTTTGGCTTTCCCGTAGTTCCAGAGGTATACAGAATGTAAAGAGGATGAGCGCTGTCAAGTTTTTCTGGCTCGCAGTATTCTGATGCGTTGTTTACCAGATCATTCCAGATTCTGTCTTTTTTCCCCAAGGTTATAGGGATCTTGGCATGTACATATACCACTACATTTTCCACAAAATCAAAATCCGATACTGCCTCGTCTATAACTCGCTTTAGTTCTACTATTGTCCCCCTCCTAAATCCCCCATCTGCTGTAATTATGATCTTGGATTTTGAGTCATAGACTCTATCTCTGACAGATTGGGAACTAAATCCTGAGAAGATAGCAGTATGAATTGCTCCTATTCTTGAACATGCAAGCAAAGAAACAACCAATTCTGGAATCATCGGCATATATATCGTAACCCGGTCTCCCTTTTTCACCCCAAGTGACTTGAGAAAGTTTGCGACTTTACATACATAGTTCAATAGTTCACCATATGTGAGAGTTCGCGTCTCACCATTTTCCCCTTCCCAGAGTATGGCAGCCTTCTGAGGGCTTTTTTGAACCGTCATGTCAAGTGCGTTATATGATGCATTAATTTTGCCATTTACGAACCATTTTGCAAAAGGCTGGTCCCATTCTAATGTTTTGACCCATTTTTCAAACCAATAAAGTTTATGTGCTTCATCTTCCCAGAATTTTATGTAATCTTGATTTGCTCTTTTTCTTGTCAGAGTATCATTATTTCCAAGACCTATCGAATATGCAGTATCCAACAAGTGTGTTTTGTATCCGTCTTAAAAAAAAGATTCGCTTAAAAGGAGGCAGGAGCGAATCTCCCCATCCCGTCAGAGGGTCTCATGAAGATGATATTCTCTTGAGCCAATCTGAGTCTTGAGGTTCTTCCTCACCGTCGGCTCCAATAGCAACTGGTTTTAGGGTTGATGTTTGTGGATTAGCATTACCAATTACCATTTCAGTAGATATTGGCGCCTTTGGTTGAGGAGAGGAAGAGGGTTCCGCCTTACCAAGGTAAGAAACGGCAGCTGAATGAACATCCTGTTTTGGACTTTCAGTTCGCTCCACAATATCAACTGAAAGATCGTTGATGCGACGTTGAATATTTACTATCTCTGCCTTTTCGTGTTCTATGTGTTCTATGATTTCAACCGTGTGGGTCTTGACTGACTCAAACTTGACATCAGAGATTTCATTGCTTTTGTTTTGTAATTTGGCATCAAATCTTAGCATTCGGATTGATTTGAGCTGAGTTTCAAGATCTGATAGCCGATGCCCCAGTTTTTCATTGATTTGTTTTTGGGTTTCATCCAGAGTTAGTAACTTCATCTTATATTTTTCATGGATCAATTCAGCATCCTCCTTCATGTCATCGTTTTCAGATACGATGTCTATCAACGCACGGATTCGGCGCAATGTAAGACCCTTTTCTCGCAACAATCTCTGGGCATCCAATCTCCATCTAGGAATGAAAATCACGAATTGCCCCTGGACGACTAGTTGCTCAAATGGAACTTGTTTTAGCCCTTCAGAACCACAATCTACACCTACGGTTTGTACACTTCCATCAATGTCGGTTATAGTTCCTATGACCTTACCAATGTAAGTGCCATACATGTCCTTAACCTGCTTGCCGATAAACTCGACATCTTCTTTGCTCATTGGGCACATGTTATATTTTTGATATAATCAGCAAAGTGTTAACAAGGTTTTCAACTTTGGTAAGATCATTTTAGCTAAGTTTTAGTTGGTTTTTGAAAATTTAGTAATTTTAAAATCATGCGTATTGCAATGGTCCAACAATGATTACAAAGGAAGAACTAGATGAAGTATTACATTTTGTTGCAAAACGATGGATAGACATGAGCCGCGATCCAAACCATAAAGCATTTGAAAACATGCCAACTGATTTTTGGATGAATTCAATGGGTGGCGTTGCGGGAGAAGGAAGATGGGTAACGACTTTGATGTATACAGAGGATGTGTCAGAAGCTGAGTCATTTAAAGAAGTATTACTTAGATGGCAATCAAGACGCAATACATTGAAAACAGGATCGACAGATTTGATTCAAATTGGAAGAAAAGATAAGATAACAAGATAGCAGACTATTTATGATTGAATTACTTTCAAACCGTGTTGTCGGAGTTTTCTGAATCTGAAAAAGAGATCTTGCTAAAACATTTTTCCAATACAGACGACTCTGTTTTTGCAGTCATAACACCACGGCAGGTAGATCGTGGAGCTCTGATGTCAAGATACAGTAGAACTGACAAAAGTATGAGAAAGGTATTTCTTGATGAATTTCTGCAAAACGAAAATCGCGGTGAGGAATTTTACAGTAAAGTATTGCTAGAATATGGAGATGACTCTGTTGCAGAGCTTGGTGAAGCGCAAATTGCAATAGAGGGGTTATCCAATATCGCAGTCAAAAAAATTGAAGATCGTAGAATTGGCCTGTCATATCTAGAGAAATCTTCTCGGTATGTAGCTTGGGATAAAAAGGTTAGTGGTGAGTACAAGTTTTTCAGAGATTATGACATAATGAATTCAAAATATGCGGATCAGTATTTAGAATCTTGTAATTTAGATTTTGACATTTATTCTAAAAATATACAATTAGTGACATCATATGTTCAGGAGAGAGAGCCAATAGAAAATCAAAAATTCAAAAATTCGTCAGGAGAAGATGTTTTATTTTTACACCTTAAAGACGAGGCAGATATCAAGTCTGCTACGCGTATTTATAATGCAACAATAAAAGCAAAATCACTAGATGTTTTGCGAGGAATATTACCTGCCTCAACTCTTACAAATGTTGGAATTACCGGTAACGGAAGAGCGTTTGAATATCTTCTCACGATACTATATTCTTCAAATCTAAAAGAAGAAAGAGAGATTGCTACAAAAATACACGGAGAGTTAGATACCACTATCAAGTCATTTATAAAAAGAGCCGATGACAAACATGGTAAGGCCCTGCAAAGTTACTTGTCTGATCTAAAGAATACCTCAGGTACATTCAATAAGAAATACCTCAAGTCTAAAAAGACGAAAGATTTTCTAGTCCAAATGGTTGAATGCGAATCTGAAAAAAGGGCAGAGGATAAGATAATCTCTGCATTACTATATGAACAATCTTCAGGCATGTCATATGATCAGGTACTATCCCAGATACGAAAGATGAGTTCGCCTGCAAGAAAGAAGATTGTCAAGACTTTCTCGAACCTAAGACAGAATAGACGCCATAGACCACCTAGAGGATTTGAAATGACAGATTATACGTTTGATCTGCTGACTAATTTTGGCATGTTCCGTGATTTTCACAGGCATCGAGTCTTAACGCTAGAAAGGCAGTTGCTAACAACAGATCATGGTTTTTCCATTCCAAAAGAAGTCTTAGCCCTTGGGATGAGAAGAGATTTTGAAGATTGTATGTACAAGTCAAAAGAAGTTTTTGACTTGCTAAGACAAAATATGCCAGAGCAAGCGCAGTACGTAGTAAACTTTGCTTACAAGTATCATTATTTTATGAGGTTGAACCTTAGAGAAGCTGTTCATTTAATAGAACTAAGAACAATCCCACAAGGGCATCAAGATTATCGCAAAGTTGCACAAGAAATGTTCAAACTGATCAAAAAATATCATCCAAACCTTAGTCAGATAATAAGACATGTTGATCTTAAAAACTATAATCTTGAAAGACTGGAATCTGAGAAAAGAACGGAAGAAAAACGAAAACGATTAGACTAAAAAAAACACTGATTTTTCCATCAACATATATTTTAAAATGGCCTATTTTGATTGTACAGTCACAATAGACCATTTAGTATAATATCTTTTAGAGATAGTTAGTTTACGTAAACCACTGTTCCAAGTTGTGGCTTTTTTTTTCTAATGATTTTTTTAATCTATTCAGAGATGTTTCGACTCGTTCAATGGAAAAATTTCTCTCCTTTGTAAGATAGGTTGTTATGCCTTGATAATCAACAACTCCAAACTTTAGATCATGGATGCTCGCTACTTTTGGATTCAGAAAAATATCCCTTATTTGCCTGTAGTCAATTTGATCTAGTTTTTCTTGAATTTGTGGTATTTCTTCTAGTCTTCCATATTGTTTCATGGCCTTCAATGCTGTCTTTGGCCCTATTCTCTCAAATCCATCAGGATTAAAATCAGTACCTATCAATATCCCAACATCCACCAATTGTTCCCGTGTTATACCTAGATTATCCAAGGTTTTTACCAGATCTATGATTTCAGGATCCACCTCTATGGTGGTGTTTCTGTTAGGCAGTTTTCTTTTACCACTATTTGTAAAGTTTCGTACAAGCTTCTTTGCTCCAAATAAGAGCGAGTCAAAATCTTGGCTTGCAGATACATGAGCCTGTCCAGTTATAGTCATATGAGCAGCAGTAGCTTCACCTTCTGATGGGGCACTAACAAAAGGAATTCCGAATAACCCCAACAGTCTTTTAGAATCCTCAACCATTTCGTCCTTTAGAATCGATGTTTGTTGTGCATACTTTTTTGCTTCTTCATATCGTCCTTGGCTAACCGCATTTTCGTATTTTATGGTGGCTTCTTTTTTGATCTGTTTTCTTCTTTCAATCTCTGCTGATTTTAGGGATGGGGGTTTTCCATCAAACACATAAACTGGTTTTATCCCAAGAGATAGGAAATTGATATTTCTGTAAAATAGACCAGTTATGTGACTAGTGATTTTTCCACTATAGTCAGTTAAAGGTAATCCATCAGGTCCACGAATAATTGACAGGAATTGATAAATTGCGTTGTATGCATCTATTGCGACAATTTTTGATGCGAAAGACTCAAGATCGGTTTTTTCTCGGACACATAGCGTTTTAAGATCTAACCCCATAAGTTTAGTTTAGAAGATGGTGATTTTTGCTTTTCCTATTTTTTCTTGGTACCAGATTTAGACTCCCAGCCTCTTTCGATTATCTCTTCGTAAATATTTGAGAGTTTAGGTATGGCCTCACCTTTTTCTGCTGCTATCTTGACCTTTTCGCGGTAATAATTTTCAATTGCCTTTGCAATGTTACCATCAATGGTAATGGATACACGTGTCTTTGTCAAAATGCCTTATACCTATTGAGTGATTAGGATATATCAATAATAAACTATACATTATCAATTATTGCAAACGATCCTGCTGCAAACTATGAAATCAGGATAAAACCATCTTTCGTGGTCCGTAGTCTAATCACCTTACCTTTTGGCAAACCAAGATAAACTAGTAGATCCTCAATGGTAGAATCATCAGAGAGAGCATATTTTTCTCCTTGAAACTCGATAGATATACTCTTCTTAGTTATTGCTTCCATTTGATGTTCCTATGATATATTGTCTACTTTATATCCTTTATTATATATTTGATCATATGATCACTTTATTCTCATTGTATTTATGTACCCAGAACCGAGTCTTCACAGGTTGCCAGGTTAGCCAAGCGGTACGGCGACCGCCTCGAGATCACATACAGGATAGCGGTTGTGCTTCTGCACTCAGGGGTTCGAATCCCTTACCTGGCGCCTTGAATTTTTCTACTAAAAATTGCAAAATTTTGTTCGTAATTTTGGTTGAAAATTTGGAGATTCGAACTAAATGTTAATGCTTGAAAAACGCTAACAACTCCATGACATAATTGAATCCTGGGCGTTATTCCAAACCTCAATTAGATCGATAATCCTTCTTGTTAATGTCATATGGCGGTCTCATTTTATCACTAGCAGTGGGATTTTTGATTTGTGCAGAACAAGGTTTGTTGTACTGCCAAGAATTGCTTCTTTGAGAAAATTTGATCCTTTACGACACATCACTATCAAATCTATCCCATTACTCGGGCTATCAGAAAAAATAGTAATGTCGTAACCTGCATCTTCTCCACCAATAACAATGCCTTCGTAAGGTGTCTCAGATGTAACAATCGCTCTGGCATCTTTCATAATGCCTCTTACTTCGTTAGACCATTTGTCTTCACTTAATGTCATTGCATGAACTGCAGTAAAAACACTCATATTGGTAATTACATGCAAACCAACAACTACAGCCTTGCATTGGTTTGCCAAATCTAACGCATATTTCAAAGATCTAAGAGAATTTTCAGAACCGTCCAAGGGCACTAAAATTTTTTTAATTAATTCCGTCATACTAAAAGCATTTGTGAAATTAACTATTAAGTGGTGCTTACGTTTCTGTCAATTTCATGTACAATTTTGTAAGTATCGTGGACGATCTTCCGTAAAATTTTGTTAAAGTTAATGACCTACATATCTGGACAATTACTCTTAGCCATATGACACATTCAAGGTTCCATAGGAAATACAGTGACAGATTAGAGAACTGAAATAACATTATAGTAAACCTCTTGTGCAACTGACACAGTTTGATCATATTGTAGAGATTTATGTGAGGTAAGATCTAAAGATGACACCATTACCATCCAAATTCATGACACACGAAATTATCACACGAGCCAATGATATTCAGATTGTTTACAGTGCTTGACATATCAGAGTTTCATTACAAGAATTGCAATTATGCCAACCGCTAATTTACCAATATCAACGATCATTGTGTTTCTAGTTATGTTTTTGGGCCCAGCATTTCATCACTTTTTACATTTTGGTCCCATTTACCCTTAATCCCTTTGAAAATGATATACCCTCCGCCTCCGATAATTCCTAGTGCAAGACCTAGATAGAGAATCGCATCTTGTTCTTTTTGGGCACAGTTAACATGTACTGCCTTTCCAGAAGAATAATCATAACAGTCATCAAATTGGTTTTTCTGTATAGAAATCAGAGTGTATTGCGAACCTGCCATACCTGCAATATAAAAGCCTGCAAAGATAATTAGAGATCCTAACATTATCAGCCTTATATCGCTCACGGCTGTATTTTCTCATGCATAATATTTAACGTTGTGACATTCTATAAATGGTATATCATGGTCTTCGGTTTTGGAAAGAAAAAAGCGGTAGAAAGTACAATCGATCCAGTTAAGCAGCAAAGAGCGGTATCCTTACAAGAGATCCCAGCAATCATCAAAGAACTTGAAAGCCCGCGCATATCACACATACTCCAAGAGACCAAGCGGTTAAAAACAGAGATTGAATTAAATCAAAAAAACATACGTGACATAATTCTTCATTTAGAATCAGACGACCTAAAACTTGATGATGTGGATAAGAACCTAAAGACAGTTGGAATGAGAGGTAAAGATGCAGTGGTATCAACCATCAAGAAGGAAACCGAGGTCAAACTAACCAATATTGAGAGATACGACGATGTGATAACCGTCAATAATGAGATTAATCAAATGCTCAAGAGAATAGGAGACATTTTAGGGGTACATACAAGAGTGATGCATGTTTTTGCAAGAAAATATGCAGATAGACTCAAAGAGGAGATTTCAAAACTCTCTCAAAATAGGAGTATCTTACAGAGATTAATAAATGAACAAGAAAATTTCAAATCTGATTCCCGGTCCATACTTGAACTTATTGAGAAAATCAATAGTTTGAAGATTGAAGAAGGTCAAAAAAAACTCAGGTTAATTGAGATTACAAATGAGAAAAAGGAGGCGTTGCATACAATTGCACGACTTGAACAAGAGATATCCGAATTGAAGACCGCTCCAGAATACAAGGAATTCCTAGAAGTACAAAAAAAAATAGAGCACTTGTCTCATGAAAAACATGAGATACGAAGAAAAATAGATGCACAGTTTATCAAGATCTCAAGACCGCTTAGCAAGTATAGTTATGTCTCTTCATTTGACAAGCCAATGAAAAAAATGATGGAGGAACTTGTTTCAGATCCCTTTGAGGTAATCTCAATCCATAATAAAGAACCAGTCGTTGAGATTTTACAGGCAGCTGCAAAGTCAGTTGTGGCAGGAACCATCTCAGTAAAAGATTCAGACAAGTCAATAGAATTAATCGAAGATACAATAGATAGATTAGATGAATTTTTAAAACTGAAATCTGCCTTTACAAAAAAGATTTCTGATCTAGAAGCCAATCTAAACATATTTGACATAAAAACGTTAGAGACAAAAGAAAAAGAACTCGAAAAGGCAAGATCAAACATAACTGGCTTTGATGCATCTGGCAAAAAAATAGAAAAAGAAGTCAGAGACAACGAGTCACAATTGGATGCTATAAAATCAGAGATAGAATCTAAGATGACCAGCCTGAATAATGATAATGCCATCATCATTAAAACATAGAATTTGGATCTCTATCACCCGCACTTTCAAATGTGTGGAGTTTTCTAAGGTTAATTAGTTTCTACGTAAAAGTCATACTATGATATTTAAGAGAACACAACCAGTGCGCAGAACTGTAACTATAACGGAACAAATTAGAGATGGGATTCTTACTTACTGTAAGATGAACCACCCTAACGAGGGAATACTCATTTTACGCGGGAAATACAAGAAGGGCTTGATCTTTGTTGACGGTCTAGTCATACCCCCTTTCTCACATACAGGTCCCACATTTGCAGGTTTTCCATATTCGTTTCTGCCTTTAGATGCCAGTTATGTTGGTACAGTTCACTCTCATCCTAGCGGTGCAGCAAAGCCTTCTGTCACCGATCTGCATAATTTTTTTGGTTTTGTCTCAATAATAGTGCAATCTCCCTACGATGATAATGACCTGTTTGCCTACGATCGTGACGGAAATATACTTGAAATAACAATAAGTCTAAATAAATCATAACAAAAATTTATAAGCTTTTTGCTATAACAGGTAGTGTTGATAAATTACAAGACATACCTTATTTTCCTCTTTGGATCACTTGCAATTAGTATAGGATTACAGATGCTTTTACCATGGCCATTCGGCTTGATAGCCGCATTAGCTATATTCATAGTATTCCCACTCTTCTTGAGAAACCGAGCACTCAAAAGAATGGGAGGAATGGGTACAGATGCTGGCAGCAGTGGAGGTGGGTTTTTTGGACAAAGCCAAGGAGTCAAATACATCTGCCTTGCATGCAATAACAGATTCAAGGGTGGCACCTGTCCAAGATGCGGTTCCAAAATGAAAAGAGCTGATTTCTAAACTTTAAAAATGACCCTTGAAGATCTTAGAAAGAAAGCACTGTTTCAAAATACAATAGACACGTGGATAATGCTGTGCGAGGAGAAAAATTCGGATTGGTATTCTGCAGAAAATTATAAAAAATTCATGGCATATCTCTTTCAAAATGGGCTCAAACTACAAAAATTTCCTCTGTGCATCAAAGAATCTGGTGGAACATACCAAAGGGGGAAAGACAAAACACAATTTGCAGAAGCCCTGTCTCAATCTACAGACCCCAACGCCGCAGCGTATACCATCAGACTTAATGATGAAACTATAAAGATAATTCGTCAGTTCAATGCTAGCGTCGTAGCTTAGGATTAACTATTGTGTCCATTGCATGACCTATAAAGACAAAGGCAAGACCTGTTATTGCAATCATTATACCAGGGGGAAGTATCCACCACCAAAGTCCTCGCTCAGCAGCTCCATAGACGCTGGCATCGTGAAGTATTTGACCCCATGTAGGAAAAGTAGGATCACCTAGACCCAAGAAGCTAAGCCCCGCTTCCGTAGTTATTGCAGCCGGAACAGAAATTGCTATGCTCGCAAATGTGTATGGAAGAAGTTGTGGCAGTACGTGTTTGAATATTACTTTAAAGTCTTTTTGTCCCATTAGTTTTGAGGCCTCAATGTATTGCAATGTTTTAATCTGCATAACCATGCTTCTAGATACCTTGGCTACCCCCACCCAACCAAATATTACTAAAAATCCCACTATGAGAAATATACTGTTTCCGAGTGTTACTGCCAAAATAATCAAGAGGGGAAGTGCCGGCATGGCATATACGACATCATTGAAACGCATCATTGCCTCGTCAATAGCCTTTCCCTTAAAGCCAGCAAATACACCATAGACAAGTCCTAACATCACAGAACCTATTGACACAGTAATTCCAATGAAAAGTGCCAATGGAGTACCCAACAAAATCCCAATTGCCAAGTCACGTCTTAACTCATCTGTACCCATAAGCCCATATACCTTACCACCTAGAATGAATTTCGATTTGTCAAGCGTGATGCCGCCGTCTGCATTGTAGATTGACGCCTTGAAGACATAATGACCCTTTAGTGGTATGTTTTGATCAAGATCTGAAAAAACAAGATCTTGTGAAGGAACATCAGTAACAGAAAATGGGAATGTGATGTTGTTTTCTAGGTTCTTTTTCATTGAATTATCGGTAGAAAAGAGCATTCCACTAAACATTGTTTCATTATAAGACTGCGGTAAGGATACGGATGTGAGTACTGAGCTTATGCCATCTGGTCGTGTTACCGATAGTTGCATTAATGGAGTGCCAGCATATTTGGCAGAATACTGATAGATAAAATCACTTGGAAATGAATCATATTCATAGTCTACCGCAAATACATCTGTTATGACAGTTACATTTCCAGATTTTTTATAATACTCCTGCGGACTCAAAATCATGTGTTCAGGAAGCTTGTCCGATAGAAAATAATTTGCCCAAGCAGGAAGTGCAGATTTTGGATATGTAAGCCAACTTACAGGATCGTTCCACTTTTTAAAAGTTTCAACATGCATAGTGACAAAAGCAGTTATTGACATGCAAAGCAAAACGACCAGAATTCCTATCCCTGCCATACCTATACCATTGCTTGAGAATTCTTTCCAAATCTCCTTTGCAGAGAGACTCATTCCCTTCGTACCCTAGGATCGAAATATCCGTATAATATATCTGCCAAAAATACGCTAATAAGAAAAAATGCAGTAAGAACATAAGTTGCACCAATTATTACTGGCAGATCGTGCACACGTATTGCCTCATAATAGAGTCTCCCCATACCAGGCCAGTCAAATACAGCTTCTGTAATTATTGCCCCTCCAAGAGATCCGGAAAGACTCAGAGCAAGGACGGTAACAATAGGAGGAGCTGCATTTTTCAATGCATGACGATATAGGATTTTCTTCTCGTCGATCCCTATAGTTCTCTTCGCTGCGATAAAATCTTCTTGTAAAACACCAACCAGAAAATTTCGAACAAGATATGCCCAAGAGCCAAATCCAATCAAGACAAGAGTGATGAGAGGCAGAGTCATATGATATAAGAGAGACATAAGATAGCCTGGATCCGTCGATGACATTGTCGGAGTTGCTCTTGCTGGAAATATAGGATATACGAATGCAAACAAAAAGATCATGATAAGTCCCACCCACCACACAGGAAAACTACTACTTACGATGGCAAAACTAGACGTTATCTTATCAATTTTAGAGTGGACTTTGTTTGCAGCAACAGCGCCCAAGAATATACCAAGTAATGAAACTATCGCAGTGGCAGTAGTAAAGAGAAGAATGGTATTTGGGAGTCTTTCAAGTATTATGTCTTTTACATTAGAAGAACCCGTGTTGCTAGTGAGAAATTTTGCATGACCAAAGTCTAGTGTCAATATTTTATACATGGCAAACCCAACTCGCTGTGGAGTGTACCAAGGTTGGTCAAGACCCAATGCATCTATTCTCTGTTTGATCTGATTTTTGACATACAAGTCTAGCTGTTCGGGGGTCTTGAAGCTTGAGATGAGATTTTTGTTGTTTGTCACCTGCTGCCTGATCTCTAGCGCTACACTCTGCTTCAATATCGCGTCCATGTTAGAGCCAACAAGCGCTATTGTTATCAGAAGCGTTGCCATAAGGACGCCAAACATCGTAATAGCACGTTTTACAAGATATTTTTTGAATCCCATCTCATGTTACCTCAGTTTCAAAGTTTGTTTTGCTCTTATCTTCATATAGACAAAGACAGTTGTCATGCCTACAATTAGCAAAGGAATGACCATAACGTATTTCGGAGTATTAACAGTATTCTGTGTCACAACATTAATGTTCACAGACGGAATTTCGTATCCCTTTCCCATAGCAAGAAAACTAGTACTGAATGTATCTGGCCTATAGGCAGAATCTGAAACAGTAAAGATTTTCAAGTCATTTGCACCTACAGTGAAATTCATTGTTTTCTCCGCTGGAACTACAATGCTGAAATTTCCATTACTAGAGTTTTGTATTCCACTATAGACAATTTTTCCCTGAGCATTAATAAAATAATAGTATACGTTAGAATCATGAGTGGTTGAAATTGGAATATCGAGTTCCTGTCCAATAGTTACAACCGTTGGCATGTTTACTTTCTCGATCTTTGGAAGTTTTACTTGCTCAAACTCCTTCCAATATCCAGCACCAAATGGATATGTAGGATCATCAAATGACTTCAAGGTTATAGTTCTTGCCTCAGGCGAATACTTGTCAAGATAAAACGGGCCGTTGCTTATCATTGCATTTCCATGTTCGTCTATCCACGATATTGAAGAATTGTATCTTGAATCGCAGTAACTTGAATTAACAAAACTAGTCAGTGCGTTTGGTATGGAGTTGTCTTTCTCAAATTCTTGAAGATTAGATTCTATAATCTTGGCATCTTTTGGAACTATTAATGATAGCCAGTCAACATTTTTGCTTATTGCATCTGACTTTGAGAATGCCAGCTTTCCATCGGTGACAGATTTTTCCATTGCATACATCAACTCCCATGGCATGACAGGCCAGACCTGAGCAGAGTCTGCTATTTCACGATCGTCAAAATGCCAGTAATTCTGATATACTTCGATAGTATCGTTGTCAATAACTCTAACTCCTATCAATGTGTTTGCAGCTTGGTTTGCCTTTGGAGAATATTCAGAATCAAATGTATTAGTTTGTGATGCATTATCCCACCCCCACTGATAGAGAAAATAAATTCCGTAAAGTACATCATTCATATCCATTGGGCGCCCGTTATGCCAGTTACCAAATTTCATATGAAATGTTATCTTACTTGTGGACTTGATACCCGGTCCAACTTGAATCCATTTTTGTTGCGCCGGATCCCAGCGAATGGCATCACTTGGAACATCAAGTTTTCCTTCAGGACCTGCGGTCTTGACATCCCATGTTGTTCGCACAGGAATCGTGATACCAGTATATGGATTTTTAAAATCTCCAGGATCCATTATAGGTGCCGATATTTCTTGACTGTACGAGTCAGTGAATCCTGCCACTGGATTCCACGCACCTTGATAAATCTGCCCTACACCAATTTTTAGGGTATTAGAACCATCACGTGAATTGATTGGAGTGAGTCGACTTGTAATACCAGCACCAAAATCATTGATTATTCCCTTGACTTTCTTATTAGCAACGTATTGGTCTACTTGTGCTGCAAGAAAAACTCTCACAGATTCTTTTATGCCATCGACAACTCCTTGTTTTAGCAACTCAGCACGAGTTGCAGAGGAGGTAAAATTTCCTACAAAGATTGCCTTGGATATTGAATCCAAAGAACTATTTTCATAATTCCAATAGTTTGGATTATTGAATCCTGGCATATTTGAAAACCAAGGAGAATACATTTGGGCAATGGTTACTGAATCATACCGCACAAATCCGCCCATTGTGTACGCTTCTGTGTATACATTCCACTCCATGTCCGCTGGATTTGATCCATATACAACTGAAAATGCCTTTGATAGATCTCCATAATCAGATTTTACTACAAAACCAATCTTTTGCAGTTGTGACGAAAGGATTTCACCTATAGACTTCCTTACTGGATCATCATTTCTGATAAATATAGTAACCTCAACTGCTTTTGAATGATAATACCACTTTCCATCTACTTTTTGCGCGCCTGCTTTTGTAAGGGCGTCTGAAATCATATGGTCTGCAAGTGATGGATTGTATCGAAAGTTAAATGATTGAAGTTTGTCTAGAATTAAAAGATAATCTGGATCATATGGATTGTATGCAGATATCATTGGAGAGCCATAACCATTTAGTATTTCATCTACAATCATGTTTCTATCCACTAGATAGTTTAATGCATAACGAACTTCTCTTATTGAAAATGGATTGAATTTCTCAGAAGTGGCTGGATTTACAAGAAGACTGTACTCTGTTCCTGTAGATTGGAATACGTTTAGATCATGTCTTAGTTGTGGATCTATTCTATCTGACGGTATGGGCGAATAGTAAATGTCAAGGTTACCATTTCTTACTTCCTCTATCGCGGTATTTGAATCAGAGTATTGTATGAATTCTACTTTGTCGACGTAAGTTCCTTTTTCACCAAATGAAATCTTTGATCCCATAATAAAGAGTGCAAATATAACGACTAGCATCAATTTCATGATTTGTTTTGATTTGAACTGTATATAACCATCGCCTATTTAATTTAGAAAACAAAACATGGAATAGAATTTTTAACATATTCAATGCCATACCCTGATCTTTATTTGTGGTGAGTAATATTTCATAAATAAGAGATGAGTATTTCCTATTGAATCTGCAGATGCTTGTCAGTGGGATCAAAGGAATAATCCCAGGAGGAATTTCAGTAAAGGATTTTTCCGTTGTTACTCAGACTAGCGAGGAGATGGCAGTTGAGATATTGGATAACTTTATGCAGAATGGGATAGGAATACATGAAAATGACACAGTATATTTTGAAGAAAATGACAGGTTAAAGACATGCATTCTGGCAATCAGCATGGGTGCTCCTATTGATGAAGTTTCTAGATTACTTGAATGGAAAGATTTTGAATCTCTTACGGCAGAGATACTTGAGAGAAGAGATTTTGATACCATGCGCAATGTCACATTGACAAAACCTAGAATGCAGATAGATGTCATAGGCATAAAGTCAGGAACCGCGATTTTAATAGACTGCAAACATTGGAACAAAATGAGTCAATCTGCACTTGAGAATGCAGTAAAAAAGCAAGTTGAGCGCACTAAACACTTTCTATCAAAGGAAAAAATACAGGCGGCCGTACCGGCCATAGTCACATTATATCAACATGAAACTAGATTTATTAAAAAAGTTCCCATAATACCCATCCATCAACTAGATTCATTCTGTGATGAATTCTATGGCAACCTAGAAGAATTCCTCTCCTAAATCAGGGTATAAAAGAAAAATGCAGTCGTTACAACAAGAAACCCTTGTGTTATGCGCATTGCTCTGTCTAGAGATTTTGAATAATCTTCAAGTTGCTTGTCGCCCATAACTTTTACGTTGGTTTCTTGAGCAAGTAATTCAAATGACGAAGAAGAAACGTTTTGTTCAGCTTTTTTAGCAAGCTGTAGAAACCAAGATGCGGCGTCAACAGATTTTGACAAGCTTCCAAACTCGAAATACCCGTGCTTGTTCCTAGCATTTCTTGACTTGTAATGAGTATCAGAAGTACAGATCTCAAGTAGATTGTACCCATTTTTTGAGAAATGGTTTGCAATTTCTTCCCTTAACCCATTCTGCATGTTGTTAGCATCTGCCCAACCTAAGAAGAATTTTTCATCCCCTATCTTCATACACATAACAGCCACCTTTCCCGGACCTAGATCATCAGTCTCAATTTCTAGGTTTTCTGCATTTGCAAATCCAATCTCGATCGGCATTGCTTCTTTTGTTATTAGAGTGTCCAAATTTGATATGGATGCTTTTAGAAGATCATCTGCATCTAATTTTGATATTTCTTCTCCCATAGCATTATGACTATCAACAATCAATACTCTCTCAAAGCCACGATTTTTTCCATATTGTTCTAGCTCTGTTTTTACATATGTTGGTACATCTTCCATTCCATGTGGAGAAAGAGACAGAATTAGGACCGCTGTCTTACCAAACAAGAGCCCTACTGCCCTAGCTTTGTTTATCTGAACAGTCACTGGTTTTGTACAGCTAAATCCTTGTTGTATAGTTGAGCTTTTTTGTAGACTGGCGAGATATTGCTCAACTTGAGACTTGGAAGGAAGATTGAGAGAATGATTTGATACGCTATGCATTACCATCGCTGATGAATTAAGATTCTTGTAAATAAGATAAGTGATATTGCTTCCACCTATTGGGTGAAATGGTCCTGGATGAACATCAGGCAGAACAAGCCGGCATTCATTATTTTTTGTTTTAAATAAAATTTGAAATGTTGAAACCTTTGAAGGTTGAGAGCGTTCTTCCATCATTGTTTCCATATCTGACGCATCATTTTTTGTTGATGCCGCGATGTATGCTTGCAGAAACTTGTGAGCATTTGAAACCTTTCCTGCAGATCTATCTGTAAGTATTGTCCACGCAGTACCAAGGAAAATGAAAACCAAGCCAAAGGCAATGCCCCTAGGATCAGAAAGTATTGGGATCCATCTTTCAGGCGGAACAAATGCCAGAAACATCGCAAGTGGTTGTATCAGACATATCGCCAAAGCGCTCTTGACTTTGGTTCCAATTACTGATGTGAATAGTCCTATTCTGAAGCTTGCAAAGAGAACCATACCCTCAAATATGTAAACTTGTAATAAGTGTGGTTTTGAAAAAACATAAACAGAGAGCAATCCACCAACTATTGTAACAAGCCAAAGAAGATTCCCAAAAGCAGAGATGTGTAAAGATTTAGAATAATTGGTTTTCAGTAGCCTTGAATCTATGAACTGAGTTACGACTAACGCAGATACTATTAGCAGTATATTAAAGGCGAGTCTACCGTTTGACTTGAAGTAATAAAGATCCGATAAAGAAACTATCACGCATGCAATAACAATTGAAATTGCAAGTGAAACATATGGTGAGGTAGGGGTGAATGTTGTAAGTGTATACCTCTTGTGTATACGGGATACATTGTCAGAGCTTGCGGTCATGGCGTGAAGAATATTTTCAAAATCCACGACACAGCAATGAGTGCGCTTGGGATGGCTATCACAATCTCCGGTTTCAATTTATATCCCTTAGTTTCGTCCTCAAAGAACCTTAGAAGGCCTGCGCTTGATGCAGGTAATGGTGCCGACTTCTTGCTGCTCATGTCACTACTTTATACCCCATTTAAATAAATACTTTTGTGATTAGATCTTCTTAAGTCTCTCCTTAATCGCAATTATATCATTGATCGACTTGAGTATTTGCTGCTGTTTTGTATGATCATTTTCTTGTTGTAACTCATCAGTTAGATCTTTTAGCTTTTGATCAAGTTTGTCAGGTACAGAAGATTCTTTTGTCTCATCTTTTGGTTTTTCTTCTTTGAGAATATTACTGTCTTTTCCTTCTCTTCCGCAGTTTACACAAAACGCACTACCATCCTTCATAACTCTAACGCCTTTACAATATGGACACGGATCGCTTACAAGTGTAGCTCCCTTCAGAAGCATCTCTACAGCTTTTTTTGTAAGCTCTTTTGACATATCTTGAATCAAACAAATCCACATAAAAAAGATACACGTGATATACTGTTTTACGTTGCCAGGAGACAACCGCATTATCAATACTATGATTTCAACAAGGCATACATAAACAAGGCTTAATAGTAGGATTCCGTCTTTTTATTTTGAATGGCGGTAATCTGCAATACTTGCGGACTTCCCAACGATTTATGTGCCTGCGGTGAACTCGAAAAAGATCAAACCCAGATAGTGGTTAGAATTGAAGAGCGACGTTTTAGAAAGAAGGGTACCATGATTGAAGGAGTCAATCCAAAGATGAATGATCTTGGAAAAGTGGTTAGAGAGTTAAAGGCAAGATATGCTTGCGGTGGAACAGTTAAAGATGGATACATTTTCCTTCAAGGGGATCATCGCGATACGATCAAAAGTACATTAGTAAAACTTGGATTTCTAGAATCTAGCATAGAAGTTCATTGAATTCAACTTGCTACACATAGATAAGATAATCAGGGCGCTTTCCATTCCTTATTCTGCGTTCATATCTGTGATTTTTGGGATAATGATCTTATCATTCCCAATAGGAGCTTATATCGCATTTAACTCAAACATAGGAAATAACATAAACTTCCAGTATCCAACAGATGGAATTAATTTTTTCATAGGTGGAATTAGCTACAAGCTACCAATTTCATTTCAAGTTGGAGATGTTTTCATCATAGCATGGTCAATTTACGTTATATTATTTTCTATTTCATTCATGGGTCCTCGTGGTAGTTTGACAAACACGCTATCTAATATCATGACAGAGGGGTGGAGAGATCTAAAAGATAATGGACTTGTAAACATGATAGCTTGGTTTTCCATACTGATCCTACTTTCAGTTGCAATAGATTTGGTTCAAGGAAGTTTTGGAATAAAGATAGAACCTCCCCAGTCTCAAAATAACTTGATTCAATTTTCCCAGATCATGATTGCACCGTTGACAGAAGAATTAGGGTTTAGAGTGTTGTTAATAGGGGTGCCTCTATTTCTTATCTTTTCATACCGTGCGTCATGGAAACTTTTCTTTAGATCATTATGGAGACCTGCAGCATATCTTCATATCACAAACTACAGGAAAGTAATGGCGCTAATAATTGCCGTTGGTATATTTTTTGGTGCGGCACATATAATTTCTGGAACACCTTGGAGTCCAGGAAAATTTACTCAAGCTGCAATAGCTGGAATAATAATTGGTTGGGTTTATGTAAGATATGGCCTAGGTCCCGCCATTCTTATTCATTGGGGTACAAACTATTTCATTTATTCATATCTATTTTTCATATCAGTCATAAGTCAAGCCCCCATCTCGAATGAAGCAATAAACCCTTTTTCCGGTACCCTCGAACAGTTACTAATAGTAACTGGCGCGATAGCTATATCTGTCAAGGTACTCAACTACATAAGATCAAGACGAGAGCCAACTCCAGTCACCCAACTCTGAAATATGAAATTTCAAACATACGAAGAATTAAGTCAAAGCGCTACTAAGAGATTTTGACACTGGCATATTATAACTCATTATCAAGTTCAGATCAGATTGGTCATCTACATCTAACATAATTCTTCTAATAAGTACAAGAGATGATGTGGCGTTTCTTTTCTCCGCGGTATCCAGATGTATCTTGTAGCTATCCTCATCATAATGAGTTTCCATAACATCAAGTGGCATTCTAAACAATGCGTTGGTTCCGTCAAATTTCCTAGATGGTACCACAAGTACACATCTATTTTTAAGCCTAAAATTCAATAATGCTTCAATATCATTCACTTGAATTAGTGGTATATCTTGAGGAAAAACAATAGTAGAATCAAAGTTCTCCCTTAACAAATAATCATCTGCAAGACTGACTGCGTTATTAACCCCAAGTTCTTCATGATCATAGATTTCTACTGCGCCAAATTTTTTTCCAATTCCAAGAGCAGTTTCATCCTTACTTACAATTACAACTCTTTCAATAATTTCAGATTGTAAAAGGGTACCTAACACGGCTTCTAACATTATTTTACAGACTTTTTCTGTCTTTTCAGAAGACATGCCAAGACGCGTCTTTGCTCTTGAAAATGTCTTTACAGGTATTATCGCACCTATGCGCAACTTAGACGACATGCATTTGTTTTAGAATGAAAGATGCAAGAGCGTCTTCGTCTTTTTTTTCCTTCATCTTTATCTTTGTTTCATACACTTTCATGTCTAAATTCTCAATCTTTCTTGTATGAAGTCGGTCAGCTGAATCTATTATCATGTGTGATGCTACCTCTGAGTACATCTTGGCAAGTCCATATACAGAAACTTCTATTCCTGCTGCTTCCATGTACTGTGCTGCAGGTCCGCTTATTGCCGCATTTCCTACAAGTGGACTTACCACTACCACCTTTTTCTTTGACTTTGCCAATTCTTTTCTTATTCCCTTAATGGAAAGTATAGGACCAATACTGGTCAGCGGGTTACCTGGAGCAATGATTACAAGCTTTGAATCATGAATTGCATTTACTGCCGCCGGATTCGCTCGCGCCTTATCTGCGCCCAGATATTTTATGCCTTCTACTTTGTCTTGACCTTTGTATTTTACCCAGAATTCTTGTATATGGAGTTCTCCTTTGCTTGTCACAATCCTAGTTTCAACACTATTGTCTGTTACTGGAATTATCTTTGTGTCAACAGCAAATTTTTGACACATCCATTCGGTAATATCAGATAGATTCTTCCCGTTCTTTAACATGTTAGTTCTTAGGAGGTGGATTGCCGCATCTCGATCACCTATCTTGAACCAAGTTTCTTCCCCAAGCATTTCCATCTGACGTAAAAACCCAAACGTGTCTTTCTTTATTCCCCATCCTCTTTCAGTATCAAGAATATCGCCAAGTCCGTAAAGCATTGTATCAATATCAGGACAAATGTAAAGACCGTATAACCAGTAATTATCTCCAACATTAGAAATTACAGAGAGATCACGCGTTTGTGAGGCTACTCCTCGCACAAGTTTTACAGAGCCAGTCCCCCCCGCAAGAATAGTTATCATTTTTTCAGCATCCCCATGAAGATACTAAAAGATACCAATACAATATTACTCTTGCC
>VFSW01002891.1_pt1 | contig 25861 bp, 21 predicted proteins | sample 5358111 | NCBI WGS metagenome assembly VFSW01 (sample SAMN11554181, study PRJNA540505) | mine drainage metagenome | isolation source: sediment from site ElyBrook_90M | place: USA: Ely Copper Mine, Vershire, VT | collected 2017 | reverse complement strand
TTTGAACCTACGACCTTCGGGTTATGAGCCCGACGAGCTACCAGGCTGCTCCACCCCGCGTCGAGTGGAGTGCCTCTCTACCCCCGACCCCTTTGCACCGTCAAACCAAATCGCTCAACCACTCCGACGGTGCCGACCCGTCGTGCGCGCCGCGGATGGCTTTCGACTCCCTGCGCGCGCTGCGCCCGTTGTCGTGCTCTTTTCGCGCGCACCCGACGTCTTCGGTGTGCGTACCGGGACGTCCCGCGGCGCAGGACTTGTCCATCCCGTGCTCGATGGCTTCGCCCCGCGCGCTGCCCCACGCTGCGGCTTTCCGGGCTTTGCCGGAGCCTCGGTGTGCATCGCCCCGCCCCCCGCAGCCTGCTCCAACGGACGGAGGTATTTGACCAGCAGGGCCGTGAGTTCTTTATCCGTCAACGGTCGCTTCATCCCAGGGCGCAGGCCCTCCGTGGTGAGCCCCGCAAAGGACAGCCGCGCGAGGCGCATCACAAACAATCCCGTCGCCTCGGCCATGCGATGGATCTGCCGTGTGCGCCCTTCGTACAACGTCACTTTGATCCAGGTCGAACCCATGTCTCGCACGGCAGCCTCGCCCGGCGGCGCGTACCGCAACACGTCGATGTCCGCCGGAAGGGTGTTCACCCGCGGTTCGTTCGGGTCGGACTCCGTGGGCGGGAGCAGCATGCCCGTACGCCATGGATCGAGTTGTAGATCCGTCGGGACGCCTTTGACTTTGCACACGTAGGTCTTGGCGACACTGTGCCGCGGGTGCAACAACGCCTGCGCAAGCCCCCCGTCGTTGGTCAGCAGGATCGCTCCCGAAGTATGAAAGTCCAAACGCCCGATGGGAAACACCCGCACGGGAATATCCCGGGTGTACTCCGCAAGCGTCGGCCGTCCTTCCGGGTCTTGGAGTGTGGTCACCACACCGCGTGGCTTGTGGAAAATGTAATACACCCAGGGTTCCGCGAGAATCCTCCGGCCGTCGACTTCGACTTTGTCCCGCTGGGGGTCGACCCGAACGCCCAACGTGGCCACCACCGTGCCGTTGACCCGTACCCTCCCCGCAAGAATGTACGCTTCAGCGTGACGCCGCGACGCGATCCCTGCGCGCGCAAGAACCTTCTGCAACCGTTCGGTTTTTTCTTCCATCGTCGGGAGGGGGCTCTCAGGGATGCGCCGCAGGGGGCGGTGTCGCAGGGGGCGGTGTCACGGCCGTCGCCGTCGCAGGGGGCGTACCCCCCGGCGCTACCGCTTGCGGTGTGGCAGTTCCCGGCGCCGCGACCGTGGAACTCCCAGGGGCGACGGGTGCATCAGGCGGAGGCACGGTAAGCGCCGACCGCTGCGGTGAGAGTCTGTCAACCCGGTCCCAACGGTCTGCCCGACCGTCATGGTCGTAGTCCCACCCGATGCGCACCACGTGCCCACGGGCGTCGTAGAACTCCCAGTAGTCCGGGTGAAAATCCGGCGAGCTGTCGTGTTGAAGTTCTCGTTCCGCGCGGTACGGTCGGTGGTCGCGAAAATAAATCCGCATGTCCACCTTGCCGTCGTGGTTGGTGTCCAGTTCTTGTCGAACGACCTCTCCGTTCTCAAAGTACGAGATCACGTCGATGCGTCCGTCAAAATCGTGGTCTTCTTCTTCCCGAAGCGTTCGCCCTTCGTCGTTGTAAAACCTGAACAGGTCTTTGATCCCATCGTGGTTGAGATCTGCCTCGCGGCACACCAGCACCGAGTGAATGTCTGTCCCCTCGCCCACGGTGAGGTACACCTTTCGCACGTCCGGAACGCCGTCTGCGTTGGTGTCGTACTCCGTCTCGGTACGTCCAGGTCGCGTGGCGTCACACCGACTGTGATCCGCATGGGGACCCGTCGGATGCGGGTGCTGTGCTGCGACCACGGGCGCTGCCACGGCGGCGTGCGTGGCGTCCGTCGACCCCGCGCAGCCGATCAGCCCCCATCCCACGATCAAGTACCCACCAAGCCTCGGTGCTCTCATCGCCCGTGCCCCATTGTCTTATGCGCGCCCGCCGCCCCGGCCGTCCCCGTCGGAGGTGCCGTCTGTGTGGGAACCGTCTGCGCGGGTGTTGTCTGCGCTGGAACCGTCTGCGGTTGGGTTGTCTCTACAGGGGTTGTTCCCGTCGCCGCGTCGGGTACTCCCGCGTCCGCGGTGGCTTCCACCGAGGCTCCACTCGCGGGGATCACCTGCACGTTCGTGCCCGGGTCGGCCACCCCTGCATCCGTCACCGAATCCGGTCGACCATCATGGTTGGTGTCTTCGGCCGCCCACACCAACCGCCCCGTGTCGTCGTACCGCTCCCAGGTATCCACCATCCCGTCACCGTTCGAGTCCCTACGGAGCTCTCGGAGGTGTCCGTTCACGTAGGTTCGCCAAGTGTCCGTGATCCCGTCAAAGTTGGTGTCCAGCATGTCGCTCTGGATCACCCCGCCAGAATACAACCCCACGGAGTCAATCCGCCCGTCGAAGTCGTAATCGTCCTCGACCCGCGTGGGTCTCCCCGTGGTGTCAACCCAACGGTAGATGTCCACCCGACCGTCAAAGTTGGCATCGGACTCACGACACACGACATGGCCATCGCGGGTCACCGTCCAGATGTCCGGTCGACCGTCATGGTTGACGTCTTCGGCATCCACGTGCCCGCCCGAACCCACGCACTGCTGGTGGGGCATGGGCTCACCGTGGGGCTCGTTGGTCCCTGGCGTGTCGTTCGAGCCATGGCGCCCCTGACCGCTGGTCGCGCTGTTCGACCCGCACGCAGCCGTCAGTACGGCCACCGCCGTCATCTTCCCAAGACCCTTCATCCTCGTTCCGCCTCTGTTCGTCCCCGTGTCGCGGCGTACTGTACCCAACCCAGACTCCACAAGCGAACCCCTCCTGCATGACGGCAACCGATCACACCGAACCTACAGCGGCCCCAGGGAGACAAGCACTCAAACATGGAATCCATGGAAACCAACATCTGTTCTCATGGTACTCCAAGCGCGGATTGACAGTGCACATACTGGCATCTAGGGTACATCCACGGGTCTGGTTCCCGTACAGAGGTGGATCGTGGACGAAAAGCTCGGAGACGCCGCGGTCGCTGTAGGACCTCTGCCAGAGACCGTCACCGTGTTACACGGGACTCAGCGCAGCACAACCCACGAGCCCACCTGGGGACCCGCACGGAGAGCGATGGCCCGCAAGAAGGTCTCGACGACCATCTACATCGAACCCGAACAACTGGAACTCCTGAAACTGCTCAACGAGCGGACCAAGGTTCCCATGGCCTACTACATCCGCGAGGGGATCACCCTGGTGTTACAAAAACACCAGGACCAGCTCCCCGGACAACTCCCCTTGGACACCTCTCTGCAGCCACGTCGACCGCCCCAGGGCTGACCGCCCACCGCGGCGCCCTCTCCGGCGTCCGGCACCCGGCGCGTCCCTCGCCCTCTCGTCGCACTCCACAAGATTCTGTGGCGCTCCACGAAAACACGTAGCGCTCCACAAGATTCTGTGGCGCTCCACGAAAACACATGGCGCTCCACGAGATTCTGTAGCGGTCCACGAAAACACGTGGCGCTCCACGAGATTCTGTAGCGCGCCACAAAAACACGTGGCGTTCCACAAGATTTTGTAGCGCTCCACGAAAACACGTGGCGCTCCACAAAATTTCGTGGAGTTCTACAAGTTTTTGTACTTCGCCAGGCACCCACCCAGGGCGTCACGACGGACCTACCGGGCGTGGGTATCCCCCCGGCGCCCGAAGAATTCGTCACGCGCAAAGCCCTGAAAAACAGCCAGAAGTCACAATTCGACAATTGGGCAAGAAGGTTTTGGGGTCCGCCGTCCCTTTATAGGATGAGGGCCACGGGGCTCCGACGCGGACGGGGATACGCCCCGTGCGCCTCGGGAAGCGTGCGTCCTCCGTGCCTGAGACCCGCATTCCGCTAAACCCCGCGGGTCAGAAGGCAATGCAAGGAGGGTGCGACCATGACCACCCACAAGACCCCCCCAAGCGTCCGCAACCACAACCCGAACGTGGCCCCGACCCAGGCCGGAAGCGAGGGGACGGTTCACCCGTCGGCCGTCATTCCCGCGGGGCCAAGCGCGCCGGCCATCGTTCCCGCGAGCGGGTCGGTGTCCGTGAGCACGGCCGTCGAGACCTTCAAGTCGGTGTTCGAGCCGACCGCGACGGTGTTGACGGGTGAGCTCCCCGGGGAGATCCCCGGGAACGCGAAGCACTGCCCGAAGCTTCGGCCGTCGCGCCTCCGTGCGATTCCGTTGCTCACGGCGATGGCGCGAAAGTACCCGAGCCTCTCGGGGGTTGTCACCGTGGAGGACATCGACGCTGCGATGTCCGACGCGACGGCGACCGAAGCGCTGTCACAGGACATCGGGAACGTCCGCGCGGTGGTCGACAACGCCACGCGGCTCCGGCAGCGCGACGCCTGGCTCTCGTCCGCGGAGATCCTGGCGCTGGCAGAACGCAAGGCGATCAACGACGCGAACATCGCCCGGGACCTCGCCGTGGTTCAAGACGTCCTGGCCATTGGGACACGAAAGGTCACGGCGGCACATGCCGTGACGACAGCCCAGCAGGACGTGTCCAAGGCCCAGGCGCGGTTGACCAAGGCGCAGCAACGGGCGGCGACCAAGGCCGCAGCGGCGGAGGCCGTGCAACACGGAACGCCGGACGTCACCATCGTCCCGGCCACAGCGGGAACGCCGGGATCGACGCCGGCGAAGTGAGAACCGAAAAGCAGGGACGGACCCGCCCGTGGGAGCACCCCGCGGAGCTTTGGTCTGCCAACAGGCCCGGGGAGGGGTCTTCGTGAGGACGGCACGCACGAGAGAAAGATCCCTCCCCGGGGGGCCTGTACAATGGAGGGTCTTTGGACGGCTGGGTGTTGGTAGATCCGCAGGATGTCTTTGTTCTGCTTTACAGCGCGGCCGGGTGGGCTGCGAGGTCCGACTCGATGTCGGCGATGGCTTCGTCGAGGCACTCTTCGGTCACGATGCGCCGAACATGGGGTGCCCCGCTAAGAATAACCTTGGCGCGGTTGTAAGCGTCTTGGAGGTCCGCCCGCTGCGGGCCCGCGATGACACCCGTGAATCCGAAGTCCTGGCTGCGCCCGAGGGTGTGAAGCCGACCGCTCCAGGTGTTGGCCTTTTCGATCATTTCCGTAGGGCTGAGGATGTCGAAGGAGATCGGTTCCAGCACCTGAGGCTTCCCGTTTTGCCAGCCCGTACGAAATTTGTAGTGGTACACGTCGCTGGTCAGCTCGACGCCGAACTTCACCCGCCCGGCGAGACCTCGATCGCGCAGACGTTGCTCGACGCCCGTCCAGACCTCGACTTCGTCGCGGCGCTCACGGGGGCCCCGGGATTCATGCCGTTCGACCCACTCCACCATCAGTTGCTCCAGTCGTTTCTCGGGCTCCTGCGCGATGCCGCCCATCGTCGTAGACACCTGGAAACACGAGGCATCCTCGTGAAGCAAGACGCCAAGGACTTCGTCGAGGGTCTCGGGGGGCGGTGTGAGCGACGACAGCGGGCTCTCGTCGACCAGGTCGCCGACGGTTTGCTCCCATCGAGTGCGAAGCTGTTTGACCAGTTGGCGATAGCCAGGGCCGTCAAAGTCCTTGAAGAAGCTTGTGAGACGGCCGTAGCGTTCGTTTACCTTGAAGAGCAGTCGGCGCTGTGTCGGCAGCCACATCACGACGCCAATGTTGACCAGTTCGCCCGCAGAAGCGTTGTGGCGGTAACGCAGGATGGCAATCTGGTACGGGATCATCCGACGATCCTCCTGAGGTCTGCCGCGATGTCGGAGAACCTCTGCGGACGTTGTGCAAGGAAAGAGAAGATACGCTCAAGATCCCCACTGCGCCGCTCCCACTCGGTCGGAATCGAAGTGCGGATCCGGTCGAGATCCATGGCGGACACCTCCGTTTGCCACCGCCCGTGGAGCTTGTCGAAGGACCGGGTGCGACCTGCGAGCGCGCCAAAGGTGCAATGCGCCCGCACCTGCTCCGCGGGAAAGACCGGCGAGTACGCGATGGCCTCAGCATTCCATTCATGAACCGGGAGCGCCAGCGAATGGTCGATCAGTAGGATCGACTCGCCGCGGTACAGAAGGTTGGGCCTCGCGCCCTTGCGATCGCCGTTGATGACGGTCGCATCGAGCGTGAGCACATCGGCGAGTGCGTCGACCATCTCCGGGGATTTCGGTCGGAGCCCGGGATCCCAGAGCGCCATGCCCTCGTGGTACACGCAGCCGAAGTTCGGCCCGATGTTCCGTCCCATGAGGTCACGGAGTTGACGGTCCGAGATGGCAGGGAGGATCTCTCGGGGCAGATCGACGACGGCGTAGTCGGGAACCGGCAACCCGACGCTGCGTGCCAGCATCGATACGATCAGTTCGCACGCGAGGGACGTGCCCTCGTAGTGCCCACCCGGATGGTCGGGGTGCCGCAGCTTGACGACGACCAGGGACTCCCGACCGCTTTCGTTCATTGCCGCCATCAGCAAGGGGCGGGTCAAACCGCCCTCCATGCGACGGCGAAACTCAAAGGCGAGAAGTTGGAGGGGCGGATCGATCACTTTGTGCCTTGAAGACCGCGATCGGGTGCGTACGTCAAGACGTCTTTACCGTCACACGGCGCTTGGCAGGGGAATCCACAACACACCCGGTGTGTCACTCCAAGAGATCCACGTACGCGCGTTGATCACGCGGTCACCGTTGGCTGGATCTCCCACGTATGCAGGGGCGAAGAACGAAATTCGTCACGCGCAAAGCCCTGAAAAACAGCCAGAAGTCACAATTCGACAATTGGGCAAGAAGGTTTTGGGGTCCGCCGTCCCTTTATAGGATGAGGGCCACGGGGCTCCGACGCGGACGGGGATACGCCCCGTGCGCCTCGGGAAGCGTGCGTCCTCCGTGCCTGAGACCCGCATTCCGCTAAACCCCGCGGGTCAGAAGGCAATGCAAGGAGGGTGCGACCATGACCACCCACAAGACCCCCCCAAGCGTCCGCAACCACAACCCGAACGTGGCCCCGACCCAGGCCGGAAGCGAGGGGACGGTTCACCCGTCGGCCGTCATTCCCGCGGGGCCAAGCGCGCCGGCCATCGTTCCCGCGAGCGGGTCGGTGTCCGTGAGCACGGCCGTCGAGACCTTCAAGTCGGTGTTCGAGCCGACCGCGACGGTGTTGACGGGTGAGCTCCCCGGGGAGATCCCCGGGAACGCGAAGCACTGCCCGAAGCTTCGGCCGTCGCGCCTCCGTGCGATTCCGTTGCTCACGGCGATGGCGCGAAAGTACCCGAGCCTCTCGGGGGTTGTCACCGTGGAGGACATCGACGCTGCGATGTCCGACGCGACGGCGACCGAAGCGCTGTCACAGGACATCGGGAACGTCCGCGCGGTGGTCGACAACGCCACGCGGCTCCGGCAGCGCGACGCCTGGCTCTCGTCCGCGGAGATCCTGGCGCTGGCAGAACGCAAGGCGATCAACGACGCGAACATCGCCCGGGACCTCGCCGTGGTTCAAGACGTCCTGGCCATTGGGACACGAAAGGTCACGGCGGCACATGCCGTGACGACAGCCCAGCAGGACGTGTCCAAGGCCCAGGCGCGGTTGACCAAGGCGCAGCAACGGGCGGCGACCAAGGCCGCAGCGGCGGAGGCCGTGCAACACGGAACGCCGGACGTCACCATCGTCCCGGCCACAGCGGGAACGCCGGGATCGACGCCGGCGAAGTGAGAACCGAAAAGCAGGGACGGACCCGCCCGTGGGAGCACCCCGCGGAGCTTTGGTCTGCCAACAGGCCCGGGGAGGGGTCTTCGTGAGGACGGCACGCACGAGAGAAAGATCCCTCCCCGGGGGGCCTGTACGACGGAGGTGTTTTGGAGGGCTGGGGTGCGGGTGGCGGATCGGAGTCTGCGTCGCTCCGTCGCGCCCGCGGGCGAAACCTGCTAGACCCTCGCACCCTCCGACATGCCGACCGAGCCCTCCCGCATCCGCAATTTCTCTATCATCGCGCACATCGATCACGGCAAGAGCACCCTCGCCGACCGCATCCTGGAGTTTACCGGGGGAATCACCGCCCGCGAGCGCGTCGAGCAGTTTCTCGACAAGATGGACATCGAGCGCGAACGCGGAATCACCATCAAAGCCCAGCATGTTCGCTTGAACTACCCGGCCTCCGACGGGGTGACCTACCAGATCAACCTCATTGATACCCCCGGCCACGTCGATTTCACCTACGAGGTCTCCCGCTCCCTCGCGGCGTGCGAAGGCGCCCTCCTGGTCGTCGACGCCACCCAGGGGGTCGAAGCCCAGACACTCGCGAATGTCTATCTCGCAGTTGAAGCCAACCTCGAGGTGATTCCAGTCCTCAACAAGATCGACCTTCCGTCGGCGGACACGGACCGTACCCGTGCACAGATTGAAGACGTCATCGGCTTGGACTGTTCGCAGGTGATTCTTGCGAGCGCAAAGTCTGGTGTGGGCATCCAGGACATTCTTGAATCCGTCGTCCGCAGGGTCCCTGCCCCCAAGGGTGACCCCAACGCGCCGCTTCGCGCTTTGCTGTTTGACTCCTGGTACGACGCGTACCGCGGCGCCGTGGTTGTCGTACGCATGATGGAAGGTACCCTCCGCAAGGGGGACAAAGTGTATTTCATGGCCACCCAGCGGGAGTACGAAGTCACCGAGATGGGGGTGTTTACACCCCACCCGGTGGCCTTGGACGAACTCGGCCCCGGCGAAGTGGGCTTTCTCGCAGCCAACATTCGCTCCGTCCATGACACCCGCATCGGGGACACCATCACCCTCGTGCGACGCCGCGCGACCGAAGCACTCCCGGGCTTTCGCGAGGTCAAACCCATGGTCTTCGCCGGAATCTTTCCGACGGACTCCGTGGACTACACCAACCTCCGCGACGCGCTCGAAAAGCTACGCCTCAACGACGCATCGTTTCGCTTTGAGCCGGACACCTCCGAGGCCCTGGGCTTCGGGTTCCGCTGTGGCTTTCTGGGTCTCTTGCACATGGAGATCATTCAAGAACGGTTGGAGCGTGAGTACAACCTTGATCTCATCACGACGGCACCGTCCGTGGTGTACAAAGTCAAGCTCCGGTCGGGCGAGACCGTCGACGTCGAAAACCCTGCACGGCTCCCGGATCCAGGGCGGATTGAAGCCATCGACGAGCCGTACCTCAAGGTCACGGTGCACACCCCGGCGACTGCGGTCGGGGCCCTGATGCAACTGTGCCAGGACCGCCGCGGGACGCAGACGTCGATGCAGTACGCGGGCACCGATCGGGTGATTCTCACGTACGAAATGCCCCTCAACGAAGTACTGTTTGATTTCTTTGACAAACTGAAGTCGGCGTCCAAAGGCTATGCGTCGATGGACTACGAGGTCATCGGGTACCGCGAGGGAGACCTCGTACGGGTGGACATGCTGGTCAACGGCGAGGCCGTGGATGCCTTGTCGGTGATTCTCAATCGAGAAAAGTCCCACAAACGGGGACGAGAGCTGGCTCAAAAGCTCAAAGAAGTGATCCACAGGCAGCAGTACGAGGTGGCGATCCAAGCCGCCATCGGGGGCAAGATCATCGCCCGAGAGACCCTCGGGGCCCTGCGAAAAAACGTTACGGCAAAGTGCTACGGTGGAGACATCAGCCGTAAGCGCAAGCTTTTGGAGAAACAGAAGGAAGGCAAGAAGCGGATGAAGAACATCGGATCGGTTGAGATCCCGCAGGAGGCCTTTCTCGCGATTCTCAAAGTGGACTGAGGGACCCGTCGCCATGAAATGGATCCCACCCACGGCGTCGGCTACGCTCGGAACCAACCGTTGATGAACAGCCCTTCATGGCAAGACCGTATTTGGTACGCAGCGTGGTACTTCGTGATTCCCGCGGCGTTGGCGGTCGCCGTGGTCCAGGGACTCGCTGCGGCCAACGTCATTTCGGACGCGGCGCCGTGGTTGTACCTCCTGGCCTTTGCCGTCCTCGAAGTCGTCGTGCTGGGTGTACGGGACAGAATCTACGGCTCGCGGCGCACCCTCGGGACGCGGGACATTCGCACCGTGGCCGCCGAAGGACGCGAACTCCAACGCGAAGCGCAGAAACTACTCCCTCGAAAGAGTCTCGCGGCGGAGCACAGGTCGGCGATCGAAGCGGCCATCACGGCCATCGACGAGAGCATCAGCAAGCGCGACGCCGACGCCGCGGCGACCGCCGTGCGTACCCTGGACGACTTGTTGAACAAGCACCTGGGTCAGGTGCGCAAGGGCACCACGCGGGAGTACGTCGAAGCGATCGCCCTGGCGGTCTTCGTCGCGCTGGGCATCCGTGCCTTTGTCGTCGAGGCTTTCAAGATTCCGTCGCCGTCGATGTACCCGACGCTGAGTGTTGGGGACAACATCTTCGTGAACAAGTTCGTGTACGGGCCGTTGGTGCCGTACACCACACGGAGGTTGTTTCCAGGGAGGATTCCCGAGCGGGGCGAAGTCGTGGTGTTTGTCTACCCCGTGGATCCCTCCAAGGATTTTATCAAGCGGGTGATCGGGTTGCCGGGCGACCGGGTATGGGTTCACGACGACGGGCGGGTCGAAGTGAACGGACAGGTGATTCCCCGGTGCGAAATCGGCCCGTGGCGCTCGGACGACGGCGAAGGTGTCGTCCACGGCGAGCAACCCCCACGGCGGTTGTTTCTCGAATGGCACGGGAACCATCGGTACACCACCCTGTACAACCGTGACGCAACGGATCGGGACACGGTCCAGGCCGATCACTGCGTCCGCGAGGCATGTACCGTCCCCCCAGGGCATCTCTTTGTGATGGGAGACAACCGGGACAACAGTTACGACAGCCGTTACTGGGGCTTTGTCCCGCTCCAAAACGTCAAAGGCAAAGCCCTGTGGATCTGGTGGTCCAACCTCCCGGGCAGCGGCTGCGGGCTTCGGTACGAACGCCTCGGACAGGACATCCTTGGGGACCCTAGAGTCCCTGCCGATATGCAAAACGGGCTAAACGCATGCGAGCGCCGTGGCGCCGAAGGCCCCGTCGCCCGAGGCGCCCACTGACCGTCGTCCGTCCGTGTCCGCGGTCACGGAATGCACATCCTCCCACCGGGCGTTTCTCCAGGGAGATCCCTTTCTGTGCGTGCGTCCATGCTCCCGTTCCTGGCTGTTCCCTTTGCGTGGCTGCCCGCGGTTGCGCCCGTGCAAGCCCTTCCCGCGGCACTTTCAACGGAGGTCCCGGCGCTGCCGGTAGATTCCTCTCTGGCAGAATCTCCGTGCGGGACCTTCACCGTCGATGGCACATGCCTCCCGAATCCGCGCTGTGCCCAGGGTTCCATGGACCTCGGGGGAATGTGCATTCCCACGGGCGGGTCTCTCAACGGTGAAGAAACCCTCGGTGGCGATCTCATTGCCAACGCCCACGTCGATCGTATGGGTCGGCGGGTGACCTACCTCCAGCTTCCCCGCCAGCAGAACCTCCCGGCTGCGTACAACCGTTATGTGTACCCCGTCGGTGCCGGTCGCGAAGTCGCCAGCGGGTACGACCTTGACCGCCCGGATGAACTTCAACGTCGCGGGGCCACCCTCCATGCCGTGGGCCACGGCGGCGTGGACCTCCCGGGCGTACGCGGCGAGCCCATCCGGGTGATTTCCCTCCGGGGAGAGACCGCGGATCCCGAGGTGGTGTACGTCGGCCCGCTCTTTGGCAACACCGTGGTGCTTCGGCACATCGTGCGTGAAGGATCGGCACTGCGAACCTACCTTGCCATCCACGGACATCTCGACGCACCCGCCCCGGGCATCGTCCGCGGGCTTACCGTACGCCCGGGAACCGTCCTGGGAACCATGGGAGACTCGGAGTCCATGGGGTTTGTCCATTTGCACTACGAGACCCGGCTGGTGCGCCCTGGTGTAGACCCCATGAGCGTTGAATCTCCCCGGCGGTTGGTCGACCAGGAGGTCAGCGTGCCATGCGACCCACGCAACGTGCTTCCGATGCACTGAGTACAAGTCACCCGAGAAGCCCGCGCCGGGAGTAAACTCCCAGGCGTGCGTACCATCGTCTTGGCGGGAACCGTGATCGCCGTGTCATTGTGTGCCAGTTGCCGACGGCATCCGCCAGCCCCGCCGCCCACCACGACGGTGCAAGGTCAAAGCCTACGGGTCGAGGGGATCCCTGGAGTTCCCACCGTGGACATCCACGGTTTGGGCGACGGCGGTGGGACGCACATCCAGATTGGATCCGCGAGGGTGGATCTCCCGGCGACGGCTCCGACACCGATCCCGGGCGAAGACAACAACTGACCCTCCGGCATGGTTTGCGCTAGAGCGTCTTGTACCGTAGTCGAGGAGGACAACCGTGGCAGATCGAACGAAGTCCTTGCGTTGGTCGTCCGTGGTCCTGGGAGCGTTTTGCATCGTGGGGATCCCCTCGGCGTGTGATTTCGGGGGTGACAACGCCTCCGGGGCAGCGGCCAACGGTCTTCCAAACGCGGACGCCGGGAGCCTGGCGCCCAGCGTGGACCTGCCTTGCAAGCTCACCTCGGACTGTTCGTCCAACACCATCTGTCACTACGCCAACGCGTCCGAGCCGATGGGGGTGTGCACGCTCCCTTCGGGAGACTGCACCGGTCCCGCGGATGCCGTCGAACTCACTGGAAGCTGTTATTTCGGCGCGCGGTGCGAGCTACAGGCCCCCGGGGCGGGGCATTGCGTGTTCACTCCGGCGTCGCACGCGGTGTTTCCATCCGCGTCCACGGGCATCCCCCTCGATAGCCCGACGGACAGCACTTCCCTTACCTCCGTCGACGGATTTTCCCTGCAATGGGAACCCCCGACCGGGCAGCCCGCGGGCGCTGTGACCGTAGCGGTCATCACCGACGCGATCCCCGTGCTCGATCCAGGCACCAACGAGATCAACAATCCCTCGGCCGTCCGTTGGATCTGGTCGTCGTCCGACCCCGGTGGCGCTGTCCAACAAGGCTCTGTGGCAATCCAGTACGGCGCCCGGGGACTTACCCCGACGGGCGAGCTCTCGCCCACGCGCTGGGGCACGGACAGCCTTCCCGATGGCGTGTACTGGTGGTTCGTCTACGAGATCGTGAACGGGAACGTAAGTCTATCGAGCGTGATCCAGAGGTTTCGCGTGGGTACCGACCAGAATCCCGCGCACACTTGCGATGCGACGCACGGCGCAAGCGACTGCGTCGAAGCGGGATACGCGCCTGAAACCGCGGCATGCGTCAACCGCCAGTGCATGCAGCGCTGCGCGTCCAACCTGGACTGCCCCGCCGTGGGGAGCCACTGCGATTTCAGCGTGGTGATTCAGGAAGGGAGCAACGGGCAGGACAGACACAGCGGGTTTTGCCAGGCCACGTCGGCGATGTAACCCACCGACCAGCACGCACCGCAGTTAGAACAAGTTGGACAGCGCGACGGCGCCGAGTTTCTTCTGGTCGGCGATACGGGCGACCGCACGGAGGATGCGGTTCTTTTGTGGGCCGGTGAGGGTCTCGCCGGCGATCGCGCGGGTCACGAGTTGCGCGGTCACGGGCCGACCTGTCCGAGGCTTCTGTTGCCGCGCGGCCTTGGCGGCGTCGTCGTCCTTGCCGCGGGTGAGCCGCTTGGCAAGGCGAATCTTTCGGTCCGCGGGGGTCAGGGTCTCGATCTGGTCAGAGGCGATCATCACCCGCTGTGGGTCGATCTTGTGCTCGTTGAGATACCCGGCGAACTTGGACTTCGCATCGGTCAGTTGGGCGGCCAGCTTGCTCATGGACTACTCCTCGGAAGGTCGGGGGGTGTACCCCGTTCGGGCACGGGACACAAGCACCAGAGCCGCGTGGAACGGTGTCGAGCCTCCGACGCCGTCATCCTGGAGATAGCCGGCGAGCGTGTCCGTGCGGAGGAGGCCCACGCCTGACGGCTGCGTCGGCGTTACTGCACCACCACCTGTACGGGCCACACCTCGTTGTCGTAGGGTGCGCTCGCGGGATAGGCCGAAATCCACACGGAGTGATCGGGCCCTGAACCCGCGGTGTTGTCTGCGGAAACCGTAAACGTAAATGCGTCCCCAGGCATCCGCGCGACGTTCGACGACGGGCTGACGTTGATGCCGTTGGACCCGGTGGCTGAAATTATTACCTGATCGGAGATTCCAGGCGTGGCAAAGACCGTGACGACGAGGGGAACGCCAGGGCCGTTGGCCGTCACCGTGACGCTCGATACGGACGGTCCTGCGCCTATGTACCCGCTTGCGTACGGTCCCGTACCGTACGGTACGCATGGATCCGCGCCGGCCATCGCCGCGGCGTTGGAGTACACCCGCTGGATCCAAAACGAAAAGAGCTGGGTGTACGTATCGCCACAGTAGTCACAGACCTCGCCGCCCTGTGGATCCCACGGGATGCTGTAGCCAGGATTGCTCGAGGCGACAGGATCCGTCGTGGACTCTGCCATTTCGTGACTTACGTCCTCGCTGAGAAGCTGGGACTCCGTGATGTTGGTGTCGGTGCACTCGAAGATTACGTCGTACGGAAAGCCCTGGGAGGGCTCGTACCCGTGGTAGGCGTAGCCCGTATCGCAGCCGCCGCCCGCGGTGACGCCCGCCGGGAGCTTTAGCACGTAGATGGTCTGGTCTCCTGGTGCGGGAACGGTCCCTGCGCCGATGGCGTCGGTGATCACCTGTGCGGCAGGGTCGGGAAAGCCATCGGGAAGGATGCAAGGTGCATTGCACGGCGGCGGGACCGAGAGATGGTAGCTGCCAGCGTATGTTCCCGCGGTGATACCGTATTCTTCGAGCTGCGAGACAAAGAGGGACGACGTGGCGTAGGTGTGCACAACGTCTTCGATCATCTGGGCGTTGGGGTCCCCGGTGTAATCCACGACGATGAAGCTCGGGTGGGTGTACACGGGCCCTGAGTTATTGGTGACGATCGGGCGGGGAGACGGGAGGATGGCAACGGGCGCGGCGGGCGCGTCGGCCGCCGTGTCTGCAAGGGCGACGGCGTCGGTGACGAAGGAAGCGTCCAGGGTTCGCGTGCTGACGTCTGGAGGCGCATCCGGAGAAACACTGCCGTCGGGCGAAGGGTGGGATGGGGTACTCCCGCATGCCGAGAGCAGGGCGAAGAGGCCGAGGAAGAAAAGAAAAAGACGGGGTGGACGCATGGGACCTTCGTGGCCCCCGGGGCGCAGATGAAGAACGTCCGAGTGCGCGCGCCGTGGGAGGCACCAGATTCACACAAGGCTCCATCGCTCGAAAGTCCCTTCGCCCACTGTGGAACCTTGGAACACGCACAGAAAGAATCTTGACGGAACGTTTGTTCAGCCATAGGGTTGCCGAACTCTAAAGGACCCACGCGCGGCGGACGCGCGGGGGACACGCGAAGGAGTACGTCGATGAGCGTTGGCAACGTCGGAAGATTCATCTGGTACGAACACATGACCCACGACCCCGCCGCGGCCGTGGTGTTTTACAGCGAAGTCATCGGGTGGAAGACCCAGCCTTACGCGCAGGGCATGGACTACACCCTCTGGGTCAACAGCCAGGGTCCGCTGGGCGGCGTGATGAAGCTCCCTGAGGAGGCCAAGGCGATGGGCGCCAGGCCGACTTGGATGGCCAACGTCATCGTCGAAGACGTCGAAGCTACAGTGGCACTGGTCAAAAAACTCGGGGGCAAGGTGTACAAAGCCCCGTCGGACATTCCCAACGTGGGGCGCTTCTCCGTGATTGCGGATCCGCAGGGAGCGTCGATCGCCGTCTTTCAGCCGCTGCAACCGATGACTCCGCAGGACGATTCCAAGGACGGTGCAGTGTGCTGGCACGAACTGAATACCTCGGACCGCGCAGCTGCTTTTGGGTTCTACAGCAGGCTTTTCGGGTGGGAATCGGTCCAGGAGATGGACATGGGGCCGATGGGGGTCTACCAGATCTACGGCCTTGGCGATAAGCACCTGGGCGGGATGATGAACCGTCTTGATCCGTCGTCCCACCCGATGTGGGGGTACTACATCGAAACTGCCGATCTCAACGCGGCCATCGCGCGTGCGACTCGCCACGGCGCCAAGGTGACCATGGGGTCGAGAGAAGTCCCGGGCGGCGCGCATATCGCGCAGTTGGTAGATCCGCAGGGCGCCGCCTTTGCGCTGCACCAGCAATCCAAGGCGTAGATCACAGTGGACGACGGAGGGCAGAGCCGTTCTCCCTCCGTGGTGCGTCTCTGCGATGGTTACGGACAGGGGGCCGTGAGTGCGCCGGGCAGTGGAATCACTGGCGTGGTGCCCATGGCGAAGTGCTGGAGATAGCAAGCGTACTGGTGCTTCGGGCCTTCGGTCTGAAAGATCACTTCGTGACCGTCTTCAACCGGGTCTTGAAGGGCCTGGACGAGGAGGGCTGTGACGGTGGATGTGCCCACGGTGACGTTTCCGCCTGCGGGCAACGAGACGGTGGCTCCACCGGAGAGGCCTAGAAGGGTACCCACCGGGGTAAACGCTGACAGTCTTGGACTCGTGTTGTCGTACTCCATCCCCGCGAGATCGAGGCCAAGGGACAGCGAACTCGCATTGGCAATGGACGGCAGGATGTACGTGTCCACAATCCCCTGCACCATGAATACATTTCGTGGGTGCCCTGTTCCTGGCTCGTGCACGATCGTACGGTTGTACACGGGCGGATCCGCAGGCTCTCCCGCCCACTGAAGCACGGACAGGGCAGGGTCGTAGTCGTCTACCACCCGCCCGCTGCCGTTGTACCCAAGGAGAATGTTCATCACCGGGGCGACGGCGACGGGGCTAAGCTTGTCAACGATGTTGGCGATCCAGCTTCCCCCTGATCCCGAAAGAATTCCTGCACCGTACCTGGCTTCAACAGAAAGCACGAGGGGCTCGATCGTGGCGCCCATGGAGTGTCCAAAGATGGCAAGGCGTGTGGTGTCAAAGCGCACAGGGCCAGGAGAGACCAACCCAGGACACGAAGAAGCGTTGACGGTAATGCCGTCGAGGGCGTGCGCGAGGAGTGCGAGCTCCATGGCGGACTGCCGAACATTGTCCCGCAGGGCCGCGGGGTTTGCGACGTTAAAGATCGTAAAGTCTTCGTTGGCGTTGGTTGGATTGCGGAGTCCACCAAGAGGACCGTCGATGCTCACGCCCGCAAAGCCCACATGGGCAAACGGCTGCGCTGGACCACTGCCGGGTTCAATGGGGGGACCGCCGGGTATTGCTTGCACGCCCCGGTCGACCAGCGGCCTGTCCCCGCCCGCACCCGTACGAATGAACACCACGGTGGGAAAGCCATGAGGAGGCATAGGGGTACGAGGGAGGGTGACGACGATGCGAGAGGTTTCTTGCCGCTGGACGACGGGATGACCTGCGCTGTCAAAGACCCAACCGCCGCCGGCGGTGGGGTAGGGCGGCGTTCCTCCCTGGTATTCGGGCATCGGGAGCGTGGTATGAAACACGCAGTAGGTTGGAAAGACCTCGTCGGGAACAAAAGGCGCGTCGACGATCGGGAGCGGATGAGAGAGGGCGTCACGGAGGACGGTGTTGAGCGCCACGGTGGGATCGTGCGTACGAAACACCGCGAGGCCAGAGATGTCCGTGAGGGATACCCCGGCGAGAGAAAGCGCGGAGACGGTGGAGTGATACGTTGACCACGCTGCGGGGTTGAGCCCGGGGGGAGGATTGCCGCCGAGAATGGCCGCCATGGAGGGATCGACGGCGAGAGGATTGCCCCCGGCGTCGTGGAGTGAGCGGGTGACAACCGCGGCGTAGAGGGTCGTAGGGCGTAGGGGGATGCCTTGGAGCGGGAGGACGGTAAGAAGGTTCGCCGCGCCGTATGGTCCGCCAGAGGGTTGAAAGTGTACCGAGACGGGAAGCCTACGTCCGTGATCGGGGGAAGAGGGATCGACGTCCATGAGAAATACGGCGGCCGCGGGCGTGACACTGGTGTGAAGGTCCGGTAGACGAGAAACATCGGGGGTGCCGGTAAGCGAAAAGAACACCCCGGACGTCTCGGAGAAACCGTCGGCGTCGGCTTGGATGAGGGCAAGACACTCGGAAACCAGGGTGTTGCCGGCCGGGTTTGGATAACCCGACAAATCCACACCACCCGTTGATGTCCGAAGGTCTTCACTCGGAAAAGGCGCAGCGAAAAAGCTCCCGGTGCGGGTAAAGTCCATGCGGACCTGGACGGGGACGGCAGCGTCGGGGGCAAGTTGGACGGAGGCCCCGGGGGGCGTTGGGTTGCTGGCACAACCGAAGACAACCAACAGCACGACGACGATCCGACGCACGGCACCCTCCACGGTGCGGAGCGTCGCACGCTGGCGGGAGATTGTCATCGGACCCTCGCAAGCGCGGGCACCAGTGGTCATACTCCCAAGTGTGAAAAGTACAGACGAAGATCCCGTGCGGCAATGGGAGAGATACCGCAAGGCGCTTGGACAAGAAACTCTACCCGCAGCCATCGTGGATCTCGACGCGGTCGACCACAATATCCGTCGCGTGGTGACCCTCGTGCGAGACGGATCTCGCGCGGGGCGTACGCCCAAGGTGCGCGTCGCGTCCAAGTCCATTCGTTGCCCGGAGATTCTCGCGTACGTGCTTGAGGGACTCGGGGATCTCGCAGGGGGGGTGATGACGTACACCGCGGCAGAGACCGAATTCCTCGCAGGGCGTGGCTTCAACGACCTCATCCTTGCGTATCCCACGGCGCGGGCGCGCGACGCAAAGCACATCGCAACTGCAAACGTATCAGGCGCAAGCGCCGCGGTGGTGGTGGACGCCGTCGAGCACCTCGCGCTTCTCAATCGCGCGGGGGCGGATGCTCAAACCGTGATTCCCGTGGTGGTCGATCTAGATGTGGCGTGGCGGTTTTTATGCCGTCGAGGGTACGTCGGCGTGCGGCGTAGTCCCCTTGCTTCACCCGACGCGGTGCTCGAGATCGTGCAAGCAGCGGGGACGTATGCACACGTGCGTGTGCACGGACTGATGGCTTACGAAGCCCACATCGCGGGAATCTCCGACTGCGGACACGGTGCGCTTGGCCCTGTGATGCGATGGATCAAGGCCCGCTCACGCCCAGCGACAGCGAGACTACGCGAAGCCACGGTGGCCCTGTTGCGCGCCCGCGGGTACTCTCTGGCCGTGGTCAACGGCGCGGGCACGGGGAGTCTCGCGGCGGCCTCACGGGAGCGTTGTCTTACGGAAGTGACGGCAGGGTCGGGCTTTCTCGACAGCCATCTCTTTGATTGCTACGACGGGCTGGTACTCACGCCCGCGGCGGGCTTTGCCGTGCAGGTTGTACGACGGCCCCGCGCGGGGATGGTGACGTGTCACGGCGGTGGTTACGTCGCCTCGGGTGGACACGGAAGAGACCGACTGCCGATGCCCTGGCTCCCACCCGGGCTGAACTTGCTCGCGCGGGAAGGAGCAGGCGAAGTGCAGACGCCCTTGACGCTCGAAGACGGCGTACGGCTTGATCTCGGAGACCCGGTGTTCTTTCGGCACGCCAAGGCTGGAGAATTGGCAGAGCATTTCAATGCATACGCTGCCGTGCGAGGAGAGACCGTGACGGGACGGTATGCGACATACCGCGGGCTGGGGCAGTGCTTTCTCGGATGAGACCACACCACGGTGATGGAGATACGCATGGGATCCGCGCGAAGCCAACGTCAAAGCAACCAGTTACTCCCTGGGTCTCAGTCTCCAACAACTGTTTCGGGATGGCGTGACCCCGCCGGGGCGCCAACCCCACATTCCTGACACTCCCCGCGCCGCGCACCATCACTCGTCTTCGGGCGCGGGCGGTACCCGCTGGACCAAAGCATAAGCGTGCGCCATCACGGTCTCCGCAGCCTCCAGCATCCGTGCGTCGGAAACGGGTGTCCGCAATGCGACCACTTTTCCCCCGGGGGGCGGTACCGTCAGCAAGGCCCGCGCTGCGTCGCGCGCAACCGCCGGGGCCGTCGTATCGCCCGCGAGTCCCGCAAGATGGTCCATGTACGTGCGCCCATAGCTCGCATCCGGAGAGTCTTGTGTCGCCAGCAGTCCGTTGAGGGCCACGCCCGCTGCGCGTCGGCAACCGGCGAGTCCGCCCTTGCCCGCGTGGTGGCCAAAGGCCGCCCGCGCCTGTGCGAGTTCACTCAGCGACGCGCGGAGCCATTGCCGCGGGGTGTACCGGTACAGCCAGTGCGCGGGGTCGATGGTGGTCATGCGTCCGTGCCGACCACGCTCGCAAGCGCAGATTGATGGCAAGCGGCCAACGTCTCGACCGCAACCTTCAACACCCCTGCCACGCCAAGCTCCGTACCGCCGACATCGCCGATGAAGCACAAAGGGACGCCATGCTCCGCGGCCTTGCGGACGAGCAATTCGCGCGAGCCAGGCAAGAGCGAGAGAAGTACCCGCGAGGGATCTTCGCCAAAGAGCCCACCCGGTGTGATTGCGATCTCAGCAGGGAGGGTCACCGACGCGCCGAGGTTCCCTGCGATACAACTCTCGGCGAGGGCCACCAGCAAGCCGCCCTCTGCGCAGTCGTGGGCCGACGCCAGCAGTCCCGCGCGCGCCGACGCAACGAGAAAGCGCTGGAGCCGCGCCTCTGCGTCAAGATCGATCGTGGGCGGCGTACCGCACAGCCGTGAGGCCTTGCGCGTGAGCCACTCGCCGCCACCCAATGCGCCGACTCCGAGAGGGCCCGCGAGTGCAACGATGTCGCCCGGTCGCTTCAACCCCGTGGTTACCACGTCTGTAGGGCGGGAGAGCAATCCCACCGCGGCAATCGTCGGCGTCGGGAGCACCGCACACGGTCCCTCGGGCCCCGCGGTCTCATTGTACAAACTCACGTTGCCCGACACGACGGGTACGCCCAGTGCACGACACGCGTCGGCGATTCCATCAATGGCATCACGAAGCTGTGCCATCACCTCCGGGCGCTCGGGGTTGCCAAAGTTGAGACAGTCCGTGATGCCAATGGGTTCGGCGCCGGTGCACGCGACGTTGCGGCATGCTTCGGCCACGGCCATCGCAGCGCCCGTACGCGGGTCCAGCGCGCACATCCGCCCGTTGCAGTCGACAGCCAGTGCCACGTACCGCTCCCGCGGGGCCGTCGCGTCGTGGCAAAACAACCGTACCACCGCTGCGTCCGCAACACCCGGGCGCACGACGGTGCCGTCCCGCACCATGTAGTCAAACTGTCGGTACACCCACGAGCGGCTCCCCACGTTGGGCGACCCGAGCAAGTCCAACAGGTCCGCCGAAGGATCCAACGTCAGGGCCGAGAGATCCACAGGGTCGATCTCCCGCGGGCGCACGTCGTCGGCGCAGGGGCGTTGATACACCGGCGCGGCGTCGGTGAGCATGTCCACGGGCAGATCCACCACGACGGGCCCTGGCTCCCCCGGGAGGGTGCTGTCCGCCATGGGGTCGTAGCCCTTCGTTGCGCGAACGACAAAGCGTCGGGTGTCGGTGACGCGCCCGATGACCACGGCGTCGAGGTCCCACTTTGCGCAGATGTCCAACACGTGCTGCTCGCAGCCGACGCGGGCCACCATGACCATGCGCTCTTGCGACTCGCTGAGCAGAATCTCGTAGGGGGAGAGTCCACGGGCGCGGCGTGGGATGCGATCGAGGTCTAGCTCGATGCCCGTGCCCCCGCGCGAGGCCATTTCGACAGCGCTCGATGTGAGTCCCGCGGCGCCCATGTCCTGCACGCCTTCGAGCACGTCGGCCGCAAAAATCTCCAGACACGCTTCGAGCAAGAGCTTTTCGGTAAAGGGATCACCAACTTGTACGGTAGGCCGACGGGCGACGGCACCTTCTGAAAACTCCGCGGAGGCCATGGTCGCGCCGTGGATGCCGTCTCGGCCCGTGCGCGCGCCTACGTACAACACTGGATTGCCAACGCCCTTGGCCCGGCCAAAAAACAATCCGTCGGTGCGGCAGAGCCCCAACGCAAAGACGTTGACCAGGACGTTGCCGTTGTAGGCCGGGTCAAAGCTTATCTCGCCCGCGACGGTGGGAACTCCGATGGCGTTGCCGTAGCCCGCGATGCCACGGACGACACCGCGCAACAACGCGGGCGTGCGGGGATGGTCCGCGGCGCCAAAGCGCAGGGAATCCATGAGCGCAACCGGGCGCGCGCCCATGGTGAACACGTCTCGGAGGATCCCGCCGACGCCGGTCGCTGCGCCCTGGTACGGTGCGATGAAGGACGGGTGGTTGTGGGATTCCATCTTGAAGACCACGCACCAGCCGTTGCCGATGTCGACCACGCCGGCGTTTTCTCCCGGACCCTGGAGCACCCTGGGGCCCTGGGTCGGCAGCCGTCGCAAGTGCACCCGGGAGGATTTGTACGAACAGTGCTCGGACCACATCGCCGAGAGCACCCCGAGTTCGGGATGCGTGGGACTACGACCGAGGGTGGTCACTGCGGTGTCGTACTCGTCGGGGGTGAGTCCGTGCGCGCGGGCGGTGTCGACGGTGACGGGAGGTTCTGTGGCCACGGGGGTGTCCTAGCGCGCGAGTATGCTGCGGACGATGGAGTGAAAGATCGCCCGACCGTCGGTGTTACCAAGGATGCTCTCAGCGGCCCGCTCGGGGTGGGGCATCAGCCCGAGGATGTTTCTCCGTGGACCGCCGTAGATCCCGGCGATGTCATGGACCGAGCCGTTGGGGTTTGCAGGGAGACCCGTGGGGTGCCCGTGCTGTGCGTACCGGAACGCGATACGGTGTTCCCGTTCGAGCGTGGCGAGGGTGGCTTCGTCGGCGTGGTATCTCCCTTCGGCGTGGGCGATGGGAAGCCTCAGGACTTTTCCGCGGAGGTCCTGGGTAAAGGGTCCGTCGGCGTCGACGCGGACATGGACGTCACGGCACTCGAAGCGAAGGTGGTTGTTTCGGGTGAGGGCTCCGGGGAGCATCCCCGCCTCGGTGAGAATCTGAAAGCCGTTGCAAATGCCAAGCACAAGGCCGTTGGCTTCGGCATGGCGTCGCACGGCCGAGAGCACGGGCGCGAAGCGGGCGATGGCGCCGCACCGGAGATAGTCGCCGTGAGAAAAGCCACCCGGGAGCACCACGAGGTCGGTGCCCGGAGGAAGCCCCTGCTCTTTGTGAAAGACGTACCGTGTAGGCACCGTGAGCACGTCAGCGAGCGTGTGAAACGCGTCGAAGTCAGCGTTGGAACCCGGAAACTGCACCACCACGGCCAGCATGAGCGCACCTGTGGCCCCCAGGTATACACCCGATGGAGACCGATGTTGGAGGGTACCGCGAGGGCCGACCGCACCCCGAGACCGTGCATTCTCTCGCCACCCCACGGTGGCTTCTCGTGCCTCTTACGTACCTAGCCCGGCGGCCACGCAAAGGGTCTCCCGGACATGAGATGTGCGTGGAGGTGAAACACGGACTGCCCGGCACCCGCGCCGCTGTTGAGCACAGTGCGGTAGCCGTTGGCCGCTAGCCCAAGCCGTCGGGCGGTCTCGGCCACCCCCCGGAGCACCTTCCCCAAGACCACAGTGTCGGCCTCGGTGGCCTCGATCAGCGAGACGATGTGCACCTGGGGAATCACCAGGACGTGCGTGGGCGCCAGGGGGTGCAGATCCCGAAAGGCCATGACCTCGGTGTCTCTATAGACAACGTCTGCAGGGACCTCGCCAGCGACAATCCGGCAGAAAATGCAGCTCACGATGGAATCCTCGCGGCGGGACGGATCAAGACAGCGCTCACGACGCGTTGCGGTCGACCGAGGGCGGTGCGGGCGGTGGCGGGGCGTACCGGGATGCGTCACGGGCGAGTTCTTCAAAGATGTCTCGGCACTCCGGGCGCCCGCGGAGGTGCCGTACGAGCACGTCCGTGGACTCCGTAAAGGCTTTTTCAAAGCCCACGCCTTCGCGCGTACGCTGGGCGACGCGGTCGCGACCCTGGTTCAGGTCGTCTTCCATCGCCTCGGCGTAGCGTGCAAGTTGCGCGCGGAGTTCTTCGATCTGTCGCCGAAGGTCCCGTGCCTGGGCGTCTTTCTTGGCCGCGCGGAGTTCGTGCTCGGCGAGGGTCTCACGCCGCGCGTCGACAAAAGCCTGCATCTGCCCCGCCCGCTCAAACGCCGCGCGCAGCGACGGCATCGCCAGCCCCTGGCGCTCTGCCGCGTCAGCCTGCGCCCGCGCCTGGGCCACGTTCCGCTCGCCCACCACCAACCGCTCTCGGACCTGCGCGACGGTTTCGTTCTCCACGGCCGCCTCCCGGAGCACCCTGGATTCTTCATGCGCGAGTTCTTCAACCTTGCGGCCGATCTCCGCGCGCAGGGCCCTCCCCCGGCGCTCCAACGCTTCGAGCTTGCGCATATGCGACGCCACTTCGCCTTCGAGCCTTGCCGCACGGTTCGCCAGCTTCCAACAATCGTCCAGCGCCGCGGAGACCTCCGTCGGCGCGTCCGCGCCCGGGTACGCCCGCGCGACCATCCGTCCAAAGTGCGCCGTGCGCGTCGCCCACTCAGCAACCCCCGCGGACGGTGCCGGCGGCGGCGGGGGCGCGGGCGATCCCCCCGCGTCCGACGTGGCCACTTCCCAGGGCGTTGACGGCAGCGACCGTTGGAGACTCTTGAGGTCTTCCGAAAGATGATGGGCGTCTTTGTACCGCTTCTCCGTAGACTTCTGGAGGGCCTTGAGAATGATCTTTTCGGCTTCGGGGTGCAGGTCAGGGCGCAGCAACCGCGGGTTGGGGGTCGAACCATTGCGTTGGAGGTCAAGCAATTGGTCCCGGTCCGACGACCGAAACGGCAACTGCCCCGTGGTCATCTCGTACAAAAGAATCCCGAGGGCGTAGATATCACTCTGCGCCGAGGCTTCTTCGCCCCGGGCCTGCTCGGGAGACATGTACTCCGGGGTGCCAAACACGGCACCCTTGGGGGCGAGTCTCGGGTCGCGCGCGAGGTGGGCAAGGCCAAAGTCCAGGATCTTGACGAAGTCTTTGCGACCGCCTCGGTTGGTCAACAGAATGTTGTCGCTCTTGAGGTCACGGTGCACCACGCCGAGGTCGTGGGCACGCCCGAGTGCCGCGGCCATCTGCTCCACCACGTCCACCGCCCGCGCCAACGGAAAAGGCCCCTTGGCGATCTCCGCGGACAAGGGTGTCCCTACGAGGTACTCCATCACCAGATAGAGTTCGCTCTCTTCGGTCTCGCCGATGTCATGGATGTCGATGATATGGGCGTGGTCGACGCGGTTGGCCGCCCGCGCTTCGCGCAACATCCAAGCTCGGAGGTGGGTTTCTCCGCGGAGATCCGGACGAATAAGCTTCAAGGCCACGACGCGGTCGATGAGCACATGGCGAGCGCGGTACACAACCCCCATGCCGCCCTCGCCGAGCCGGGCTTCAAGACGGTATCTCCCGGCCACCACGCGTCCGATGTACGGATCCCCTGACCTGGCTGGAGATGGACTGCCCGCGCTCTTGATCGTCACCTTTGCACCTCGTGGAGTAGCCCCGACACTGCTACGGCACGGGCGAGGATAACAGCAAGAATCTTTCGTGCGGAGGACAAGGACGGGGGGAGATCAGGGCGTGGGTACCTCGACGGGAACGCTCCTCCCGTCTTTACGTCGCATTGCGGCATGGCCCTGGGTTCATGGCTGTGGGCAGGGGCGAAGATTGGTGATGGCGGTGCTCGTCCGACATCCGCGGACGCTCGTCCGACATCCGCGGACGCTCGTCCGACTGTTGCCGTCGCGGGTTCGGCTACGGCGGACGCTGAACTCTGTCCCGTGATATCGCTTTATTGTTTACTTCTAGCTCGACCCTCGCCGAAAAGCCCCCAGAGGCGTGCGACCGAGGGCCGGTGGACGACCGT
>VFSW01002890.1_pt1 | contig 25869 bp, 41 predicted proteins | sample 5358111 | NCBI WGS metagenome assembly VFSW01 (sample SAMN11554181, study PRJNA540505) | mine drainage metagenome | isolation source: sediment from site ElyBrook_90M | place: USA: Ely Copper Mine, Vershire, VT | collected 2017 | reverse complement strand
GCGTGGTCTACCGCTTGACCCGAGAGGACCCGCCGCTGGCGGAGCTGCAGGAGCGGCCGACCTTCATGACGCGCTGGTGGCTCTTTGTCACTGACGCCGGCCGCGCCGAGCTGGCGCGCCGCCGCGCGAACGCGCCGAAAGGCCTTTAATTTTTCCTTGACTTTGTTCGCTTTTTGTTCTACCACATCTTCGTGCGCGTTAGCCTATTCTTAACCTTTGAAGGTGACCGCGAAGGTCTTTTTCGACGATCAGGGTTAAGAGCAGCTAACCATCAAAAATAGCATTTGGAGTTTAAGCTACGGTGCTGTACCGATGTTGGCGTAGAAGGTGCGCCAATCTTGGCAAATGGTACTCAATTGCACCTTTCAAGGAGAGGACGTCGAAGGTGAAGTATGAACCCCCCGAGCCTGATCCAGGAGCACAATACCGTCGACAACCGCGCCTCCGCCGCAAAAGGCGAGCCGCGTGTTCGTCTCGGGACCCCGCCACGCGGCTCTTCGCGGAGAAGGGCCAACTCTTCTCCTCGCGCACCAACGCCGTCCGCTGGATGTTCCGCCTCGGCGCCGTCCTGTCCCTCGTCTTCGCCTTCGCCGCCGACGCGCTCCTCTGAGGCGGCTCCGCCCGCTTCTGAAGCGGCCGCGGCCGCACTCGCGGTCGAACGCGCATACCGACGCGGAGGGCTCCACGTCGGGTGAGAAAGCCCTAGGGGGCCTACAAGGGTCTTGACAGGTCCCCTAGGTGTCGCGGTAAAATGGATGCACCGTTCGCGAGAGCGACCATCCCAGGGCGGCTCAGCCGCTCCTACCCCGACGAGGCCACATGAGCAAATTTCTCTCGACCGAAGAGCGCCTCCAGCTCGCCCAGGTTCTCCAACACTCGCTCGATCGCCACACAGACCACGGCGAGACCGTACTCCATTTCGCCGGGCCGAGCGGCCTGGTCGAGAAGGTGATCCATACCCTTCTCGAAGGGGTCGATCCCCAGGAGATCAGCTACAACCTGCCCGGCGCCGTCCGCCGTGCGATCACCGAGAGCGACGCGCCGCTCGCCGACGCGGTCGACGTGCTGCTGGACGAGTTCGAGGACGACGAGATCGAGGGCGTCTTCGACAGCGTCCGGGCTCAGCTCGGCCTGCCGCCGGCCTCGTATCCCGACCAAGCCGGTGTCGGCCCCGAGGACATCATCGCCAACATCCTCGCCGGCGCGGCAGCGCTGGGCATCCATCCCTCGCAGATCACGATCCTGCGCGCCGCCTAAGTACCTTTTCCTGCCGCCCCCAACCCTCCCTTCGTCTCGCACGAGGGGAGGGGTAGGAGGACACCATGCCGACGATCTCCCAGTTCTCGCGCCTTCTCGCGCTCAAGGGCAAGCCCCTCACCCGAGCGGCGCGCCGCAATCTCGCCCGCGAGGTCTACCGGGCGAAGGCATCGAAGCTGGCCAAGATCGACGCGGGATCGAACCTCGCCTTCTTGGCTGAGGCGGAGAAGCGGCGGCAATCGTTCCTCGACGACCTGCGCAGTTTCGTCGGCGAGATGCCTCTCGACCTGCCGCGAGAGATCGTCGACCAGATCACCCAGCGCGCCCGGATGTACCACAAGCGCGATATCGAGGCTCTTGAAGCGTGGAAGAGGGCTTCCACCTAATCCGTTACCCCGAGAGGAGCGGGCAACGCTGCCGACCCCCCACGGCACCCTGCGTAAGTCGGAGGACCGCTGCAGAAGCCGACGGCGAGCCGCCTTACTCCTCTCGGGGCGCCTTCTCCCGGAGGACTGACATGGACCTGATCATCGCCGGCCTGGCCGTTTTCGTGGCAGCCTCTGTCTTCTTCCTGATCCGCGACGGCCTCCGCCTCCGGCGCGCCCACGGCGGCGGCACCTCGAACCTCGTTCAGGACTTTTACGAACGCGGCTGCGTCCATGCCCTTCCCCTGTCCCGCTGCCTGACCTGTAGCACCGAATATCTCTGGCGCCCACCCGGCACCCGGACGCTCGAAGAGAAAGCCCGAGAGGAGACAGCGTGAGCACCCCCAAGGAACACACGTCGATCGCTGAGATGGCGCGCGAGTGCGCCGAGCACAAAGGCTCGATGATCGTCGATATCGAGCGCCGCGCCGACGGCACGGAGCACGTTCACGCGGTTGCCACGTGGGAGGGCACCCAGGAGCCCGCCGAGAAATGATCACCCTTGAGGACCTCACGGCCGTCAACGGGCTCGTCTCTCGGATGCGCCATCTGGAGGGCGAGGCTCTGCGGACCCGGAGTGCGGCGCTCGGTGACGAGCTGTTCGTCAAGATCGATCGCATCCGGTGGCGCTTGAAGGAGTACGGCGTCAACGCCCCTCCGTTCAAGGGCAAGCCGGGCCCGAACGGAAAGGCCGTCGCATGAGCGATGGCGTCGGGCTCTTCGCCGAAGAGGTCAGTCCGTCTGAGGTTTGGCTCCTCGGCCGGATCATCGAGGTCATCGAGCCGGACGAGCCCTCGGCATGGCCGGAAAGCATCCCCATATCGGAGGAAGCGGCCCCGTGCTCTTGCGACGGCGGGGAGCACATCTGCAGTCGGGCCGACTTGCGCCGCAGCCTCGACTGCTACCACGCCTGAGAGGACACGCCTATGGCTGCCAAACTTGCTTCGCTCGCTCCGCTTGCCGCCGGTACGCTGCTCGGCCCGACCAAGACCCTGCTGAACCCTGACGCGCTCCATCTCACCCTGGAGGCCATCTTCACCTATGGCTCGGGCGGCACCACGGCGACAGCCTACGTGCAGACCAGCCTCAAGGACGGCAGCTGGGTAGATGTCGCGTGCTTCGCCTTCACGACCGCGAGCGCAAACAAAATCCAGAACCTCTCGGCGCTCGACAAGATCGTAGCCTCGGCGACGCCGACCGACGGCGCGCTGGCTGCCGACACCGGGGTCTCGGGGACCATCGGCGACAAGTGGCGGGTGAAGCTGGTCACGACCGGCACGTATGCCGGCACGACCTTGGAGGTTTACGCGAACGGCTCGCGCCTAGTTGGATAAACGTCTTTGCCCCTCTCGATGTCGTCGAGCCGGCGAGCGGAAGCCCTAACAGGCCGGAGTAGGTAAAAGGCCTACACGGGGCGCCAGAAAAGGAAAACCCCCGACCGCGCGTAGCGGTCGGGGGTTTTCCTTAATATCGCCTGTAGGGGAAGGCTCTGAACTCTTCCTCCACCGCCTGATCGATGCACTCGGCCTGAAGGAGGCCGTCGCGGAGACAGGCGTGTAGGAAATCCATCAGAGGGGCCGAGCAAGGTTTGTCGGCCTCGGTAAACGCCCTCCTCCATCCCTCCCATCTATTTATTTCGACGGGGTCGGCGAAAGCAGGGGAGCGCAGATAGGCGACGGATTGGTGCGCCATGCAGGCGTCCAACTGGGCCCTCTCTAGGCCTAGGGTGTCGGCTTGCGCCGCGACAATCGCTACCCCGATAAGGATGGCGATCGCCGCGGCCGCAATGATGTATCGGGTCATAGGGCTCGCCTCCGTCGTAGCTTGATCCCGGCGAGGAGCAGTAGGGCTAAGGCGAACGTGGCAAAACTGAATGCCACGGCCGCGCCGTACAGCCCCGCCACCTTTAGAAAAGGGACGAGCACGAAAGAGGTGAACGCCCCGAGCGCCACATATTGCGTGATGGTGAGGGCTGGGCGAAAGATTTGCCGTAGGGTCATGGTGTTTCTCCTTTTACGGGAGCCGGGTTAACGGCCCCTTAACGCCCGAACCCCCGACCGCGCGAAGCGGTCGGGGGTTGGCGCGCGCTAAGCGGCCGCGCGGTAGGTGGTCTCGCGCCAGGTAACGGTGCGAACCACCTTGAGCGTCGGTATCCGCTTTGCCGCAGATGCGGCGGCCCTCTTCACGCCGGCAATGGCGTAGAGCTGGGCCGAGCGGACGAAGTCGCCGTAGTCGAACGCCCGGCTTGCGGCTCGGACCAGCTTCGAGCGAAATTGCTCTTTGAGCTGGATCAGCCGCTCGCGAGGCGTCCCGTTCCTCCGGGCTTGCCGGAGGATCAGGTTGAAATAGGCGACGTCGTCAAGCAGGTTGGTGCGGGGCATAGGTGCCTCCAATGGTTGGTGACACGCCGAAGCCCCCTCCCGCGCGTGGCGGGAAGGGGTTCAGGGTCAGGGTGCGATGTAGCAACCCGGGTCGAGTTCGAGCCAGCACGTCGCCCCGCAAGGGAGCGGGTGCTCGGCGTCGTAGATCAGCCGGCCGGGGCCGGTGAACTCCAGCTTCTCGACGTAATGGGATTGCCCACAGCGGCCGCGCCGCACCGAGAAGACCGGCACGGGTGCGGCGGGATCGTAGCCCTCCCAACCGGCAGCGGCGCCCCGCTTGTTGCGGGCCACGCGGTGCCGGTTGACCACGACGATGGTCTTAGCCATCGCCGTGCGTGGCCTTGGCCACGATATCGCCGTCCGCCAGCTTGGCTGATCCCGACTTGTTGACGAACGCGCGTCGACCGAGCTTCTCGGCCAGGCGCTCGGTGTCGATCTCGATGTGGACCTTCGTCGCAATCGAGAGCGTTACCACGCGCTGGGTCGGCTCGCCGCGGTCTTTGGTGACACGCTTGGGGTAGTTGAAGACGAAGTCTCTGGTGAACTTCATCGGGTGTCCTCCTTATGTTGGTTGACACCCGGAGACCCCCTCCCGCGCGCAGCGGGAGGGGGTGAAGGTTCTTCGGGTTCCAGCCTTTACGGCCGAGGTAGACGTAGGAAGGCCCAAAGGAGAGCCAGAACCCAGGCGGCGGCGGCGTTAAGCCACCATCCTCGGGGCTCCGGCGCTTCCTCGGGCATTGCTCGTCTCCGGGATGTCGAGCATGGTCACCTCGCCGCTCGGGAGGCGGAGGTAGACGCACCGTTGCTCGGCGCGCCGGCCCATCTCGCGGGCGAGGGCGATCAGCTCGTTCGCGGCTTCGTCGTCCCGCTCATCGAGCGCGACATCGTAGACGCGGATTGGCTCATAGCAGTGCGCCGGCCCTGCCGCCCATCCACCGGTGCCGTGGGTCATCGTGTACCCACCGAACTTGGTGCAGAGGCGCTCCTCCAGCCACTCCGCGATGAAGCAGGCCTGGTTGGGGGTCGGCGCGGTGAGGATCAGTCGAGCCTCACGCATAGCAGTTCTCCTATAAGGCGCCGGCGGATTGCCGACACCCCGAGACCCCCGGCCGCGCGTGGCGGTCGGGGGTGGGCGCATGACGCGTCTGGGGGCTAGACCTCTTCCGCACCGTCGGGGTCGCCGATATACGGTCGGCGCCCATTGCCGTCGTCGACTTCCCATTTCAAGCAGGGATCGGCGTAAGCCTTGTCTAGCGCGGTTTGGTTGGCTTCGGCTGCGTCTGCCGCCTCGACGTAGAGCACGCAGCTCTCCGTCATATCCGAGGTGACGATTACGCGAAATGTTGGCATCTCTGCCTCCTGTGGTTGACACCCCGAAGCCTCTACCGGCGCGTGGCCGGCAGAGGATCGGGGTTACGGCTGCTCGGCTAGTTGGACGGCGATGACCGCAGCGAGGTCGACATAGACCCGCTGGCTTTCGTCGTTGTCAGGGTCAATGCGAACCGTCGCGTGGTGCACCCAGACTTGGGGCGCCCACACTGCACCGGTGAAGGTATGTCCACCGGCACAGTACAAGGTGACCCAGAAGCCGCTGCCTTCGCGGCCCTCCTCGATCGCCTTGATGGCGGCCTTGTAGCCCGCCAAAAACATGTCAGCCTCCTATGGTTTGGTTTAGACACCCCGAGACCCCCGGCCGCGCGTGGCGGTCGGGGGCAGGGGGCTAGAACGAGCCGTCGGCTTTCTGGGGGTAGACCAGCTCGTCGCACTTGGGGCAACGGCCCGCCGGCGACGCATCGCCGGGGGTCAGCGAACAGCTGCCGATCTTAGCCACCTTGTCGAAGTGGTCGTTCCAGCCGCAGCCGCAGCCGCCGCAAACCGTGTCGTCGCTGGGCTCGTCCATCTCTACTTCGTAGTACATGGCGTACTCCTTGGTTGACGCCCCGAAGCCCCCGGCCGCGCGTGGCGGTCGGGGGTTTGAGGGGGTTTGAGCGATCGGGGCCTCAACCGCCCCGGACCATGTTCGCCCACTCGCCGTGTTCGCTGATGACGTCCTCGGCGAGGATGTCACCGGCCTCATTGATGAGGTCGACGAGAGGCTCGCTGACACGAGGCTCGCTCGCGTCGACTTCGATCCAATCATCTGCCCCGTCTGGGGCGCTCAATCGAGTGCGAATGGCCTCCTCTGGGTCTTCAAAGTACCGGGTCTCTGCGATCTCAGCCGCGCCGTAAGCGTCTTGCGCTTCGATCTGGCCAAACCGCAAGATGACGGTCGGGTAGAGGGTGACGTTGAACAGGGGCATAGCGCCCTCCTATGGTTGACGCCCCGAAGCCCCCAACCACGCTTAGTGGCTGGGGGTCGGGGTCACGCCTTGAGGGGCGCGAGGTGTAGTCCTGAGACGAAATCCGCCGTAGGGTAGTTGACGGGGTCCCTCCCAGAGACGTAGCAGCACCAGTCGTCCCAGAGCCGCCGCGCCCCGCCGACTTTTCGGCAGAACGCGTTGTAGCTCTGCAGGATCGCTCTCCGCTTCGAGGCGGAGACGCCCGTCTTGTTCAGACGGAAAGTGCGCTCGGGCAGCTCGAACCGGTTAAGGTTGTGGCTGTCGATGCACCCCGAGAGGCCGTACACCATCTGGGTGATGAAGCCCGCTTTGGCCGGCCCGATGCTCGGGATGTCGCAGAGGGCATCGACGATCGACGCTTCCGCGTCCTCGTCGTCCATCAGCTCGAAGGCTTCTTCGCAACGCTCATAGAGCGCCGGCGCCCTCCGGTTGATGAAGCTCAAACCCTCGTGCTTCGACCCGAACAACGAGCGGACCGCACGGTCTCCACGCCGGACCAAGGGGTAGTCCAGCACGGCGTCGCGCAGCGGCTGCCGGATAGTCAGCAGCGCAAACGTGCAGATGCGAGCGAACCCGTCGGGTCCGCTGCGCCCTAGGACCGCCAGCTGGGGCTGGTGGTCGGCATACACCGGCCTACGCTGCATGAGCGTCGCTGCCGCTGCGCTCGTAGACCAGGAGGGCCTCGTAGGCCTCGTGGTCGAGTTGAGCAGCGCGGCGCGCACGGGCCCGGGCGTAAGCCGGGTCGTCCGTACATCCGGGGCCTGGCCACGGTTCGTCCCGCTCGTCGTGCGGAACGCCCATGTCCTCGGCCTGGAGATCGCCATTGGCGAGACGCTTTATGCCGCGTGGGGGCGTGTTGATGTCCATTGGGGTATCCTCCTGTTGGTTGGACACCCCGAAACCCCTGACCGCGCGTAGCGGTCAGGGGTGGGCGCGGGAGCCCCGCTGAGTGGTTTTGTCGTACCGCGGGTCACCGCTATTCGCGGCCCAGCGGTCAAACTCGCTCGGGGGGCTCGGTAGCGTCGGCGCAGCTGGGGCACAGCTCGCCGTAGCTCTCACCGTTCTGCGGGCAGAAATTGCCGCAGCGGGAGCAATGCTCGGGGTCTTCCCCTTCGTCTTCGTCGAGGTCGATCCGGCCTTGCTCGCCGTTTTCGTCGGTGAGGTTGAACACGACAGCAGACGAGCCGACGCGCCGTTGGATTTCGAGGGCCTTCTCGGCCGCCTCGCGCGGCGTATCGGCGTCAATGTCGATGGTCCACTCGATCTTGAATTGGGGCATGTTGCCCTCCTGTGGTTGACCCCCTGAAGGCCCCGTCCACGCTTAGTGGACGGGGCAAGGCTCAGGGTGTCGGCGGAGCGAGCTTCTCGCTGAGGGATCGGGCGATCGCCAACTGCTCGGCGAGCCAGGCGCTTTCCCCGTTGGCCCCACCGCTTCGGTGGGTCCTTTTGAGGATGCGGCCGGATATCCTGATCCTGTACCTGCTCACCAGGTACTTGAGGACGAGAAGCTCCTCGGGCGTGAACATGGCGCTCAAGCCACGGCGAAGCCGGCGTCGACGCCGGTCTCGCCGCGGTCACGGCCGTAGACGCAGCACATGCGGCTCAGCCGAGTGAACTCGTCCATGCCGGGATCGCCGGGCTTCAGGTCGTAGGACCGCTTCCCGCCGTAGGTCGCGCCTCGGTAATCGAAATCGTGCTTTTCGCCGATATCCCCACCGAGAGATGAAATATCGCCGAGGGACACAAGAGCGTCGGCCTTCATCTGATCCGAGTAGTGCTCGAACAGGAGCTTGCCGTTGTGCTCGATGTAGCCGTCCCAGTGGCAGTAGACCCGCGCCCACTTGCCGTCGGCGCGGTGAACGATGATGTCGCTTCTGGTGCCCATAAGGGCCTCCTTGAGTGCTTGCCGGCGGGATGCCGGCACGCCGTAACCCCCGCCCGCGCGGGGCGGGCGGGGGTTCTGAGCCTTTCGTGCCGGGCGTTCGTCTTCCCTCTAAGAGGCGAAATCCCGCCGCGGCCGCTGGCGCTCAGCCACCAGGTCGACACCACGAAGCCCCCGACCGCGCGTAGCGGCCGGGGGTTCACGGGTCAGGGGTGCAAAATCTGGCTCCACATGGCCCACACGAAGGGGATCAATGGCGCCAGGCAGAAGACCAGCTTGGTCATCGCCGGTCCTCCAATGCGCGCTGGACCAGGTCCAACTGCGTGTTGATGAAACCGCCGACGAAATGGGCGACCACCGTGTCCGCGTACAGACCGACGGCAATCAACCCGATCATCCAAAAGACCGCTTTCATGGTCTCGTCTCCGTTGGAGCGGGAGTGCTCCTAACGCCACGAGCCCCACCGGGTCTTACCCGATGGGGCTCGTATCTACTCTGGAAACCCGTATAGCCGCAAGAAGGTATTTCACGGCATTTTAGCGGGCTCCCTCCCAGACCTTGCGATTTACGAAGTCGTACCGATGTTCTGAGGGCATCTCTAGGGCCCTCTCGGCTATGAACTTCGCCCGATTGCGGATGGTCCGGGTCGTCTCCTCGGGGTTCTGGGCGGCCAGTGCGCTAAGTATAGCGTCGTAGCTCAGCCCGTCTTCCCTAGCGTTGTAAGTGTTCATGGCAAGTCTCCTTGCTGTGTACTTAGATATATTGTGCCGGAACGGCAAAAATCAAGTAGTTAGGGTACTCGATGGGGCGCTTGACCACCGCTGATTACTCCGATCTTGGTCCTATGGACCGAGATATGTTCGAAAGTGTCGTTTCTTGGCTTGAAACCGCGCGCCCGAACCAACTTACTCCGCGCTCTCTCAACATCGACGGCGTCCTAACTCCGTGGCGTATCTGGATGCTACTAGCCGGCCGAGGCTACGGCAAGACCCGTACAGCCGCTGAGGATATGAAGCGGTACGCCTGGGACCACGACGGGGCGCGCCTAGGCGTTATAGCGCCCACGTTCGGCGACGGCCGCGATATCTGCTTTGAAGGGGAGAGCGGCCTGATTTCCGTGATCCCGAGCAGCTGCATCGACGTGTGGAACCGATCGATCGGCGAGCTGCGCCTCAAGAACCAGTCGATCTTCAAGCTCTTCAGCGCGGACGAGCCGGACCGCATGCGCGGGTTCCAGTTTCACCGCGCCTGGTCGGACGAGCTGGCCAGCTACAAGGGCAAGATCAGCCAAAAGGACGCCGCGTCGGAGGGAGTGCCTGGCACGCCGAAGCCGATGCTGGCGCAGATCGAGCTGGCCACCCGGCTCCGGCCACACCCCCAAATCCTGATCACCACGACGCCGCGGCCGCTGAAAATCCTCAAGGAGGTGCGGCTCCGGGCGCGCACGATCACGACCACCGGCTCGACGATGGAGAACGAGCGCCACCTGGCGCCCGAGTTCATGCAATCGGTGCTCGGCCTATACGAAGGCACCCGCCTCGGCCGGCAGGAGCTGTACGCCGAAATCCTGGAGGACGTGGAGGGCGCGCTGTGGACCGGCCGCCTGATCGACGACCAGCGGCTGGACCCGAAGAAAGACCCGCTGCCGAAGTTCAAGCGGATCGTCGTGGCCGTCGACCCCGCGGTCACAGCCAATAAGCGCTCCGCCGAGACCGGGATCATCGCGCTCGGGCTCACCTTCAACGGCCGCGCCGTGATCCTGGAGGACGCCTCGGGCAAGTACAGCCCCGAGCAGTGGGCAGCGAAGGCGGTCGAGGTCTATCACCGCTGGAAGGCCGACAGGATCGTCGGGGAGAAGAACCAGGGCGGCGATCTCATCGCCTCGAACCTGCGCTCGCGCGAGGATAGCAAGAACCTGCCGGTCAAGCTGGTGGACGCCTCGAAGGGCAAAATCGTGCGTGCCGAGCCCGTCGCCGGTCTCTACGAGCAGAAGAAGGTCTCGCATTGGGGCGTCTTTCCCCTGCTGGAAGAACAAATGACCACTTTTACCGGCCAGGAGGGCGAAGAGAGCCCGGATAGGCTCGATGCTCTTGTTTGGGGGCTGACCGAGCTTATGTTGAGCGGGACCCCTGTGCCTCATGTAGCGGTCCCCACATCGGCCCAGAGCAACTACTGGGCCTCTGCCGGTGGCGCTAATTTCGGCGACAGCTTCGGCATCACCGCCGAGACCGACCCCATCCATCTAGGTGGCTTCTGACATGGCATATGCTAATCCCGACGATGCGCGCGCGTATCGACAGCGTTGGCTACAGACGGACGCCGGCCGCGAGAGCAGGGGCCGCACGTTGGGGCGATACCACGCATCTCCTCTCTACCGGGACACGCTGGGCGCTTACCGGGCGAGCCCGCAAGGTCAGGCCGCCAGCCGAAGGGCGAAGTTGAACTACCGGGCCACGCTGGGTGGCTGGTATCGCACGGTGCGCGACCGGGCGCTCGGGCACGGTATCGACTTCACGCTCTCCCAGGAAGAGGTCGAGGCGCTTGTTGCTCCCATGATTTGCGCGGTCACCGGCATGCCTCTCGAATGGCGCCCGGAGGAGCCGCGATACCTACTGAGCCCGAGCCTGGATCGGCTTGACGGCGCCCGGGGTTACGTCCCGGGAAACGTCCAGTGCGTAGCGCTATGGGCGAACTTCGCTCGCGGCTCGTCCGATCTGGAGGAGTTCAAGCAGGTGCTGGCCCAGTTTAAGGGGGCGACCGATGGCGCGCAATAAGCCCGTCGACGTCAGCGCCGCGCGAGACCAGACGCCGCCACTGCCGTCGACGGGCACGCCAAGCTCGGCCGCGACGGGCGATCTCCCGAAACAGGACTACATGATCGAGGCGGGTAACACCGGCCTTCGAGTATTCGGCGGTTTCGTCGCAGAAGAGTTCGATCCCAATCTTCGCGGGCAGCGCGGTATGCGCATGTTTCGTGAAATGGCGGACAGTTCTCCCGCTATTGGCGCGTTTCTTTACGTTATTAACCAAGTCATAACTAAACTCGACTGGCACTTACAGCCAGCGGACCAGCAACCGCTGTCGCTGCTCGCGGCCGAGTTCTTCGAGAGCCTTGTTGGCGACATGGATCATACTTGGGACGACTTCGTCCAAGAGGTCCTCAGCATGGTGGTGTACGGGTATGCGCCCGTCGAGATCGTGCTCAAGATGCGCAACGGCGACCAAGAGGACCGCCGGTTCTCGTCCCGCTACGACGACGGGATGATCGGCATCCGCAAGCTGGCCACTCGATCTCAAGAAACGATCCTGCGCTGGATAATGGACGCAGATAATAATGACATCCTTGGGGTATGTCAGATGCCGTGGAACGGCGGCTTGAGGATGATCCCAAGGTCAAAGATGCTGCTGTTCCGCACAAAATCTTATAGAAACAGCCCCGAAGGGCGCTCTCTGCTAAGAAATGCCTACCGACCCTATTATTTTAGCAAAAGAATTGAGGAGATTGAGGCGATTGGCGTCGAGCGCGACTTGGCGGGCTTTCCCGTCATGCAAATCCCCTCCGAGCTGATCAGCGCGGCAGCGGCCAACATCGACCCGAACGCCGCAGCGACGCTGGAGAGCTATCGGGCTCTCGTCAGGAACATCAAGCGCAACAGCCAGGAAGGCGCGGTACTGCCGTCCGATCGGGACGAGCACGGGAACCTGATGTTCGAGCTGAAGCTGCTGGCGTCGGGGGGCAAGCGGTCCTTCGACACCAGCCAGATCATCGAGCGCTACCAGACGCAGATGGCCGTGTCGTTCATGGCCGACTTCATCATGCTCGGGCACGGCTCCGGCGGTCGTGGCACGGGTACGGTTAGCCAAGACAAGATCACGATGTTCTTCGCCTCCGTCGCCGGCCTCGTCAAGATGATCGCGAACACGCTCAACAAGGAGCTGATCCCGCTCATTGGCAGGCTGAACGGCATCCCACAGGAAAACTGGCCCGAGTTCTACACCGACAAGCCGGAGCAGGTCGATCTCGGCCGCCTGGGGGCCTACATAAACGCTCTGGCCGCCTCGGGCATGACCCTGTTTCCGAACCAGGACCTGGAGAACTACCTCCTCGGCGTGGCCGGCATCCCCGAGCCCACCGAGGACACCCGGGCCGAGCAGGAGGAAATCCAGGCGGCCGGCGGCGACGCCGGGGCCCCGGGGACCGGCGGCGCGGCCAACCCTGGCGCCCGGCCGTCTCCCTTCGGCCAGACAGGGCAGCCGCCTGGCGGCGGCTTGAACGGGCCTGGCGCGGGGGAGGACCCTCGCGCGGGCGCCCAAGGACAGTTCGGCCAGCAGAAGGGGGCTCCGCCTGGCGGGGGCCCTGCGAAAGATGCGGGGTACTGAAGTATGGCACAGCTGCTCGAAGCCTACACCTCCTGCGCGCTCGTCTACCCACCCTACGTAAACGCGAGCCTGGACGATGCGGGGGTATCGCTGACCGTGCGCGGGGACCCAAACGGAGAGCGGTGCGGCGAGACCGTCACCATGCACTTGAGCATCATCGAGTTCCGCGAGTGGCTCAGCAAGACAACGCGCGCGCTGGACCGCGAGATCGCCAGGGTCACGAGCAACGCCTGATGCCTTTCGTCCGGTCCCTTCCTTTGATGCTGCAGCACCAGCAACGTGACGATGACCCAGTGCGCGCCGCGGCGGAGGTCGTAGACCCGATCATCAGCGCGCGGCTCTTCGCGGCATGGAACGATCTCGCATCTCAGGTACGGGATAGTTATACGCCACAGCGCTTAACCGACGGAGATACGCTTCAGCGTATAGCCCGGAGCCTATCGGAAGAGGTCCGACCGATAGCCCACGACCTATTGCTTGCGCGGTCGCTGGGCCACCGAGCGATGACGTCCCAGATTGTCGACGAGCGCGTGCAAAAGGACTTCTCGGTCGGCTTTCAGTTCGACCGGCTGGCGCCGGCGGTCCAGGACCAAGCCGACCAGTACGCCGCGCGCCTCGTGCGCGAGATCGGCGAGGATACCCGCTCGACGCTCTCCGGGATGATCCGGCAAGGGGTGGCGGCCGGCCGAGGCCCGGAGGAGCTGGCGCGGACCATGCGCGACAGCGTAGGGCTCACGATCCGCCAAGCGAACGCCGTGCAGAACTACCGCCGGCTCCTGGAGACCGGAGCGCCCGAGGCGCAGACCCGTGCGCTCCGCGACCAGCGCTTCGACGTGTCAGAAACTCGCCTCGCTTTTCTGACACCCGAGCAGATCGATACCCGGGTCGACGCCTATCGGCGCCGCTATGTCGCCCATAGGGCCAACACGATCGCGAGGTACGAGACCCTGTCCGCCTCGAACGGCGGTTCGCTGAGCGCTATGCAGTCGGCGATCAAGACCGGGCTGTTGCCGGCGAGCACCGTCAAGACGTGGATGATCGCCAAGGACGAATTGACGTGTCCTCGATGCCGCTCGATCCCCCGGCTACAACCGGATGGCGTCGGCGTCGACGAGGCTTTCGTCTGGGAGGCGGGCAAGCACAGCGGGGAGGTCTACGTCGCCCCCCTACATCCGCTGTGCAGGTGCTCAGTGTCCTACCGTGTCCGCTAAGTCAGTCGCGGAAATCGAGGTCGGCCGGGTCCCCAACTCCAGGAGGCACCGTGTACGCCGCGAGCGCCTGGTCGACCTCTTCATGCAGCCGCGATCGGAGCAGCTCGATGTCGTCAGGGGTGTAGTGGTAGCGCTTCCGGTTCGACCCATAGGTCAGCAGGCGGATATCGTGGATCGCCCGTTTGGCGCGGGGAGCCATGATCTCCTTGAACTTTTCCCGCTTCTCTTTGAGGACCACTTCCCGCGGGCGCCGCTGGACCCGCTTGGGCCGGACAGCGGCCCTACGGGCACGGGGTGCGGGCTCGAAGTCGAACGCTTCTTCAGCCGGAGCTGCTGGAGCGCGAGTGGTGCGAGGGGCTCTTGCCATATTGAGGTCTCCTTCTAATCTGGTCCCCCGAAAGCGCCAGGAACTTATGCCGCTTTGGCACAAGTTTCAAGAGTTAAATTTGTGACGCTTTGTATCTAATACCTCTTGACGAGAGAAAGATGCCCCAGAGCCCCTATGAGTATTTTCCCCTACTCAAGCGTCATCGCGTTGGCCTCTCTACGCGCTTGAGCGACCGCTCGCTTGCCCGGAACGGCGCCTTGAACCGCCAACGCTCTCTGGGACGGTCGAGGCTTTATCTGGCGAAGGGGGCCACCATATACGCCACAGCGAGGGTCTCACAGCTCCTGAAAGACGACGGCGGAATGGCCGTAGGAGACGTACACATCCCTTCCGCCCTTGGAAACCGACCACCCCGACGTCGGCGCCCGCAGCTCAGTTTGGCGAGGACGCCCAACGATGCCCAGCCTGTTCAAGCATGATTTTAGCGCGCCGCGCCGGCGCCATCTGGCCCAGACCGGGGCGGCGATGCCTGGCGGCAGGTTCCCCATCGAGAGCGCAGAGGACGTGCGTAACGCTATGCAGCTTCTCGGCCACGCCCCTGACCGCGCTGCGGTCGTAGCGCATATCAAGCGCCGGGCGAAGGCCGTCGGCGCGCCGGACCCCTTCGCGAAGGCTTGGAGCGAAGCGGCCCGTGCCGCGGCAATCCTGGCGAGGCGGGCCGCAGGTAAGCAAGCCGTGAGCGCGGGCAAACGGGCGGGCAAGAAGGCCGCGGCCGCGGCTGTAGAGAAGCCGGCCGTAACGCCGCTCCATCGAGATATCGCTAGAGGCGTCGCGGTCGCGGTGCCGACAGCAGGAGTGAGCGCCCGCCCCCCACGCTCGCGCGCCCCCGCCCCGAACAAAGCCGCCACGCCAGCAGCCTCCCCAAAGCAGCCGACTGCCGATGCCGCCCTCCAATCTCAGTTGAAGCGCCTGGCGTTGCTCCGGCAGAACAACGAGGCGCCGGTGAGTGAGCCGGGCTCCACGTTCTTCCAGCGGATCGCCGCTGAGGTGAAGAAGGACTGGGCTGAGTTCGACCGCCAGCGGGGCACTGGAGAGAAGACCGGCCGCGCCGGCGGGCTCGCCTACGGCATCTTCCAGGCGCCGCGCGTGGGGCGCGCCGTCGGTCACGTCCTCCTCCGCCACGGCACCGGTCGCACCAAGGCGATCGGCGCCGGCATCGTTGCCGGCTATGCCGCGGTCCGCGGCCTGCAGAGTGCCGGCGGATACATCGGCCGAAAGGTCGACGAGGCGACGAGCCGCATCTTCCAATGAGAACACTGTTCGCCAAGCGGGATGTCGGCTCGGAAGCTCGGGACGAGCAAGGGCGGTGGTCTCCGGCCCCAGGAACACGGCTCAGGGTGCCGCTTCCGAGACGCGCGGCGGTAGTGGGAGAGGCAGTTCCCGCTTATCACGGAACTGCGACGGCGCAGGATTTCACCCGGTTTCAAGAGACCGACCGTGCTGATCTAGGCTTTCATTTCGGGTCGACGCCAGAACAAGCGGACCGAGCCCTCCCGAGAAATAAAAGAGGTGACTACGCCCCCGGTTCCAGAGTTATACCCGTAACTCTAAATGTAAAAAGACCGCTTAGGATACACGACCCCTCCACGTTTAGGTCAAGGAAGCTAGTAGATCACCTCCGTCAAGCGGGTTTACCCGTTAGAGGTCCGAAAAACAAGATGGCCATTACCCGTCAATACGTGGACCGAGCGCTCCGACGGAGGGGGTATGACGGCCTAGTCTACGCCAATTTCCTTGAAGGGAGGGGGGAGGACAGTTACGCGGTCTTCCGTCCCTCACAGATCAAGATGAAGCTCGCCAAAACCCTGTTCGCCAAGCGAGCCCCCGCATCAGAAGCGCGCGACGAGTACGGCCGCTGGACGGTCGGACAGGGTAACGCGAACGCCGCGAAGGCCTACGCGCACTTCAAGGTCGCCGAGCGCGGAACGGTGAAGAACATGGCAGCGGAGGCCCGTACGGTTGCGGGGAAACGGGGCGAGACCCTGCGCCGCAAGGTATTCGAGGCCAACGGCCGTGAGTTCCTGCAGCGGGGCCTCGACAAGGTCAAATCGCAGCAGAAGCGGCTGTCGGCCCTCCTCGACATCCACGCCACGAACATGGGGCTGATCTCGCACGAGGCGTCGGAGAAAGAGCCCTCGGAGCAAGCCCGCGTGCGGGCGGCGATCTTCGCCCACGCCCTACAGCACAACGAGGGCCCGATGGGGAAGCTGACGCCGGCGTACCGCGACTACATCCAACGGAAGGTCAAAGCGGCGATAGCCGCGGAAGGCACGAAGATGAAGACGGCCATGACGGCCCGGAAGCCCCGCGCCGCTACGCGCGCGCCGAACGGCGCGGCCAAGGTCCTCAAGTTCAACCAGGACCATGAGGCAAACGGCCAGTTCGGCGGCCCGGGCGGCAGCCATGATCCGACAGGCAACCCACGCGGCCGGCCTCCGGGCCCTGCCCAGCCGTCTACCGGGCAGGCTGTTGGCGAAGCCGCGGCGAAGGTCGGAGGATGGGCTGTCGGCGGCTGGCTGGGCGCCGCGGCGCTCGGTGCGGCGGGGACGGCCATTGGCGGCCCGGTAGGCACGGCCATTGGCAGCGTCGCGGGTAAATACGTGGGCTCTATCCTGGGCGGTCTCGCCGGGGATTACGTCGCCACAAAGGTCGGTCAATCGCTCCTTGGCATCAAGCAGCAGGCGGACGGCCACGCGGTCGGGACGGGAGAGACGGTCGGGATGTTCGCGGCCGATGCCCTTCCCCTGGCCGCTCGTTTCATCCCCGGCGGCAATGCGGTCGCAGCCGGTGCGCGCGCGCTGTTCTCGCCGGCCAATCAGAGCCTCACGTCCCACCTCGTCGAAGAGGGGATCGGGAGTGTCGGGACCTTGGCGGGGCGCGCCGTCGATCAACGCGCCGGCGCAGCGGGCGGGTCGAAAATCGCCAGCGCGGCGTCGAAAATCGGTGGAAAATCCCGCCCTGCGGTCGCGAAGAGCCTCTTCGACGCCCCGCCCAAGAAATACGACGGGAGCTTCGGCTCGATGACCAGCGCCGCGCTGCCTCATCTGTTTGGGCCGCGCGCCTGGAAGGAGATCGCCAACACGCCGTTCGGCTCTTACGTCCGTCAGAAGGTCAAGGACACCGCGGACAAGATGGACGACGCCGCAGAGGCGCACGGCATCGATTTGAAGCCCGCGCCGAAAGGCCAGGTGGACGCGGTGCAGCGGCTCTCCGCGCAGCAGCAGATGCAGGAACACACCGCTCAGCAACAGGCGGCGATGCAGCCGCCTCCGGTGCCTGGCGGCGCTCCAGGCGCACCCCCGCAGCCGGGCGCGCCGCAGCAGCAGCCGCCGCCCGGCCTGCCCCCGAAGTCGCAAGGGCCGAAGAAGCCAGGTCTCTTCGCAAAGGCGCTTTCGCTCCCCCTTCGCGGGCCCAACGACGGGCTATGGCGAGACGCACAGCGGACGGATGGCGCGCCGGCGAGCGTCCGCTTCCTCCGCATGATGCAGGACGTCGACCGCAAGAACCGGATCGCGCAGCTCAACGTTGCTCTGGGCGCGGGGCCGAAGGTCGAGAACCTGGCCCGGAAGCCGAGCGAGGACGAGAAGACGTACCAACTGCGCGTGCAGCAGGTCATGCAGCAGTCCGTGCGCGAGAGCGACAAGCTCCGGCCGCACCTGTTCAACGGCGGCGCGGCCCGAACGGTTTACAAAGTCCGCAAAACGCGTAGCGAGGCTACGTCAAACGACAACGATCCAAACTTCACGATCGAAGCAGAGATCATCAAAGAGCTTGGCGGCATCCCGCTCGATAAGGGGCTCGTATATGGGTGGGCTTCGATCATCGAGAAGAACGGAGAGGTCGTCACCGATCACCAAGGAGATCGGATCAGCGCGGACGAACTGGAGAAGGCGGCCCACGATTTCGTCAAAAACTCGCGCCAAGGCGGCGTGCTCCACGACGAGTACGGCCACAAGATCGGGCACATCGTGGAGAGCGTCGTCTTCTCCAAGGAGCTGCAGAAAGCCCTCGGGATCGATCTCGGAAAAGTAGGCTGGATGATCGGCTATCAGATCGAGGACCCGCGGGTCAAAACGCTCGTCAAATCAGGCTTGCTGAAATCCTTCAGCATCGGCGGTCGCGGGAAGCGGGAGCCAGTCCAAGATGCCGCGTAAACTCAACATGCTGAAAAACATGAAGATTGACGAGATTTCGCTCGTGACGGCACCGGCTTGCCCCGATGCCGACGTAATCTTCACCAAGCAAGCCGAGATCGACGAAGCGCTGGAGAAGGACGTCAGCGACGAGCCGCGTGACGACCGCGGTCGCTGGACCACCTGGGGCGCCAAGGACTTGGTGCAGGGGTCGAAGGGCGCCGCGCGGGGCCTGGTGCGCGCGCTGAGTGACCGGGCGAAGGCGATTGGCGAAACCGTCGTCGGCCGCACCGTATCCGCGGTTCGCACCACGCGTCCGAACGGCGCCTACCCGGTCAAGGGCGGCGGCGTGCAGTTCGACTTCGAACACACGCTCAACCGCGTCACCGGCTCCAAGTACCACAGCTCGGTGCAAATTAGGCCCGAGCATGTCGCCGGCGATAGCGGCACGCACCGCGCGCTGCAGCGCGGCCTCGCCGTGACCGAGAAAATCCTTCGCACCTCGAACCGGGCGGAGAAAGAGCCGTTCAGCTCGTCGAAGCGGTTCTCCTTCCTCAGCGGCAAATACGAGAATGGCCAAGCCAGCACGGGCCTCTTTGGCGGCGCGTTTTCGGGAGGCTCTTCGTCGACGCCGTCAGCCTCGTCCATCCCGCTTTCCACGGAAACCGGGGGCGTCAACCGCACGACGCAGTCGGGCATGCCTATCTACGAGCACTTCAGTACGGAGCCTCGCTGGTCGAGCCAAATCCGCGGTCGTATCCCGTCCGGCCAACCGCCCTTCGCCGACAGCTCGTTCGAGCGCGCCGGCGGCAAGGCCTACTACCACAACGGCCGGTTCGTTCCGCAGCAGCGCCCCGACATCCAGCGCGGCATCCAAGAGGTGAACAGCTGGCTTGCCGCCAACCCGCACAAGGTTAGCGAGGCCATGAATGGCCCGCGCAGCTCAGGCACGGCGAACGGGAAGCACTTCTTCACGCCTGAAGGCGATTACGTCCCCCCGGGAAACCGCCTGCATCAAGACATGATCGTCGCCGCCTATCGAGACGAGCGGTCGCGGGTCGCGGCCAACAGCGGCCCCAGTGCCGTCAAACGGCTCTTCACGACACCGGCAGGCGAGCCCGCGACCGAATATCCCGCCGACCTCTCTGCGCACAGTCTGACCCACATTTGGGAGCTGAAGGAGCGTGCGGAGCGACTTGGCCACCGCGACGAAATGCAACGGCTTGACGCCGAAATATCGCAGCGGTCCCAGCACGAGAGCCCAGGAACCGCGTTCGGGGGCTTCAGGGCAGAGGAAAGGTTCGACAAACGCTTCCAGACCGGCGGGTTCGACACTGCGCTATTCGGAGGGACCTCTACAAAATCTAGGGGGTCGCGCCTTGACTATGCACAACGGCTCGCCAAATCCAAGATCAAGCGATGATCGCAGAGAGCGATCGTAGGCGCACGGAGGCGCAGGTGGCCCCCCAGCTGCTCACCAAGGGCGACGAAGAGCCCGGATCAGCAGTAAGAGCCGCAGGCGCGCTACATGGGTCCGCCCATGTGCACGCGATCCGGTATGGCGAGAAAGGCAGTAAGTCCTATCGACGGGCCTACAGCCAACACGTCGGCCGGTTCCTCTCCTGCCTGCGAGAGGTCTCGAAGTCCGGGTCCGCTGATGAGCCACGCGATCAGAGCGGTCGATGGTCCAGCGGATCGGGTTCGGCGAAGCCCTACGGCACCACGGGTACGGTCGGGCTGAACCGCGGTCAAATTGTCGGGAAGGTTCGAGGCTTCCTCGATGCCGCCTCCTCTCACACGGACGACCTGCCGCGCGCAGCGTCCTACGCGGGGACGGTAGCCGCCAAGGTAGCCGGAGCAGCCGCAGGAATGGCGGGCGCTCCTCCTGATGTCCAGGATCAGCTAACCGCTCATGTCGCCCACGCTACAGGGTATGTCGCCCGCAAGGTCCTCGGCCACCCAGGGCTCAAAGCCCTAGCAACCAAGGTCCTGACGCGGATGAGGAAATCCCTGGAGAGTGCCGACCAAAACGAATTGAAGGGGATTGTGGCGAACGTAGTCGCCGACACGAGCCTCCATCCCCGGGTCAGTTGCGATGACGCAGCCCTCGCGCAGGTCGCCCGCGGAGCTTACAGGCACTGCCACGACCGCCTTCATGCCCTGAAACAGGCTGCAACGAGCTGAGGAACCGACATGGCCGGCATCACCTTGAAGAAGCTGGGTAGCATCGAGAAGAGCCTCCAAGCCGTCTTTGCCGACGACGAGGACGCGCTGGAAGACGTCACCAAATCGCTGGCCGGCCTGAAGGCCGCGATCGCCAAAGGCGAGCAGGTCACGATGGCCGATGTCAGCGACATCCTGGGCGATGTCGTGATCGAGAAGGCCATCGAGACGCCGGCGTCGGCCGCGGTCGACGGCCCCCAGGACCCGATCGCGCCGATCATGGAGGGCCTCTTCAAGTCGATCTTCGGCGACGACGGCCAGATCAAGAAGGGCCTGACGGGCGAGACTGCCCTCGAACTCTTCAACAAGGCCTACGGCGAAGCCCTCAGCGTCCTCGACACCGGCATCGAAGCCGCAGCCGAAGCGACCGCCATCGAGCTGGGCCACGGCGACAAGGTTGTGTTCGGCAAGGCCAAGAAGCCGAAGCCGGGCCAAGAAGACCCCGAAGACGCCCAGGACGGCGGTGCGGATGAGGACTGCGAGGATATGGAAAAGCTCCTGAAAAGCCTCGGCGTTCCCGCCGCGGTCGTGAAGAAAATCGGCGCGTTGACCTCTCAGGTCGAGACGCTGCAGGCCGAGCGCGACATCGAGAAGTTCGCGAAGCAGGCCGATGAGATCGGCGAAGGCGCCGGTTTCGGGCCGGAGCTGCTCAAGCTGCACCAGCTCGATCCGAAGCTCGCCGCGAGCATCAGCAAGCGGCTGAAGAGCAAGAACGAGGCCCTGCGGAAGTCCAGCGTTTGGGACGAGATCGGCGGCGAGGGCGGCGAGTTGGCCGGTTCCACCGCGATCGCCAAGCTGAACGCCAAGGCGACCGAGCTGGTCTCGAAGGGCGAGAAGGACGCGAAGGGCAACAAGCTGACCTTCGCCAAGGCCTTCACCGAGGTCTGCAACCGCGAGCCCGCGCTCTACAACGAGTACCTGGAAGAGAGCCGCAAGCGCTAAAGCGCCTGCCGCAACTGAGAGCCCCGCCGGGAGGCGCGGCAGTCCTCTGATTGGAGACCCAAGATGACCGTCACTGCGTGGTTCGGCGAAAGCCTCAAGAGCACGGCGCTCGCTGCCGCCGACCTCTCGGGCAACGAGTTTTATGCGGTCCAGGTCGGCTCGACCGGGGTCACGCTGGTCTCCACCCAGGGTGCATCCCAGGTCAAGGTCCTGACCAATAAGCCGAAGATCGGCGACCCCGCACAGCTGTGGGATGCCGGCGAGACCAAGATGATCGCCGGTGCGGCGATTACCGTCGGCCAGACCCTGATGACCGACACCTCGGGCCGGTTCATCCCCTACGTCGACAACGGCGTCAACGTCCCGGTCGGCGAGTGCCGCTCCCCGGCGTCTGTCGCGGGCGACATCTTCACCGGCCTCATCTGGCCGGCGCCGAGCACTGGCGCGGGGCAGAACGCGATCCTTGACGGCATCACCGCGCATGCGGGTGGCGGCCAGGCGAGCGCGGTCCAGCTGACCAACGGGTGGAACCGGGTCACGACCGTCGCCACGGCCGCGGACAGCGTCCAGCTGCCCGCGGCATTGCCGGGGTCCCAGGTGCTGGTCATCAACGATGCCGCCGCCAACTCGCTGCAGGTCTTCGGCAAAAATGGCAACACCGACACCATCGACGGCACTGCCGGCGCCACCGGTGAAGCCATCGCCGCGGCGAAGCGTCGGCTCTTCTTCTGTCTGACCGCCGGCGCCTGGCAGTCGCTGCTCGGGGCCTAAGCCCTGACGTGAGTTCCCGCGGCCGGAGGGCAACCGGTCGCGGGTGACTAAGACGGCTCTCCCGACAATCCGTCTCAACGAACGCGAGACGCGCGTAGCGCGCCTCAGAACAGCCCCGCCGTGAGGCGCGGCAGTCCTTGAAACGGAGAGCGGTAAGATGCCGTACCAACCGGATGTGCGTGACGTCCATATTGACGCGGCGCTGACCAATTTCAGCATCGCGTACATGCAGGACGCGGGGAACTTCATCGCCGATCAGGTCTTCCCGATCGTCCCCGTTCAGCACAAGAGCGACAAATACTACGTCTTCGCCAAGGACGTGTTCATGCGCCGCGGCGGCCGGGTGTCACCGTTCGGCCAAGAGGCGCCGCGAGGCGGGTTCGCGATCTCGAACGACAGCTACTCCACGGAGACGTGGCGCTGGGCGTTCGACCTGCTGCCCGACATCAAGGCGAACGCCGACGCCGCGATCAACATGGACCAGGTCGCCTCCAATTTCGTGATGAACGGCCTGCTGGTCGAGCGCGAAATCCAGTGGGGGACGAGCTTCTTCAACACCGGCATCTGGGCGACCGATCAGGTTGCGGGCACCGACTTTATCGCCTGGGACGACCCGGCGAACTCGGACCCGATCACCGACATCGCCAACGGCCGGTCGACGATGGCCCAGAGCACCGGCTACATGCCGAACACGCTGACCGTCGGCTTCAAGGTGCACGAGGCGCTGAAGCGGCATCCGCTGATCGTGGACCGCTTCAAGTACACCAGCTCCGAGAGCATCACGGCGCAGATGATCGCCAAGCTGCTGGAGGTCGATCGCTACCTGGTCGCGAAGTCGGTGCAGGCCACCAATAACGAAGGCCAGGCCATCACCACCCAGTTCATCCTGGGCAACCACGCGCTGCTCTCCTACGCGGCGCCGGCGCCGAGCCTCATGGCCCACTCGGCGGGCTACACCTTCGTGTGGTCGCGGTTGACGGGCCTCAACAACCTCGGTGTTGCGACCTTCCGTTACCCGATGCCCCAGTTGGGCGTGACTTCGGAAGGGACGACCGAGCGGATCGAGGGGCAATACGCTTATGTCCACAAGGTCACCGGAACCGACCTCGGCTTCTTCTTCCAGAACGCCAGCTCGTAATAGCGGGGCCGCTCTCTTCGGAGGGCGGAGCCCGTATGCCCTAGCGGCGCTCCCCGAGGGCGCGCTGGGGCTCCACGGTGGAGTTCTACTGAAGCCGTGGAGGCCGCGAGCAGGCGGTTGGCGAGAGGACGAACTGGTGCCCGTCGGCACTGCAGTCCCTGCGTCGGTCACCAGCAGATGGCCGATTTCGAACCGCCTGGCGATGGAGCGCAACGGCTTCATCGAGTTCTTCCAGTCGGCCGATCAAGCCGCCGCGGAAGGCGCGATCATGGCTATGTCGGCGCGCGAGCATCCGGCGCTGACGCGGATCGACGCCGAAGCGAGACAGAGCCAGTTGGCGGTCAAGAGGCCGGTCAACGCCAAGATCGCGAAGATGAACGCCGCCCGGGCACGCAAGCGCCTGGAGAGCATGGGCCTCCTCGGCGGCGCCGCCAACGAGGCACCGGCGGAGCTGGAAGCAGCTGCCGCGTAACGGAGGACCGAGATGAATTTGGCAGGTTTGGCAGTCCGCGTCCTGAGCGCGGTGAAGATCGGCAGGCTCTACCTGGCGCACCGCAATGCTCTGGTCGCCCATGCCGGCGGCGGACAGGCGAGCGCCACGCTCCTCGACCGTGTCATCAACAACGTCTCGACCGTCGCCTCGGCCGCGGACAGCGTGAAGCTGCCCCCGTTCGAGCAGAGCAAGGTCGTGATCGTGACCAATAACGGCGCCAACGCTCTCCAGGTTTTCAGTTTTGAAGCAACGGGCGTGGCGTTCACCACCGGCGGCGGCTCGGTCGCCGGTGCGACCGGCGTCAGCCTGGCCACCGGGAAGACCGCAATGTACGTCGGCGTAGCCGCCGGCAAATGGGCCCAGTTCCTGTCCGCGTGAAGACGAGAGGGCAACAACAATGGTCACGGTATCGGACCCTTCAGGTACTCCGTCCCCCGTTTACAACAGAAGCGGCACGACCATCGCTAACTTGACGGCGAATGGATCGACGCAAGCGGCCGCTACGGCTATCGCGCGAGTGGCCGGATGGACGGTCGTCCTCGCAACCATCCCGGACATCAACAACCAGGCTCTCAAGATGCCGAGCGATGCTGAGGTCGGCGACCTGGTTGAACTACACCGCGCAGCGCAGGGAACGAGCTACATCCTATTCCCCGAAAGCGGCGGAAAGCTATACGCCGACGGCACGGCCAACGCTGGCATCTCTGGTATCGCCAAAAACACCCTATGGCGACGCATAGCCTCCGGCGTCTGGAGCGAGGTGTACGGCAACGACTAATTTCAGCGACGGAAACGCCGCAGGCTATGCCGCGGCGCGCCCGCACTGAGGGGGCCCTCCGCCGCAAGGCGAAGGGCCCCTTACCGCATCGGGGATCGGGATGACCACAACCTACGTGCCCGCCCAGCTGGCCACGAACAAGACATACCAGGTGCGCTTCTACATCGGCGACACCGACGTGGCGCACGCCCAGTTGCAGGATGAGGAGATCGCCTGGGCGGTGTCCGAACGCGGCAACGTCTGGGGAGGCACCGCGCTATGCGCGCTGGCCCTGGCTGCGAAATACTCGCGCCTCACCTCGATCAGCGCCGACGGCGTCAGCCAGGCGCTCAACCAGAAGGCCACAGCCTTCGAGCTGATCGCGGCGATGTACGCCAAGAAAGAGGCCATCTATCGCGCGGTGCCCTATATCGGCGGCGTGTCGATCGCCGACATGCGCTCCACCCTCGCCAACAGCGACCGGGTGCCCGACATCTTCCGCCTTGGGCTGAACGATTTTCCCCCGTCCGACGGTGTAGCCCCGGTCAATGCGCCACCGACCGCTGCCGATGATCCTGTCTTTGCCGGCGGCCTGTAATGGCGTTGGTCGATGAGTTGGCGTTCGGCCTCTACACCCTGATCCAGGAGCAGGGCGGGACGATCACTTTCCGCAACGTCACGACCCTTGTCGGCGCTAACCCGGCGCCGAACCCGCCGACGGCTATCAACATGGTGGTCAGCGGGCTCACTCTCGCCGGGGCCAACTCGATCAGCACCAACGTCGCCGCGGGCGGCGTCTTCACTGGCCGGCTGATCCCCGGGGACAAGTTCCAGATCGCGGGGGATGCCACGACCTATACGGTGACGAACACGCCGATCTCGCCACCGACGAACGATACGCTGACCGGGGTCCAGTTCACTCCGGTGTTGGCCCAGAACGCCGCCGACCAGGCCGCCATAACGCTGACGGGCTTTGCCGCGGATACGACCCTCCAAGCATCGGTGACCAACTACCCGTCGATCCTGATCAACGGCACTTCCATTTTAGAGAAGGACCACCGGGTCCGGTTGTTGGCGAGCGATCTCACCGGCGTCACCGCGCTCACCGCCGGCACCATCGTGATCCTCCCAGCCGGAGAGGTTACGAGG
>VFSW01002889.1_pt1 | contig 25872 bp, 24 predicted proteins | sample 5358111 | NCBI WGS metagenome assembly VFSW01 (sample SAMN11554181, study PRJNA540505) | mine drainage metagenome | isolation source: sediment from site ElyBrook_90M | place: USA: Ely Copper Mine, Vershire, VT | collected 2017 | reverse complement strand
ATAGATCGGCGACCGGCGCGTTGCTACTGTAACTTCATGTATATATTTATATATGCGCTTATATTATTGTTATATATATTACAACAACATAGATAATGTAAATTAACTGTGGAAAATCATCCCAATTCAGCTATTTTTCTTACATTTTAGCGGGTCGCGAATATTACACCCAAAGTGCAAAATTTATCGTTACAAATCCAATTTCTGTTAAAGCCGACGTTCGCCTAAAACCACAAGTGATACTTATTTGACCAGCCAGAGAATTTCAATGAAGGCATACTTCTTGGCCAAAATAGACGTTTCGATCGCTGGCCCTCACCGTCTGCAATGCGTTGCTTGATAGGCAACCCTTCCAGATTTTGGTACGGCAATAAAGCGCACCAGGTTGAAGTCTAGCGATTGAATAGCGGATAGCTTTGTGCAGGATGCGAGTGGATGGATGCACTGAATCTGCCTTGACATGACCAATGTACGGGGCAGGGGGCTGCCTAAAATATCAGCAATTCAGCTGGTGGCACAGCAAGGGCTGCTGCCAAACGGCAGATGTTGAGGAGGGCTATATTCCGTTGCCCCCTCTCAACGCCACCAAGATAGCTTCGGGCCAAACCACTTTCCAGCGCGAGCTGCTCCTGAGACCAAGCTTGGGCCTTTCGGAGCTGCACTAGCTTCTTTCCGAAGAGTACCCTGGGATCCTGCAGTTTTGAATTTTTGACCATGCCAAATTGTCTTTGGCAGGGCACTATCGGGCCACGCTCTATGAGTGACAATATGGTGAATTTATTCTATATTTTCCCCATTCTCACCCAAGGCAGGATGGTTCAATGGGATCACTTCCTCTTCACCCTGCAATTTCTCACCTGAGCCAGCGCGAATTAGACGATCTCATGGATGCGTACTTGTCTGGAACAAAGGCAATCGACCTCATTCAGCAGTTCAAAATCAACATCCTCCCAAATCAGCTAAGAAAAGTACTCCCCTTGAAGGAGCTTGATCAGAACTGCTCAATATGTGGGGCTGTGATGGTTCAAGACGTGCCGACTAGGCAAGGGAGGAGGTTGATAGAAGGGAAAATCAGTTGCTCAGCCTGCGGGCATGTAGAGAGCGAAAGATGCAATTGCAGGCATTGCCTGGCCAAGCGCCAGCGCCTTCTGCTGGAAAACAGAGCCCAGCAACAGGCAAGAATTGCCAAAGCACTATCGAAAGAGCAGCTAAAAAGGCATATCGATTTTGGGCTACCGGACTTGTCCCTGATTGAGGCTGTTGCCTTTCTTGCTCTGACACGGTGTTGCCCCGTCGTTGATGGGCAGAACGTCTGCGAATCTCTTGCGGAAAGCTCGGTTCCCTTTGCACCAACCGTTACGCTGATACGCGAGCTAATGGATATTCTTCGCGATGCGGGATTGGTTGCGATATCCGAGGAGTCGGATGTCGGAACAATTGATTTCGATGGCGACAGAATGATCTATGACGTGGAGCAGGTTCGATGGATTGTCCCTGAGAGCGGCAGACATGAATTGATTCAAATGATCGAGGTCGCCGGATTGAGCGGGGCCTGGCCAGATCACTGGCGCGACGAAGTGGAGCCGCTTTGGCGGCAGATCGCTCTTGCCGAATGCAGACAATTTTACGATTACTGCGCAAAGCAACGTGGCTTACATACCCGTTCAGAAAATGCCGTCAATGAGATGCTGAACAATGTACTCCGTGATTTGTCGGTTGCCCAGGTCTACGGCGTTATCTGGAATGGAGCCCGATTAACCTCCGACTTTCAAATCGTGAAGAAACCGCATAAAGTACATGCGGCAAATTACATGATCGGCGCATGCCAACGATGGGCCGACCGCGCACGTGCAGAAGGGTGGGAGGTCAAAGCGTTCAGACGAAATTTCGACTTGCCGAGAAGCATGATCAGTTATGTGCTATTTGATGTGATTTATAAGATTGGAGAGGAAGGGTTTACGAAAGCTGTTTGTGCTTGCCGAGCTGATTCTGATGGGGGGAGGGTTGGACCTCCGTAGCAAAACACCTCCTAGGTGGCACCTTAAGCGCAGCAGTATATTTTTCCCTTCATACCCTAAACGGGGCGGATAGTCGGAGGTATGCATGAAAGATTTTCTGAAACACCAGCAGGGCATTGAAGTTTTAATGCAGAAGCCCGTTAACTCGGAGGGTATCGTCTGTGCTAATTTTTCTTGACTGCGAATTCACTGATTTCATCAACTGCGAACTGTTGTCTATCGGCATGGTGTCCGAAGATGGGCAGCATGAGTTTTACGCAGAGCGAACGGACTACACCGATAGCTGGTGTAACAACTTCGTGCGTGAGGGAGTATTGCCGCTCTTGGGGCGATACCCTGGCGCGGCCTGTACTCGCGATGAACTGACCAAACGGGTTTGGGAGTGGTTTGCCACTTTGCCGCGTCATGTGCAGCTTGCTTCCGATTCTGCACACGACCGCGATCTGCTTTGGGATGCCTTTGGTGAAGGCTTGCCGGAAAACCTGGACAAGCCGGTTTTTGATCTTCGTTCTCTGATCGACACCACGGTTTTCAACGACGCGGTGTGCCGATACCACGAGCAACCGAACCAGCCTTGGCATCATGCTCTGCACGATGCTCATGCCCATCGAGTTGGGTGGCTGGCATGGATGGATGGAGAAAAAGCTCTACGCGCTGTTCCTGGTGGACGTAGATTAACAAAACCACACTATTGCCTAAAAGATTTGCTGGCGCAGTGCGATCTAAACGCACCGGTATCGGAAGAAGTGAAAGCGTGGGAAGGGGCTGGTGCAGTTGGAAATGAAATCCTTACAGATGAGGAGACAACAATGAGCGCGGAACCCAATGTACTCCGTAAGGAATGATGATGAAAGAATTCCTATTCGAAAAATATTTTATTGATAGCGGCTCGGTTGGTTTGTGGGTGACACACCCTGATCGGTCAACGATGGAGTGTTTTCGCTTTCGAAATTTGGACGAGATGGAAGCTTGCGCTTTAGCTCACCGCTATATTCCCCAAAGCGTATGGGAAGAGCTTATCGAAATGCTGGAATTAACAAAATCATTCTATAAGAGCCTTCATTTAGAGGATCTTGAATGGTGGACACGATTGAAGTGGTGTTAATCTGTAGTAGCTTATGGCACGGGCGAAGACAGATAGGCTTGGAAAATGCTCTCGCCAAGCCTATTCGTTTTTATAAGAGCGCATCAAAAAAGGATAATTTGTCATGATGAATGCAAGAAGATTTTCCACAATTCTGTTTGTGTTGGTAGCAAGTATTTCAATCTATAGCGGATCGGTATTTGCGGGAGAAAACAACGTCTGTACATCAACGCCTGAATCATGCAAATCCGGAACGATAGTAATTATTAATACTGGGGCTGATATATCTTATCTCGCTGCCGTCGCCAAGTTTTGTGATTTTGATAAATCAATCATGGGAGTTGCAGACGGGGTGATATGTGTGAGGAAATAAAATTTCAACAAGCGTGGGCCGAAATTAAGTGTAGTAGTCGCGACTTGACCTGACAGGCGCTGTCCGATTTTCGGCCGGAACGGCCCTTCGCGAGCGGCAGCTTTAGCGAAGGCGATTTCGCAACTTGAGCTGCCACAATGTGCCATTTTCAGACGGTCACGCACAACTCGGGGAGCTACCGATTCTAAGACTGTGGCGCTTTCCTGATATAGCCGTCTGTTCGGGTCACAGGGGCGTCCGCTTTACCTCCAGGAACGGACGATGTGTCGCCGAGTGGGCGGCTGCCAGGTAACTACCCTCGTAAACCCACACAGATAGCATTGCGACCTCAGTGCAACCCGTAGCACCCTTCAGAGTTATGCAACTATCTAGTGAGCAGAGTAGTCTCACAAGCTCACGAATTGCGGGAGCCACCATGAAGTTTTTCGGAGTTGTATCAATTGTACTAGCTTTATCAATTCTCACTGCCTGTGGCGGAGGGGGCGCAGGCAGCAGTACAACCCAGGGCAGCATCAGCGGCATCGTCACCAAAGGCCCCATGAACAATTCCACTGTCGTGGCCTACGCCATCAGCAATGGACAGATGGGCGCGCAGATCGCAAGCGCAACGACCGATGCCAACGGCAATTTCACCATGAGTACGGGTAGCTATTCTGGCGCAGTGATGCTGCAGGCGAGCAGCGGCACGTATACCGACGAGGCGACAGGAACCGGCATGAGCTTGGCGCCCGGTGACGTGATGACCACAGTAATGCCAACTGTTGCAGCCAACGCGACCATCAGCGGCATCCAGGTAACCCCTGTCACCGCCATGGCACAAACAATGGCCCAGCACATGACCGGCGGCATGACCGACGCCAACATTGCCGCAGCGAACACGGCCATGGGTAGCTACTTCACAGTGAGCGACATCCTCCATACGCAGCCGATGAATCCGTTGGTGACAGGTTCCGGCACCGGTGCGAGTCAAGACGCTCGCAACTATGGCATGGTCCTGGCTGCCATTTCTCAGTACGCGCAGACCAAAGGCATGACCTCGTCGTCGGCAATGGTCACGGCGCTGATGAATGATGCATCGGACGGAGTCATGGACGGCAAGTCCGGCAGCACTGCCGTGCAGATGGGCGGCATGGGTGGCGGGACGCCGCTGCCGACAGCGGCAGGAACGAGCGACCTGAGTGCGGCCATGAATACTTTCATGCTGTCCGGGCAAAACAAATCCGGCATCACCACCGCGACGCTGATGACCAAGTTGAGCAGCGCAACCGGACAAATGCTGAGCGGTAGTCCGGTGATGGTGAATGGTACGTTAAGCGGCATGGTGTTTAACGGACCGATGAGCAAGGCTACGGTGAAGGCTTTTGCCATCAACAATGGCGCGATGGGCGCGCAGATTGCCAGCGTTGCCAGCGATGGCCAGGGCAACTACACCTTGCCGCTTGGCAGCTACACCGGCCCGGTGATGTTGCAAGTGAGCGGCGGGGTTTACACCGATGAGTCAAAAGGCACCACCATGACCATGGGCGCAAACGACGTGATAACTGCTGTGCTGCCGACCGTGGCAAGTGGAGCGAATGTCACCGGTATCGCGGTTACGCCCGTGACCTCCATGGCCCAGACCCGCGCGGCTGCACTGAGCGGCGGCATGACGGACACTAATATTGCCGCAGCGAACACGGCGATGGGCAGCTATTTCACGGTGAGCGATATTCTCTACGTCCAGCCGATGAACCCGTTGGTCGCGGGTTCCGGCACTGGTGCCAATCAAGACGCCCGGAACTACGGCATGACGATCGCGGCAATGTCGCAGTATGCCAATACCGCTGGAATGACCGTCTCCACGGCTTTTGTCACAGCCATGATGAGTGACGCCTCGGATGGCGTCATGAATGGCAAGATGGGCAGCACCCAGATTTCCATGACGATGGGCGGCATGATGGGAATGGGCGGCATGTCATCGATGGCCGGCACCAGCGGTCTGGCGACCGCGATGTCGGGATTCATGAATTCCGCCGCGAATGCATCCGGCCTGACCCCGACCGACATGGCTACGCTCATCCTGAAACTGACCAACTCCAACGGTCAAATTTGATGCCTGCATCATTGTGAAATGATTCCGCTGGCAGTCTCATATTGGCTAATGAATTGAAAAGAAGAAATGATCAAAGACTCGCCAGCGTCGGGAGGAAAGCAACGTTAGCGGATATATAGATTTGGAATTCGGTTCAATAGAGCCAGCCCGCCAATCTTTGGCTTATCAGCAATTTGTTCTATGAATATTGGTAAATTTCCATTTTTCGTTCCCGGCTATTCGCAAAAATTGAATATGCGATAAATTGACATAGCGGAAGAACAAGTTCAGGATGACCGCATGTCTCTCATTTCCAGAAAATTCGTTGCTGTATTGATGCTGCTGTGGCTGCCGGTTTTTACCGGCAGTGCACTAGCGGCATCGGTATCTATGCAGCTGTCGCAAGGCAGCTGTCACGAATCTGTGGCATCGCAAACAATGTCGCACGCGGGTATGGATATGGGAGAACATCACATGCATCACGGCGAGATGCCTGCTCCCTCGGACGAGCATAGCCCGTCCAATAGCGTTTGCGGCGTCTGCCATCTGGCCTGCACCGCGTATCTGGCGGTTCCCATCGTATCCATAGCGGCTGCGCCAAGCGTGGCCGGCGAAATCACGCCCTATCTGGTTGTATACAACTCTGTCACTACCGTTCCTCTGCTGCCACCTCCTCTCGTCCGCGTCTAACGCAGGACGAGTCCGTCTGTAGATTTCATAGTCTGATCTTCGTCCTGCACCGTGCGGCGGCTGTATACGGCTGTCCGTTTGCATTCTAACTGCAACAGGATACGGAATATGAAGTTACAAATATCCATTGTCACCGTGCTTTGTGCGCTCTGGCTAACGCCAGCCAGTGCCGATGAGCCGTTGGGCAGCAACCTCACCGGATTGTTGGACTACGCGCGCGAGCACAACCCGGAGCTGGCTGCCATGCGCTATGAGGCTACGGCCGCACAGCAACGAACCGAGTATGCCGACGCATTGCCCGACCCGGTATTGCGTACCGAGTTGATGGACATCACCAACCAGGGAACGACCGGGCCGCGCGTGCTGCCCTCGCAGACTGGCTTCACGCGTTATTTGCTGATGCAAACCGTGCCCTGGTTCGGCAAACGCGGTCTGCAACGCGATGTCGCCGAGGCCCAAGCCTCGCAAGCCAACGGCCAGGTCGCGGCAAGCTGGTCTGACTTGGCAAGTCGCATCAAACAGACCTACGCCATGTACTACAACGTCAGCGCCAGTGAACGACTGGCGCAACAGACGCTGGTCTTGCTGGATAACCTGGAGCAGATCGCCCAGACGCGCTACGCCAACGGACTGGGCCAGCAGCAGGACGTCATCCAGGTACAGGTGGAAAAAACCATGTTGCGCAGCGAACTGATCTCCCTGCAGAACGAAGCCCACCATTCCCATGCCCGGCTCAATTCGCTGCTGTCGCGACCGGTAAACGCCCAGCTTGTGGAACCAGCTCAGCCGCGCACCATACCGCCTGCCGTGCAACTGGATGAGCAGGCATTGCTGGAGCGCTTGCGTGCACGCAACCCACAGTTGCAGATCGCCGAGGCGAGCGTTCTGTCTGCGGAAAAAAGTCGTGATCTGGCTTACAACAACCGCTATCCCGGCGTCACTCTAGGCGTTGCCCCAAATCAATTCGGCAACGCGGTAAAAAGCTGGGATTTGATGGTAGAGCTCAATATCCCGTTGCAGCAATCTTCACGACGTTCACAAGAACGCGAGGCCGAAGCGATGCTATCCGCTTCGAGTGCACGTAAAGAGGCGTTGCTTAACCAGATGCAGGCCGACCTGTCGGAAAACCTCTCGGCGCTGGAATCGGCACGCCGCACCGAATTGCTTATCGCCACTCGTCTGTTACCGCAAGCCGATCTCACCTACCAGTCCGCACTGGTGGGCTATGAAACGGGCAAAGTGGATTTCGCCATGCTGATTGAAGCGCAGAAACAGATCCTGAAAGCCAGGCAGCAACAGCTGCAAATACAAACGGACACGCAATTGCGCCTGGCCGACATCGAAAAATTGTTGGGAGAAGAACTATGAGCAACGCCGTCAAACTGATTCTGGGAATCCTGCTGTTATCGGTGGTAGCCGCCGCCGGATACCGTTTGGGTATCCACGAAGCCTCGACTACGAAACCGGTGACTGGCGCAGCCAAAGCCGAACGCAAAGTCCTTTACTACCGCAACCCGATGGGCCTGCCGGATACTTCACCCGCCCCAAAGAAAGACGCAATGGGCATGGACTATGTGCCGGTATATGAAGGTGATGCCGCAGCAGCCGGCAATAACGTGATCGATATCAGCCCGGATAAAGTGCAGAAGCTGGGCGTAAAGAGCGAAACCGCAGCCCTGCGCGAATTGAATAGAACCCTGCGTGTAACCGGGCGTATCGAGATCGACGAGCGGCGCACCTACACCATCGCGCCAAAGTTCGAAGGCTGGGTCGAACGTCTCTATGTGAATACCACAGGGCAGGCAGTCACCAAAGGTCAGCCGCTGTTCGATGTGTACAGCCCGGAATTGGTCTCTGCTCAACGCGAACATACGCTGGCCATACAAGGATTGGCTTCGCTGAAAGACGCTGGCGACGACGCGAAACAAAGTATGCAGCGGCTTGCCACTGCCAGCGCAGCCCGTCTGAAGAACTGGGATATCGCGGGCGCACAATCAGATGCCACTGCCAGCAGCGAGTCACGGCCACGGGTGACTTTCTTCGCACCTGTCTCCGGCATCGTGCTGGAGAAAAAGGCCGTGCAAGGCATGCGTTTCATGCCCGGCGAAATGCTGTACCAGATCGCCGACCTGTCTTCGGTGTGGACTATCGCCGAAGTACCTGAACAGGATATCGGGCAAGTCCGCCTCGGTGATCATGTGCAGGTCTCCGTCGCACCATACCCCGATCGCACCTTCAACGGAAAAGTGGACTTCATCTATCCAACGTTGGACAGTGCAACGCGCACAGTCCAGATACGCATGGAGATTGCCAACCCGAAAGGGATGCTCAAGCCCGCCATGTTCGCCAATGCGCAGATTGCCGTAGGCAAAGCCAACAAGGTACTGACCTTACCATCCTCCGCCGTGATCGACAGCGGGACACGGCAAGTAGTGCTGGTGCGTCTGGCGGAAGGGCGCTTCGAGCCGCGCGAAGTCACGTTGGGTGGCCGCAGTGACAACTACGTCGAAGTCCTCACTGGCGTCACGGAAGGCGAACAGGTGGTCACCTCCGCCAACTTCCTGATCGATGCGGAAAGCAACCTCAAAGCGGCACTGGGTGGTTTAGGCGGTCATGCGCACGGCGGTGCGAAACCTGTGGCAGAACAAAAGGCGGCAGAAAATCACTCTGCCCATATCGTAGCAGCAGAATCTAACAAAAAGACTGCAACGGTCAGTCACCAAGCGCAGGGCACGCTGAACAGCATTAACACCGATGGCACTGTCAGCATCACGCACGAACCGATCCCGTCGCTGAAGTGGCCGGGCATGACCATGGATTTCACGCTGGCCAATTCTTCGCTGGCCGCAGGCATCAAACCGGGCAGCGCAATCAGCTTCGAGCTGGTAGAACGCGCACCGGGTGAATTCGTGATCACCAAGCTGCAAGCGCAGCACGGGGGACACTGACATGCTCTCCAAAATCATTGAATGGTCGGCGCGAAACCGTTTCCTGGTGTTGCTCGCCACCCTTTTCATCACCCTGGCGGGTGTCTACACGCTGGTCAAGACACCGCTGGATGCGTTGCCCGATCTATCCGACGTGCAGGTAATCGTCTATACGGAATATCCCGGTCAGGCCCCCCAAGTGGTTGAAGACCAGGTGACCTATCCGCTCACCACGGCGATGCTGTCCGTGCCGAAATCCAAGGTGGTGCGTGGCTTCTCGTTTTTCGGTGCATCGTTTGTTTACGTGATCTTCGAGGATGGCACCGACATCTACTGGGCACGGTCGCGCGTGCTGGAATACCTGAACAGCATCGCGGGACGCATGCCCAGCGGCGTGTCGCCGCAACTGGGGCCGGATGCCAGCAGCGTGGGCTGGGTGTATCAATACGCCGTGCTCAGCGACAAACACAACCTCGCCGAGCTGCGCACGATGCAGGACTGGTATTTGCGCTATCAACTGACCAAGGCGCACGGCGTGTCGGAAGTCGCGTCTGTTGGCGGATTCGTGCAGCAGTATCAGGTGACGGTCGATCCTATCAAGCTGCGCTCCTTCGGTATTCCGCTCAGCAAAGTCTCGCAAGTCATACGCGATTCCAACCGCGATGTCGGCGGACGTGTAATCGAGATGGCCGAGACCGAGTACATGGTGCGCGGCAAAGGCTATCTGCGTGGCAAGAGCGATATCGAGAATCTGGTGGTGAAAGCGGAACGTGGCACACCGGTATTGCTGCGCGACATCGCGCGCGTAGAACTGGGGCCGGATGAACGGCGCGGAGTGACCGAGCTCAACGGCGAAGGCGAAGTTGTGTCCGGCATCGCCATGGCACGTTACGGACAGAACGCGCTGGAGGTAATCCAGAACATCAAGGACAAGATCGCCGAGATTACCCCCGGCTTGCCGGAAGGCGTGAGCATACAGGCGGTGTACGACCGCTCCGAACTGATCCAGCGCGCCATCGCTACGCTCAAACACACGTTAATGGAGGAAGGAGTGATCGTGGCGCTGGTGTGCATGGTGTTCCTGATGCATGCGCGCAGCGCGCTGGTTGCCATCGTCATGCTGCCCATAGGCGTGCTGATCGCGTTCATCGCCATGCACTTTCTGGGACTCAATTCCAACATCATGAGCCTGGGCGGAATTGCCATTGCTATTGGGGCAATGGTGGATGCAGCCATCGTAATGATAGAGAATGCACACAAGCATATTGAACGGCTGAAAGAAGGTGAGTCACGCTTCGACGCGATATTGAACGCCTGCAAGGAAGTCGGTCCCTCCCTCTTTTTCTCGCTGCTCATCATCACCGTGTCCTTCCTGCCCGTGTTCACGCTGGAATCGCAGGAAGGCCGCTTGTTCGCACCATTGGCCTTCACCAAGACTTTCTCGATGGCAGGTGCAGCGCTGCTCTCTGTCACGCTGGTGCCTGTGTTGATGCTGCTATTCATCAAGGGACACATCAAACCGGAAGCCGAGAACCCGCTCAACCGCTGGCTGATCGCGGGCTATCGCCCGCTCATCACCACGGTGCTGCGGTACAAGAAGACCACCCTCGCCATCGCCGTGTTCGCCTGTGCGGTAAGTCTGTATCCGGCCATGAGAATTGGCAGCGAATTCATGCCAACCTTGAATGAAGGTACTTTGTTCTACATGCCCGCATCACTTCCCGGCATGTCGGTAACCAAGGCGGCTGAGTTGCTGCAAACCCAGAACAAGATCATCAAGAGCTTCCCGGAGGTCGCTTCTGTATATGGCAAAGCAGGCCGTGCCCAGACTGCCACCGACCCGGCGCCGTTGGAAATGTTCGAGACGGTGATTAACCTCAAGCCGCAGGAAGACTGGCGCCCCGGCATCGACACCGACAAGCTGATCGCCGAGATGGACAAGGCGCTGCAATTCCCCGGCGTCGCAAACTCGTGGACCATGCCGATCAAGGCCCGCATCGACATGCTCTCCACCGGCATCCGCACCCCCATCGGTATCAAGGTATTCGGCAAGAATCTGGATGAGATGGAACGGCTGGCCAAGGAAATCGAGTCCGTGGTCAGGAAGGTACCGGGAACGAGCAGTGCCTACGCCGAACGCATTACAGGCGGCTTCTATCTCAACATCGAACCGGACCGGCTGGCGTTGGCACGCTACGGACTGACGGTGGGCGAAGTACAGGATGTGATTGCCACTGCGCTGGGCGGCGAAATGGTCACCACTACAGTGGAAGGACTGGAACGCTTCGGTGTGAGCGTGCGTTACCCGCGGGAACTGCGCGGCACGCCGGAGCAGATCGCACGCGAAGTGCTGGTTCCCACGATGTCCGGCGCCATGATCCCGCTCGGTCAAATTGCAAAAGTCAGCATCAGCAAAGGTGCACCTTCCATCCGCACCGAGAACTCTCTGCTTTCAGCCTATATCTACGTGGACATTCGCGACCGTGATATCGGTTCATATGTAGCCGATGCACGCAAGGCCGTGGCCGAACAGGTGAAGTTCCCCCCGGGTTACTACGCGACCTGGAGTGGACAGTTCGAGTACATGGAACGCGCGGCTGCCAAGATGAAGATCGTGATCCCCATCACGCTGCTCATCATCTTCCTGTTGTTGTATCTCAATTTCAAGCGCGTCACGGAATCGCTGGTGGTGATGCTGTCCGTGCCGTTCGCACTGGTCGGCGGCATCTGGCTGCTGTGGCTGCTCGATTACAACTTGAGCGTGGCGGTGGCGGTTGGCTTCATCGCGTTGGCCGGCGTGGCAGCGGAGACTGGTGTAGTGATGCTGATCTATCTGGAGCATGCCTGGCAGGAAGTCAAGGCACGCTGCGCCAGCGAAGGTCGCCAGGCCAACGCTTCCGATCTGCAGGCCGCCATCATGCACGGTGCAGTGGAACGCGTGCGCCCCAAGATGATGACCGTAGTGGCCATCATGGCCGGCCTGCTGCCCATTCTGTGGGGAACCGGCACCGGCTCGGAAGTGATGCGCCGCATCGCCGCGCCCATGGTCGGCGGCATGGTCTCTTCAGCAGTGCTGACGCTGCTGGTAATTCCTGTGATCTATGCGCTGATCAAACAACGTGAACTTCCCCAGCGCCATACCTCATCCTAGGAAAGCGCAGCCATGAAAACACGACTCACCTTATTGAATACCTCCAACAATATTTATATACAACGAAAGGAACAGAAATGAAAACATTGGCAATCGCACTAGGTTTGGTAATCGCAGCAAACACCGAGATGGTTCTGGCCGAAACGCAAGAACACGATATGTCACAACATCAGATGACAAAGCATAGCACTGTCGATTCGGCCAGCCACGAGGGTGTTGGCGTTCTCAAGGCCGTAAATGCGCAGGCGGGCAAGTTGCAGATCGCGCATGAGCCCATCGCCGATCTGGGCTGGCCTGCGATGACCATGTGGCTTCCCGTGCGCGATCCGCTACCCCACGATATCCAGGTTGGTGATGCTGTCCACTTCGAATTGATGCGTGGTGAGAACAATCAGTGGGCAATCGTCAAGATCGTGCGCAAGTAACTTATGTGAAAGGAATAAGATGAAGTTACTCAATCTCTTTGCTGGGGCCGCGCTTATGCTCATCCTAACCGGTGTGAGTACCGCGCAGGCCACGACGGAAATAACGGTTTACAAAAGTCCGACGTGTGGCTGCTGTGAGAAGTATGTGGAGTATTTGCGTGAAAATGGTTTTGAGGTGAAAGCTGTGAATGAGTCAGATATGAGTGCCATCAAGAAACGTTATGGTATGTCTCATCTAGCTAGCTGCCACACCGCACTAGTTAACGGCTACGTGGTCGAAGGTCATGTACCTGTCAACGCCATCCGAAAATTGCTCGCTGAAAAGCCGGCTATACGTGGCATCAGTCTTCCAGGGATGCGAATGAATTCGCCGGGAATGGGAGAAATGAAGAAAGGTACATTGACTATTTTTGGCGTACCGAAAGACGGTAAGGAGCAGTACATATTTTCAGTCGAGTAGTCCTTATCAAGAGCGCAAGACCTGATTATTCAAGTACAACATAAAGGTGGAAATGATGCAGCGATATCAAAGAGGAGAAGCAATGTTGGCTGTGATGGTTGTGATGATGGCTGTAATTTGGATTGTCAGCGGGCACATGGGGATGATGGGACATGGCGACCATCACGAAAAACCGACGGGAACAGCGCAACCTACAACGAGCGAACCAGTGGTGCCCGCACCACAAACATTGCCAGAGCAACAGAAATAGACGATGACGACTTAATGAGGTGAACATGATTGAGATTATTCCGAACTGGCATCCGGTATTTGTGCATTTCCCGATTGTCTTTACATCGGCATCCATTTTTTTCTTTGTTGCCGCCAATTTGTTGAAGGACAAAACACTGGCGGCACAATGCTTGCTTACAAGTAAATGGATGTTGTGGGCAGCAGCAATTTTTGCCTGTATCGCAGCGGTGTTTGGCTGGGTTGCCTTCAACAGTGTAGAGCATGATGAGGCGGGGCATCTGGCTATGATAGTGCACCGTAACTGGGCACTGGGTGCTCTTGGCGCACTGATATTGCTCACTGCTTTGGGGGTGTGGTCACGGCGGTTTGCCGCAAAACCCTCATATGGATTCTTGATCTTGCTGATTGGGGCTTGGTTGCTGGTAATCAGTACTGCCTGGCATGGCGCCGAGTTGGTATATCGCCACGGACTGGGTGTAATGGCTTTACCCGATGTTCATGAAGAACATAATGCTGCAATGCATGATGCAGATGAACATGAACACACCCATACTCATGTGCATACGCATACACACTAAATTAGTGATTTATTGAAAAGGAGGTGCTTCAAAAGACATTTTCATCCAAATATGTTTTACATGTTTATAGACCCAACCACTAAGGAGAACACCATGAAACTGAAGACAACTCTACTCGCCGCCACACTGATCGCATTCGCTGCTTCTACGGCTTATGCCGCTGAAGAAGCTATGACCAAGAAAGATGAAACACCTGCAGCGGTGAAAGCCGAAGCAAAGAAGCCGGTAAAGAAGCACAGTCATATGACAGAAAAAACCGGGATGCCTGAATCGGATGCACCAAAGGGAAAAAGTCATCGTGAAACCATGGATAAAGACATGCCCATGCACGACCACACAAAAGATCGGCACTGAAATATCTAACTCAGAAGTGCGGCAAGGGAAGCTATTTCCCCTTGCCGCGTTCGGAGAGTTCTATTGAATGTGTGCTCGGTTTTCTGCGATTGAAAGCCGGGCTTTCGCTCACCATTTGAAATGAATTTTGAAAGATATTGAATCGTAAAATGCATAATGTTTACCACCATACCCAATAATCCTGGAGAGCTTCATCGTTACCTGGTTACAAGATTTCTTGTTTCAGGAATAGCGATCAGCGTACTAATCGGCACACTCGTTTATTACTGGGAAAGCTGGCGAGTCGAAAAGATGGCTTTTGAGCTGGCGGTGGTCAGCGCTAAACATTTTGATTCCCCCGTGATGCGCAAATTGCTTGCAGCGGATAGCAAGATGGACCACCCGGAGCTTGCAAATCAATTGGAGAAATCCAGTTTTGTGGGTATTCGTATTTTCGATCTTTCCGGCAAGGTTGTGATGGAAGCCTGGGGGCGTGAGGCTGCAAATCTTCGGCCTTCAGTTCAAGCGCATCGGCATGATTTCCCGAAACCGGGCAAGCATCACCATAACTGGCTAGAGAATGCGGGTGGAGATTTCGTGCAAGTAGTCATCCCACTGCTGGACTCAAGGGGTATAACAGATGCATATTTCGAAGGCATCTATCGGCCCGATGCCGGAACGCAGTATGCGAGAAGACATCATGTTCGCAGTGCCGTGCTGACCTCTTTAGTTGTGGTAATTTCAGCCCTATTATTGCTCTATCCTGTTTTACTTGGATTGACGAGACGCTCCTTGTCCTTATCAAAATTGCTGTTGGATTCAAACCTTGAATTACTGCAATCATTGGGTAGTGCTATCGCCAAACGGGATTCTGATACCGACACGCATAATTACCGGGTAACGCTGTATGCGGTCAGGCTTGCCGAGGCAATGTCGCTGAACCGGGATTACATCGAATCTTTGATCCTCGGGGCATTTCTACACGATGTTGGGAAGATTGGTATTCCTGATCAGATACTGCTCAAGCCGGGACGACTGACAGCGGAAGAGTTCGAGGTCATGAAACGCCATGTTGTATTTGGCGGAGAGATTATTCAGGATTCTGCCTGGTTGAAGAGCGCACGAGACGTGGTGCTTTTCCATCATGAGAAATTTGATGGCAGCGGTTACCCACATGGCACCTACGGCGAGGATATTCCGCTTGGGGCAAGGTTGTTTGCGGTAGTGGATGTGTTTGATGCATTGATGTCAAAACGGCCTTACAAGGCCCCATTTCTGATTGAGGAAACATTAAGGATTTTGCAGCATGATGCGGATGCTCATTTTGATGCCAAGGTAGTTCACACCTTTAGGGCTATCGCCCCTAAGCTATATGACGAATTCGGGCAAGCAGATCGAAGCTATTTGCAGATGACGTTGAAGGCGATAACCAGCAAGTATTTTTCGATGCGGCGATATGAGAAATCTGATCATGCAGCACGGTGACAAGTGTAGTTGCCAGATATTAAGCATGGCAGTGACTGGGAAGCCAAGTGCGTGCTGTTATGTCTATTGTCGAAATGTCCTACAACATCGTTGGAAAATGTCCTGCAATCACGGGCAATCTCCTTCGACGGAAAAACAACCTGTTTATGAGGCGCGAGTAGTGGTGCATGAAGACAATACGTTGGATTTACTAAAGAAGACGTTAAGGTAAGCGCCAATAACAGTGCCCAATATCAAAGGAGCTATGTCATGGTTACCGATCCAGTTTGCAAAATGCAGGTCTCCGTAGCTGACAGCACCATCCATACTGACTATGCGGGCGAACGCCACTACTTCTGCTCGCAGCACTGCCTGGATAAATTCAGTTTAGATCCGACTGCATACCTCAAGCCGAAGACAGCGATACAAGAAAAGGCCGGTGAAATGTACACCTGTCCGATGCACCCAGAGGTTCGACTACCCGCACCGGGCAACTGTCCAAAATGCGGAATGACGCTGGAACCCGTAGCACCTGCCGCAACGTCATCAAGCGCCACAGAATATACCTGCCCTATGCATCCTCAGATTGTGCGCAATGAACCCGGCAGTTGTCCGATCTGCGGCATGGCACTGGAACCGCGCAATGCGCCATCGGAAGATAATACCGAATTGAACGACATGACACGCCGCTTCTGGGTGAGCGCGGCGCTGGCTTTGCCGGTATTCGTGATGGCAATGGTTTCAGAGTTGACACCGCAATTCGTTCCGGATTTCGTTTCAATGACAGTGCTGCAATGGCTGGAGTTTGCACTGTCAACACCAGCGGTACTGTGGGGCGGCTGGCCAATCTTTCATCGCGGCTGGGCCTCGGTGGTCAACCGCAGTCTCAACATGTTTACCCTGATCGCGCTCGGTGTCGGCGTGGCATGGATATACAGCGTGGTTGCAATGTTGCTGCCGGGCATCTTCCCTCCCGCGATGCGCAGCATGGGTGAGACGGTGCCGGTGTATTTCGAAGCAGCGGCGGTCATCATGGCCTTGGTGCTGCTCGGCCAGGTGATGGAGTTGCGCGCACGCAGCCAGACCAGTGCCGCGATCAAGCTGTTGCTGGGACTCGCTCCCAAGACCGCGCGCATCGTTCGCTCTAACGGCTACGAAGAAGATATCCCGCTGGAACAAGTCCAACTTGGCGATGTACTGCGTGTGCGTCCCGGCGAAAAGGTGCCAGTGGACGGTGTCGTGCTGGAGGGCACGAGCTCACTGGATGAATCCATGGTCACTGGAGAGTCCATTCCAGTGGAAAAGACTTCAGGAGCAAAAGTGATAGGCGCAACAATAAATGGCACAGGTGGCCTGTTGATGCGCGCAGAGCGAATCGGTGCCGACACTCTCCTGGCGCAGATCGTGCATATGGTCAGCGAGGCACAGCGCAGTCGCGCACCTATCCAGCGGCTGGCCGATGTCACTGCCGGCTATTTCGTGCCAACTGTGATAGGAGTCGCGCTCGCCACGCTGGCGGTATGGGGATTCTTCGGGCCTGAACCACGACTGGCGCACGCTATCGTCAATGCTGTAGCGGTACTGATTATTGCCTGCCCGTGCGCGCTTGGGCTGGCCACTCCCATGTCTATCATGGTTGGTACAGGACGCGGTGCACAGGCCGGCGTGCTGATCAAGAATGCCGAAGCACTGGAAACCATGGAGAAAGTAAATACACTGGTGGTGGATAAGACCGGCACCCTGACTGAGGGCAAACCAAAACTGACTTCGGTCGTTCCCCTTGCCGGGTTTGATGAAAGGGAAGTATTACGACTGGGTGCCAGTCTGGAACGAGCCAGTGAACACCCTCTGGCAGCGGCCATTGTGAATGGAGCACAGGAAAATGAATTAACGCTTGAAGCTGTCAGCGACTTCAGGTCGATCACCGGCAAAGGCGTGACGGGAACTGTCGAAGGTCGCGCAGTCGCACTTGGCAACCTCAAATTATTCGATGAACTAAGCCTCGATGCGGGCGACTTACCCGCACGCGCCGAGGCATTGCGTAGCGACGGCCAGACGGTAATGCTGCTGGCCATCGACGGCAAGGCAGCGGGACTCATAGGCGTAGCCGATCCGGTCAAGGACTCCACGGCGGAGGCGATCCGCGCCCTGCATGCAGAAGGCGTACAGGTCATCATGCTCACTGGAGACAACCGCATCACGGCGGAAGCGGTTGCGAAAAAACTCGGCATCGACCGGATCGAAGCGGAAGTGCTGCCCGAGCAGAAGGCTTCCATCGTCAAACAACTGCAGGCGCAGGGGAGCATCGTGGCAATGGCGGGAGATGGCATCAACGATGCGCCGGCGCTGGCCCAGGCGCAGGTCGGCATTGCCATGGGTACCGGCACCGACGTGGCGATGGAAAGCGCAGGCATTACCCTGATCAAGGGCGACCTGCGCGGCATCGTGCGCGCACTACGCCTTTCACGTTCAACCATGAAAAATATCCGTCAGAACCTGTTTTTCGCTTTCATCTACAACGTGCTTGGCATTCCCGTCGCAGCGGGCGTGTTGTACCCGTTCTTCGGCTTGTTGTTGTCGCCCATCATCGCGGCGGCTGCGATGAGTTTCAGTTCGGTTTCGGTAATCACGAATGCTTTGCGGCTGCGCCGCATTTCACTTTAAGGAGGTCGCCATGTCTGATCCGCACGAAACACAGCATCTATCCAGAGGACGTTGGGTGTTTTACGGCTTTCTCGCCATTGCCGGCTTCCTGCTGTTCACGGAGCACCGAGCCCATGTGCTGGGAATTTTGCCTTATCTGCTCCTGCTCGCCTGTCCACTGATGCATTTGTTCCACCACGGGCATGGTGGCGGCGGCCAGCACACCCATCATCATGACTCGTCCGAAGGAGAGCCGAAATGAATATGGATACTTCCGATTATGGCTTGTGGTCGCTGGTCGTCATCAACTCTGCGGTGTTCATCATCTTCGCATTCAGTTTTTCGAAGCCACAGACCTCGCGCGACTGGCGCTCGTTCGGCGCATTTTCCGGCTTCATTGTGGCGCTGTTCGCCGAGATGTACGGATTTCCGCTCTCGATCTACCTGCTGTCCGGCTGGCTGCAAACTCATTATGCCGGGCTGAATCTTTACTCCCACGACGCAGGGCATCTGTGGCATACCCTGCTTGGCTGGAAAGGCAACCCGCACACCGACCCGATACACCTGCTGAGTTTCGCATTCATCGGCGGGGGGTTTTATCTCCTGGCCTCTGCATGGCGAGTACTCTACCAGGCGCAACGCAAACATGAGTTGGCGACAGCTGGAGCCTACGCCAAAGTGCGCCATCCGCAATATGACGCGTTTGTGCTCATCATGTTCGGTTTCCTGCTGCAATGGCCAACCATCCTGACGCTGTTGATGTTTCCGGTTCTTGTGTGGATGTATGTGCGACTGGCGCATACTGAGGAAGGCGATGCGGAAGCTAGTTTTGGTGATCAGTGGCGTGAATATGCTGCGCGTACTCCTCGATTCATTCCCAAACAATCGAGTTCAGGCTGAAACATGCAAATATCCTTCTGGATGTCTGTTTCGGAGCAGAACGAAGGTCGCATATGGTTAGTTAGAGCCAGTCGTGCCGATTAATTGTGGCCAGAATTTTGTCCGCTCCTCCATCGGCAGCGGACATCCATATTGCCAGAACCAACATCTATTTCAGTAGATCGCTGTAGTCCGCTATGGCCGAGAAGTGTGCCTTCATTGAAATCCTCTATACCGTCTGCAATGGGTCGATTGTGTGAGCTCGCCAGTGTCCGGTCTTCGGCAACGAATTCGTTAAGAGCTATGACTGGAGTGGCCGATTTTCGGACAGCGCCTGTCAGGCCAAGTCGCGACTACTATAATTGAATTTGATTGTGAAATTCACGACATGAATCCATGCTAATTTGGCTGCAAACGGAACGCTACGCCACCGCGCTCTTTTGAATCTCCGCCAACACCTGAACCATCTGATCCACCTTCGTCGACGGAAACACCCCCTCCGGCCAACGGATTGATGTCCGTAAACGGCGACTCATACAGTCTGTCCGGCTCCATCACACCATTCTCGGTCAGGTAGCTGTCGTCCTCTCTTTACATTTCGGGCATTTTGTCAAAAAGTCATTTGCCCTTTGATGACTCTTCGAGGAGGAGGCGAAGGTCAAACCTAGTGTTGAGCACGGCGTCCAGGTCATTAATCTTGCGTGAGCGCTCCGCCTCCAACTCCTCCGTAAGTGCCAGGACTTTGGCCTCTAGGTCTGCAATCCGTTTTTGCATGATTGATCTAGGTGCAGTCTTGTATTTTGGTGCTGTGTCCTGCTGTTTGCGCTTCTGAGTTTCTTTGGCCAAATCGAAGGCCTCGGAGATCAGCTTGCGCCCATCCCAAGTCTTTTGGCTAAGCATCTGCCGGTTGAACCCGTGCGCGAATCTTTTCTTGCAATGAGCAATGACGTTTTCCCAGGTGACCGGAATATCGGCATCCGGCATTCGATCGATCATCTTGCAGATCTTGCCGGCGAGATCTTTGGTCAGTATCTCTTTTCGTCCAAGTTTTGAAGTCGTTTCACTCATCGTTATCCCCGGTTTCTTCTCCGTCATCGTCTTCATCCTGGGGCAGCAAGTCACGCTGGTCCTTGAGGCCATGCTCCTGCGGGGCGAACTGGGGGTAGACCTTGAAGTGTTCCTCCAGCGCTTCTTCTATCGCTTGCCGCCCGCCATGCGCGTCCAATGCACGCTCCAAGCCTGGTGCGGCTTGCCGGGTGGGGTTGTGGTACTTGATCTGTGCGCCACTCGAAACATCAGGGTCATCCAAGCGCAACACGAAGCCCTTGGAGACAAAGGCCTCTTCCAGCCGGGTTCTAAAGCCGACGTCTGGGATCTGGTCCTTGATCGAATGAAAATGGTCGATTAGCCAATCCGCCATCTGATTGGGGTCAAGCCCATCGCCCGCAAGCGCGAGGATGTGTTGTGAGAGCTGATGATCGTCGTCGGCAATGCCCCGGTTGCGGGCAACGATCAGATTCTCCAGTTGCGCCACGATTGCCCGGTGCATAAAGTCCTTGCGCTCCCGAACGTGTTCGTTGGTTGGCAGGTGTCCCTTAACCACCACATTTTCGTCACAGGGTAGGCACGACGAGTAGGCGCGGCAGGGGGTCTCATGGTGCTGGTGCGTGCACATTCCGAACCAGGAAGGATACATGACGATGATCTGCTCGGCAGTCCGCGCCACCGGCCGGTTCTCGGAGGCGGTGCATATGGCATTCATGCTGGTGACGCTGACGCCGGCGTCGTGGACAGTCACGATCTCGGGCTTGAGGCCGCACTCTTCCTCCAGACGCCGGCTTTCAGCCAGCCCCTTCGAGAGATCCCGAAGTTCTTGCACGTCGGGCATGGCAGCGGCCTCTGCGTGCCACTCCGGAGTGTTGAAGTCATAGGTCTTTAGCTGGGAAAGTTTGAGCCGATTGGCCCATTTATTAATGAGCACATCGGATAGCTTATGACCATGGCGCAGAGCCATCGTCGTCAGCCAGCGGCGAGGGTCGTGGGTGTTGATCATGGCGATCTTAATCATCCCGGCTACCGGCATGGTAATGCCCAGGTTTTCGAAAAGAGTAGGAGCGATCCCATATTTCTGATCTGATGGAGTTTGGTTTAATCTGCGCACGAGCAACTGGTAGCTGGCAGCCTGCGGGAGGCAGGGCGGATTTCTTTTTAAGTGATCGAAGAGGAGCAGCATCTTGGCTAGATCCCCCTTGTAGTGATTTCTCTTCGTAACGGCACGGCACTTGGCCATAGCCACTCGCACCAGACCGAGCAGATGTAGTTCGAGATATGCCCAGGGCAAAACGTCAATGTTAGTGACGCGGCCATTCGGGTTAGGCACCTTGCGAACCGCGTGCTGAAGCTCCGCAAATATCGTGTTTTCCATGGTGTTCTGGCGATGGGCAACTCGATCTCGCGATTCGTCCAGGTACAGGATCTTTCGTAGGTCAGCTCGTGAGATGTCCCTGCCGCGCAGGTATTCCAGCTTGTCAGTCAGGTAGAGCTTGTTCGGGTTCTGCTGGTACCATTCGACCAGCATCCTGGAGCGCTTGCCTTGATCTTTGACGACTTTAAGGCAGTAGTGGAAGAATTCGATCATGAAGTTCAGTACGGGCTTTGGGCTCCATTGGGCACCTTTGCTCCCCTTCATGGTCACCAACAGCATCTGGTGCGCCGCGTGAATTTCGTCACATTCCTTGGCTTCGCTTCTGCGAACGTAGTCGTCGATCGTCACGTGATCGTCGATGGCTAGGCACAGGATCTCATTCACGCGCGAAGGCGCGCACATTTCAAGCCCCATCATCGCGATCGCCACCTTGTCTGTGCCTGACAGTAGAGGATGGTCGGTTATAAGGGCGTTGAACGCTTCATTTAGTGCCTCGATACGGTGATCAAGGACAGACGCTTTGGCATCCCTCCACCGTTTCTGATGGTCACGTTCAATGGTCAGCAATTCACGCCGCGTCTCGTGGAGCAAATCGAACTGAGGGAGCGGCAACACGCCTTTTGATGCGAGCAGATCGATGTTGCGGCCCAATTGCTGAAAATCTCCGAGCGTATGGGACGCAGAGCTAGGCATGTCTTGGGCGGCTTTAAGAGCCATTTTCTCGATTGAACGCAGGGTAGCAATGTTGATTGCGAATAGGCTTTGAGCTGCTCCGGCGCATAGGCGGCGAAAGCCTCGGATTGAATATTGCACTTGCTTGTTTTTTTCATCCAGCACCACTTCAGCCGCGACGCAACGGAGCGCATCAACAAAGCTCGGATCCTTGCCGGCGAAATCGGTTAGAGGCTTGGTCAAGCAAAAATCAGCGATGTCACCGCCATAATGAGTGCGAAGCGGCCAATCGTCTGCATCGAATTCGATCAAAGGATAACGCAGTGCCATCCGTCGCTTGCAGTCTTCGCGCCAGGCATCCAGCGCCCGCCTGTAGCGCAAAAGGTCGAGTTCGGAGGGATGGTTCATCGTGCCTCCTCGGATGCCAGTGCATTTTGGTATTTCTCGGAGGCAGCCACGACCAGAAGGATGTAGAGTCTCACCTCCTTGTACGTCTTCAGCAGGTGCTGGTAGGGAAGTCCAGCACCATCATATTTCGTGATATCGGCTTCCACGACTTTCAGGTTCACGGAGTGATCGACGTCGTAGCATGGGATGTAGCGGGGGCATGGGTAGCATGCGATCGGGGCGTACTGACATGCGATCCGGCGTCCGCATTCTCCGGTCAGTTCCGTTTTTCCATTCTCAATGTCGAGGCTCCTGATCGCCTTGCCCGGGTCAACCGGATCGTGCACAGAGCGGAATTTTTCGACGACGGGGAAATGCTCGGCGAAGGCTGGTTCCATCGCGTCACTCAACTCCTTGATCAGCCCGTCGTACGCGATGTCGACGTAGGCTTGGCAGGTTTCGTCGTTGGCGTGCTTGAGGACGGCCTGGATAGTCTTGCTTGAACAACCAAATGTGGCGAGTTGTGTACCGACCGTGTGGCGTAGCGCGTTGAAGTTGAACTTATTCGATTTCTGAAGCCGTGTGATCGGATTCAGGTATCCATTTCTGAAGGAAGTTCCGTCAGTTCGCCCGTAGTTCTCCCGGGCATACTTCAAATTCCAGCTGCCGGCCTCGCCGATACTGCGAGAAGGAAATAGCGCGAGCTTGCTGACGTTATCGGTGTCGACTAGATGGCCGTATGTCTTGATGACATGGATGCGTTGCAGCGCGAGAAGCTCGCCGACGCGCGAATTGAGGGAGTAGGGTATCTTGTCCGGTATATGGGTTCCGGCCTTGGCTGGTGTGACCAACAGAAAGTAGGTCTTGACCTTTGTGTCCTTGTCGATGTTGATCCTTAGATCATCGAGAGTAAGTTGGCGGTAGCTCTTAGGCCGTGCGTAGATGTGGAAGGCAAGTTGGAGGAATGAGAAATGGCCGATGTCGATTCGGCCTTCTTCCCACGCCGTCTCAGTCGCACCAAGGATCTGGACGCAGGCGGCGCGGTTGAGCGCCTTGGCAAGAATCCGAGCGATATTCTCGCCTTGATACCCCTTGTCCGGAACCTTTGTCGGGAAATCGCTTGCAACGAGGTCGGCGGCGAAAAGCGCCGAGTGACGGCCGAGTTTGAAGAACCGTTTTAGAGTATAGAGGTTAGCGCGATTTATTTCGGCAAGGATAGTCCGCAAGGCCAGTAGGAAGGCTTGGTCAACGGTTGCCACTTTCCCGTCCAGCAACTCTTGCTCATGGAATTTCAGGAAGATGGAGTGGAGGTTGCTGTATTCGGTGTGCACGGATGAGATTTGGATTTGATTGCGACGTTCCAGGAGCAAGTCTTTGAGGTTGAGTAGAAAGGCATCCTCGTAGCCGCTGCGCAGGTCGGTCAGGTCGAATGAGACTGTCGTCGTGCGACGGTCAGTCCTCGGTCCTGTCTTCTCACTTATCTCCCAAGCAAGCGGTACCGTATCGTCCCATTTCGCAACGGTACCGCCGATGGTTTGTTTCATGAGTGTCATCGCCTACTCCTTTCCTCGCGCCGTTGCCACGTCTGCCATAAGTTGCTCGTAGAATTGCTTCAGGTCCACATCGGCCTGGTCCGACAGCGCTCGCTTGGCGTAGCGCTGGGGTTGAGTGCTGTTTGTTGTCCAGCCAAATCGCGTCTTCATGGAGTCCTGCACTCGGTCTTCCGTGCCCTTCATTTCCAGGAAGAAACTGGCTGCGGAATGACGCAAGACATATCCATAAAAATCGTATTGTGATTGGTCGGGGAAATATGGGTCGTCGCCGACGTCGAGCAAACCCTGTTGGGTAAGGCGTTTCCCCAGGCGATTGAACAGTGTCGTGATGGAGGAGCGATGCTTGATTGGCTCACCCTTTTCGTTCAGGAAAAGGAATCCCAGACTTCGGTTTTTCTGATGCTTTGCCAGAACAGTTTCCCGTTCAAAACGAATATAGTCGTTGATCGCATCCGTCGTAAACGGATACAGCGTGAGCATCGTTTCGGAGGCCGAATTGATTCGAGTTGTATCTCCCAGTTTCAGCACCGGAGCTCCGGTTGTCGTGCGACCCTCGCGACGTGTGCGATTATCCTGAATAGCCAGATACTTTCCCCGGAAGTCTGCCCTTGCGATGTTGCCGATGGCCCCCGGCCTCACGCCCTCGCAAGCTACCAACACCATTGCCCGATCTCGATACAACGTCGCAGAAGTTTTACCCCCGGCTGTCAGAAATAGAGACTCTGGTTCCAGCACCACTTTGCGGATCAGTTCGAGAAACCGGCGAGAAGGAAGGCTTCGAATTGTCAGATGATGGTTCTGCTTGGTGCCGCTGATTTCGTTTTTCAAATCATTCTGAGTCCTCTCATAGGCTTCCTTCAAAACAATTCGCAGGTTGTCAGAGCGTATATGGGGATCAAGAATGACTTCCCTATAAAACTTGAAGTACTCAGCTATTTTGATAAGGCTCTTGCGGGCAGTATTTGGCTCCATAGCTTCAGGGAGTTTATCGGGCTCATTTGCAGCCATAGCGCTTGTGATCAAAACGACCTTGCGATTGGATAGCTTCTCGATTTCGCCCAACGGCCTGTAACATAACCTAGACAGACTTTTGCACTCATCGAACGTTAAGCATCGGCCTTCCAATGCACGAACCGCTGGTTCAATGGAATGGGCAGTCAAGAAGCGATTTAGAATGCGCAGCGCATGCGAAGCTTTTTCCCGCGTGTGCGGGTTATCTAGTTTGTCGGTTAGATATTTGCTGAACGGGTAGTGGATGGTCCCGTCATCGTGTAAAAGCAAACAGTTTCGCTTCGCGTAAACTAGCTGCATAAAAATACAAATAATATATGGTGTGAAGCCATGATATCGTGGAAACAAAAAAAGACAAGCGATTCAGCTTGTCTTTTTATTTGGATCTTTCTAGAAAGGACTTAGATGAATTTTATTACTTCATTCCTATATCTTGTCCATCTAAAGCCCTACCTCGCGATAGGGCTCATTTTAACTGCTTGAATGCTTAAGCAGCG
>VFSW01002888.1_pt1 | contig 25879 bp, 22 predicted proteins | sample 5358111 | NCBI WGS metagenome assembly VFSW01 (sample SAMN11554181, study PRJNA540505) | mine drainage metagenome | isolation source: sediment from site ElyBrook_90M | place: USA: Ely Copper Mine, Vershire, VT | collected 2017 | reverse complement strand
ACGGTTGCAGTCAATCAGCCGATGGTCGCGGCCCCTGAGTCGTGTGTCGTAAGGGCAGTGACAAGCCCCTAGCTTCTAGCGATGGGGTTGTTGACATGTGAAAGCCAAATACTCCCGTCACGCATCGAGCGCGCCAACGAGCGGCGTGCGACGCGCACTCTTTTTTCCACAGTGGGATGGTGTGGGCCGTATGTGACGTGGTAGAAGCGGTCCATTACGACCGCTGAATAATCAAGGGGCCGGCAGGCCGGCGGCGCGGGCGAGCGCCGCGAATCAGGGCGTATCTCATGCGCTCGCTCCTTTCATGAGTGCTGGGGATAGGTGATCTGACTCAAGCCGCCCTGGATGTGAATGGGGTAGTGAGGAGCTTCGGTCAGCGCGCGCGGGGGCGTATCCTCGCGCCGCAAGGGCTTGCTGAGCAAGCGCAGCTCGATCTGCTGGAGATCCTGGCCGAGCGCGCGTGGATGCGTCAAGTGGAGTCCGCCGATCTCGCGCGTCGAGCGCACGTGAGTGCCGGTGTCGATATCGAGCGCGATGCCCTCGAGCTCGACGACGCGCAGTGTCGTGATATAGTGTGGCAGCAGATCGATCTTGCGCTGATGCAGCGCCGGCGTCTCGCGCGCCTCGTCGCGTGTCAGCAGATAGGTGCGCACGGGCAGATCGGCGGCGATGATCGCATTCGCCTGTCGCTGGATCTCATTGGCCAGCTCGTCGCACCAGCAATCCGATCGCAAGCGCAGGCGCAGCCCGGAGGCGAGCACGTGCGCGTGGGTGACGTGAGCGCCGCCCAGGTGCCAGGCCAGCGCGGTAACGAGGTGCAGCGACGTGTGCGTGCGCATCATGCGGTGGCGATAGGTCCAATCGATCTCACCGCTGACGGTGGTGCCGGCGGATGGCGCGCGTCCGCTGACATCGTGCCAAAAGAGGCCGTCGCGCGCGCTGACGCTGGTCACGGAAAGGGCGCCGCGACGCCAGCGCAGCCAGCCACGATCGGGCATTTGACCATTCTCGCCCGGACAAAAAGCCGTGCGGTCCAGCGCGACGCGCCCCGGCTCGACCTCAACCACCCGCGCTTGAAACGAGCGCGTATACGCATTGTTCAGGTAAATGCCCGCTAGCGTCATGACTCCGCCCTCCCTGTGGCCCGTCACGGCCTGGGGCGCCCCAAGCGCCGGCTGGCACCCATAAAAAAGACTCCCAGTCCCCACTGTTGGGGACGGGAGCAATCTTCCCGCGGTACCACCCCGCTTAGCCGCGCTCTGAGGCGCGACTCGCTCTGCTCGGGCGCGCAGCACATCTGCCGCCTGATTCCCGCATGATAACGGACGGGCGCCGATCGGCTCGAGAGTGATTTTCCCCGGCGGGTGGGCCTGCTCGCACCAGTCACAGGCTCTCTGTCGCCACCAGCGGCGCGGGTACTCGCTCTGTCATCGCCTGGATAATTGTTACAATGTAGTATACATCATTCCCTGCCGCGATTGCAAGGAGTCGGGCGGTGATGGGAAAGGCCGGTATGCCTTCTGCTCACTGCCCTTGTCCGGGTGGGGTCCATCGCACGGGGCCATGAATGAGCTGTGAAAGCATGTGCCAATAGGCGTCATTGGATAGTCTGACGTCGTTTCCGTTGAGGACGACTTGCTCGCATCCCGTTGGGTCCGCGGTCGCTTGTATCACCTGCTTGCCATTATACGAAAAGATCAGATTATAGGTGATGCCTTCATCGAGCGGGCATGATTGTGGACTCTTCTCTGTCGAGTGAGGCAGCGATAGGGTCATCTGATAAAAGGCTTGAGTGGTCTGGCTATCGCTGATAGTGAGATCGAGGCCAGGAAACCCTGGAGTAGCAAGAGCGCTCGTCGTGCGAATGATGCGCACCGAGCTGGCGGATGGCGGATAGGCCGCCTGCGCGGTGCTCGCGCCGCACCCCGCCACGAGAGCGAGAAGGGCGAGAGAAAGCACGAAAAGCGGTAATGAGCGAAGTCTCATGAGGGCCTCCTAGCTTGTTACGTGCCTTATGGTGAGGATGAAGGAAGCACGTGACGAGATTCGCTAGAGGGCGGACCAGATCTCACAGATGCCGTCAGAGCGGCCAATGGCGATGAGCGGCGCGCTCTGGGCGACGGCGATGGCGACCGAGACGGCCTGCGCGCCCAGCGACCAGGTCTGCACGCGCTGCCCCTGGCTGGTGGACCACAATTCGCCGCGTCGCGCCTCGGGCCAGATGATCGCCATCAGCGCGCCGTCGGGCGAGAGGGTCACGCGCGCGTCGCTGGGCACGGGGCCGGTGGGCACGCTGACGTGCTGGCCCGTGTGCAACTGATAGAGCCGCATGCCGCGCTCCTCGAATTGCGTCGCGATGACGGCGGCGTTGGCGGTGAAGGCGATAGGGTACCACAGCACGCGCCCGGGGATGACGACGCTGCCCATGAGCACCGGCCTGCTCGCATGCAGATCCCACAAGTGCGCCATGCTGGCGTTGGTGATGGCGGGCGCGGCAGGGCCGGTGGCAAAGGTGACGAGCGAGTTGCCGTCTTGCGCCAGGAAGCGCAGGTGCACGCGCCATGCGGCAGCGCCCGGCACGGGTCGCGCGGGGATCGGCTCGGGGCACCGGATCGGCGCCAGCCAGGAAGCGCCGTTGGGGCCGCTCAGCGCGCGTGTCTGGATGTCAGTCGCCGTGCGTCCTTCCTCGACCCAGTGAAAGGGATCGTCTTCGGCCATCGCCATCGACGCGGCGGGTAACGCCAGCCGCATCAGCGCGGGGCTGTCGAGCAGAATGGCGTCCATCGCGCCGCCGGGGGCGTTGAGCGCCGCCGTCCAGAGCATGTCGCCGGTGTGGGTGTGCCAGGCGCGGGTGCCCAGGCTCAGGCCCCAGGCCAGGGCGTAGTCGCCGTCGGGCGACAGGCGCAGGTGGCTCAGCACGCCGGCGCGCGTCGCCTCGCCTGGGCCGCCGAGCGTGAAGTGCGCCACTTTGCGCTGCTGGGCCAGGCGCCAGATCTCGATGCGCCCGTCGCTGCACCCCAGGCCGAGCATATCGTCGTGGTGCGCGAAGGCGAGCGCGGCGACGCTGCCGTCCCCCAGATCGATCTGGCGATACAGGCGCATCGGCCCCTCGCCACGCGACGGCTGTGGGGGCTGGCGGCCGCGCAGGGGGCGCGACAGCGGCCCGGCAGGCTGCGGCGGGCGCGAGCGCGGGCCGGGCTGGGGCACGAAGGCGCCGTTGCGCCGCTCGTCATAGTCGCGGCGGCGCGCGGGGTCGCCCAGCACGTGATAGGCGGCGTTGATGCGCTTCATCATATCCACGCCGGCGTCGCCCGCCACGTCAGGGTGGAACGAGCGCGCCAGCTTGCGGTACGCCTGGCGAATCGCTTCATCGTCCGCCTGGGGGGAAACGCCGAGCACCTGATAATGATCGGCGTCACCAAACATCTGTGCCACGCGCGATTCTCCTGCCATCCTGCCCGACGGTCAACGGTATCGATATTCTATCATAAGGATGATAGCGCCTTCGACGCGCGCATGGTACAGTTTGAGGAAGAGAGAAGCAAAAGGATAGCCTGATGAGAGCGCATGATCTTTCCCGCCGGCCCGGCGGATGGCGCGTGACGCCGGCGATCGCGATCGCCGCGCTGCTCGTCGCCGTCAGCGGATGTGGGAGCACGACACCGATCACCAGCACGCCCGGCGGCCCTGCCACAGCGTTGCCGCGCTTCGACCACATCGTCGTCGTGGTCGAAGAGAATCATAGCTATGGGGAGATTATTGGCTCCTCCAGCGCTCCCTACATCACTTCCCTCGCCCAGCGGGGAGCCGTCTTTACGGATTCGCATGGCGTCACTCATCCCAGCCAGCCCAATTATCTCGCCCTCTTCGCCGGCTCGACGCTTGGCGTCACCAGCGACGACTGCCCGCAATCCTTCAGCGCGCCCAACCTGGGCGGCGAGCTGATCGGTCACGGCCTCAGCTTCACCGGCTATGCCGAGAGCATGCCCGGCGCGGGCTTCACCGGCTGCGACGACGGCAATTTCTTCAATCCTCTCTACGTGCGCAAGCACAACCCCTGGGTGGATTTCAGCGATGTCCCCGCCGCGAGCAACCTGCCGCTCAGCAGCTTTCCCACGGATTTCACGCAGCTGCCGGCGGTCGCTTTCGTGGTGCCGAACTTGCAAGACGACATGCACGACGGCTCCATCCAGGCGGGGGATAGCTGGCTGCAAGCAAATATCGATCCCTACGCCCAATGGGCGGCCGCGCACAACAGCCTGCTCATCGTGACATGGGACGAAGATGACGGCTCGACGGCGAACCAGATTCCGACGCTCTTCGTCGGGGCGCACGTCCACGCGGGGAAATACGCGGAAACCATCAACCATTACGATGTCTTGCGCACGATCGAGGCGCTCGAAGGCATCCCCTTTACCGGCAGCGCCACGAGCGCGATGACCATCGCCGACGTGTGGCAGCCCTGACACGATGCTTGCCCGGCGAAGGGCGCACGACACAGCTCATACGAAATCATCTTGAATCATCGATGCATCGGATGTTGCTCGTCCTGGCCCGCGCAGGCGGGCTTTGCGGCCCGCGGGCCCACAGGCGCGGCTTCCAGCCGCCAGCGCAGGCGTCGAGTGATGGATATGATTTGGCATCACACTAAAGCCTCGCTGCACATGACTTGCGGGATTGGCTGCTCTTCCGCGTGCGATTGTTGAGTGGGCAGCGCGCCCAGGTTGTGCTGACCATAGAGGTGGGTCAGCGCGTGAAAGAGCGCATGCCCGCGCAAGCCGTCACGGCGCAGCCCGTTGAGCTGGCGGTTGAGCGCGCCGGTGATGCGACCGCGATACGCGCGCTCGATCAGATTGATCTGCGCGCGGACATCTTCGTCGTCGGTCTCGGAAAAGAACAAGCGCAGCTCGCGCAAGACATATCTCTGGCCCTGCGTCAGCGCCAGAGTATGCTCGCGCTCCGCCTGGCGATGCTTCACTTCTTCGGCGAAAGCGTGCCGCACGCGCATGACGGCTCGATTGTATCCCTCAGGCAACGGCTGGCCTTGCTCTTCCGGCCCGCACTTGAGCATCCCCAGGACGCGCGGCAAGTCTCGTGACAGAATCATACCCTCCGCGTCTGCCAGAAAGAGCTGCCGATAGGTTCCAGCCACGCAGCAGGCGACTATCCCACGCTGCCCTGTCGCTCTGCTCGTGCGAATCCCATCAGGCAGAGCGGCGATTCGCTGGTATTCCTCGGGGCGATCCTTGCGCAGCTGGCGCAAGATCTCTTCTGCTTCGGTCAGGTCCAGCGATTCCGGCTCTACCTCGTCTTCGAAAAAGCTCAGCTGCCCCGCCTGCTGCTCATAGATCGCATACATCGCCCGCTCGTTGAGCTGCTCGGCGCGATCCAGGATAGCGGCGTCTTCACCAATAGTGTCGTGGATCTCTTGTATGCGCTGATGTAATTTTTGGCGCAGGCCGAGCTGCTTTTCCAGCCCGGTCTCTGGCAAAAAGTTGAGCGCGTGGACGACGTCGTGCTCGCTGCCGATGCGATCGATGCGCCCAAAGCGCTGGATCAGCCGGACGGGATTCCAATGCAGATCGTAATTGATGAGCACATGACAATCCTGCAAGTTCAGCCCTTCCGCCAGCACGTCCGTGGCGATGACCATATGCAGCTCGCTCTCATTGGCGGGGCGCCGATATTCGGGGTTCGCTTTGGGCGCGAACCGACCCACCAGGCGAATCTTGTCTTTGTCGCCACTATAGATCACGTCGATGTCGTCGCGCTTTCCGCCGGGGTTCAATTGCGCTGAGAGATAGCGGGCGGTGTCGGCGTATTGCGTAAAAATGAGCACTTTGGCGTCCTGAGCCGGGGGCGCGGCCAGGCGGCGCTTGAGCGTCTGGAGCTTGGCGTCTTGCGCGGGCGTGATCGGCTCCCTCTGAAATATGATACCTTTATCAGTGAGTTATAAGTGCATTGCAATGGTATCATATGTCGTACTTAGGCCGGCGGCTGGAAGCCGCGCCTGGGATCACGAAGGCCGGCCAAGCCGGCCTCTTGCCTGACCTTTGCGGGCAGGATTCGTGATCGAAGCCGTGCCTTTCGGCGACGTGGAAGCAAGCACGAGCGAAAGCTCTCACACTACACAGGAGGTCGTCGGCGCGATGAGACTCGCCTACGCCATGCTTGCCGACGCCGCTGATTTCACGGCGAACGGCACGTTCTCCATTCTGGGCGGCGAGATTGGCATCCTCAGAGCAGAGGAATTTCCGCTCTTTTCCGTTCGTCTCGCCGTCGTGGTCAAGCTGATTGTCGAGCCGGAAGAGTGCGATCGCGATCACGTGCTGGGGCTTGTGCTGGCCGGACCTGACAACCTCCTTTACCCTCGCCTTGACGCTCCCTTTGCGCCGCGTGAGGCAGGGGTGTCGCCCATCAAGCAGCTCCTGGTGCTCGATTTGCCCTTCCTGGCGTTTCCCGCTCCGGGCGAGTATGAGTGGCGTCTCACTGTGGATGGCGCGCCGATTGGCGAGATTCCCCTGAAGGTCACGCGCGAGGATGCCGGGACGGCGCAAGCGATCCCCGCCAGCAACGAGTGAGGTGAGCCGATAGCTGCCAGGCGCCAGTATGTGACAACTCCAGGCGCGGCTGACGCGCGCGCCACGCGGTCGCGCGAGGGCGCGGACGACAAAGCCAGTGCTCCAGCGCTTCATCTGATATTCGCGGCTGCCGATCTGCGCCAGGCCGCGCACGCCCTGGAAAAGGTTGCCACCTGGACGGATCTGTGGGATGGCATTGTTCCCACGACGACGACCATCAATTATGCGGTCATCTGGATGGCCCGCGTGTATGAGATTGTGATGAAGAGCCGCTTCGGCTGGCATATGCCGCACGTCAGCACCAGCCCCGACGGTGAGATCGTGCTGGAATGGCATGCCGGCGCGCGCAAGGCAACGGTCTATCTCAAGGATGAGCATGCCCTGTTTATCAAAGTGTGGGGGCCGAATATCGATCGCGAGATGGAAGACGGCGACGCTGACGATCCCCACGCGCTGTCCGTGCTCTGGGAATGGCTGCATAGCTGAAAAGGATGCCGCATGTCGCCTGTCGGTGATGACGAGGTTCTCTATCGCGGCGTCAGGAGCGACGCGCTTTCGACGTTTTTGTCTGACCTGAGAGATGCTTCGGCGAATTCAACCGCATAGGGGAAATTGCGTTCTTCAAGAGGGGTTGCGGGCTTTTTGTGGCTGAAATTCCCAGAAAAACTCAGCAGAGCTAATTTCGTCGTTTGCCAAATGTCACCAATGCTATCGGCGAATAAGGCTCCTTGTGTTACTCCAGAATAGATAACAGGTATGAGATCCGTCCAGAAGCTTCCTTCTCGAATTGCAGTGATACCCCACGTAAATTCGCGCCGCTGCTCGCGTGTCAAGCCAGGTCTTTCCAACGCGAAGGCCGCTGTCGCGTAGATCGAGCGTTGGAACGCCGTTAGGACGCCTGCCAAGTCATACAATCGAATGATTGTCAGTCTGTTTTCTTGAGCATCTTCGACAAAGCCAATACGCAATGCTTTATTTTCATCTGCTGATGCCATTTCAGACACTCCTTATCATTTTGTCGAGCCTACAACTCACTTGACCTCCACCCCATACAGCCGCGCCACGCGCTCGTCGATCTCGCGCTCCCACGCAGTGCATCCCACGCCCCGCGCGTCGACGCACCGCCGGGCCAGCGTCGCGATCGCCGCCCGCTCTGCTTCCGGCGCCTGGGGAATTGGTAATCGTTTCAGGTTTACCCACTGAAGCATAACTCGCCCACCCCTATTCTCATCTCCTAAAACTGCGCAGGCTAATTTCATATAATCCCATGCTAGAGATGAGTTGAGGACTGCAAGCAAGTAGAGATCATTGAGAGGGATAAAAAATGCTTTATTGTTTGTGTATAATTGGCTGCTATCAAAGGCGAAGCGTGGTTCTTTGGCAATTTCAGGATATACGATCTTCGGCTGGTCGAAGGCAGCGTAATAATCGCAGGCACGCAGCTCCCACCAGTGATGCCCTTGATCCCACCGTTTCTCAAGCTGCGGCTGCCATTGCTTGAGATGCGCGAAAATGGCCGGATAGCGATGTATATCTGTCCCGATGGGCGTCACAATCAGCCAGGCATCACGCTTGTCGATGCGCCATTTGCGCACGTCGTCGCCGACGGCCAACGGCTTGATGATCTCGTCGCTGCGGGCATCTTGTGCGACGAGCGCCGCGCGCTTTGCCCCGTCGATGACGAATGCCGGATTGAAGCCGGTTTTGATGCCGTAATAGATCTGGCCGTTGACGTACTGGCCCAGGGGCACGGTGCCCGTTTCCATCCGGCGCAAGACGGCCGCCGTTCCGGCGTCGGCCAGCGTCCAGCGCTCGCTGGCCAGGGCGTCGCCGGGCAGCGCCTGCCCCTCTTGGCGCGCGATCGCCAGCACGTCGGGGTACGGCTCGGCCAATGATTTCACCAGGGTCAAGGTCGTCGGCCCGGCGGGCGCGCCCGCTTGCGCCACAAAGATCATCGGAAAAGTCGCGGCGTTGAAGACCGGCAGCTCGCCAAAATCCGTGATGCTCACGACGTGGCAGGTGGCCGCGATGTGGGCGCGCAGCTTCGCGCCGTAATCGGCGCGGAACCATTTATTCGATGAGATGAAGGCCAGCATGCCGCCGGGGCGCAAGATCTCGAGCGCGCGGGCATAGAAGTAAATATAGAGATCAGCACGTTCGCCGTGTGCATAAGCAAAATTTGCTCTCAAGACAGTTTTGATTTCTTTGAATAGCTCCATTCGCACATAAGGCGGATTCGCCAGCACGATGTCAAAGCCGCCGCCGGTTTCGCCCTCCTCGATGAAGACCTCGGCGAACTCGACCTGCCAGTCGAAGCCACTCGGCGGCTGATTGCCGGCGTGCGCCCAGCTCGCGATGTCCTCGCGCAGCCGCCCGGCCTCGACGTGCAGCCGCTTCTTTTCCTCGTGGTGCGACCGCAGATAGACCCGCTTCACGTCGCGGAACTGGCGCACCAGGTCGTCTTGCGCCGACGCCTGGCCAAAGCCGGCGGCGCCCGGCACGAGCAGGCTGTCGCCCGCCTCGATCTTGAAATCCAGATTGGGCAGCGGCAGCGGGTCCCCTTCGCGATCCACCGCCAGCCAGAGCCAGAGCCGCAGCCGCGCGATATTGACCGCGAAAGGATCGATATCGACGCCATACAGGTTATTCTGGATGATCTCGAGCTTGCGCTCGTAGATCGTCGTGTCGTCTTTCACCAGCGTGGCGATGAGCGCCGCGCGCAGATCGAGCAGCTCGTGCAGCATTCCCCAAGAGGTACGCGCCGTTGCCGCAGGCGGGGTCACAGACGATCACGCGCCGCAGGGCCGCCAGCACGGCCTCGGGGTCGCGCAAATCAGCGGGGTCGCGCTCGTCCACGAAGCGCGCCAGGGCGTCGCGCCCCTCGCCGGGCAGCGCGCGCTCCAGATAGCCCTTGAGCGCCTCGCGCCCCATAAAGGCCACGACCGGCTTGGGCGTGTAATAGCTGCCGGTCTCGTGCCGCCCCGTCACCAATTCCTCGAAGACTTTCCCCAGCATCTCGGGGTCCACCGCGACCTCGACATCGAGCGGCGTGCTCTCGGTGACGGTGAAGTTGAACCGCGCGAACAGATCGGTGAGGATAGCGCTGACGGCCTCATCGGGCACGACGACGGCGGGGGTTTTTATCCAGGTCGTCTTCCTCGAAAAGGCCGCCGTTCAGGTAGCGCACCTGCCCGACTATATCCTGAATGGTGCCGCGCGGGTTGGCGGCCAGCACATCGACTTCGTTGGGTGAATTCAGCGCGGTGAAAAAGAGCAGCCCCAGCCGGTCGCGATAGAAATTGTCGCCGACCCCGCGCGTCTGATAATCATTCCACAGCGCGGCCAGATACTCCGTCTGGCCGTTGATCACCAGCCAGCCCTTTTTCTGGATGAACGCCAGGAACATCAGCCGGTTGAACAGGCGCTGCGTAAAGAGCCGCTTGTGCTCCTTGCCCGTCTCGTCGTCCGCGAAGCCCTGAATCGCGCTCTCGACCCGCGTGAAGACGCGCCCGTACTCAGTGAAGAACTTTTTCGAGACGGCCTCGACATCGAAGTCCTTATCATGCTCGCGCTGAATCGCCAGCGGATCGGGACCGAACATCCCCGCTGGGACGCGCTGCGTGTCGATCAGCGCCAGCCGCTCGGTGGCCGTGCGCGTCTGCTCGCCCGGCCCCAGGGCGATGCGCCGCAAGACAGGCCGCCCCTGATGTTTCGTGTCGAGCTTGGCGTTGACCAGATGCCAGCGCCGCTCATCGCGGTCCGCGAAGATAAAGAGCGCGTAGGGGTGCCGCTGGCTGAGCAGCTCGACGATCGCGCGCTCGTCTTGCAGCGAGAGGGTGGGCCTGGCGATCCGGCAATAGAGGATCTGGAACGCCCCGTCAGCGCCGCCGGTGGCGAAAACGAGCGGATCCTCGGCCAGCAGATCGCGCTTTTCCGCTGGCCAGGCGTCGCGTGGCAGAGCCTGGTTGGCCCGATCGTAATTCAGCTCTGACCAAAAGAGCTGCTTGAGCGACTCGATGCCGTGGATCTCGCTCAGAATCGGCTGAATGCGCTGCTCGACTTCACTTGAAAGACGTGCCACGATGGGGATCCCTCCTCGCGCCGCGCGAGCGCCGGTGTATTGCCCCAGCATTGTACGCTCACTCACGCGGATGATCAACAGCGCCAGCCGGATCTCTAATGCGCGATCGGGCCAGCCATTGTTGAAACGACGGCGAAGAACGATAATATCAACGGCTGACCACGATCGCGAGCACGATCGATGACCAGATCGACAGCGAAGCGAGATGATCGGCCCAGTCGGCTCTTATCAACTCTGGGGGAATAGCGCGATGGCCACCGTTTCCGACGTCACTGTCAGGCTGCGTGCGCTGCGCGGCGGCTATGACCGTTTCGCTCAGCGGGCGCTGACCGCGCTGCTCGCGCGATCGCCGGCGCGACGCGGCTGGCACGGCTATGTCGCCGCCGGGGTTGGAACCATCGTCGCCACGCTGGCCATCACCCCCATTCACCTGGCCGCCCGCGCAGATAACCTCTCGATGGTCTATCTGGTAGTGGTCATCTGGCTGGCCATCGCCTATGGGCGTGGCCCCGCGATCTGCGCTTCGTTCCTGGCGTTCTTCGCCTTTGATTTCTTCTTCATTCCTCCCGTCTTTACCGTGACGGTGACTGACCCGGCGGAATGGGTGTCGCTGAGCGCGCTGCTCGTCACCGGCCTGGTCATCGGCCAGCTGACTGGCGAGCTGCGCCGGCGCGAGCAACAAGCGGTTGACAGCCAGCAGCGCACCACCATCCTCTATGAGCTGGCGCAAGAGATCGCCGCTGATCTCGATCAGGAGCAGTTGCTGGTGACGCTGACCCGGCGCATCGTGCGCGTCTTCGCGTCGCTGGGGGTAAGCGCCAGCGCGCTCTTTTTGCCCGACGCCGACGGCGGCCCGCGCCCTCGCGCCATCGCCCACGCCGAGGACGTCCCCTTGAGCGGGCATCCCACCTTGGACGCGCCCGCCTGGCTGGAAAAAGCCAACGCGGCCTGGGTGCACGCGCGCGTCACGCTGCTGGATTACCCCGTGAGCACTGTCGCCTCTCGCACCTGCTTCATCCCCTTGATGAGCCGCCGCCGCGTCGTGGGCATCGTGAGCATCACCGGACCCGCGACCATCGTCGCGCTGGTGAGCACGATGCCCGTCTATCAGGCGGCCCGGCACGACGCTTCCGACGTGCCTGCGCAGGTGAGGCCACAGGCGGCGCTCTTCGCGGCCTTTTGCGATCAGATCGCGCTGGCGCTGGATCACGCCGCGCTCCAACAAGACGCAATCCAGGTCAGGGCGCTGCGCGAGAGCGAGCGGCTCAAAGACGCCCTGCTCAGCTCCGTCACGCATGACCTGCGCACGCCGATCGCCGCCATTCAGGCCGCCGCGACCAGCATGTTGCAGCCGGATCTCTCGTGGAACGCCAGCGAATACGTCGAGCTGGCGACGTTCATCTCCGCTGGCGCCAGGCGCCTGGGGCGGCTGGTTGACAACCTGCTGGCGCTCTCGCGGCTCGAAGCGCGCATGGCGCCCCCCAACAAAGTCTGGTACCCTATCGGCGACGTGATCTCCGCCGCGCTGCGACAGCTGCGATTCGCCGGTCAAATCAACGATCACTCTATCTCGACCAGCCTGCCGGACGATCTGCTCGAGGCGCCGATGGATGCACCCCAGATCGAGCGGGTGGTGCTCAACCTCATCGAGAACGCCGTCAAATATTCGCCGCCGGGCAGCGTCGTTAGCATCGAGGCGCGCGCGACCGGCTCGGCCCGCGTCCTCGAAGTGCGGGTGCGCGACGAGGGGGTGGGCATTCCTCTCGCGGAGCAGGATGCCATCTTCGATCGCTTCTATCGCCTGCGCCAAGCCCTCCCCTGGGCAGAGCTGCCGCCGCCGCAGGGGAGCGGTCTGGGGCTGGCCATCTGCGCGGGGATAGTGCGCGAGCACGGCGGGCGCATCTGGGTCGAGAGCCAGCCGGGCGCCGGCTCCACGTTCGTCTTCACCTTGCCCATTCCGGACGATCCCGATCACGACGCTCTGGTCGTCCCATCCTCACTCGAGGAGGCCGGCGCATGATTCCTTCCGATCTTCCCCACGGCGCGGCAGCATCCGCCGCGATCGAGCATCCTGGTGGGGCACGGGTGCTGGTCATCGACGACGAAATCGAGATCGGCCAGGCGATTCGCCTGGGCCTGACGCGCGCGCGCTTCCTCGTCGAGTGGGCGCCGACCGCGCGACAGGGGATGGATGTCATCGCGCGCTGGCATCCCGATCTGGTGATTTTGGACCTCGCGCTGCCTGACATCGACGGCATCACCGTCTGCCAGCAGATTCGCACGTGGAGCGCGGTTCCGATCATCATCGTGTCGATTCGCGGCAGCGCCCGCGACATCGTGACCGCGCTGGAGAGCGGGGCCGACGATTACGTGACCAAGCCTTTCAATATGGAGGAGCTGATCGCGCGGGTGCGCGTGGCGCTGCGTCATGCGGCTCACGCGGCGGAGGGCGTCGCCGCGCGCTTTGTGACGGGTGGATTGACGATCGACCTGGAGCGGCGGCAGGTGCTGGTGGATGGCAACGAGATCCACCTGACCCCGACGGAGTACGCGGTGCTCACGTTTTTGGCGCGCTATGCCGGGCGCGTGGTCACGCATCTGGCGCTCTTGAGCGCCGTGTGGGGACCTCAGGCGACCGACGCCACGCACTCTTTGCGGGTCTGTGTCGCGGCAATCCGCCGCAAGATCGAGACGGACCCGGCTCAGCCGCAATTGCTGCTCACCGAGCCAGGCGTCGGCTATCGGCTGCGCGTCGATCCATAACGCGCGAGCGCCACCACGATTTCCCCCTGGCAAGTACTCTCCCAGTCGCACCGCTTCATCTATCGTCGGAATAAGCGTTTGGTATAAGTCACGATAAAGCTGATTTCGATCAAGAAGCCGACGACGGCTTCGATCGATGATACAGCAAGCTCAGAATCATGTAAGTTAATAGACTGTTGGGCGATCCCACGACCATGAAAGCTAGAAATGCTTAAAGATATGGCCTCAAGTAGATTGATGTGAATATTGTCGATCATCCCTAAATACAGATATGCTCCAGAGAAAAAGGCATTCAAGATCACGTAGGCTAAAATGCTGCGCTCGAGTTTATAACCATATCCAGTGAGGAGATCAATCAGCAGGGAAATCAAATAGGCGCCGATTCGCAAGCCCAATATTCCTTTAAGCCGCAGAATCCTTCGTTGCAAGAGTTGCGCACGAAACTCAAACTGTCCTGCCTCAGGATCCTGGCCTTGAGTATGCAACTCAACACTTAATTGATAATACGCTTTCACGGCCTCTCGCACTTGATCAATATTACGGTATTTGCTTTGTCTGGCCAGTAACTCATCTCCAAGTGTGTAAATGTGCCTCCATTCGATCGAATGCAAGGAGGCGTCATTCCACTGAGCGTCTGCTAAGAGTACGTATTGCATACCCGTCCTTAAGAACGGTGGTGTGGTCATGCTGGTGGGTATCAGGAGTGTTATTCCAAGTCTGTTCGCCAGGTCACTTCTCCATTTTTCTAGATTTCTTAGGTTCTTTCTTTCCATATTGCGCTTTACTAAGGGTAGCTCAAGACGCGTGGCAGAATCGAATATTGCTCGCCGAAGATCGGTCTGCCATAATAAAGCGTGTGACTTCTTATTGATGCACAGCGCTCCTATGCCTATGTTTCCCATATAAGCGTCGTTTAGAATGCATTTGTTAAAATTGGTGCCAAAGAGAAATGCTTCTCGGAAATCGGCACCGGAAAAATCTGTACTCTGGCAATTTGCTCCATTAAGGTTCGCAGAGCGCAGATCGGCGCCAGCGCACTGAGCATTGGCTAGCTGCACAAATTCGAGCCATGCCCCACTCAGATCAGCCCTGCGTAAGATCGCATGGCTGAAGAGAGCTTGTTCTGCACATACACTCTTGAGTCTGCTGTCAGCGAGATTTGCAAAGCGAAAATCCGCGTGGCAAATATCCGATCCTTCGAAAATGGCGTTTGGCGCTTGTGCGTGGTAGAAATCCGCATATTCCAGATATGCATTGCGGAAATCCGCAAATCCGAGCTCTGATTCTATGAATTGGACATGCTCGAAATGGGTGCTACGAAATGTCGCCTCATCGGCACGAGCATCGCTAAGAAACACATATTCGAAATTAGCCCCGATCACATGTCCCCCTGAAAGATGGGCATATTCTAAGTGACAGGAGATGATCTGCGCAGCGTTGAGTCGTGCTTGATCAAGGTGAGCATGCATCAGCTCACATGAGATTAAGCGAACCTCTGTAAGATCAGCCCCCTCGAGATGAGCGTGGTTTAGCGTCGCTTCGATAAATCGTGTAGATCGAAGATTCGCCCCTTGCATCTGTATCGCAGCAACTTGTACTGCTTCCTCTCGTCTTCCCTGATCGGCGATCTGCATTTCTTCATTATTGGTAAGCCCTCCATGTAATCTGTGAAATGTGAGCCCGCTGAGATTTACCTGCCGAAGGTTTGCACCCCGGAGGTCAAGGTCTTGAGGATGGTTCTCAAGCAGCCAGACAACATCTTCGCGTGTCAATTCGATTCCTTTGAAGGGATAGATATCACGGGATGGATCAACATCAACTGTGAGTAGACGTGATAATTCATTTTGACGTTCGTCGCTGATCACTTTTCACAGAGCCTCCGTCCATTTAAAAGGATCGTTGTGAGTTAGAGTCAGCTGATCGAGTGGATTTCTAATTCGTCGTCGGATTTTTCTGGCTGATCTCTGAGAAATTGCTCTACTTCAGCGAACGTTGGCATGGAAGGATATGCGCCTTTTTTCGCACTGGCGAGAGCACCAGCAGCAGAAGCAAGCAGGATTGGGCGCGGCTTCTGTCGAACTGTCGTCCGCTGCTCGATCAAGGAAAACGCTAGGCCCGCGCAAAACGCATCACTGGCCCCTGTAGCATCGACCGCAGGAACAATGAATTGGCGATAACGACGGAAAGGCTTATTCCCTCCAAGAACGCGCGGCTCGATAAGTATACAACCTTGGGTGACTTCCGTCAAAATGACAGCCTTCGGTCTATATTTCAGCAAACGATCTCCAATCTGATCACTGAAAGAGATCTCGCTGTCGTCTTGAGGTAACGGGGAATGTGGTTTCTCACATAATTCAAGCCATTTTCTCGCTTCGCGCTCGCTGAGAACAACATAATCGATTCCCTTCATCAACTCCAGAGGCACAGCGGAAGGAGGCGAGGCATTGATGACGATGCGCTTACCGGCGGATCGTGCAATCTCTATAGCTCTTCGTGCGGCTTGAGGGGAAATGTCGAAGGTGATTAATACCACTTCCGCCGCTTCAATGAGAGGTAGCGCTTGATCGATATCATATGGAGTCAGCTTGTTCGTAGCCCGGCGGCATCCGATGAATCCAGGCTCACCTGAGCTGACGATGACCGCTGTGATATCGGTACCAGCGTCGAGTTGCTTATGGACGTATTCGGTGGATACAATATTTTTCTCACCCTTTAGGGCGGCGAATAATTCATCACAGTATTCTTTTTCAGAGCCAATGCTGCTGACGATGATCGTTTGGAGCCCGAGCCGCGAACAGGCTACCGCCTGATTCAGCCCTTTTCCGCCCGCTTCGAACTGAAAAGAATCCTGATAGATTTCTACTGCCTCTCCCTGTTCAGGCCAGCGAGGGACAGAGAAGTAAAGATCGATGACCATTCCTCCGATGACGATCATCTGTGCTGCCACTTTGCTCTGAGAGGTCCCCAACGACTTCTCCTTCACAGGGAAGAGCAGATCTCTATAAAGCCTAAAACGCTCTCAACGCCCCCATCCTATCCGCGGATTATCATCATCGAGCAAATGCCCTTGACGCTTCTTATCTTCAAGGTACTCGAAGTTCACCGGGTTAGGAGGGATAATAAGAGGGATGCGCTCAACTGCGATGCTTAAATTCTCAATTTTCTGTATCTTCGCTGGATTGTTCGTCAGGAGCCTGATCCGGTTAATACGAAAATGTGCCAGAACTGCCGCAGCCTCGGCATATTCGCGCACATCCTCATAACCCAGCTCGCGTCTCACCTGCGAAGCTGGCTTTCCTTCTCTAGCCATTTTTTTATAGATCTCGATCTTGGCGAATAAGCCGTTCCCCAGCCCCTCTTGGTCGAGATAGATGATAACTCCCCTACCTTCTGTACTGATTATCTCAAATGCTTTCTCGAGCTGATCCGCACAGTCACAATGTAAAGAATGCCCCAACTCGCCGGTAGAGCACTTTGAGTGCACACGCACTAAAGGCCATTCTGCGCCTTCAATATCGCCTTTGACATAGGCGATCACCGGATTGGGAGTGCTCTCGAATTTGAACCCATACAGCGTAAACTCCCCATATTCCGTCTCGATCTTACATGCATCATAGGCGGAAATCCGTGGCAACGGCTGCGTGAGCGTTAATGACGTTCCTGGCATGGTGTACTGACCGAATGAACGGTCTCCTCCAACCACCAAAAATGTTGCATACCCCAAAGGCATGCAATACGTATGCTCGAACCAGGCGATCTGACGATCGAGTTTCCTTCTTGGCTTTCGGCATGGTATACCGGACGTTTATGATGTTTACACCCCTGCAAGTATTATACCATGCCTGAAAAAGAACAGCGACAAGAAAGCACCTTTATTGCTATGCCGTCTCTGGGCTGCTCTCTTAGGATTACCTAAGGATCAGTAATTGCCAAGCGCACAATATCCTAAAGGCGACGAACTGTCAATACCTCTAGAGGAACCTCATAGCAATTCTCAGGCCCTCATTAAGGTTTTTCGACCAAACTATACAAACGAATAATGGCACAATCGGGATACACACGATACATGTATCGAGTACCAGATTTTCTCAAGCAATCGTCCGATGCGGAACGAGATCCGCCAGTGACATTACGATTCGATCTGACGACATTCCTGCCTGCACGAATGTCTCGCGCGATTCCAGGCCGCTCGTCACGGCAATGAAATCGATCGAGTTACCAATGGCTACCCGCCAGTCGCGCACGCTGTCTCCGATATAGAGCAGATCTGGAAGCGAGAGGTGAAGAGAAGTGAGCACAATAAGGACTCGCTCGAACACGCGTGGGTCGGGCTTGAAGTAAGGATCCGTTTGCTCGAAGCCCCACACGTCGAGAAAATATCGTTCCATGCCTAGCGATCTCAGATCTTGTATGATAAGGCTCCGTGCGCTGGACGTCACGATTGCCATGCGGATATCCCGCCCGGCAAGATAATCAAGCAGATATCTCGCTCCGGGCGTTGCTTCTGGAGCCATGCGACTCATGATCTTTTGATATTGCTGCTTGAATTGCTGGAGATCTACCCACGGAACCAAGTTTGCGATCAACTGATCGAACGGTAAGCCCCAGAATCTGCGGATGGTTTGCTCATCAAGATTTCTCTGAAACAGACTAGCCGTCTCTATCAGTGATCCCCAGCGGGTTTTCATCGTCGCCAAGATAGTATCGTCACAATCAAAGATCACGGCTTTATACTTTTCCCAGAAGCATTCATCCATTTCCTCACTCCTTTTCCGTAAGTATACTTGTAGAATTACGTTGAGCTGGTTCCGTAAGAAGCTCGACTGCCCTACCTGGATCGCTGCCTTCTCAGTAATCGTTTTACATCTTTGCGGTTTGGCATCGATGGATACGCACCCAGATGTTGGCATGCCAGAGCAGCAGCGGCGGAGGCAAAGGCAATGTCCTGATCTTCTCCATCTCTTGAAAATGACTGATCAGAAAGGTGCATAGCTAATGCAGCGCAAAAGGCGTCACTCGCCCCAGTCGAGTCAGACACGACGCCTTCTCCCAAGATAGCTGGAAAGTGTCGAGATCCCCTACTATCGACAACGATACATCCTTCTGCTCCATGCGTAATTATGACACAATTGGCTCCCTGGTTATAAAGAACTTTGCCTATCTCTTCATCCGACATATTTTCGACGGCTGTATGTGTCAAGCCTCCGATCTGCTTTACCCATTCCCGCGCCTCCCAAGAGTTGGGAACGACATATCTCACGCTGTTGATGATCTCCATTGGGATATTCATCGGAGGAGCGGGATTGATAATAATGTGCTTCTTCGCTCTTTTTGCTATGGCGATTGCTCGCTGAATGGCATGGATATTGGCATCAAACGTGACCAAAACGATGTCGGCAGCCCGGATAACTGCCTTCTGATTCTCGATGAATGCCTCCGTCAATCGTTCTGTCGCATGACGATATCCAATGAACCGGCCTTTCCCTTGTTCGAGGAAGATAAGAGTCATATCCGTTTTTACTTTCCCACCCAAATGCGGGGAGAGAAAACTCACATGTTCTCGCTGCAGAACAGTGCGTATCTCTCCGGCATAATGATCGGTCCCGATGGCGCTGATCAGCGTTGTATGGGCGCCAAGCCGGGCGCAGGCAATGGCTTGGTTGAGCGCCTTTCCTCCAGGGATGGTTTCTATGGTCCCTCTCGTAAATATCCCCTCACCAGGAAGGACTTCGGTTCGAAAAATAAAATCAGTAACAACTCCTCCGATGACGACCACACGAGTCATTCCGCTCCCTCGAACTTCTGTCTTCGTTTTGAATTATATTGTATCATCAGTGGATGATCACAATCGAGGTATTGAGTCGCTATAGAAGTGAGTAAGCATTTGAATATGGCAAGCATGTCTCCATAAATCAAATAGTCGATAGTTGCGACACACATGGGGCGTTAAAAGTCAAAGATCTGACTGACAGGCATGGTCAATCCTGGAATGATGTCCGCTCCGTCGAGCGTATCGGTCGGGGTAGCGATGCGTGAGGGCAGCGTCGCATCACCGGGGCGCCAGACATCGACCGTTTGCGAGTTTGGCCAGATGACCCATCCCAGCCGGATGCCCGCCGCCAGATAGACCTGCATCTTGCGCTGCATGTGCGGACGATAGTCGTGCGGCGAGCTGATCTCGATCACCCAATCCGGTGTGAGCGCCAGATATGAGCCACGATAGGCGACGGAGGGCACGCGCTCAGGCACGATGAAGGACATGTCAGGGCAGAGCACTTCGTCGCCGCCCGGCAGCGCCAGATAATAGCACGCCGTGCTATACAATCCGGCGACCTGCCGCGGCGCTAAAGACACCCACAACATGCCCGTCAAGCGCGCCTGGATCTGCCCGTGGATGCCGCCTGGTCCTGGCATGCGCACAACTCTCCCCTGGTGCAGCTCGAACGCCCACCCTTCGCTCTCGGGTAATTGCTCGAACTGATCGACTGTCAACAAGCTAGTGTTGAGAGCATATTCTCCCCAGGGCGCATGAGGCGCTGGTTGATTGAGAGCCATCGTCGCCTCCTCTTTCCTCTAATGATACGCTATTTCTTTTCCCTCTGCCTTGATGGTGATGGAGGCCACCGCATCGCCGCCCGCATGCGACTCGCGCGGTGCCCCAAACACCAACCGATCGATAAAATTCCCCCTTGCCAGAGGGCATCTTGTGTCGTACTATATCCTGGTCTAGCAATACGGCAGCACTCATCCGGGCGGCGCCACGCCAGCACATCTCCTCTTCGGGCGGCGCCAGGGGGAAAAGAAATGACGATGCAAACAAACAGAAGCGATCCGGCATCCGCCCCGGTGGGCGCCAATACGCGCCTACGCGATTCGGGCCAGCCGACCATGACCACATTCATTCACCAGGAATTGAGCGATTTCGATCAGCGCGCCCAGCGCCGCGCCCGCGTAGTGGGGCGACTGCTCTTTTTGCAGGTGGCTTTGCTGGCGATGACCGCCCCGCTCGCCGTCTGGCCCAGCGTCGCGCCGTCGGCCTGCGCCGTCACGTTGGTGGGCTTCGCGCTCTATGTGTTCATCTGGATTCGCAATATCAGCGGCAAAGTCGAGCAGGCGCAAACATTGCTCATCGTGTCGAGCGGCCTCGTCACCGCCGCGTCGGTCGTCACCCAAATGCTCGCCCACCAGGGCCAGATTTTGCCGATGGGACTGGCGACCTTGCCCTTCTTGCTGACCGTGATCGAGGCCGGGCTGCTCATGATACCCGAAGTCGTGCTGATCACGGCGATCGCGACGACCGGCTTTACCGCGCTGGCGCTGGTGGCGACCATTGCGCTGTCGAGCCAGCTCGATCTCGTGGCGAGCACGACGTATCTGCTGGCCGTGACCGTGCTGGGGCTGCAAGCCCTGGTCGGCATCATCGCCTGGCAGGTCGCGCACTTCATCCTGGATTACTCGATCGAGCTGAACCAGACGCGACGCGACGCCTTCATCGCCACGCAATTCGAGGCTTTGCAGCGATCGGTCAAAGAGCAAGAGATGCGCCAGCGGGAACAGATTGTCATGCTGATTCAGGGCATCGTCGCGCTAACCAGCCGCGATTATACCGCGCGGGCGAATATCAGCGAGGGTCCGCTCAAGCCGCTGGCTGACACGGTGAATATCCTGGCGGCGCAGCTCAGCGCGGTCGCGGCTAGCGAGCAGGCGCAAGTCAACATGAATAGCGCGGCTCTGCAAATCGCCGATATCGCCGGCCAGATCGCCGAGGGCGACGCGTCGCCCGGCTCGGCCACGCCGCTGGGCGCGCCGCCGACAACTACCGGCAGCCTGATGCAGGGCGCGATCGTCACGCTGCACAAAGCGCGCATCTCGATGCAGCGACGGCTGGGCCACGTGCGCGATCTCGCCTTTGATGTTGGCCAGCGGCTCAACCAGGTGAACAATCGCGCCCACGACGCCGAGCGCGTGGTGGCCGACAATCTCGCGACGATCGGCTTGCTGCGCGCTGAGGCCGATCGCGTCTCGACCAGCGCGGCGCGGCTCAATCAGCTCATCGACGACGCGCTGAGGGCGCTTGGCCCCCTCATGCCGCTTGAGGTACGCTCGCAGGTGCGCTTCGAGCCGCGCGATCCCCACGGTGGCCTGGGGTTGCAACAGGTCATGCCCGGCGTGACCATCCAGCTTGACGCCATCACCGACGAGACCGAGGAGACCGAGCCAGAGGGCGGCACGCGGCCCCTGGCGGCGATTCCCCCGGTCGAGAGCGGCGCCGGCACGCTCGACCCCGGCGCGCAAACCAGGCTGCGCGAAGTGTGGAGTCACCTGATCGAGATGACCGAGGAAGTCGCCAAACAGGTGCGCGACGCCTTTGTGCTGCAAGAGAAGCTGGGCATCTCTTCCAAATCGCTGCGCGGGGTCGATACCGATCTGCGCCAGTTGCGGACGATGCTCATCAACATCCGCGATCTGGCGCAAGAGGTCTATCACACCTCGAACACGACGACACAACCGCTGGCCGCCGGCATCGAGGATCTCAACGTGACGCATCACACGTCGGCGCCGCTGCCCCCGGCGCAACCATCGGCGCAGACGCTCACGCCGACCGAGCCGTTATCCGGTCCGGGGCACATTCCCCCGGCCTCAGACCCGCCGCTAGGGCAGATCAACGCATCAGACCTCATCGACGGCGCGTTTGGCGGCCCACCCTCAGACGAGCAGCCGCAGCCATAAGGACTGCGGCTGCTTTGACCGTGCCAGACCTGGAAGGGCGCATCACGCACCCGCCCGCAGCTCAAAGGGGCGAAAGACGCCGCGCAATGCCGGCGGCAGATAGCCCAGGATGACCGTGCCCGACGACGTATATTCCTCATCGCGCACGCGCCCGCGCCGGTGAAATTGCTCGACCAGATCGCCGCGATCGAAGGGGATGGCGACCCGCACCGGCACCATCGTCGCGGAGACGACACGCCCGATCACGTCGAGCAGCGCGTCGAATCCCTCGCGCCGCATCGCCGAGATGGCGACCGCGTTCGGAAACAGCGTGAGGTCCACCGCCGCCGGATCGTCGAGCCGATCGATCTTGTTGAGCGCGGTCACGCGCGGCTTGTCATCCGCCTCAAGCTCGCGCAGCACTTGGCTGACCGTCTCGCTCTGCTCCACCGCGTTGTCGTGCGTGATGTCCACCACCTCGAGCAGCACGTCGGCCTCGCGCACTTCTTCCAGCGTGGCGCGAAAGGACGCGATGAGCGTCGTTGGCAGCTTTTGGATGAAGCCCACGGTGTCGGTGAGCAAGATTTCCTGGTGGCTGGGCAAGACAAGATGGCGTGTCGTGGGGTCCAGCGTGGCGAAAAGCTTATCCTCGACGAGCACACCGGCAGCGGTCAGCGCGTTGAAGAGCGTCGATTTGCCCGCGTTGGTATAGCCCACGACGGCGACGACCGGCAGCATTTGCGCCAGACGCTGGCTGCGCTGGCGCGCCCGCTGGTTGCGCACCTCTTCAATCTCGAGGCGCAGCTCGGCGATGCGCGTGCGCACGCGGCGGCGGTTCACTTCCAGCTTGGTCTCGCCGGGACCGCGCGCGCCGATGGCCCCGCCGGTGCCCCCGCTGGCGCCGCGCGATCCGCCGCCCAGTCGCGACAGGTGATCGCGCTGGCCGACGAGACGCGGCAGTCGATATTCGTGCTGCGCCAGCTCGACTTGCAGCTGGCCCTCGCGCGGGCGCGCGTGCTGGGGAAAGCTATCCAGAATCAGCGCCGTGCGGTCGATGACGTCACATTCCAGCAGCTCTTCGAGCGTGCGCTGCTGCGAAGATGACAGCTCGTCATCCACCAGCACCAGCGACACGCCCAGCTCTTTGCACTCGACGGCGATCTCGCCGGCGCGTCCCTTGCCCAGATACGTTCCCGGCTCCGGCTTGCGCAGCCGCTGAATGGCCGAGCCGACGACCTCGGCCCCGGCTGTGCGCGCCAGCGACGCCAGCTCGGCGAGGGAATCGGTGGCGTCCCACTGGCTGTCGTTGTCGCGCGCGTCGACAGCGATCAAATAGGCGCGCTCGCGCGCCTCGTGCGTATTGTGCAGTTGTGCCGTAAAGTCTTCCTTCTTTCGTGGCGAGCGCGCCCGCGTCGCCGTCGATTGGCGACATCCACGCGCTCGCGTCTGCCTCGTGGCCGGCGGCGTCCCAACGTCGCCTTTTGGCATGCGGATTGGGTCGCGCTTATACGTTATATTCTTTATTAGTGCCACCGTGCAAAGATCGAGTCCGAGAGAGGCGATCGATTGATGAGCAACGAGGATTCCGGCGGCGAGGCGCCCGAGGTCACCGCGTCAGTGCTGGCCATTGAGGGATATTGGGGTGAGATGGCGCGCCGCTGGCCGTGGATGCGCCAGCAATCGCTGCGCCCGGTCTATGTGCTGGCCGGCGAGCTGCTCATCGCGCTGGTGCGCCAGTTCCCCGCCATCGTGCATTCCAATGACGCCCGTTGGTACGCGCGCGAGGTGGGGGGCACGCCCAGCATCTACGTGCTCTTTCCCGACCAATTTCGCGATGAAGCTTTGAAGCGCGTCGGCGCCAGCGATCCGCGCCTTCTGGAGGACAAGCGGGCGATCACGTTCCTCTATCTGGCCTCGGTCAACGGGAGCGAGCAATCCGCCAAGACGCTCTTGATCTCGACCGAGCAGCACGCGCCGATGTTTCGCGCGCAACTCGCCCACGAGCTGCTCAACTGCGCCACCGCGATGGATTGGAACGGCGCGCGGCTGCGGGCGGGCATGCGTCTCGCGCAATGGGGCACGGGCGTGGCGACGCAGCGCTGCGGGCTGCTCAACGACCTGCTCATCGACACACTCTTGCTCGACGCCTTGCCCGCCGTGACGACGTATACCCGCGCGACGCTGCTCGACGGCCAGCAAGGCCCCTATTGGCGCATCGTCGCCGCCCTGGGGGCAAAGGTGCCGCGCGAGGTCGTGCTGGGCGCGCTCTTTGGCCCCGACTCGGACCGGCTCATCATGGAGGGTTGGCTGAACGAGGCTTTCGAGCGTGGCGACGCCGCCGGCTGGCTCGACGACCTCATCGCCCGGCGCGACTGGGTCGCGCTCGGCAAAGCGGTTGGCGCTGAGCAGGCACGGGAACACGAAGCGCCCGAAGAATGACGAAGAGCACGAAAAGCTTTCGCGTCTTTCGTTCTCCTTCGCGTTCTTCGTGTCTCGTCCTCACTTTTGAACAAGGAGATCACCCCACGATGACGCAGCAAACCCCCACCGATCGCTTCATCGACGCGCGCGGCCTGCGCTTTCACGTCCGCGAATGGCGGCCGTCGCCAGCCACGCGACTGCCCGTCGTGCTCATTCACGGGCTGGCGTCGTCGGGGGCCATCTGGGATCTCGTGGCGCCCGATCTCGCGGCGGCGGGGTCGTGGGTCGTCGCGCTCGATCAGCGCGGGCACGGTGAGAGCGACAAGCCAGACAAGGGCTATGATTTCGCCTCAATCGTCGCCGACGACGAGGCGATGCTCGACGCGCTCGATGTCGGGCGCGCGGTCATCGCTGGGCACTCGTGGGGCGGATCGGTCGCGCTGCACCTGGCAGCCGGCCAGCCAGAGCGCGCCGCCGCCCTCGTGCTGGTGGATGGCGGCTTTACCCAGGTCAAAGATCGCGGCTGGTCGCACGACGAGGCGATTGCCGCGCTGACGCCGCCGCGCTTCGCCGGCACGCCGACGGACGACTTTTTGGCGATGGTGCGACGCGGTCCCCTCGGCGCGGAGTGGAACGATCAACTCACCGGCATCATGCTGCGCATCGTCGAGGAGCGGCCCGACGGCACGATCGCGCCCCGGCTGTCATTCGAGCATCACATGGCCATCGTCGAGGCGCTGTGGAATGACGAGACGCTCGCGCTTTTCGCGCGCGTCGCCTGCCCCACGCTGCTCGTCGCGCCAGAGATGGACCCCGCGAGCGACCTGTCCGTCGCCAAGCGCGCCGCCGTCACGCGCCTGACGGAGCGTTACTCCGCCGTGCGCGCCGTGGTCGTGCCCGACACGATCCACGACATCCCCTTGCAGCGCCCGGCGTTGTTGGCCACGTTGATCGGCGGCATGGCGACCACCGGCTGATGGCTAGCTGCCGGGCAGTGGAGAGCGCCATGAGGGTGCGCGTTGACTTTTCTATTTTCAACCGAACCGATCGTCAATCAGTCGTTTGCCAACCTCGATCGCGTGGAGGAGGTGCAGAGTGAGCAGTGTCGCACCTTGCAGGCGTCACCTGTGGCGATACGCAACCAAACGCTCTTTCATTGGTGGCCGCTTGTTGCATGATGCATCGAGTGTTCATCCCGATTTGGTATGAGGCAGCGTTCCAACACTTCACCCACATGAGTTTGTGTTGTGCAACGTTTGATTCAATTTTCTAAGCCAGCGTATTTGTCCAGAACATGAGCCAACAATCAAAACTGCCTGATACC
>VFSW01002887.1_pt1 | contig 25880 bp, 21 predicted proteins | sample 5358111 | NCBI WGS metagenome assembly VFSW01 (sample SAMN11554181, study PRJNA540505) | mine drainage metagenome | isolation source: sediment from site ElyBrook_90M | place: USA: Ely Copper Mine, Vershire, VT | collected 2017 | reverse complement strand
CGGCATTACCGGGGACGAAATATTTTCCCTGAAAGGCCTGGAAAAAGAGATCAAACCAAGGCAAGAAGTTATTTTGCAGATAGGGCAAAATAAAACAGCCAAACTTAAACTCCGTCTCGATTCTCCCATCGAAATTGCCTATTATCAAAATGGCGGCATCCTTCCCTATGTTCTAAGACAAATTTTACATGTCGAAAAATAAGAATATTGATAACCTTAGAGCAATGTTAGAGCGGTGGGTCGGTCGTTTTTTTTTCATTCTCGTGCTTTGTATGCCCTTCACGCGTCGGTTCAGTAAAATATTTAGATCCTTTTTCGAATCGATCATCCCCTCAAATGTTAGCCTTCCACATACCTTTGATTGGCATCAAGGCGTTTATATCGCTGATTTCCCTTTTTTATTTTTAATAATCGGGCGGATTTTATTGGGAAGATTCAGCTGGCGGCTTTGGATTGCCGGTTCTAGTCAGCGTTTCTTGAGCTTGTTTTTGGTCACTGTTTTCGTATCGATCCTAACGTCATCGACACCTACTTATCTCATCCACTATTTTCGATTTATTCATCTCCTCCTGCCGTGCTTGCTATTTTATTTTTTGAGCGAGGGGAAAATCTTAGAGGATCGGAAAGCGCTTCTGTCCCAAGTCGCCAAAGCCGTCGTCATCATGGCCGCTTTTGAGTCTCTTGTCTGTGTGGGACAATATTTTTCCCAACATGCTATTGGATTAAAATATTTAGGCGAACATACTCTGACCTCGCGCCACGTGGTAGCTCCTTCCATCCCTGTCTCTGATGGATCTCTTTCTATCGTGGACCATTGGCTAGGCGCATCGGGAGGGTCCAAAGCTATTATACGTGCGGTAGGAACTCTTTATCATCCCAACATCTGCGGCGGATTTTTGGTATTCAGCCTTCTCTTTTCTTATATCTTGTTTTTAAGAGTTGTTCGTAAAAAATGGATCAGTCTTGCGATATTTCTGCAGGTGGTAGCTCTTTTCCTCACGTTTTCTCGAGCGGCGCTCTACGCTTGGGTGATGGCCACAGCGCTTTGGTTTTTCTTTTTAAAGCTCCGAGAAAAAAAATTGGTTTTTCTTCTTTTAGCTAGCGCGGTCTTCTGTCTCATTATCTTTTATCCTCAATTATCCGATAGAGGGGGGGTATTTTCCTATAACGCCACTGCGCGGGGCTCTGATATGACGAGATTAGAATATCAACGGATTGCGATGGCGATTATTCTGGATCATCCTCTACTGGGACTTGGGTTCGATCATTATTTGATGGATGGTTTTTACTATGTTCAAAAGGTGGGATTTGACAAAGGGTTCTTCTTCAACTTTGTTCATAATATATTTCTTTTTATCGGAGCAGAAAACGGCCTTCTCGGCTTAGGCTTTTTCTTGGCTTTTATGGGGACCGTCATTAAACAAGGATGGTCTATACGAAAAGAAGTAGAGGGAGCCACGCTGATGGCGCTATTCCTTTGCTTCATTTTTTTAGGAGGTTGCGACATTTACTTATTCATGTCGCAAATCGGAAGATGGATGTTTTTCCTTACCGCTGGCGGTTTAGTATCACTTGCGCCAAGGAAGCCAGCTACCGCCACCGCTGCCCGCATTGTTGTTGTTTCCTGATCCGGGTGGAGGAGGAGTTGGCGGCTTGTTTTCCACGTGGACCCAACCTTCTTCAGTTGGAGTAGGGGTCGGTGTTGGGGTCGGGGTGTTTCCTGGCATCACAGTCCAACCTTGCAGATCGGGATCCGGTGCAGCAGGCTTTTCGACTTTGATGTCGCTGAAGTCGTAAGGTGGCCCGGCATTATTGTTAGAGTTATTTGCGACGACAGGAGGCGGTGCAATCTCTCCATTATTTGCTGGAGGTGGCTGCGCATTATTTACTGGGGGTTGCAGGTTGTTACTACCGGTATGGGTGGTCCAAGGTCCTCCCCATGCATCTCCCCAAAAGTAGTATTGGTCAGGATTAAGGAAGTAGAAGTCCTCAATATGCGTTTCACCGGGGTTGGTAATGATGGGCTCAAATGGGTGAATGTTGGTAAGGACTGGGTAATCACCGGGTGTCAGTGCCGGAATTAACAGTTCATCAATTTGAAGGTCGGCGCCCGAACTAACTAGACGTTGTCCATCTTTCAAGACGATCCCTTCGTCCATATTACGCGGAGTTCCATCGCCTTTGTAAACATAAATAATGTCATTTTCTTGAGAAGATGTTTCTGCCTCTTTCAGTGAAGAAAAGGGAGATTCAAAGGAGCCATTTCCTCCAGGAGATGCCAAGTTGTTTACGAAGAAAACGCGTGTCGAATCGCCATCTTCTTCTCTATACCAAGCTACTGTCCGTGTTTTTTGATGCAGAGGAATGATCTCATTGCGATAAATAGGAGTATCGTACAGTCTCCGCTGGGCGGGCTTCTCTTTTTTTCCTCCGAGTGGAATATTTATGGCGAGATAGCCCTGTACCTTGGTATTGAAGATCTTATCATAGGAGATAGAGGCGCCCAAGGAGACATAGCGGTGTACATCGATGTCGCAATGTGCTTTTCCGCCAACGGCATTTCCGAGCTGATGACCACGCACGTCGCGTCCAAAGAGATAGTAAGGTCCCCCGCCCAGGTAAATCCAAGGTTTAATAGGTCCGCCCACTTCTAAATCTATAGCCGGTAGAGCTGCGATCAATTTTTGTTTTTCTAAAATCTGATTACCCTGAAATTTGAGAAAATGTTCGGTTTTATAATCAACATCGTCGCCCACGGGTAGATACCCATTCATTCGGACGTCGACACATTGGCTTAAAAATTCTAATCCGCCGCCCACTTGATTGGTGTGCAGGTGTTTGCTTTCACGAAAGTCGTAGTAGAAATTGCCTCCGAGCAAATACTTTCCCCCATAAATCGCTCGGCGTGCTCCGACCCCCAAGTTAGAGGCAAACCTGGCGTCATTGAAGAGATGGCCTCTAGCATTCAAAAGGAATTGCGATAGTTCCCCGATATGGGAAACCGTGTAGTCAACGGTCGAGTATCCTTTATTGTAGCCGATACCGCCCGACTCGCGATGGCGGACTTGAAGCTTGGACTCTGCAGCGCATAAAGTGCAGGTTGCTAAAAAGAGCATGGAGGCTGTGATTTTTCTCATAATTCCTGTTTATCTCAACTTGCAAGAAAATGCCAACAAAATTTATATACCAATACTATGCTAGATAAATTTGTGAATGGGTTCATCTATTTTGGTTTGCCTGTCGTGGCTGCTTATCATGCCCTTACAGGTAATATTTTTCTGAATGTCGCAGCCCAGGATGCTAAGGGCCTCGAATATTTAGGCAACATCACGCTCACTCCAGTACAATACCTTCTCAATGGAAAAGTGGCAATCCGAGAAGGGGATACATACACCCTCGAACAAAAGTTTGATTACCATTCTCAGTTGCCTCTCAAGAGCACCTTATCGGCCTTGTCCCTTCCCGTAACATTGCCCGTCGGTGTGATTCTCAAGGCTGCTGCTTATCTATCCGCTCCGACCCGCCAGCATCATTCCCAGATTGCTGAGGCCCAGAATTCTCGCATCGTCAAATCTAACATTGATTATTACCGTTCTGTAGGCCTTCCCATCTTGGAAGAAGCCCCTCCGAGTGATTCCCCCGAACATAAACGCCGTCCCAGTGATGAAAACAAACTTGCTTCAGAAAAAGCGCTTCTCCGAGAAATAGTCCAGGCCCTCAAGGCCAATCAGATCCCTTTTTGGCTCGATTGCGGATCATGCCTCGGCGCCTATCGTTATGGGGGGTCGATTCCATGGGATTGGGATATCGATGTCGCCATCCTCGAAAAAGACCACGATAACGTGATCCATGCCTTAAACGGTCTTGATCCTTCGAAGTATCAAGTGCAAGACTGGTCGAATCGGAATCGTCCCAAGACCTATATCCGCGTCTACAATCGCGAAACAAGAAACCATCTCGATCTTTACCATTTTGCCATCCATCCTGAAACAAAGACCCTTTCTTCGATTCTTTCCAATGAAGAGAGTTCGTTTATGGTCGAGTCATGGAAAATCAGAGAAAGACGTTTTACAGTTTCATCTTCTTATGAAATCATCTTTCCGCTCCGCAGAGTTTCTTTTGATGGTATCGATGTTTTTGTGCCGAACCAGACGAAGAAATATCTGCAACAACGCTATGGGGAAAACATCGGGCCTGTGCGTGTCTATAATGAAACGACGGGTATCTACGAGAAAGACGAAAGTCATCCCTATTGGCAGATTCCGCACGTCAGCGGTTAATTGATGCTTGTTGAGTTTTTTTTGCGCAGGAGCTATTCGAATGATGCTTTGCAAGCAAAAATCGTAAGAGATAGTTTGATTTTCCCTCAAAAATTCTGAAAGGTCATTTCTTTATGAATCCTTAGTGGGATAGCATTCCATGTGTCGAAATTTAAGCCGCCCGATTTAAAAAAATATCTAGAAAAAAAGAATCTATATCATTTAAGATAATTCTTTCTTTTCAAGGCAAACAAAGGAGTCGACATGTGTTGTCTATCAAGAATATCTAAAAATGAGCAAACTAATGCTTCCACCCCTTTACTTCCAGAGAATAGTAAATGCCAAAGAATTAAAAGGGTCGTTATTAGGTGTTTGTTCCCAAGGGTGTTTTCAAATGCCTCGCTACGCAATGTTGCCGCTGTAATTGTATCAGAAGTTGTTTTGGGCATTGGGGGTTATAAAATTGGTTCTGCAATTTCATCAGAAAATTCAACTTCATACTGCGTGGTGGGGTCAAATTGGTGGGAACCTCCAACTGACCCATGTACTTTTGAGGTAAGTGGAGAGAGTGTTGCTGGCACATTCATCGGCATGGGTGTTGCTGCGTGTCTGGGGATGGTTCATTATTTTTGTTGTTTACCCTGTACTGACTACGAAGAAGATGTTGTTAATAAATCTTCCAATGAATTTAAAAAAGAGGTGGTTCTTTAATATTTAACCTGGATCTTTTATGAGTGCAACCCAAGGAATATCTCAATCTAAGCATTTAGTGTTGTTTGGAAATGTGAGACAACCACCCCAAGAAATTTTTAAACTTATTTGTTCTTTTCTTGACGCTCCAAGTATTAGCGCCGCAATGCGAGTTAATCAAACCTGGAAAGCGATTGTCTTCGAAGTTGTTAAAAATAATGAGACGAAGAGGGCTCAAGAGTTTGAAAAATCCTTTCTAGCAAGTGCGCTCTTTGATGCGAATTCCATGCAAAATGCAAAAAATTTAAAAGAAATAGCGAAGTGTTTTCATGCTTTGAGAAATTCAACTTTGCCCAAGCTTCAAGAAGACACTGCCTTAATCAAATTTTTTCAGACACCCAATATTCCGGTACTTTTTCAACATTTAGACTATGATATAAGAATTGAGCAAGCGAAATTCTTATCAGATACAATTCCCGCAAATAAATGCGCTCGATCAGTCGCTTTTTCAAAAATCATTAAAGAGTTGTTGAAGGAAAAATGGTATAAAAAATCCATTTCGCTATCGTCTGAAATCCCATCGGAAATGCATAGAATTATAGTACTTCAGGAAATAGCTTCTATGTGCCCACGTTCGTGTTGCTTTGAAGTTAAAAATAAAATTATGAAAATGGATTGGAAAGGCAAATCCACTTTGCTCGTCGACATTGTGAAAGGCCTATATAATATGCGTTTACGATTTGAAAATAGATGGCCTGATTTTTTGGGAGCTATTGTTGAAGATCGGATAAGTTGGGATCTGGATTCTTGTTGTGAGCTCATTAAACTAATGTGTGACGAAAAGGGTAGGCCGTTCTTGGGTATAGGTCGGGATATAAAAAAAATTATTTGCGTGTTGATGGAATGCCAAAGAACTGAAACAGCAATTTTATTTGCGTCTCTAATGGAAGATTATCACGAAATATACACGGTGATTGTAAAAAAACTATTAAAACTCGGCCGTTTTGATGAGGCTGTCCGTGTTGCTCGTTCTATTTCAAACAATTTGCCTAGAAACAAAACTGAAGTTTATTACACTTTAGCTAAAATTATAATGTTTGACTATGAAAGATTTCAGGAAGCGCTCGGGTTTACTCTTGCTATACCCGATAATGGTCGAAAATATGGTCTTCTCCAATGTTTCGCGTTAAGCTATCGACACATAGAAGGCTTTAATTTAACTACCACTTTATTAGCAAAAGGAGAAATCGCGCTTGCTTTTAAGATATGGAAAGAGTCTTAAGGTAATTCTTAAGACTTCACCCAATGTCAGTTCTGCCCTGAAATCAGCAATATAATTGCAGGCGATCGAGGCACTAAATCAGACTCCAGCGGCTAGCGGAGGATGCCGCTTTGCTTATACCAATCGAAGGTATCTTTGAGAGTGTCTATGAGAGGGCGTGGATGGAAAGCCAGCTCGCGCTTGGCCTTCGAACAGTTGATGTTGCGATTGCAACGGAGCAGTACATCGAGGGTCTCTGTTGTATAGAGCATCGGCGTGTTCGTGATCATGCTATAAGCTCTCGCTAGCGGCACGCCCATCCGGGCCAGCCAGTTAGGCGTCGTGAACTTAGGCGCCGATTTTCCCGTGGTCTCTTGAACAAGTTGAGCCAGCTCCCGCACTGTTTTCCATAGGCCAGAGATAAGATATCGCTCTCCAGACTTGCCTTTTTCGAGAGCGCTGATGGCCGCTTTTGCGACGTCGCGAACATCGACCCAGTCAAATCCTCCTGCGATAAGCGCGGGAACTTTGCGGTTATATAAGGCAAGGAGTCCCTGCCCCAGGAGCGAGGACTGAAAATCATAGGGTCCGATCACCGCTGTCGGAATCAAAATCACAGCGTCGAGTCCTTGAACGATGCCTTTGAGAACTTCTTTTTCAGCTTCCGATTTGGAGACATCGTGTGAAAAACCTTCATTACCTACAAAAGCACGGGTTTCATCCAGTTCTTCTTCGGGGGATTGCTTCAAAGCATGGATCGAGCTGACATAGAGAAGGCGACGCACGCCACGAGCCAGACAAGCTTCAACGACATTTTTGGTTCCTGTGACATTGACCTCATGAACCGTCCCATCGGGGTCGCCATCGATGGAAATTTTTCCCGCAGCATGAATCACACAGTCGACATCGGTAAAAAATTTAGAAAGACTTTCGGGATCCATGATATCCCCACGGACCTTTTCCACGTCGAGCTCTTCTAACGCGTTGGAATGGACATGGATCATCGCCTTGACCTTGTACCCTTTTTTGAGCAAGGCGCGGCAGATGTTATTTCCGATATGGCCCGAAGCTCCGGTGACAGCAATTGTCATAATTTAACTGTTAACAGCTCCTCCCAGTTTGTTGTATACCTCGGTGACCTTTTTGAGCAAGCGGTTTTCCAAGGTTGTTTTACACCTTCCGCGGCGAAGAAGACGGCTCGCTTGCCTTGCCTGCGGTTTAAGGCATCGATGATGGGCATAATACTTTTTCCTTTCTTCGAGAAGAGATCCAGTTGATGCGTCCCCTCGGTAGAAATTCCTTGGAACATCACACCCGCTTTCCGGTAAGCAGTCCCTGGCTGAAATATTTCTTTCACGAGCCGCTTAGCAACGCCCATCAGCATCGGTGTGTCACCCGTGGCCACCGGCAGCCTCATATAAGCTTCTCGAGAAGGGGAGTGGCGGGGAATAAGAAATATCGATACAAACGATGTTTGACTTCCCTCCGAACGCAGCTTTTCCGCATTGCGCGCGGTAAATGTCGCCACCGCTTCTTCCAGCTCGCCAAGCGTTGTAATGTCGCGGCTAAAGGAGCGCGAGGTGACCATGCCTTTTCTGGGAGCAGGAGCCTCTTCAAAATCCAGACATGTTATTCCGCGCAGTTCCATCACCAGTCGGAGACCCGTTACAGAAAGATGTTTTTGAATCCACACATCGGTCTGTTTACACAGCTGCCCCGCAAACAGAATCCCGCATCCTTGTAATAATTCCGCTGTCTTTCTTCCAATTCCCCACACATCCTCGACCGGGAAGTTCTCGAGATCCTTCGGTTCTAAATATCGCACACCACTCGTTTCCTTCTTCGCCAGCTCTCCGGCGGCTTTTGCCAGCGTCTTCGTGGCACCGACCCCCACCGAAACAGGAATACCCGTCCACCATTTAACCTTTTCCCTAATGGCAGCTCCCACATTTTCTTCTACTTCTAAAAACGCCTCATCGATCGAGTAGATTTCCATCGGATATCCAAACGTCTCGAGAGTTTCCATGACGCGCTCCGAGAGATCGCTGTAGAGCTCAAAGTTAGACGAGAGCACTGCGACATCGTGGCGGTTAAAAATTTCTCTGCATTGGAAAGCGGGCGCTCCCATGGGAATTCCCAGAGCTTTAGCCTCTTTCGAACGTGAAATCACACACCCATCGTTGTTCGATAAAACGACGACAGGACGGCCCCGCAAGCGAGGGTTAAAGACCAGCTCGCATGAAACAAAAAAATTATTACAATCGATTAAGCTGTACATGCGTGGATGACGAAAGTGACGACGCCCCAAACTTCGATTTCTTCTGTGACTTTAATAGCGGGAAAGTTTTTATTTTCTGGCATTAAGAAAAAAGATCCCTTTTCCTTGTGCAGACGCTTGACGGTAAATTCTCCATGCACAATGGCTATGACGATCGATCCTTCTCTTGCCGGCTCAGCCCGGTCCACAACTAGAATGTCTCCACTCGTAATTCCCGCGCCCTTCATCGAAGAGCCTTGCGCGCGTACGAAAAACGTCGCCGCGGGATGGCGTATGAGAAGCTCATTGAGATCGAGCTCCCTTTCAACGATATCTTCCGCCGGCGACGGAAATCCCGCCTGGACGGCCGTTTCAAATAAGGGCAATTTCATGCACCCAACGTTAGAGAGGAAGGCGATTGCCGTCAATAATAGAGCATCCTTGATATACTATCTCGTTGACGTTTAATGGTTTATATTCGACCAAAATACGATGTATCGTAAAATAGTCGCGACTAAAATGCGATATATCGTAATATGGTCGTATGCGCAGGATCTACCAAGAACTCATCTCCCGTCACCTAAATAAGTTACGTCAAATGGTCTTTCTCATGGGGCCCAGGCAGGTAGGAAAAACGACTGTAAGTCTCGAAACGGCAGCCGAGTGGCCCACGCATTTTTATTTTAACTGGGATAATCCTGCCGAAAAACTTCTCTTTATTGAGGCGCCCAATGCCCTTGCTAAGCAAGCCGGTTTAGATGAACTTCTTGAAGAGGTTCCCATTTTAGTTTTCGATGAAATTCATAAGTTTGGAAAGTGGAAAAACTTTCTCAAAGGTTTTTTCGATAAGTACGAAAAGAAAACCCACATTATTGTCACAGGAAGTGCTCGTCTCAATATCTATAAAAAAGGGGGAGACAGCTTAATGGGTAGGTATTTTTACTACCGCATTCATCCTCTTTCTGTAGCAGAAGTTGCAACACCATTTTTGATTGAAGAAGAGATTCGACCGCCTGCGCCGATTTCCGATAGTGATTGGTCTGCTCTTATCACTCATGGAGGATTTCCTGAAGCGTTCATTCAGCGATCCAAAGAATTTTCGCGCCGTTTAAAAACCGTACGTAAAGATCAGCTTTTTCGGGAGGACATTCGAGATGGAACACGAATCCAAGAACTGGCTCAACTTGAGCTCCTAGCTGAACTTCTTCGTATGCAGGCGGCTCAATCGATGGATTATCAATCTTTAGCTAAAAAGGTAGGCGTCTCAATTGACACAGTACGTCGTTGGTTAGAAGTTTTGAAATCGTTTTATTATTGTTTTTCTGTTCAACCCTGGTCAAAAAATATCAGCCGTTCTTTGATTAAAGAGCCTAAACTTTATCTTTGGGATTGGTCTTTGATCGAAGACGAGGGGCATCTTCATGAGAACATGGTTGCAAGTCATCTGCTGAAGGCGGTTCATTTTTGGAATGATCGGGGCATGGGAGACTATGGTCTTTATTACCTGCGAACCAAAGACAAAATCGAAACAGATTTTGCTGTAACGAAAAATGGAAAGCCGTGGTTCCTTGTTGAAGTTAAAACTAAAGCCAAAGGCATATCTCCCGCGCTGCATCATTTTCAAGAAGAAACCGGAGCGCCCCATGCGTTCCAAGCAGCCTTCGATCTTCCTTTTGTGAATAAGAATTGTTTCGATGAAAAAGGGCCTATTATTGTTCCCGCTCGGACCCTACTCTCTCAGCTAGTGTAGGTCAAAGAGTAAAAATTCAGCGTTTTTGCCGATGAGCTTAAGAGAGGATTCCTTTTCAATAGCCGCTCCATCTCCCTCGCCAAGAGATGCGTCATTCACCTGGAGGGATCCTTTCACCACTTGGATCCAGTAATGTCGGTCCGGATTAGCTTTATGTACAATCTCGCCGTCTAAATGCGAAGCATAGATGAGGGCGTCTTGATGGATTTTCAAACCAGTGGACCCTACAATCGGGCAGAGGCGATTAGTCTTTTCCTTGAGCGAAAATGCGCGTTGTTCATAGCCCGGCGGCAGTCCTTTTTTTTCAGGATAGATCCAAATTTGTAGCAAATGTACCGGATCTTTGGCTGAAGCATTTTTTTCGCTATGAGAAATGCCCGAGCCCGCCGTCATCCGCTGCACTTCGCCCGCTTTAATCACCCCAGCGTTGCCTGTGCTGTCGCGGTGCTCGAGCGCTCCTTCGATCACATATGTGACGATCTCCATGTTGGCATGGGGGTGGGTGTCAAATCCATTGCCCGGCATCACTCGATCTTCATTGATCACCCGTAGCTCCCCAAAATGGGTATGCTCGGGGTCATAGTATTCCCCAAAGGAAAAGGTATGGAATGTGTCGAGCCACCCAAAATTGAGGTGGCCCCGCTCATCAGATTTTCTTACTTTGATCATGCCTTTATCTTATCAGAGATTAGTCTTTCTTGTAGAGAAAGCCAAAATAGAGAGAGACGGCTCCAATCAAAATATGAAGCCATGCATCGGCCATATTGTTGGCAATGATCCCAAAAACAGGCCGCATGCCATAACCAAAGCCGATAACGCCAACTAATGCATAAATAACGCCGAAGATCCGGAAAAAGAGTCGGCAAGCGCGCCAGTTGGTGCGAGAGACGGCATAAGCGACGATCCCAGTCGCCAAATGAATCAAGTTATGCACCGCATTCACATGGAAAATTCCTAAAAGATGTTGATGGTAGGTGATCCCCGGAACGAATCCTAAAATACCCACGATCACAAAAACGATACCAAAAATTTTAGCTACTTGTTGCAACATGAGAGGCCTCCTACTCAGGTAAATAATAATTTTTATAATTCTATTTCAAGGAAAAGAATTGAGGGAAAAGGGTTTTGTGCGGTATTTTTATGGGCCTGCGGGGATTTAGCTCAGTTGGTAGAGCATCTGATTTGCATTCAGAGGGTCAGGAGTTCGAATCTCCTAATCTCCAAATGGTTCCCGCGGTTATAGCTCAGTTGGTTAGAGCGCGACACTGATAATGTCGAGGTCCCTAGTTCAAATCTAGGTAACCGCATTTGTCAAATAATTACTTCCCGTCTATAGAAGAGTCATGGGAAGGTCTCTCCTCTTAATCCTTTTTGGCTGGTCATCTCTTTTTTCGCTCGCGCTTGAAGAAGTCGAGCAGATGGCCCTCGATAATAATCCCGATATTCAATCAGCCATCGCTCTTGTAGAAAAGGCCCATCAAGGCCGTCTTTCTGTCATCGGAAAGTGGCTGCCTCAACTCTCTCTCCTTAGTCAGGCCTTTCGTACGCAAAAGCCTCTCGAATTTTTCCAACTGACCAAACCCTCGACGTTTTTTACCCAACTATCCTTAACGCAAACTCTTATCTCTTCGCCGCTCATCCATGACATCAAGATCTCCTCCCTCATCATCAATCAGTTCAAACAGCTCGTTGAGGCAGCCAAAAACGACATTCTTTACAAAGTCCGCGTGCAATATTATCTCGTCGCGCTTGACCGGCAAAAAGTCGCAACGGCTGAAGAGCACATCAAGCTCCTCGAATATCTCGCCGAAGAAATGGCCTCGCGCCACCAAATTGGAGAAGCCACTCCCTACAACGTCAATCAAGCGAAAGTCGCCATTGCGAATGTCCAGGAGCGATTTTATCGCTACTTTGAGCAGCTGAAAACCGACCGCGATGAACTCGCGCGCCTCATGGGGATCGACCCATCGACAAACCCTTACGATTTTTCCCAGGAAGAGATCGATCTCACGAAAATCCCGAATCTCAATCTCGCTGTAGAGCAGCTTCCAATGGAAGAATTTTCCCATTGGCAAGATATTGCCGATCAATACCGTCCTGATATTCTTCTTAGCAAAACTTTCCTCAGCGTTGCAGAAGAAAAAGTGCGTAGCCATGAAGGCGAATATTGGCCTAAGCTATCTGTCCAGGGTGGCTATGGAGGAGGCTCGACGCCCTACCTCTCGGTGCCCACAGAACGTTTTAACAACCAAGTCTTCCAATGGGCTGTTGGCCTATCGCTCAACTGGAACCTCTTCGATGGACTATCTCGCGAACGCAACATCCGCGCTGCGAAAGCCGAAGTCTCTTCTGTCCGCTTCGATGCTAAGAAAACTCTTCAAGCTGCGCATACCGATGTGCGCCACCAACTCTACAAAATCGAGAAATCGCTCGCCAAATACCGCACCGCGTCCGCCAATTTAGAACTCGCTGTGGAGACGATGGGCCAGGCCCGCTCTCAGCTCGAGATCGGCTATAGCACGCTCTCTGACTACCTCATCTCTGCCGATGGCTGGGTGCAGGCCAAGACCAACTACGACGAAGGAAAATTTGAGCTTTTAGCAGCCTACTTTGGCCTGTTTCACTCCTCAGGGAAAGGAAATTTATGAGAAAAAATGTATTTTTTATCACAATGTTAGGCCTTCTTTTTGTGCTACTCGGCACAGGGGCGTGGGCGCTATGGCTCTGGCCCTATGTCCGTACGAACGATGCGTTGATCGATGGTTTTAAAGCCGCCGTTTGTCCTGATATCTCTGCCCGTATTGTCCGTCTCTACGTCGATGAAGGGGATATCGTCCATGCCGGTGATCTTCTCTGCGAACTCGACGACACGATTCTCCAATCTCAGCGCGCCGAGGCTGAAGCGAGAGTTCTCACCCTCCAGACAAAAATTGTCCTCCAACGCTTCCACTTCGAAAAAATCCGCAACGATTTCGAGCGGGCTAAACACGGATTTGAAGATGGAGTCACAACGGCTCAGATGCTCGACCATGCGCAAAAAAACTTCGGCATGGCGAAAGCGCGCTTAGAAGCCGCTGAAGCATCACTCGAACAATCTAAAAAAGAACTCGGAGTCATCGTTGAGACGATGGCGCACACCAAAATTTACGCTCCCTTCGACGGCGCTATCGTCCGCCGCTGGCTCTACGTCGGAGATGTTCCCGCTGTCGGCCAGGCGATCTTTTCCCTCTATGATCTCAAAGACATCTGGGTCGTCGCCAACTTAGAAGAAACCAAAGTCAAAAAAGTTCATCTGGGAAGCCCCGTCGATATCCACATCGATGCTTATCCTGGCATGACGTTCCATGGAAAAGTCTTTGTCATCAAAGGCGCCGCGGCTTCAGAGTTCTCCCTCATCCCTCAAGACAATGCCACGGGAAACTATACGAAAGTCGCCCAGCGCGTTCCTCTCAAGATCACCATCGAGCATGAAAAAGATGCTCCCTACTTATTTCCTGGACTTTCTGCCGAAGTCAAAATCCAGGTACGCTGATGGCAACTTCTTGGGATACACCGCGCGGCATCGATCCGAAAGGCCGCCTCTTTCCTTGGCTCATTCTTGCGAACACCACACTTGCCACGTTTATCGGGGGAGGATCGGCGGTCGCTGGCTTCGTTGCCGATTCCAATATCCGCGGCGCCCTGCGTCTGAGCAGCGACGATCTTCAGTGGATCTCCATCTCGTTCATCATGATGCTGGGGATCATTCTGCCGCTGGCCGTCTATCTCGCCGAACGGTATGGCTACAAGCGGATCTTTTTTGCCGGTATCGCCATGCTCGCCTTTGGATCCCTCCTCAATGGCCTGGCCTGGAGTTTCCATACATTTTTATTTTCCCGCATGCTCGCTGGCGCAGGAGCCGGCGCTCTCTTTCCCTTGAGTATAGCGATCATCAACCAGAACATGCCTGCCAGTCGCATGCCGCTGGCCATGGCGCTGAACGTCGCGTTTGGTTTTGGATTTGGGAATGCTCTCGGTTACTACCTTAGCGGTTATCTCTGCCAATGGTATAGCTGGCAATATGCATTCATCGTATTTTTCGTCCTCGGGCTTCCGGTCCTCCTAGCCACCTGGATCATCCATCCTGAGACACCTCCTAAAAAAGATCGTGTCTTCGATGGATGGGGTTATCTACTGTTCACTCTTTTTCTATCGGCCCTCCTCATCGCGCTCAACAGTGCCAAATCGGCCTGGAATACCGGTGGATGGACCTCTGTCCCGATCCTCAGCTGCATCGGTATCTGTATTCTCAGCCTTGCCATCCTCCTTCCTTGGGAGATGAAGCACCGCCAACCGATCATCCCTCTTCAACTTTTCAAAACACGGTCATTTACCTTAGGAATGTTTGCGGTGATCATGATCGGAGCTTCGCTCTACGCCAGCCAGATTTACGCCGTCGATTTTTATGATGCGAACCTCCATTACCAAAAACAGACCATCGGCGCTCGCATGGCCGTTCAGACGCTCTACCTGGGCTTTGTGAGCACGGCGATTGCCTTTCTATCGAAGCGCATCAATATTTTGATTCTCACCTTTTCAGGCTTAGGGATTCTCGCTGTTTCCTGTTTTCTGCAAACCAATGTCACCCTCTACAGCGATCCTAACAAATACCAGTGGCTTCTCAATGCCCGTATGATCGCGACGGCGATCGCTCTCGGTCCCGCAACCGCTCTTGCTCTCCGAGGCATCCCCGAGGCCTTAGCCGGGGCCGCTTCGATGCTCATTACCTTTGCTCGGCAAGTCGGAGGAACGATCGGCGTCGTAGCTTTCTACGATGTGATCTATGATCGCACGATTTTTCATGCCCAGATGTTCGGGGCGCAGGTCGATGCTGTAAATCCTCGATTAGAGCAGACACTACGCAACGTCGAACTTTATCTCCAGCGAAGTAGTGGCTCACTACCCTCAGAGGCGGCCACTCAGGCCGCCGAGCTCTTTCGTGCGAATATGTTGACCCAGTCTCAGGTCACGGCTACCAGCGATGCCTTTTATGCGCTGGGTTGGATCATTGCTGTGACGACTGGTTTGTTTTTGTTAGAGGTGTTGTTGAAGCGTTCGAAAAATTCAGCTGCTTTGCCGTAGAACTCGGCTGACGTTGGGGTGTGGAGTTACGGGATGATGTCTTTCCAACAGAAGTTTTAATACTATCTCGGAATTGCTTATCTGTAACGGACGCCGCATCTACCTCGGATTTCAGGTTTTGAACGAGGTCCTTGAACTGACCAACAGAACCTGGCAAAACTGCTACCCAACCATGCACATTTTCTTCTATTTCTTTTTGTGAAACGGGTTGATCGCCCAGGATAGTAAAAATGTCATAAATCGATTTGACGGCCGACACCATATTTGCTTTTTCTTTCCCCGACAGCAGCGTTATCGGTGCGTCTTTAGAGGAATTTGCCATTTTTTCTGACAATTCTGTCATGAAGGTTTTAACATCATCTCGCCATTCCTCTGGAGGTAAAAACTGATCGGCATCACTTTTTAACTGAGTAAGATACCCTTTAAAGTTACTCAAGTTGTCTGGCAACCCTTCAATAAAATCATCTAAGCTATCTTGCAGCTCTTGCTCCGTCAATGGTTCAGTCCCCGCCAACTCGAAGAGAGAGAAAAATTGTTTTACGATGTCTTTGAGTTTGGCGCGCAAAGCGTAATATTTTTCCTCGACTTTCCGCAATCTTTCTAATTCATTAGGCTCGATTTCCTTTTTAGAATTGTTGGGTGAAGATTTCTGAATTTTTTTTAGCTCTGCATCTAGGCTTTTAATTTGCCTTATATCTCGATCGCGCAGGATGAGTGCAACGAAAGCTGTTCCGAAAAGTGCCCAAGGAGCGAGTTTTTCAGATGTGACACTGGAGCTTTTGAAGAATTTACCAATAATAGGGGGCAAGAATCCAACGACACCCATAAAGCCAAAAGTGAATCCGGATAGGAAACGATTGTGGGTTATGTTAGCGGATTTAGAAGGTTCGGACATTGAGTATCTCCATTTTTTTTATTTATTTTAAAGGTTATTGATTTTTATTTTTTTTCTTCTTTTTTAGGTCGATTCGCTTGGAACCCACTATAAGTCGTCGATTTGCTATTAGGTGTTGCGGGTTGTTGTTGAGCAGCCTGTAACTTTTTTTTCAAATCCTCGATTTCCTTAGACTGTTCTTCAACCCGCTTTTTTAATTGCTCGTTTTCTTGTTGGAATGGATTGGGCTGACTTGTGTTATTTGCATGTTTGGACGGCGTTTTTTCTTCTGTAAGATTATGGACTGATTGCGTTACTTCATTGATTTGCTGGATATCTTTTCGCTTCCAATACCAGGAAGCTCCGGCCGTTCCAATCACAAAAAATGCAGTAAAAAAAGGAAGTGTCTTCACATTCGGCAGCAGCTTGGTCGCTGTAATCGAAGATAAGCTCAGCAGTGTCGACCCCAAATAGAAACGATCGAAAAAGCCAGTCGTTTGGGGGATGAAAGGCTTTTTGTGGAGATTAGTTAAGTCGGTCATATGATTCCTTTAGTAGTATTATTATATTCTGGCTGAATTATTAAGGAGGGGGTGGTTTGTTGTTAGTGGAACCCGTTTTTCATTTTGTATTCAGTTTGTTTGTGTTTCTAAGAGCACAGTTTTTTGATTTTCTTTATTGGGATTGGGCGCAATCTTTGATGTAGAACGATTCGCATGAAAGGTTGGTGTGCTGTTTATCTGCTTAGTCTGATTTGCTGGTTCATTAGGTTTTGCTGTTTGTATCGGGGGTCGTTGAGAACTAAATTTGGGAGTCTCGCTGTTTAGAGAAATAGATCTATTCCTACCTGGTGTTGTCTCTGAAGGTGTATCAGTAGACTGCGTTGATTTCTTAAAGTCTTCGAGTTTTTTTGGGCTTTGTTGCATTGCTTTCATTTCTGAAGTAGGTGCCGGAGCTGGTTGTAGCTTCTGGAGCTCGGACTGAAGCATTTCGACTTTTAGTTTCAGCTCGGTAAATTGAGTCGTCAAAGATGTATTTTTCTCTCTTACTTTTAAATTTAAGGAGACATCAAACTTAGAAACAGTTTCAGTCAGTTTTAAGAATTCATCTTGAACTTTTGAGAACTTTTCTTGAAGGAGCTGCATTTGCTGTTCTCTTTCTTTTTCTTGCGTAGCACCCGCTTCGGAGTCCTGTTTATTTTGTAGTCGAATCTGCTCAAGTGTTTCCTTCAGGGATGAGACTTGAGATGTGAATGATTTAATCTCAGCTGCAGAGGTCTTTTCTTTTATATCGTTCTCTAATTGGGATACGCGTCCAGCCAAGTTTCCGTAATTTGTTTGTAACTCGTTGGTCGCCGATTTTTGTTGAACGAGAGATTCTGATAACGTCGTAAATGTCGAAGAGATCTCCGATATTTTTCCTTCCAAGCTAGTGGTAAGCTGTAAGATGCCTTCAGATTGTTGCGTTTCAAGTTTTTTGCATCTTTCTTTAAGATTTGATAACTCTTGTTGGTTTGCAAAAGTGTCGCTTTGTTCTTGAACCTTTTTGAGGCTTTCTTGAAGCGTGGAAAGTTGAGACTTAAGGTCAGCTACACTTGAGATAGATTGGTTTACCGAAGAGAGAGAAGTTTCCAGTTGTTTGAGCTGAGCGGTGAAAGGTTGTAAGTCTTGCTGGCTAGCGAAAGAAGAGCTTTGTTGCTGAAGTTTTTGGAGGCTTTCTTGGAGTGAAGAAAGTTGAGACTTAAGATCAGAGACACCTGAAACAGATTGGTTTATCGAAGAGAAAGAGGTTTCCAGCTGTTTGAACTGAGTGGTGAGAGGTTCGAGCTCTTTTTGGCTTGCAAAAGAGCTACTTTCTTGTTGAAGTTTTTGGAGGCTTTCTTGGAGTGAAGAAAGTTGGGATTTAAGATCAGCTATACCTGAGACAGATTGGTTTACCGAGGAGAGCGAAGTTTCCAGCTGTTTAAGCTGAGAAGCAAGTTGTGTTTGATCTTTCTGGCTAGCAAAAGTGCCGCTTTGCTGCTGAAGTTTCTGGATGCATTCTTGAAGTGAAAAAAGTTGAGACTTAAGATCAGCTATGTCTAAGAGGGATTTACTTACCGTGGTGTACTGTTGCTGGACAGTAGAAAGAGACTCTTGGAGTGTTTTGAGCTGAAGTTGAATCTCTGCTTGAGTCATTTCTTTAGATTTATCTTTCTCTTCTATTTGTTGTCTTAACTTGCTAATTTGATCGAGCAAAGAAGTCTCTGAATTTTGAGTTAATTGAACGGGCGGAGTTTGTAGTTTTTTCTTAAGCTGTTCTATTTCCGTCAGCAGGCTTAAATAAGCAGGTGTTGTTGTAAAATCTAAGGGAGCTGCTGCAGGAGTTTTTTCAGCGAGTTTAGTTTCTAATTCTGCGATGCGCGCATAGGGATTTATCGTGTTCCATGCCTTTTGGATTTCTTTCCTATAGTGACCAATGCAATAGATGACGGTTAGAAGGGCTATTGCAATAGTCGCAGGATGGACGGCAACGTCGCCTAATTTATTGACGGCTTTTTCACCTATGTCTTGAAACCAAAGAACGATCACCTCGCGATTAAGGACGAGAGAGGGGACTTCTTCTGCTCCTTCAAAAGCTTTTTTTGAAAATATTTCAAAGATGCGGGTGCGATCAGCAATGAACATCAGGGGAGGAATAGAAATGACGGCCATAAAGGGGAGGGCCTTGCGTACGTTATCCATGTAAACCTCATGGGCTAAAGTGTTTAGCAAAGGAGCTTAAACTGAAGCTTTGAATATGATCAAGATCTTTTTGAGGAGGGAATAAAAATTGCATTATATTTATACGAGGATTAAAATAATGCCTCAAAATTGGAGAATGTAATGGATTTAGTTAAACCAATTGCTTTTGCTGCTTATGAGTTGCATTATTTTGCCTGTTTTTCCCCTGATCATGAGAATAAAGACATAGGCTGCTCCCTTTTCAATGTTTCTTTCATTACATCTCACAGACTTACAATGGTGACACAGCTCTTTAATCGTGTAGGCCCACTCGTCAAATCTCCGGTACTTACAACATGGAAACACGCTTCTGCTTTAGAATGGAGACCTGTGGCAATTCTTTTTCGAGGTCGTTTGGGTTGGCTTCTTCCCTACCAGTCCATTTTTCTTTTTGGCGTTTTCTTAACGGCTGTTTTTATAGGATTTAAAGGGAACCCGGAAGTTACATTACCCGGGTTGGGAAAGACTCATGTCGTTGCTTTCCTGATTAAGGGAGTCGAAGTAGGCCTGGATGTAGCCTCTTCGGTGTCTGCCGTGGCTCTCATCATATTAGGCCAGCCGATCACGGGTGGATGTGTTCTGATTTTTATGGTTATTCAAATCGCGGGACGCTCTGGGGTGTTCCATGAACCCCTAAAGGAACAAGCAGTAATCCCGTTGGCAGAAACTCCTTCTAAAAAGATAAAAAAGAACAAAACTCCGCCACAGTCTGTCATAAATCCCGACACTCCGCCCTGGCTTATCCGAGATAGTAAAATGGCAAAGAAAGTTTGGATTAAGATTCATAAGGGCTATCGTGAACTAGCATTGAAACAGAATTATTTCTGGGTTGTTCAGCATATTGGCCATATGGCCGGTGTTGTTGCGGCACCTGAAATAGCAGCCCATAGAATTTTTACGGGATTCGTAAGAGTATATGGTGGACCTATCCTTCTGCCTCATGTGGAGGAATTCTTGAAATCTTTGGAACCATCGAAGAAAAAGAGATCCAAAAAAAATCAAACCATGTGAACAACGAAACTCTCAATTAGGTTGTTGCTATTTCGAACGATCTCAATCTTGTTTCTCGCTAACATGCGATAGAATTTGATCGGATGGAGCTGTTTTTCCATCTGATTAAGCAGCAGGAAGACTTTGTTCTCGAGGTCTTTTTTTTGATTTTCAAAGGTTTGGTTGGCTTTCGAATGGGCTTGATTAGAGGTGTTCTTTAAAGAAGCAGTCAACATAACTTGTTGGAGATTTCTGAGTGAGAAAAGGGGCCATTCCATCTGCTTTTCCTGGAGGAATTTTTGGTTCTGATCATGTTTGTATTGGCCCTCAATGTTGACGAAAATGATTTTGCCATTCCACTCTTCAATAAGAATGCGAGAGCTATTGCAGAACTTAATGAATTTTACAGGCGGCAGTACCAATTTGAGCGCTTCTAATTCTTGGATCATATCGAATTCGAGGTCAGGATTTTGTTTCCAAGCGCGGAGAACTGTTTCCGCAGCATCGAGGGCCACTTTTTCGCGCTCGTTTTGGATACGCTCAGCCGATTTTTTAACATCGGTGATTCTGCCAAGCAGAGTTGTTTTAACGTCAATTTTTTGCTCCCGAACAAAGTCTCTAAATTCCCCAGAATCAATCGAATATAGATACCGCAACTCGTGGAGCAACTTTGGTTTATAGAAGCTTTGATTTTTATCTAGGACTTCCAGGAGATTTTTTGCCAACCGACGGGTTCGATTACAGGCGCGTGTTTTACGGAATTCTTGAGTTATCTGGGTTTGAGTTTTTGTAATCGCATCACTTTTAAAGAGCTCGTCGTGGTCAATAAATTTGTGGCGAATCTTATCGAGGTTAGAAGAGCTTTGTTCCCAATTTCCATTGGTTTGCTTTTTTAAGGTTACAGAAAATTCTAAAGAAAGAACGTCGAGGGGTGGATTGTTGTAATCGTTTGTGTCCTTTATTTCAAAAGGAGCTCTATATTTTGCCATTACTGTACTGTCATCAATCACGTGGAGAGATACATCCCAGAATGACTGGCTCGAGAATGGCCGTTGTTGCAGCATGATATCTTTGGCCGATAGCGCAAAAAACGCTTCTAAGTAGGCATCAGAAATAGATTTTCCTGTTTGCGTGAGGAGGGCTTGGATGGGAAGGGGGATTTCGCCATTTTCTGCAAAAGGAAATGGGGCAAGTTGTTCAATGATCTTGGGGGCTTCTTGCCTCATGATTTGGATTCTTTTATCTTTGTGGGTTACTTCAATAAAAGTATTAGCCGAGCGCTGATCGGAGACATCAAGCTCGATCTGAGTATAGATTCCATTTTTCTCGATAGAACCCTTGTCCGCTTCTCTTTGAAGTGAGTCGGGAATGGATTCTAGGGTGTATAGATTTTTAACCTGTGAGGCAAACTGAGCTGTATAAAGCTTACGGAGTCGGAAGAGGGTGAGATGAGAGTTGTCGCAAAGGGCGATCAATTTTTTGAGCTTTTTAGAGGTTTTGAGCTCGCTGAGGCGTTCCCAGTTGTTGGCGATGAGGATGAGGGCTTCCCTGTGCTCTTTTGTCGTAATGGTGGGATTCTTTTTCCCCATTTCTTGGATGAGCGTATCCAGGTCCGGAGTTTTTTCGAGCTTGAGGAGGAAGTGAGGCTCCGTAGCGCCTTTCTTTTCAATGAGGTGGCGATCTTTGACATAAGGGCTTTTGGGGTTTAGCTCCTTAGAGGGAATGAGGCTGGCAAAGCGGTGGATGCGGAAGATATTGAGGAAGCCCTCCAGGGCGGCTTCGGGATTATAGATCGCAACCGGTAAGATAAAGATGCGCGTAAGAGCGATGAGGGTGCATAATATCCAGGCACCAGCAGCGGCGAAAAACATGAGGGCTTTTTTGGGCAAACTCGCTTCTTTGAGGTAATGCATAGGTAAGATGCGAGATAGAATATCGTTTCTGAGTTTGAATCCTAATCTATCGTCGTGGAGTTCTTTGCCATAAATGGTACCGCGTGTTCCGAGGCCATTGCGAGAGAGCTGGTGGCAGCCGGGGAGTTCTTGGGCAACGAGGTGTTTAAAGGCCTCATTTTTCCACAAGAGTAGGGGGTCATTGCCAGGGAAGGGGTTTTTGCCAAGAAGCTCGTGGAGAGCGATCCATTTGCGGAGGGCCCCAGCGATGGCAAGACCGACTGTCGTGCGGTCTTTGCTACTTGCGCAGTGATGAATGCTCGGAATGCCGAGATAGTGGCAGACGACAGCGCGTAAGAGGATCTCTTCTTCTGGTTGAAGAGAATTAGAGGGGTCGAGTTTGGCCATTATTTTGTCGATAAACGAGGTGTTTTGTGCAGTCTTGAGGCTGTCTACGAGTGTTTTAAATTTAACAAAATTGGCGCGGTTTAGTTGCTCGGATGCTTGCTTGCCAGAAATGTCAATGGGAGCAAATGGCTCAAACGGTTTCATGGTCAGCTGCGTATTAAAGAGGATGGGATGAAGTGTGTAGAGCTTGCCGTCGACTGTTATTTGCTGTCCATCGATACGATTTAAAGTGTCTATTTCGTTTTGGAGCATTTTTGAATTTTCTTCGAAAGAGACGTTGACGTAGCTGTTAACGACGTAATTGAGGTGGCCATCTTGGGCTTGACCATTGCGGATGAGCATCTGAGCTTGTTCAATCGCCTTCACATAGGTATCGGGCCGGCCTGTAGCAGCAAGGAACTCTCCTCCCGATTTCACGACACGCGCATTTTGTAGGTGGAGATTATTGCGGTCCATGGAAGAGGCGATGGGTAATGTGAGCGTGATGGGATGGCCAAAATCATCGAGGAATGTTTTGTTGGTGAATTCTTTGTTATTTCTTAAGTAGATTTGCTCGGTGGTGAAGATCTTGATTAGCTTTTCTTGAAAATCGAGAAGAAGACGTATAGGGGATTGATATTTCCAATTAAGCTCCGTGAGTTTCAACTCAAGGTGTTTTTGAAGTTCCTCAGGAGGAAGATGATAATTTTCTAAGAAAAAATCTCGTAGTTCTTTAGCGGAAGAAACACCAAAGACTGCGCCTTCGGGAAGAAGTTTACAGAGCTCATTTTCGATCTTTGAAGAGATGCCTAGGTCTTTCAAGAGCTTCGCTTCAAGCCATGCGGTTTCTTTTATGTCGGGTCGGTTAATCGCGCTGTGGGCGATTTGCTCGCAGATTTCTTTTTTCTCTTTTTTGGAAAGTTTGTCGAATTTAGGAAAGCGTGAGCGGGCTTCGGCTTCCACAAGAGCAGTCAAGTTGGCAAAGTCGATATTTTTGCTGGCCGGCTGATCTGTTTGAGGATGAATGAACGCAACTTCCTTATTCCAATAGCCCACATCTTGATAGCGTGCTGATTCGCCCTCATGGATTTGAGGCTGGATATGATCGGGTTTTGGGTGAATATTATGTGCCATTTCAACCACCTATTATACAGGGAAATTGTTAAACTCAAATTAAGATTAGACATTTGTTGCAGAAATTGGTTACAGGGGATAGAATCGCGATCGAGGGGCGGTCATAATAACATATGTCTCAGAAGATCAAGAGGATAGGTGTCACCGGCGCGGCAGGGCAAATCGCCTATAGTCTCCTTTTTAGACTAGCTGGAGGGGATCTTTTAGGTCTTGATCAGCCGGTGGCCTTGCATTTATTAGAAGTGCCTGAGGCTGAAGGGTCTTTGAAAGGGACTGTCATGGAGCTCGAGGACTGCGCTTTTCCGTTGCTTGCCGATGTGAAGATGGGTACCGATCCAGGGGTTGTTTTTCGGGATGTCGATTATCTTTTTTTAGTAGGGGCCAAGCCGCGCGGTCCAGGGATGGAGCGTAAGGATTTGCTCGGTGAAAATGGGAAAATTTTTGCGGCTCAAGGAGCGGCGATTGGGCGTGTGTGCCCTCAGGCGCTGGTGCTCGTGGTCGGCAATCCTTGTAACACCAACTGTCTCATTGCGCAGAAGGCCGCGAAGGGAATGGATCCCTATCGATTTTTTGCGATGACGAGATTGGATCAGAATAGAGCAGTATCCATGCTCGCACATAAAGCAGGCGTGCCGTTGCGAGACATTTCACATGTCACGATTTGGGGCAATCACTCCTCGACACAGGTGCCCGATGCGCTACATGCGAAGATTGCGAAAAAGCCGGCCATAGAAGTTATTGGTGATCGCAAATGGTGCGAAGAGACATTTATGACTGATATTCAAAAGCGGGGCGCTACCGTGATCGCTGCAAGGGGGAAATCCTCGGCAGCCTCCGCCGCTCACGCAGCGTTGCAAGCGATGCAATCGTTGATATTTCCGACGCCGAAAGGGGAATGGTTTTCGATGGCGTTGCTTTCGGATAAATCTCCTTATCCTGTGGGTAAGGGGCTCGTTTTTTCTTTCCCCTGCACGAATAAAGGAGAAGGGAAGTTGGAGATTGTGCCAGGCCTGGAATGGGATGCGCATCTCAAAGCCAAAATAGCGATGACTGAGCGTGAGCTGATGGAAGAAAAAGAGCTAATCAAAGACCTATTATGACAGATGTTTTATTCCAGATTACCGAGAAGGAACTCGAGACCGGAATGCGGGGATATCCGGTGGGATACTGCACGACTTCGTCGGTAGATCCTCAGAAGGGTCTTTTTTATGTAGGACGCCCTGTATCTGAACTAGCTCTGTGGACGCCGGAAGAGGTCATTTATCTTCTCCAATTTGGCAAGGCCGGATCCAAAGAAGAGGTGGCGAAGTTTTTTGCCGATCTGCAGCAGCGTATGGTTTTAAAGCCGGAGACGATTGAGGCAATTGAAAAATTGCCCCGAGCTGGCCATCCCATGAAACTTTTTTCGGCGGCGATGTTGGTCCTGGGGATGATGGAGGGGAAAGGGGACTACCCTGAAGATGCCTTGAATGTCATAGCGAAAATTCCCCATTTGGCGGCGGTCGTCATCAATTTCCATGCTGGGTGGGGTAAGACTCCCGTATCCAAGCCTGAACTGGGCTACATGGAAAACTTTACCCAGCTGCTCAAGGTTCCTAAGGGAGATGGCAAAAAGCTCTTTCCCGCTTTTAAACTCTTCAATGTGCTCCATTTTGATCATGGCGGCGGGAATCTATCGACGTTTGTAGGAAAGGCGGTGGCATCAGGGCTCGAGGATACGTATGGATCGATGTGTTCGGCTCTCTGCGCTCTGGCCGGCCCTCGCCATGGCAGAGCCAATCAAGACTGCCTAGAATTTGTGAGAGAAGTGCACAAAGAGGTAGGAGATAAAGCGACGGCTAAAGATGTCGAAATGCTGATTCGCAAACGTCTCCAAGAAAATAAGCTGGTTTTTGGCTTCGGCCATGCGGTCTTGCGGGTAGAAGACCCCAGAGCGACGGTCATGTATGATTATTTGCAGAAGCATTATCCCGCTCATCCTCTCGTGAAAATCGCTCTTCTTTTGCGCACTGAGGGTTCAAAGGTTCTGAAGGAAAATCCTAAGATCTCCGACCCTTATGCAAATATCGATGCGATTTCAGGAACGATGCTAGCTGCTTCGGGTTTTGATCATCCCGAGTATTTTACGGTTTTATTTGGCCTTTCGCGCTGTGTCGGGATTGCCCGGCAGATTGTCTATGAGCGCTGCGAAGCGCGCGGGGGTAAAGGCACCCCCATTATCAGACCTAAATATCTCTATAAAGGCCCCAAACCAATGTGACTTGGGGTGGAGAAGTTCAACCACAGAGGTCACAGAGAGCACAGAGGAAGAAAAAATCTCCCTTCCCCTCGACCTCCGTGTCCTCTGTGGTGAACCCTCTTTTTATTTTATGTCTTAATATTGACAAATAATTAATTTGTAATTATTCTGAAACTAAGGTGGCAGGATAATAGTCGTCCCTAATTTAATGCTTTATGGGATGGCGACTTCGACTTTTGATGAGATTTTGAGGCAGCCGAGGAA
>VFSW01002886.1_pt1 | contig 25880 bp, 28 predicted proteins | sample 5358111 | NCBI WGS metagenome assembly VFSW01 (sample SAMN11554181, study PRJNA540505) | mine drainage metagenome | isolation source: sediment from site ElyBrook_90M | place: USA: Ely Copper Mine, Vershire, VT | collected 2017 | reverse complement strand
GGGTAAATGGAGTTGTGTCATGGCAAACCTCCTAACTTGTAAAGTTTCGGAGTCACATAGACCACAATAGCCGGTAAAAGTTACATGTTATTTTTTACTTAAATAACAATCGCTTGATGCAACTTTATTCTGAGCTTAAATAAGGACAGGTAATCTGTGCGGGGGCCAACACTTCTTGAAAAGAAAATAGGCAAAGTACGATGGGCGTTCCGAAAGCTAACGATACATCGAGCATCTTGCACTTGCGTCAGCATTCGTTACATCCCGCTGTGATAATAGCTGCTGATTCAGGCACGCATAATATTGCTTTTCTCTGCTTATTCTCTGATTTTCGGCCTGATCCTGTTGCAGTTTCATGCGCTGCTGATTTGCTTGGTCGCGTCTCTCTTGTTCCAGACGTTGCTGCTCCAGTAAACGTTCTGTGGCATTCGTACTCAAATCCATTTCTCGCCTTTGTCTTTCATCCGCAATACGTAATGCCTGGTTTTTAAAATCTATATCGGCTTGAACTTTCATCTGATCTGTATCAGTCGTTGAGCTGACGATGTCTCGTTGGGTATCAATCGATTCCTTTTGTAATTCGTGATTATTGTGTTCTTTATAATAGTTCAGGCCTAGATAGCCGAACAGCCCCACAGACAGAACAGTAATGATGACGGATATTTTTCGCGACTCCCACCAAGATTCAGCGTTCTTGGTATCCGAGGCATAATGGTAAGTAGTGCTTTGTACATCATTTGAAACGCTCTCCAATAGTTTGCGGTCATACTGTGCTCGCAATCCTGGATTGCCCAAGGTGTTCTTTGCATATTTGAATTCTGAAGATGTAACACCATCCTGATTCCTTGATTCAAAATCTGCGATAGCTGATGTGACTACTGCATCACTCGCATCAGGATATAGGCCAAGGGTCGAATACAAGCTATGTTTTCCTTGAGACAATAGCTTCTTTGCCAATTTGGCACGAAGTTGCAATAACTCGCTATCGATCGGTTTGATTTCGATTTCTGTGTTCTTGGTATCAACGGCAGTCAATTTAAGCGCTGAAGACGGGGATTTTTTTAAGTCCAGAAATCGCAACCTGATATATGCGGCTTCCGTTTTATCCGGATTTCCTTCTGCAGTTGCAATCGCTTGAGTCCACAGTGCAACATCCATTGTTTTGAATTTCAATTCATCCGCGATAACTTTATAAAACACTTTGTCTGACATTTGAAATCCTTTGGCGCTCTTAATTTTTTTGATTACGAATGGAACAACTTTATTCAATTACAGGAGAAGCTAAAAAAGCATCGCGACAGAGACTAGCAGCAATGCAGCGCCCGCACCATATGCCAAAAGATATAGACCTCTTGCTTCGGACGCATATGGAATGTTCCAACATTAACCTGATGATTTCGATGTGCCACCTGATACGCAAGCCAGTAAATACGCCACTCTTCATGAAATTATCACGGAGAGCTTTGTATGGATGGAGCTGTTATAACGCGGAGATTCCTGATTTAAATCTGAGGAGATTGGTCGGAAACTTGATGCCAGCCTGAATCATCAGGCCAGCCATGCACAAAATTTTTTAGTCGGATAAAATCAAATCAACCTTGGTGCTCGCAAGCTTCCAGCTCTTCTGCACTAAAGAGAAATGGATCCACCTTGGATGCTTCATCGCGCCTTTGCGCCAATATGAGTAGATGTTTCGCTTGTTCGATCTCTCTTGCATTCTCTTTTTTTATTGAAGCAAGAAGCCATTGCCCAAGATAAAAGCCTCCTATTGCACCGGCTATCGCTCCAAAAAACCCCAATATCCATTGCCCAATAATTAAAGCACCTATCGAAGAAGTGACAGATAAGTACCAAGGTTGTTTTTTTGCTTTCTCGATTGCCTTTGACACTTCCTCTTTCGCAAAGGAAACATCCTGGTCGCATTTCTGAAGGTAAAGTCGATCAAGTTTACCGGTTGTGGTAATCAATTGCTTTTTGAGTTCAATATCCGGCACAGAATAATAGGCTGCTCTCAATTTATCCGGAGCGCCGGTTTCTCGCGCATGGTTAACGGCGTCCGTGATGCCCGCCCTTTGCTCAAGTAAGCTGATCAAAGCACTCAGCTTGTCAATTTCCCGGTTAATTTCATCCTCTCCCATTTGCAACTCCTGTGGTGATTTTTAGTAAATTCCAGCCTGTTTTGCTTAGCCGGGACTCGCAGACCATTATATGCTGGCACAGCATACCGAATATTTTCATCTTACGACTCTTCGGGATGAACCCTTCGCCAGCCCCATATACGCCCCAATCGTTGCCAAACAGAGAGATGGTGATTGTTTGCTGAGCGTGTCTAAATATCCCGCAAGTGCAACGTAATTTATTACTGCCACATCCATTGTCTTAAAACGCGGAAGTACAAGCTTTTCAAGTCTGTATTTCGTATTGTCGTATGATATTTTTGTAATTTCACCTCGCCCCAGTTTCGCCGCTTCCATTTTCAGCATTGCTTCTGCGCACACCGCAAAATTTGACTGGGCTAAATGGGTTCCGTCAGCAAGCTTTTTGACAACATCATAAAAGAGCTGCTTGGCAAACGCGATTGCCTCAGTTTTCTCCTCTGTCTTTGTGGTCTTGCGCGGCGTCCTACCATCGACGTAGTAGCGCACCCACCAATATTTGCTTGCCTCAAGCTGATATATGAATAATTTTTGTGGATAACTGTTGATATAACTGACAGCGGAAGGGATAGGAAGCGTGTTGTGCCGCAGCTTAACGCAGAGGTTTTTCTAACTTTTGCTGGCGTTCCCATAGCCACAGTATAAGTTCACCTTTCCACCGTGCCTAGCAATGGAATGTGATTGCACAAAATGCAAAGAAAAAATTGGCGAAATTGATGAAAAAAGTAGCACAACAAAACTGTACTACTTTTATATTGATAGCTACTTGATTATTGGTGGGCGGTACTGGGTTCGAACCAGTGACCCCTGCCGTGTGAAGGCGAGTCTAAATTGCGCTATAAGCCCTATGAAATATGGGTTCCCGTGAGATTGCTGAGAATAAATGTGCAAATATGTGCAAAACAGAATTTAATCTATAATTTGGCCAAGTAGTCGCATCGCTCTTCGATGAGGCTGCGTTATAGGTCTCGTTTCGGGTGGGTCGGGGGAGCCACCTGCTCCCCACACAATCAATGCCGCCACTTCTTTTGGTGACGGCATTTTTTCAGAGAATGCCTACACCTACACAGGCCAGTTTTATTCCGGTGCTTGGGTTGCGGCTTCCGGATAAAGCTCAGGCAAAAGGAACTGCAAGGCATCGAGCGGGAATGCAATCTGGACTGGCGCAGTGTGCCCCTCGCTTGTAACCAGCCCGGCATCGATAAGTTTGGATAGCAGCGATCGCGCCGTGCGTTCGCCTAATCCAGTCATTTGCTGGAATTCGCCGCGCGGCGTAGGGCCGGCCAAAAACATGTGGAACAGCGGAATGATGGCTTCTTCACGAATTCCCTTGTCGAACTGAGAACGAAAGATTATCAGTGCCGAGATGCGCGCCTTCATTTCATCCAGACTTAACATCCTGGTCATGAAATTCACCTGATCTTCGGCGATGGAAATGAACCATTCGCACCACTCCCAGAGCATCTTTTCGCTAAGGTTTCCGCGCCCATCCAGATCTCCTTGCCGATGATTGTCTGCTGCATGGAGCTTCGCATAATAGGTGTCGCGGTTTCGCGCGAGACCTCGGCTCATAGACCAAAGGCCGGCACTAAGAGGCCAAAGTGCACAATGGGTTTGCAGTCGCACGGAGCGGCCATTGCCGTCATGGAAAGGATGCACCCATGCCGCCCGGTGATGCGCAGACGCTATTCTGATCAAGCTGTCATCGAGAGACTGATCGCGTAAATACACCTCATCCATCCGAGCAAGAAAGTCGGGCACGGAAGACCATAGCGGCGGTTCATGACGACCTATGGCTACTTGATCTGTTCGCAGAAATCCGGGCGTGACGACGATGCCGTCAACAGTGGTCCGGTCTGCGATGGATAGGCGATCATAGAGCTCTTCATGTGCGCGCACCAAGAACGCGGAACTCAATGCTTCTTCGCCTTCAGCGACCTGTTGTTCTAGGACACGCTCAGCCTCAATGTGTGCCAGCGCCAGGCGCTGCAGTTGGGCAACGTCGGGCTTGTCGGAAAAGTCCTTGCGCAGTGCTCGTGCAATGTTCAGCGGATGGGTGCTCTGCCCCTCGATTCTATTGGAATAATAGGAGTTCATTGCTCTGACCAGTTCGCGCAGGCTTGCAACAGTGGCCGGATGAGCCCTGCTGGTTAGCTGGAATGATTTTTCCACGACAGCCCGCGTGCGCTTCCGCAGCTCGTCCAATTGCTGCTGAGGCAGCAAGGGTTCGAACTGGCGCGGATGCGTGTACTGGGCGATTATTTGAGGTTTGTTTCCCACCATGATTGCCGGTATATTTGCCAGAGATAGCAACTATAAACAGATTGTAAATCAATTAGTAGCGTAACAACAAACTATCCACTGCGCAATTACTTTGCCGGTTGTAGTGCCGATTTAGTTTTACAGTACTCGCGGTGCAGATTTATGCCAGTAAAAAGCAGTTGCGGCTTAACCAACGTGACTCCAGAACGGGTTCGGGGATTTGATCTCGGCTGCCACCTTGGCCAGATTCTTCCAGACCTGTTTGGGAGCGACTTTCTTCTTTGCAGCGACCTGCTTGACGGTGCTGGTCACCAGCGAGACCGGCGTCTCGTCGATCAGGTGCAGCACTTGTCCTTCCAGCCCCGCCGGGACCACGCCGCTGAGCATGAATTTTTCCAAGTCAGTTTCGGACATGACATTCTTGTAACTCGTATTGACGTTACCCAGCGTCATCTTGATGAAGTTCACTTTTTTCCCCGATGCAAACAGTGAGATTCCCACGTTTTCCGCAATTTTGGACAGCTTGACGGCGCCAATGTCTCCGCCTTTGCCGTGCTCCAGGTTAGCTAGTGTCACCCTGGAGACGTGCGAGACCTTGGCCAGCGTCTCTTGGGTCAGCCCGCAAGACATTCGCTCCTTTTTGATGATTGCGCCTATCGTTAAGAGATCCATGTTGGGACTATAGCACCACCTCCCCTAATGTAAAGTTTGCTTTACATTAAATAATAGCATCGAGGCCATCCCGCCTGAATCATTCATCTATATGTGCATATAGCAAAAGATAAATAGCGGCAGGATCACAGTGATCTACTAAGCTTCTTCACGCATAGCAAATTACCGTCGTTAGATATTTCTAATTCCATCCACAACTACCCCGGTGGCCAGACAGTCATCCTCGTTGTAATCAAGAATACGCTGTTTGATTGCCATATCCCCTGTTTCGATCCATCGGTTGTACCACTCTATCGATGCTGCGCCTGAAGGGTTAGAATCCCGCCAATGAAAACCAAGGTACTGAGCGAGCGTCTTAATGGACTGATCATAAGTCGGCCACTCAGTCGACTTTTTCACGACATCAAAGTAAAGGTCAATCATGACTGGAAGCTCAAACAAAGCATTCACTTCAGCAACTGAACAAACAGCAGGGAATTTCTCAGCAAGCTTTCGGTACGCCGTTCGCTCGTACTTAGAATAGTAATAAATGACTGAGTCCTGGACCCGCAATTGAAGATAATTCCAAGCACCTTGAAAAACGGCTTCCTCTTGTCCTGGATCTATCCCCTCCGCAAAGAAAGGAACGAATCTGGCCGTGGCAGGCTGGCCATATGCTCTTTCAACAAAACCATGTAAGTAGACCACGTCGCGCATCGGATCGGCCTCTATATCGAAGTAAACCTCATTCTGAGCTACTGGCAGATTCACAGTCTCTTTAAGGTAAGGTACAGCGCCTGGTGTGGCGAGCAGCCGCGCGCGGTCGTGATATTTGATCAACGAGTCCTGTCCAATTCCAGCGAAAATTGTCTTCTTACCTTGGAAGAAGTCGGAAGGGTTACACCTGGAAAATGCTCCAACAGTCTGGACACGGCTATACATATTGTCCCGTTTAGCTCGCCCAAGTTCGGCAATCAAAGTCAGATCGTCGTGCGCCACTAATTCACGTTTGCACCGCGAATACCAATGACAGAGTTTGCATACGGCACTGAGTGCTCCCATCGTCGTTGTAGTTTGCTGCAACAATGTACGCACTTCAGATAGAGATTCTAAATAGCTGTCCCACCAAGTCTGTGTGTTGCGAACACCTTGAGGTTCCATAAGGCAATAAGGAACCTGGCTGCCGGTTCGATCAATGATATATGCTTCACGGGAGCCATCTCCAAATCCGAGCTGTTCCAAAATCAAGACATAGTGCGCAAGTTGAAAGGCGTAGTGCCGCTTAAGTTTCCCGTCGCCCTCATCTCCTTCAAAACCAGAACCAGACTTAATGTCGCCGGGAATATATGCACCGCCTCGTAACAGGAGTAAATCCGGTTCCCCAATAAGATCGCCGGCAGTCAAGCGGCCGCCATATATAAGAAATTCCTGTCGTTGCATGGCTGCTCTTGTTTCACTCTCACGAATCGACTCATCCACATCCTTCAAATTGGAGCTAATTGCAAGTGATGCAACAATATTCTCTTCGTGGGTGACCCCTTGTTCCCACAACAACTCCACGAAAGCGTTTGGATCATCTTTTTCGGCGGGGTTGCCAAATGCATCCAGTGCCACCCTGTGGGGGCATTGGACATAGTTGTAAAGTTGTGTGGCGGAAATCATATTTAATGTCTCCAAGTAATAGTCGAGTCCTATGCGCAAATGGGAAACTCATGGCATGGTATTCATGCTTCTCAGTTAAGTTGAGACTTGCCAAATTCAGACAAGAAAATATCCCCGCCCCTTTTACCAATCCAATGGCACTGATCGGCCTACCTACACTAGCATCATGTGAGTTTAAAATCCAATGCGCCCACCCTTTCCATTTGCCAATTCTCCACACAGCCAGCCATCTTTGTTGACATATGCGCCATTGCACCCAGCGTTAATGCGTTGCTGAATGTCGCCTTTGTAAACTTACGCATGATTGCTCGTTTCACCAGTTCAAATGAATGCGCTTCCCGATCAGCCCAATTTCTTGGCGAGCTGATTTGGATCTAAATGGGTGTACCTCTTGAGCATTTGCAGATTCTTGTGCCCCGTGACCGCTGCGGCCTCGATCACGTTGAATCCCTTGTCTTCAATCAGTCGGCTGGTTGCTTCATGCCGGAGGTCATGGATTCGAAGATCTGGCGCCCCGATTGCCACTCGTGCCTTGCGCCACTGATATCGCAAAGCATTGGAACTGATTTTGAACACTTTGCCTGAAGTCGGCTTGACGCGGCCAGGCATCAGACTCTTCAGTGCGGCTGTCGCAATGCTCGACAGAGGAATCGTTCTTGCTTCACTCGACTTCGTTTCAGGTAGATGGGCTGATCCAAACTTTCCCTTGAACTTGATATATTTCCAGTCCATTGCCAAAAGTTCTGCTTTGCGCATAGCTGATTCAACGAACACATCTAGAGCGACTCTGGCATCGCCAGTCAGTTTTTCTTTCAATTTTTGGTACTCGTCTCCTTGGAAGCGGCGGTCGCGTGGCTTGCCATCCTTAGGACGCTCGGATGCTGCAAGTTCGTCAAATGGATTAGCATCGATTTTTTTCCACTCGTCTTTGGCAATCTGGAAGATGTGACGAAGGAGATTGTAGTACCGTTTCACAGTTGCTTCGCTAACCGTTCTTTTCTTGACTCCTTTGATCCTCTGCCCCATGCCTGATCGAATATCCGATAGGCATGAAAGGATGGTGTCACGATGGATCATATATAAAGGTTCCTTCGCAATCGGCAGTCTCAGAATAAGATTTAGACGGGTGCCTTCTGTTGCCCACCCCTTCTTTTTCTCGCTCTTCTCTTTTCTGTAGTCCTTGATGGCATCGGCCAAGGTATAGTTCTTGGCGGAACGTTTTTTGATTCTTGACTCAATGATGGCGGACTCGTGAATATCCAGGGCGGCCGAATGAAGATGCTTGTCGCGGTAGATCCTGGCATCTTCTAGCGAATCCAGAGTCTCGTCGACCTTTTTTCCGTTCACCATCAGCCGAACCAGAAAGCTATACGGTCCGCGTTTGTAAATGTTCTTTTCTATTTTTTTCCACATCAAACTTACGTCTCCAATTCGACGAATAAACGAGCCAGTGCGTCAGCTCCTTACGATTAGTCGTCCGGACATAGGCGCCACGATTCTTCCTCTTGCTGTCTTTGCCACTTCTGCCTGACCATGCCCCTTGCATCGCTCATGGCATTGGAAAGCTCGATCAGGCGTGGAAAGTTTGCGTAGACATATTCCCCAGCCAGACGCAGCTCTGCCGTTTCCCCGTGCCTTGCATACTCGTTCACCATTGCAAGCACAACCGCCTTGTATTCACCGCCGAGTGGCCCGAGGAATTCGCCGACCGAAAAGGCGTGTGCTTCGTTGTATAGAGATAGGATGCACTTTGCCAGAGCTGCTTGACTGCTCGTTCCGTAGTTTTGCTGCACAAGATCAAGACCTGCCATGTATGGATTTTGTTTCATTGCTTAGCCCTTCTAAAAATTCACTTTTCTGGTTGATCGCGACATTCATGCTCCTTAATGCAATCGTATTATGAAAGAGATAAAGTAGATTTCTGTGGCGAGAAACACGCCTTTTCATCACTACTCGACTTTCTTCACCTAGTCTTTCCAAAAATCCTTGAATCGGTCCGGCGACAGTTGGGTGTAACGGACAGTATGCTGAATGTTCCTGTGCCCGAGGTAGTGCTGTATTGCACGCGTGTCTTGTCCGGCCTGGGCCAGCTTGTAGCCACAGGCATGTCTCAGCATGTGTGGATGGACTGTGAATGGAAGATTGGCCTCCTTCCCTGCCCTGGTCAGAATCTTGCGAATTGCATCGGAGGTCAGTGGCCCTTTGCGTTCACTGCAGAACACATACGGCATTGTTTGGTAGTCGCGTTGCAGACGGCGCAGGGCACGCAACTCTGGCCCGCGTAACGGATGGACACTGGGATTGCCGTGCTTCAGTCTATTGACGTGCATCAAACCTTGCCTGAGATCGACCTGCTCCCAGCGCAGGCTGACCAACTCGGTGACGCGCAAGCCGTGCCGGTAGGAAAGCAGAATCAAAGTAGCATCACGATGTCCATGCCGCCCTACCCTGCCAGCCGCTGCAATCAGTTTTTCCACTTCATCTTCGGTGAGGTATTCGCGGCTGCGGTAGTCGACATTTTTCAAACGCAGCGGAACTTTCCGATTTACAGTTATTGGCGTTGCCTTGATGGGGAACTGCAAAACCGCATTGGTGCTGGGTGTCATTGTGAGAACTCTCCGTAAAAGGGGCTTTTTACGGAGAGTATTGAAACCTTACCTCCGTAATTGGCTACCTGCCAATTTACAGAGGTCGACAATTTTACGAAGCGGAATTTTTCGGGACAACATCAAGAGAAAATCCGCCGCGCTAAACAATGTAGTTACTGCTTGGTGGACTCAGAGGAATCCGCCAACGACTTTCCAGAAGCAACGGCAGAAGCTGGTTGCCCAGCATCTGCATTGCGCAGATGCATCTTGAGCCACTCATTGGAAAACAGCACAAATGATTCGCGTGTGCCTTGCACAGTGCCGTCAACCTTGATTGAACCGGTCAATCCTGTCTCCTGTTCCTTGTCTTCACCTTTTTTGGTTGTAGTAAAGTAGACAGTCATGCTCGCGTAGACTGGCCTCTTGTTGCTGAGAAATGAGTAATCCGTTGCAAAGAGACTGATGCCACCCGTAGCGAGTGCCGCAAGTGCTGCACCTGCCACGCCATCGATTTTGTGTGCGGAAATGGAACCCGTATTCTGGTCGATATCCTTGAAATTGAATGTGCCGCTTCTTATCAATACAACGACGTCGGCCTCATCCGCCTTGTCAGCGATCTTGAATCCGTGTTCATGCAGCATCGCAGCAAAGATGGCAGCTGAAACAGGGCGTTCTCCAAAAATTTCCTTCACTCGAACAAAAACGCCATTCGGGTAATCACTCGGTGACACCTTGAAATCCTGCCCTACCGGAAGCGATGTGACCGATATGAGCTGCGCATGTGCCTGGATAGCAGGGGCTTGGGCTTGCCCAACTTCATCTGCTTGAGCCGTGCCAAAGAGCAACACGAATATACTGATCAGCGAAATTTGTTTCATTGTTATTTTCCTTTCGAATGTAGAAGTGAGCGTTGTCAGGAAATTCCCGACTGATAGCCTACAAATCCTTGTCCTGATTCAGATGTATTTCATGTTCAGCCAGATATTTCTCACGCACCTGGTCGAGTTCACTCTTCAATTCAAACGATCTGGTTCTCAGCGAGTCAGAGCAATACTGTGCGCCACGAACGACCTCTTCATTCATCTCCTCCTGTTTCTCCAACATGCTGGAGAAAGCCTCGGACAAGAACGCATTGATGCAGACGAATTCTGCAAAGTGATCGGAAAGCAGGACAAGTTCTTGCGCCAGGGATAATTTGTCATCTGACTGCTGGAAGGACGAAAACAATGGCATGTCGCTCTTGCCCTGTTGGTTTGTGCTGGAAATGGGGCGTTCTTGATTCATGCGGGTCTCCTGACTTGATGCAGCCAAGATAACAAAACCACTTATTTCTCCGAAATTGTATTTGGTCAGTCAATCAGCCCAGTGATTCGGTCTAAAGTTGTTTCGACGACGTTCCTCTTCTTCCCGCGTGACTTTTGCTTCATCGACCGAAGATTGCCGCATCCGCTCACGCAGCTGAGCTTCTGTCTTTTTCATGGCTGCGCACTCCTCTTGCGAAACGTTCCGACACTTGTAGGAATCGTCCGTTGAGAACTCGTGCACCTTCCAGTTGATGAATGCGATCAGTGGGGCTGCCAGTGCGATACCGATGGCAACCTGTTTGAAGAACAGCGGAGAATTGATCTTTGGGCTATCTATGTCATGCCCTCCCTTGCCTTTAGTCATCATCATGCCAAATGTTGCCCACGAAGGATGATCTGGTCGGATCAGTGCTCCAGTCATCGTCAATTCCGGAATGGTTTTTCTCATTGCCATTGTGAGCTTTGCTGGACAAGCCGGCACTGCGTTCGAATCGAGCCGCAATCACCATGACCAATACCATCACTACAAGCACCGCTAATATCTCCATCACCAGTTCCTTTTTGTACGGAATTTGTATACAGGATTCTCGCCAAACTCAAAGTGTTACTTTACCTGAATGGCAGCTCAAATCAAACCCAAAGTGTGTGGATTAAGGCTGGCTGCTCGTCAACACTGTCCGCATGCGGAATCCAACCCAAAAGTTCAGTGCCCAACTGCTATTTGCCAGCAATGTCAGGCGCTTACGCTTGGAAAAGAACTTGACCCAGGAAGTCCTGGCAGAGGGTGCCGGACTGCATACCAACTACATCAGCTCGGTCGAACGCGGGCAGCGGAACATCTCGATCGGCAATATCGAGCGCATCGCCTGTGCGCTGGGCGTGACCATGGCCGAATTGCTTACCGAGCCGGAAAAACCCCGCAAGACCCACACGAAGTAGCGTTCCACCTTCGTCTGTTCGCGCCCTGAAATCCGGGCCGAACTGACCAATCTACCAAAATCGACCAAATCTCGAAGCGGTTTTTTCTGTTTCAGTACGCCCCCTGTCCGAGACGGACGGCGCCGCTCAAAATCTCGCCTCGCCTGCAAATTGCGTTTCGGAGAATTGGGCTGATTTGCTAACTTGTTCCTCTCAACCGAAAGGAGCAATCGATGCAAAACAGCAAATTCGTCATCAACCGCAATATCCGGAGCAAGTTGCACAGGGCATGGCACCTGTTTGTGTGGTATGCCTTGATCATATTTGTTTTCTCGTCCGTAGTGGCCCTGCTGGCCTCCACTTCCTATCTTCTCGGCCAGTTCGAGTACAGGCAGTCGGTATTGATCATGAACCAGGAGGGATGCGCGCATCTGCGCCAGCTCGGCATCGCCCCGCTGCCGCAGCCCGAAACGGCTACCTGCCGGGTGCAACTCGGCTTCCGCCCTAATCTGTTGGACGATGGCGGACGCATCAAGATTGGGGAAGGCACGGTCAGGATCCCGGAACATCAGTTGGTTGTCTCCATGGCCATGCCAGAACAGCCGTGGACCTTGCATCAATGGTTCCTGATCGCCTTGGAAATCCTCTATGTGCTGCTGGTGCCGCTCTCTGTACGGCTCTTGGTGAAATATCAACAACGGGAGAATCCCCATGGTCACTAGGACTGAGCTATGTGAAATGGTCAGATCGGGGCGTACTGCCATCGAATATCGCCTGCTGGGCGTACTGATGCGTCCAAGGATGTTTACCGAGGCCGATGAAAAGGAACTGGAGGCGCTAAAGGAGTTGATCACCAGATATGATGAGCTCATGGCAGTCTGCCTGGAACCGCCTGAAATGCCCGAAGCTGTCGGCGATGCGGATGGGGATACGAAATGAGTACGGCGCTGGCATTACGCTACGAGCATTCCGGTGGCTGCAAAGTGATCTTCGATGCGCGGCAGAAACCGACGAAAGACATTTCGATCAACGACTGCTACTTCCTCGGTTTCCGCCTCACCTGTGAAGGAACGCTGCGTTTCCACCATGCCTGGATCATCGCCAACGACCACGAGGCATTCCTGACCGGGCTGAAGGCGGAGGCCCATTCCCTCTCCGACAAGTATCCGGACATGCGCGTACTGGAAGTGGAGCTGGTTTTCATGCACAACTTGCGCACCCAGAAGCCGGACTACCTGAGCAAGGAAACAAAGCAGGAGGTCAGCCAAAAAATCAGCATGAAATTGAATCGGCGCAACGATGAACATTTTGCGGTGTTCGGTATTGCCGATGACCAAGTGTGCGAGGTGCTGGATTTCAAGGCGAAGGACGCATTGATGGCGATCCGCATGACTCGCTCACACAGTCAGAAACTCTGCGGCAAGATCTTGCTGCCGCTCGCAGTCTGTCAGGCGCATCCGGTCAATCAGGAGTTTGATCTGCTGTTCCATCAGGAAGCCAAGTTGATCTATGCCCTGCTCTGCACCGAAGCGGCCGGTGGGATGCATTGATGCTTTACGGGTAATCGACGCGCTCGCGCATTTTTTTGCCGGGCTTGAAATGAGGAACGTACTTGGCAGGGATCAAGACGGTGGCGCCAGTCTTCGGGTTGCGTCCCTTGCTGGGTGGGCGGTGATTCAGTGAAAAACTGCCGAAGCCGCGGATCTCTACCCTGCCCCCTTGGGCCAAGGTATGCGATAGCTTGTCGAGTATCACGCGGACGGTGAGGTCGATGTCTTTGAGGGGGAACTGGGGAAAGGACAGGGAGAGGTTCTGGATGAGTTCGGTACGGGTCATGGCTATTCCGGGTTCTGACTCTGTCTAGCGCCAAGGCTGACAGACGAATGTTTTTATTTATTCGTGTTGATTATATAGGAGGTACAGAGTGAAGGCAGAAACCAAGAAGAAAGCGCGTCGGTTCGTATGGCGCAGTATGGTCGGATATTTTGCGCCACTGATTGTTCTCGTCAGGATGCTAAGAAAGCGGAAATTGAATTATTGGTGGCAGATGCGGGTAATGTATCGCTACATATCGTGGAAATAGCCTGAGCAATCCAAGCAAATATACCAACATTACAGGGCTTTCAATAGGCTTCGACACGGAAATCGACTTCGGCTGCACGTGAAGGACATTGAGCAGCTCCGCAATTTGACAGGGGTGAAGTTCCTGAATATCCAAACAGTGAAGGAATTAAATCGATTCGTGGACAGGCATTTGTCCTTACTCGAAGGCAGCACGGATGAAGAGAAGCTGATCAAATTGCTTTAGTGTCTTGCCTCAGAAAGTGCCTGTAACGCTTAAAATGCCCACTGTGCAGTTGTTCTGAAGTGACGATCAATGCTAGAAAGATTCAAGATTCATGTGGATTATTTGCAAAACGCACCTCTGGAAGAGCATCCGTTAGCGATGCTTTAAGCAAACTTTGTAGGTCAGTGGCATTTTGATATTGGGCGACAAGTCTAATAGCCAATTTTACACATGCCTCTCGAATGCTAGACGCGCTAATGGCTTCTTGGCTGTTGGGTTCAATGTTGTGATAGTCGGCTGCATCAAACACATTCGGTACGGCTTCTATTAGTGTTGCAACTTGCTCTTCGGATAACCGCTGTTTTTTGAACAACTCATCTGCAACATAAAGTAATTGTTGCAGTCCCACTGTGCGACCTGATTCGATAATGACGATCAGTCTTGAAATCAGACCGTTGAGCGTTTTTGAGCTTACCTTCTCTGATAGTTCCGCCCATTTTTGCACAGCCAATGCAGCATAACTCACGACATTAACGTCACGACCTTGCATAGATTTCCGGATGATCTTTTCAACAGAGTCCTCGATGGCTTTGTTAATCGGCGCAAAATATACAAAGGCGGGAATCAGGAAATGTGCCCCATCAACCTCATCGAATAACGATTTTAACTGTTCAAATCTCTTCACTGTTTTGGCTTCACTAGACAATGCAGGTGCAATTGCATAAGACAGCGAGTTGCCGATGCTCTCTATCAATTGTTTTCGGGCATTGAAGGAAGCTCCAAAAGGGTCATCTTTTTCAAAATGTGGTCGCCATACTATCAATCGATCAAAAAGCTTTACTGCCTGCTCTGGCGTTGGAAATAGTTTCGTGGTCTGGTTGGCTGCAGCATTTGCCATGCCTCCATAAATGCTAGCGACGCGTTGAACTTCTGGAGATGGAATACTCCGCAGGCTCTTATTGGCATCCTGCAAAACATCTTCGCCATGCTCATACAAATAAGTCTGCACTAATGTCTTCACTTTGTTGGCGTCAGGTGCTGGAAGCAATAGTAAGGCATGAGGGAGCAAGCCCGTATTAGGCAATGTCTGGTAGTTAGGTGCAATTCCCCAAAGTGCATTTGCCAACTTATCATGCTCAGTCTGAGTAAGGAATCCATCTCTTTCAACCAGTGGCAACAGACGTAACAAGGCAGCTGTCCCCGAAGGCGAACCGCTTGGCGTTACAGCGTCTATTAGCTCCCCAATTCGCTTTTCTATGCCGGGGTAGGCTTCGCGGGGGCCTGGATGATTGATGATAGGATTGGGGCAACGAGGAAAATCGCTTTTCATCCATTCACTTTGCAAGGGAAACGCCAGCGCATCCGCAAGTAATTCTCCCTGTTCTGATTCTGGGATGCTTTGTACCGAATAGGACAGAAGTGAATCAATGGCATCAAACAGCCAATGATGATGCAAGTTTTGCTGTAAACCAAGAGAGATAGCCAATCGGAATATTTCTTTTGCTTTTTCAGGCGGCACGCGCACAACCAGCCGTGCCAGAACCTCCATCAGCGTTCGAAGTACAGATAGTGCATGGCCTTGCTGTTCTAAGGTTCCCGAGCCTCGCTTTCCTCGCCAGTAGGCAATTGCGGGCAAGATGCGGATAACTAAAGTGTCCACAACCGCTTGTGATGCCCTTGCCACGCCAATTCGCGTGAAAACGTTATTGATAGACGGGGAGCTTTCGCTGCTGGCCGCGCGAATAGCCAAGCTGTAATCCCATAACTCAATACCAGTGCCTCCAGACAGAACCAATTTCTCGGCCGAGCCTGCTAACAGACTAACGTGGTCTGCGCGCAAGGGGACTCCTACGCTTCTGCCCAAACCTTCCAACAGCAAAAATACGGAAATATCGATGTTCGACGAACGACTATTTTGGTTGTGCCGGTAATGACCTTGCTCAAATGAAGGCTCGACAGGATTTTGATTCTTGAGGTACCGCTCTTGTTGCTCGCTAACTTTCTCTCGGATATCTTCGATCCAGGTCCATGGGTCGCATTTCCATTTTCGATAAATGCTCTCAGCAAAATCAGATAATTTTTCGGGTGTCTGATTGGTCTTGCTCCAATGAGGCAAATCGAGCAGCCAATGTGCCCACATTAATCGTGACAGAATAGCAATAGAATGGCGATCACGCCGATAGTTTTCCCGGAGTTCACCGTAAGCCAGTGCGATTAGCTTCTCTCCTTCACCAAACTGCCCCAATTCCATCAACAGTGATGCTTGTCGAAGCTTCCAAACAGGATCTTCGCCCTGAATTTTTTCAACCAATGCCTCCATGCCCACATAGTCAAACGCATCACGCGCAATAAGCGCTTGGTGGTAAGCCAGTTCAGCAACACAATCTGGTAAATATTGCGCATGTTTCTCAAGTATGGCAATCAGAGCCTTAATGTGATCGTGAATTACTTGTTGGTCTGACTCATTGACTGCATTCAGCCAACGACTGTTTCTGAGCAATACTAAAGCAATCTCCATTTGCTGACGTTTGCTAAGACTGCAAGGCTCATCTGGGTTGGCAACTTGATAAAGTGCCTCTGCCAGCCAAGGATCTATGTTTTGAAAGGTAATACTATGCCGCCATGCAATTTCATAGAGCAATCCGGCACGATCATTGGGAGCAAGCGCTGCGATATTCTTCGCAGTGGGGTATGGGGCGCTCAGTTGGTTCTGTAACCGCCACAGCAATACAGGGGGGCAAACTAACCATCCCGGATAAGATTCGCGATCTTTCTGTAATGTTTCGAGTTGCCACTTCAGTAACGTGGCGGCGTAATCAGGGTCGTTAAATTGGCGAGTCAATGCGTCCGGAGCAACTTGCTCTGCGTGTAAACTACTTGGCGTCCAATTATGTGGCTCTACCTTTGAATTACCCTCGACCATCATCGCATGCAAAAACAATTCGGTCGCTGTCTGATGTCGCAAATCACGATCGTCGATTTGCTTTACAGCATCCCACAAATCAATCGGTGCAATATTGATGGACTCCAAATGCCTGCGTCTCGCTGCCGTTAGGTTCAAAGCTCCTACCAGATATATTTTCCTTGCATGTCCCGCAAGATGATCTCGCACCCAACCCGCCCAATGCAAAAAATTGGGGTCGTCGCCCGAAAATCCAAGCAGACAAAGCTCATTTTCGATGAATACTTGCCGTGCAAAATTGACGAATGGAGCAAATTTTTGTGGATAGGTGCGGTAATCTTCTTGCGCTGCGATGAAGGTGTCCGTCGTACCAATCGTGCCGTGGAGCTTGACGATACGCGGCGACGATGCCCATGTAAGATCAGAAGGTTTAGTGACGGGGGTGTAATATGGGCTGTGAATATCTTTAGCAGCTCGTTCCAACAATGTATCCCAATTGGTGGTCATGACTTCTGACCACGGTAACTCCAACAGTGTCTTGTAGAGCTCTCCGACTCTCCACACATCATCGTCAATTTCAGAACGAATCCGGTCATTCAGCGCCGCTTGCCCAAAGTAAGCTCGATATTCCTCCGCAATCCTCAAAGGGTCAGAGAATCTTAATACCTTGTCGTTGGGATTGAGCTCTTCTGCAAGCCTTTCGCTGAATTCATACCATAGTGGCATCTTTCTATCACCACCTACATGACGCGCCGCGCTGCGACTGAAGCCAGCTCCAATCAAAATTGCCGCGCCCTGTTGATTAGCATCAAACTGATGTAGCGCCGATGCCAGTTTCTTGATGGCGGGATAGTCGGCGAGATCGCATATATTTTGCGTCGTTTTCATTAGCAGAGCCCGATAATGGCAAAGTGTACTTCGTCACAGTCCTTGTAGATACTAGCCATAATACCTTACGTCTGAAGTATCTATATGTTTGACATCAAGCCACGCGCCTGCTTTTTTGAACAGAATTGGGCGTTTTACCTAAGGCATGCACATAACGGAACAGCAGTAATTCAAATCTGGGTATATGCCAAAATTCATCTTTGATTTTGATCACTCAAGACAATTGCTTCAGTATTAACTGCATACCGGCAGAGGATGAAACCGTGGGATCGTATGCCAGTCCTACATTGCGAGTCAGTTTAAGTTCCTTAATGGATTTAGCCACTAGATTAACTTTGTTTCTGACACTGCTTTCCGGAACGATGGCGACACCCAATCCAGCGGCGACCAACGCTACCGCCCATTCTTCATTTTTGGCGCGTGCAACTGAAATAGGCTCAATGTGGTATTTCTGAAGGAAGGAGGAAACTTCGTCCTGGCGCTCGCATAGACATCGATCTATAAATCGCACCCCGTGAAGATCCTGCAAGGTAATAGTGGATTGAAGTGTAAGACGGTGGCCATGTGGAAGTGCCAAAACGTACTCTTCTTTCCAGAGTGACACGAAGCGCTCGTTTTTCTCACGAAGATGATCCGATATGATTCGTGCGTCCGCAGGCTCGTTCAAGTCAACCAGTCGCGGCATTAGCCGCTCTGAACTCATGCTGATACGTTTAATGAATTCACCAATTCTTTCCGAATCGATGGTGGGCATGATGGCTAAAGACAGAGGCAATGGCTCCTCAGCTTTCTTGAACAAATCCTTCAGCGCCTCGAACTCCCCCATTAGATTGAGAGCAGATTGGTAAAACATGCGAGCTTCAGGCGTTGGAGTTACTCCCTTACGATGCCGCAAAAATAGTGAAACCCCAAGACTATCTTCCAATTGTGCAATGGTGGTTGAAATTGAGGGTTGTGCAACAAAGCAGCGCTTTGCCGCCGCTGACACACTTTCCTCCTCGAACACTGAGATAAAGTACTTGATAGTCCGCATATCCATATTAATATCCTATGGCAATGTTATGTTAATAATATTATACATATATCAAAGCCTAATCTAATCTCGACTCCGTGTCATCCAACGGAGATTCAAAATGAAAGCAATGGTTATCGAACAGTTCGGTGAGCCGGACGTATTTATTGAAAAATCTGTACCTTCCCCAGCAATGAAACCAGGACATGTTCTGATTGATGTTCAGGCAACGAGCGTCAATGCCGTTGATATCCTGATTAGACGTATGGGCCCGCCATTCTTAGCCCCGCAATTTCCCGCCGTGCTGCATTCAGATGTCGCGGGCGTAGTGGTGGAAGTTGCTTCTGACGTTAAAGGATTCAAGTCCGGTGATCAGGTGTACGGATGCGCGGGAGGTTTACTGGGAATGAGCGGCGCGCTTGGGGACTTCATGCTGGCGGACGCAAATCTTATTGCGCACAAACCCAAGAGTCTATCTATGGCCGAAGCAGCTGCGTTACCTTTGGTCACTCTTACAGCATGGGAGGCCCTACTTGAACGAACTGTTGCAAAGCCTGGTCAGAAAATCCTGATCCATGGTGGCGCCGGAGGCGTCGGGCATATTGCTATTCAGCTTGCCCGTATCGCAGGAGCCCAAGTCTTTGCTACCGTATCTTCCGAAGAAAAAGCCTCCATCGCGAAGAACATGGGCGCGACTGAAACCATCAATTATGGTCAAACTCAGATTTCAGAATATGTTGGTAAATATACCGATGGACGTGGATTCGACATCGTATTAGACACCATAGGAAATGAAAACCTGGTGCGCTCTTTCGAAGCAGCCAAACTCAACGGCAACGTCGTGACCACGGTAGCTTTGGGGCAATACGACATGACCATGGCACATTTGCGCGGTCTATCAATACATGTGATTTTCATGCTTATTCCGCTATTGCATAACGTCAACCGTTCACACCACGGACGGATACTCAGCGAGGCCGCAAAGCTGGTCGACGAAGGTAAATTGCGCCCTGTTATTGACCCCCATTCTTTCTCATTCGAAGAAGTTGCTGCGGCACACCGCCTCATGGAATCCGGAAAGCATGTCGGCAAGATCGTGCTAACAAAAAATTGAGGTATGTAGCCAGCCTTAGACAATTACACACAGAAGTAACAAACAATACAAAAAGGAGAATCAGATGAATTTTCACAAAGAACTTGACGCACGTGGGCTAGGTTGCCCTTTACCAATTTTGCGCACCAGGAAAGCCATTAACGAACTGTTACCGGGTCAGGTGCTGAAAATCATGGCTACCGACTCAGGTTCGGCTAGGGATATGGAATCGTTTTGCCAGCAAACTGGTAACGAGCTTGTGCTATCGCATCGAGAGGATAGCTCTCACATCTTCTTCGTTCGTAAAACATAAACTTATAAAGTGAACCGATGGAGAGCACCAAAAAATATATGCGACAGCTCGGACAGCAGGCGCGCGCCGCATCGCGCCTGATGGCACAGGCCGACACCTCCACCAAGAACCGCGCGCTGCTTGCCATCGCCGATGCCATGTTGCGCGACAGCGCCCGGCTGATCGCCGAGAATGCCAAGGACGTCGCCGCCGCGAAAGCCAATGCACTGGATGCCGCCTCGGTGGACAGGCTCACGCTGACCGAGAAGACGGTGAGGGGCATGGCCGAAGGCCTGCAGCAGATTGCCGCCCTGCCCGACCCCATCGGCGAGATCAGCGACATGAAGTACCGCCCTTCCGGCATCCAGGTCGGCAAGATGCGCGTGCCGCTCGGCGTCATCGGCATCATCTACGAATCGCGCCCCAACGTGACCGCGGATGCCGCCGGCCTGTGCCTCAAGTCTGGCAACGCGGCGATCCTGCGCGGCGGTTCCGAAGCCATCCATTCCAACCAGGCCATCGCCGCCTGCGTGCACCAGGGATTACGCGAGGCCGGCCTGCCCGAAACCGCGGTCCAGGTGGTCAAGACCACCGACCGCGCCGCCGTGGGCGAGCTCATCACCATGAAAGAGCATGTCGATGTGATCGTGCCGCGCGGCGGCAAGGAACTGATCGAGCGCGTTTCCAGCGAAGCGCGCATCCCCGTGATCAAGCACCTGCACGGGGTGTGCCATGTGTACATCGACGACGAAGCCGACCTCGCCAAGGCCATCCGCATCGCCGACAACGCCAAGACCCACCGCTACGGCGTATGCAACGCGATGGAAACCCTGCTGGTGCATGCCGGCGTCGCGGCGCAGGTGCTGCCGGAACTGTGCAAGATCTATCTGGACAAGGGTGTCGAACTGCGCGGCGACGATGCGGCGCGCAAACTGGTCGCGCAGATGAAGGCCGCGACCGAAGAGGACTGGCACACGGAATACCTCGCGCCCATCCTCAGCATCCGGGTGGTCGCCGACCTGGACGAAGCGCTCGCCCACATCGCCACTTACGGCTCGCAGCATACCGACAGCATCGTCACCGAGAACTACACCCGGGCGATGCGCTTCCTGCGCGAAGTGGATTCCAGCAGCGTGATGGTGAACGCATCGACCCGCTTCGCCGACGGCTTCGAGTATGGGCTGGGGGCCGAGATCGGCATCTCCACCGACAAGATCCACGCGCGCGGTCCGGTCGGCCTGGAAGGACTGACGTCGCAGAAATATATCGTGCTCGGCAACGGGCAGATCAAATTGCCAATTCGACTGGAGGTAAGAGATGAGCTTGCTGAGGATGCACGCAGCTCGGCTTCTCCCTCATAACTTGCAATATCTACGCATAATCAAACTCAGTTATTATGACACCCACAACAGCCAGCACCTTTGCCCGACAACCTTGCCGTTTGTGACGACGCGTACACTTTCGCTATGTTTTTACACAGTCTGAGCCAGAATCGGACATTCGCAGTTTGAAATGGGCATCAATTAATTTAACTTAGATTTAATCTCACCATGAAAACAGTTTTGTTCCCAATCTTCACATCCTTCTTTCTTGCAGGATGTGTTGGAGTTGGGCCAGTCGTAACAAAGACCTCAACTACTAAAGTTGCAATACCTGCTGCCCCTTACGGAAATCCTTGCCCCACAAAAGAAATTGGCGTCTTCTCAACATGCAAGCAAAGAGAGGGAGGGGCTACGACAATTGAAGATATTCGCGCAATCTGGGGTGAACCAAAATCACGTGACGTGAAAGACGGGCAAGATCGTTTGACGTACAACCGTGATATTGCGTGGCGAGGGCTCGTGGTTTTTGTAATTGTCCCGATTCCACTAATGCTCCCTGTTGGACATAACGAAATCACACTAACTTTCGAGAATGACAAATTAAGTCAGATAAGCAGCGAATATGGGGAAGGGAACTACGCAATATGTGGGTTGCACAGTGAAGGACCGGATCCATTTGGCTGCCTTATATGGCACTAGTTTCTCTCATGCCATCCAAGCTACTATTTCTACCCGGCGCTTTAGGCAGAACTGAATTTTGGTTGCCCGTTGCAGGACTGCTTGCCCACCCTGCACAAAAAATCCAATTCGGATGGCCGGGGTTTGGTCATACCCCGCCGGATCCGAGTATTCATGGCTTGTATGATCTTGTTGCCAAGGTAGCTGCCGAGATCGATCAACCAACCGCGCTCATTGCTCAGTCAATGGGCGGAGTAATTGCTATGCTTGCCGCGCTTGAAAAGCCAGATCTCGTAACCCACTTGGTATTAACTGCCACATCAGGGGGCATAGACATTGCAAGTCTCGGTGGGCAGGATTGGCAGCAGTCATTCCTCGAAAAAAATCCGTTGCTACCTCGTTGGTTCTCTACCTATCAAGAGGACTTGTCACAAAGAATCTCCACGATACATATTCCCACGCTGCTTTTATGGGGCGGCTCCGATCCTATCAGCCCCGTCAGTGTCGGCAGGCGACTGGCCACTTTACTGCCGCGCTCTGAACTTCACGTTTTCGCGGAGGGAGATCACGACATTGCCTACACACATGCTTGCAACATTGCTCCGCTCATTGATGCACATCTTTCCGTGGCTTAATAATTTACTCAACAGACTGAGCAAACCTTGCCAGCATAGTTATGATGTTCCCGGCATGAATCCACAATATGGAGCATCAACCAAATCAAAAAACTAGGTTTCGATAACACAGGTGAAATTTTCAGAAGCTTAACCGGCCATTGTTTCCAGAATGGCACTGACTTCACGCTTGCCCATTCCTCGCAGCATCGCGATCTTGGCCAATTGCTGTTTGCGCGGACTGGTATTCCCAGCTTCCCAGCTATAAATCGATTGGGCAGACACTCCTAGCAGCTTTCCCATTTCACCAGCAGACAAGCCGAGTCGCTGCCTCAGTGTCTTGAACCCTTTTGCCACGAATCGTACTTTTGTTTCAGCATTGGAACCTGCCTTTACCTCATCACTCTTCGTGGTCGTCTTTCCTAGGCGAGACAGTTGCTGTTCCAGTGTCACGACACGTCGCTTCAATGCAGCTATCTCTGATCGGTATTGCGCCGATGCCTTTTTGAGCCCAGTTATTTCCGCGCGTATCTCTTTGCGTGCCAGACGTACAATTTCGTCCTTTAGTACAGATGCGATATTGGCCATATTTGTTTGTCCGTTTTTCCTGGTCATTTGTTGGAGAAATCACTGTAGGACGGCGGCTATCTTATTGCAAGTCTGTTCTGGTTTTCCCAGACTCACCACTTATGGCTCAGAACATTCCATTTAATGCTTGTTTATCGGAAAGACCCCAGTTCCTAAGGCATAGGCACTGGGGCCGTGAGTCAAACCATCTGCGCGCCCAATCCTCATAAATCAGAAAGTGGCGCCCCCACTTATGCGCTAAAACCCAACAGGAGCGCACTTTCTTCAATGGTTCACATGTTTCTAATTCGGCAAGTTTTCAGGAATGACTTCCTCAACATCAGAATCATCCTCCTCTTGCGCGCGCAGTGACTTTCCTGGGATACGCCTGCTCCCGTAGTAGGAAGACCCGATACTTACCCTGGTGTGCCCAGCTTCTTCCATCAATTTTTGACTGGTCAGGTGCAGATCATCTTGGTCTACGTCCCCAAGATTGCCGCCCCGCACCGGTGCGTCAATTCCTAGCAATTTCTTAAACCGATCCTGCATGTATTGGTGCCTCAATCCATGTGCGGTTATCTGCTCTTCGCGCAAGGTCACGCCGCAAGTTTCCAGCACATAGTAAAACCGACGCCGTTTCTGCTGAAACGTCTTGCCACGGCTTCCAATGAAACCTGACTTTTTGTCAGAAACCGCCTTGGCACGTTCGAGCACATTCCGCTGGATATCATTCGTGATTGGAATAACACGCGGCCGCCCGCCCTTCGTCCCATCTCGCACCCAGATAAAATCGCCTTCATGCTCGACACGCGGACGGAACATCAGCGCCTCCTTCACCCGGAGTCCGAATGCGAAACACAGCTCCAAAACCAGAGCCACTGTCTCATCCATCTTGGCAATCTCAGCGAGCTTGGTCAGGAAATCAACACCCTTACCATCCCAAGACTTGTCTTCCTTGACGACCATCGACCGGCGCACCGACGACTTGTCTTTCACGTACACGGTTGAGTCGCGAACCATACCGTTCTTGCCGATCCAACCGCAAAATACACGCATGATGGAAATCTTGTTCTGAATCGTCGAGGGCGATTGCCCTTGTTCTTCAAGAAAGTTGAATACAGCTTTCAGGTGTTTTTCCTTGAGGTTAAAAATTGACTGAATCATGAACCCCAGAAAAAACAGGTCACTAAAGAATCCAAGAATCACGGTCGTCCGCTTTTCCTGGGTTCCGCTCCCCACTTTCTTTTCCTTGTGCGCTCCTTTGTCTCGATTTTTTTTCAGAACCTCCTTTATCTCGTTTTTGCACCGCTTTGGTATGCGATGCGTCCCTGACTGATATGTGCTGTTCTTGCCGTTAATCCGACCTGGCTTGAGCTGCAATTTTTCATCTGACATCACTATCTCCTTCGTCCGGTTTTACATCAAAGGAAGGCCGTCATTTCGCATGCAAGAGCATCCATAACGACCGCCATCCACTAACAGACTTCAATCCAGTCTCGATCGAAGGATTGCGAATTGGCCGTCGCGCGGCACTGATCTCCGTCAGCGCGGTAAGAGTATCTTTCAGGCTTCCGCCTCGGTATCTACTTAAGTCACTTGGGTGGCAACGACAGCTAGGCATTTCTGCCCTACTGTGCTCGCGACATTCATCGCGCAAGCCATTACGGCTTGTCCATCTAGCGCCCTTAGGGCACTTCCCTTTCGAAAAATCTTTGTCATCACACACACGGCATACTCTTGTTAATTCCTACCACCGGAATCGCAGCCTTTCGGCACCGATTTTTCCCCTGTGTCCAATGGCGCGGGCTGCCCGCTGCCATTTGAACCTCTGCACAGTCTTTCGACCGGAGGGGGTGTGTTATGCATCTTGTCCTATTGCGACATCCTTGAAGCCTTCTTCCCGAAGTCGATACCACTTTCCCTCCTACGCCTGTTTCTCCTGGCCATTGACCAGGCAGTACGACAGACGACACGACACCACACAAACCCGACACCACCAGCCAAAAGGCAAAAGCCTTGTCGGCTTCGTGCATCGGTTCCTAGGTGTTCAGTGCGCCCGCATCAGGGGTACTTACAGCTCTACTTTCGTTTGATTGCTACAGTGGAATGCCCAGCCCGGACAGGGCGGACGACGAAACGATGGACTGTATCCATACATCCCGCCTAAGACGATCCGATTGCTCGGACCAATGAGCTCGCATGTGCGCTAACTCGATCTTTCGCGGTGACTAGCCGCTCTACTACCCACCAAAGGTGGCTTGTTTTAAATGCTCACTCCTTCACCCTTTCGGGACGCGTCGTAAACTTACGCAGCATTTTTCTGGATGCCAGCCAGACCTCACCGAAGTGAATGTGTGCTTATTTCATCACATATAAATTTGTCGTGTCAATGATTTTGTAACAGCGTTATCCCTGAAATTACAATTCTGTTCTGCGTTGTGAACCAATGAATTTGCGGGTTTCAACGTCACTCTCTATCCGCGCTAAAAAAATTGATGTGAAAATGCGGAAGCAATTAACTGAATCTTATTGGGGGGCGGTCGACAGATATTATGAAGAAAACCTATCCCAAATATAAAAGTGCCCACTTTTTGGCACTTTATTCAGCCGCAAAATTTTCAGAACTAAGGTAAGCGTCCGGCGGATCCACATTGAATGAGTAAGTGAAATCTAAGAGCATAGTG